>JACCDV010074013.1_pt1 | contig 22310 bp, 23 predicted proteins | sample 7446131 | NCBI WGS metagenome assembly JACCDV01 (sample SAMN15323448, study PRJNA562643) | freshwater metagenome | isolation source: river surface water | place: USA:Blue River Watershed | collected 2017-08-17
CGGGAAATGCCATTATTTAGATCTGACATCATCGTCCTTTTCTATTAATTGAGCCTTCGAAGGTCATTGGGTTTTGAGGGGTCAAATCCCTTGGACTCCATGAAATGTACGCCTGGGCAGGCTCAATAGATAGGAAGTTCAGGTAACAAAAAGGTCACGATTGACCTTATATATGGGCAAAAAGCGTTATAAATCCCACCAAATTGTAGCTAGGGGGCGTATCTCAGATATTGGATGTTTTAGCGGTATCGGCCGCGATCTCCTTACGAATTTCGTCCATATCAAGCGCTGAAACCTGCGAAATTAAATCATCTAAGGCAGAACCAGGAAGCGCGCCAGGTTGGCTAAAGAGCAAGATGCCATCTCTAAAAATCATTAGTGTCGGAATAGATGTGATTCCGGCAGCTGCAGCCAATGATTGCTCTGCTTCTGTATCAACTTTTGCAAAGGTTAACTCTGGATACTTTTCTGATGCTGCTTCGTATACAGGTGCAAATGATCGACAAGGTCCACACCAAGCGGCCCAAAAATCAACTAGAACAGTGCCTTCTTTAAGAATTAGCTCCTCGAACTGTGCCTCAGTCACATTAATTGCTGCCATCTTTTTCTCCGATCGTCTTATTTGTACTTTGAAAAGGTAGTGAACATGAGTACTCGTTGTTAAGTCGCATTCGTAGCGAGTACGCAAGTAAAGCGATACCTGCAACGGCTAGATAGGGCTGAATCGGTGCAAAGTACTGAATTGCGCCCGAATACCCCAAAGCGATTAAGGCCAACTTATTGCAGACAGGACATCCAACTGCAAAATATGAGAGAAGCGCACCAGCTCCGCCGATCTTTAACTGCCGAGGGTTCTCATCTGAGAAATCATTTCTTACATATGTTGCAGTTAGCAATCCGGTTAGAATTGATGAAATAAGAATTACTGTTACCGACCAACTTGTTACGCCAATTTCACGACCGAACACTGGGTTTTCCACCACCGCGGTGGGTAGTGCGATTACAAAGTAAGTAAGTACAGCAACGCTGAGAGCCACTATCCATCTCTTGGCACTCCAGGTGAGCAATGAGGTAAAACAGTTAGGCACTTTTTCTCCCCAATAAACCGAAAACTCTTTGCTGATACACAATTGCATTTGAATGTCGAGCCCTCAACAATTGATCCTCATAATTAGCTTTAACAACCATATTTGCTCCTAAAACTACATAAGTGGCAATGGAGATTAAATTCAAATTATTAAGCAGCATTCCTAGCCCAAACATAAGCACTCCTAAATACATAGGATGACGAAACACCTTATATATACCTAAGGTGATCAATGGAGCACCAGGCTTTGGTATTGGTGAGATCCTTAGTGAAGGGCGAAGCGCTTTGTAAGAAAAAGCAAAAATAGTTGCCGCGCCTAAATATAGAGCTGCTGATATCCAAGAAAATAAATCTGATTCAACAAGTATTGCTCCAGCTGGCTTTAGGAATAGAAATCCCAAGAGGCCAAACTGGAGCGTTACAAGCGCTTTTGCTTTAATAGTTACTTCTTGCCAAACATCTTGCTGAAGAAACCCGGCTCCTTAGGATCATTTGCATGTCCTTGGCAACGATCCTTTTTTGCAACACCCTTAAGCGCGATTTCAACGTGTTGTCCGCAACCTGACCAGGTTGGCTTTCCACATTTACGGCATGTTGTTCTGCTGCACATAGTTTTCTCTTTTCTTTTAATTGCTCATCGCTGGAGAGTTGCTCCAGGTGAGGTATCCGCCATCAAGGTTCACTGCATTAAAACCTAGTTCCTTCAAAAGCATAGAGCCGGTATGTCCACGCAGACCAACTTGGCAATTAACCAATAGATTTTTATTCTTTAATTCGGCAAATCGATCTCGAATTTCATCTACTGGAATATTTATTGCACCAGGAATCATTCCTCGCCCACATTCTGCAACAGAGCGAACATCAAGAAGCTCAAATCCCTTTTCGCGATACTCATCGATTTCATGCCATTGTGCGACTTTGCTCAGCCCCGAAACAACATTTTCGGCAACATAACCAAGCATGTTGACTGGATCTTTAGCTGAACCAAATGGTGGCGCATAGGCAAGTTCCAAATCTGCAAGCTCTGGCGCTGTTATTCCACCGCGCATTGCTGTCGCGATTACATCAATTCTCTTATCCACGCCTTCAATTCCAACACCTTGTGCGCCGAGAATTTCACCTGTCTTAGGGTCAAAGATCAGCTTCAGAGTCATTTGCTTTGCATCTGGGTAATAGCCAGCATGCGAATTAGGGTGAATATGAATAGCTTGGTGTGATCGATTTGCAGCCTTTAAGCGCTTCTCATTCCAACCAGTTGTTGCGATCATGAGATCAAAGACTTTAACAATCGCTGTACCAATCGTCTTGACTGGGCGTACCTTTAATCCACTGATGTGATCCGAAACAACACGTCCATGACGGTTAGCTAAGTTTGCAAGTGGAACCAATGTTGCATTCCCATCAAGGGCATCTGTCTTTTCAGCAGCATCTCCCACTGCATAAATATCTAGATTGCTGGTGCGATTGAACTCATCAACCTTGATTCCGTTGCGTGTACCGATTTCAAGTCCAGCGGCCTTTGCTAAGCCAATCTCTGGGCGAACACCAATTGCCAAGATGACGATTTCTGCCGGCAGAACATCACCATTTGAAAGCTCAACAGAATCAGGATTGATCTTTACAACACTTGCACCTAGGCGCAGATCAACGCCATGTGCGCGCATCTCATTTGCTACCAGTGTTGCTAACTCTGGGTCTAGTGGCATTAATACCTGATCAGTTGCTTCAACTAGCGCGGTCGGAACCTTGCGATGAACTAGGTTTTCAGCGATTTCGACGCCAATAAATCCTCCGCCAATAACAACTGCACTAGCCGGATTCTTTCCAACGCTCGCAGCGATCTTTTCAACATCTTCAACGGTGCGAAGGGTCATCCCTCGTTCAATACCTGGAATAGGTGGAACAACCGGTGAAGCACCTGGACTCAAGATCAACTTGTCATAATCAAGTTCTGAAGTTTCTCCGTTCAGAAGGTTCTTGATTGCAACAACCTTCTTTGCAGGATTAATTGCAAGAACTTCAGTACTGACTCGAACATCCAAGCGAAAACGGGCATGAAGAGAGGCTGGAGTCTGCAAAAGCAGATCCTTTTCCTCTTCAATGACTCCGCCCACGTAATATGGCAAACCACAGTTTGCATAAGAAACATGGCCGCTTTTTTCGATAACAATAATTTCGGCTTTTTCATTTAATCGACGGAGTCGAGTTGCTGCAGACATTCCACCTGCAACACCACCAATAACAATAATTCTCATTAGTTATTCACCAGTGGTAGTCCTGCATTGGCCCAATCAATTACTCCCCCATTGAGGTTGTAAACATTGTGGAACCCGGCATCGTGCATAACCTTTACCGCTTGGCCTGAGCGATTTCCGCTTCGGCAATAGACCGCATACGTTGCACTCTTATCTAAGGATGAAATCTCATTTTCGAAGTTGCCACTTTGAAAATCGATTAGTTGAGCACCTTCAATATGGCCTTCAGCAAATTCACCAGGTGTTCGAACATCCAGAGTAATGACACCTGCTTCAGCCACCTTGCCTGAAAACTCGGTGACACTTAGATCAATGGCGCTTGAGCTAGATGAACATCCTGCCAACAATAGAACTGATGCAATTAGTGCAATAACTTTCTTCACTTCTTTCTCCCTTATGCAAGACTTAGAAATAGTTTTTGTAGCTGAGCGGTTACAGCATCAGAGTTATTCTTGCCTTCGACGATGCACTCTTTGAGGCTTGCTGAGATTAAGGTAAAGGCGGCGGTATGGACAGCCTTTGATACCGCAGACATTTGAATGACAATTTCATCGCAATTGCGCCCCTCTTCGAGCATGCGAACAATTGCTCCGAGTTGGCCTTGTGCTCTTTTTACTCGTCTGGTGATGGCAGCAATTTCTTCCTCATTGGAAAGAACGTGTGCAACTTTCTTGGTTGCCATCAGCACTTGCAACGATCTGATTCAGGGACACCTGCCAAAGCTTCTTCTATATGTTGGCCACATCCTGACCAAGTAGCTTTCTTACATACTTGACACGTAACTCGAGAACACATAATTCCTCCATCCGAGTGCTTCCACTCATTAAACCCATTAAACAGCCTTACGGGCTTAACAATAGCATACCCCCAGGGGTATCTTTGAATCAGGCCAAATAATTGGCTATTAGGCAAGGAGAGAAAAATGAGTAAGAAAGTCTTGGTTTTAGGCGCCAACTTTGGCGGCTTGACTGCGGCGCTGTCCCTGAAACGAGAACTTAAGAATGAGGTTGATGTAAAAGTAATTAGCGATAAAGATTATTTTCTTTTTAATCCCTCTCTAATTTGGTTACCGTTTGGGAAAAGAGATGCGGATGATGTCACTTTTAAAGTAGCCCCAACTCTCGAGAAAGCTGGAGTAACCTTCATACAAAGCGCTGCGACTGAAATACTTCCTGACCAAAAGATTGTAAAGCTTGCCAATGGCACAGATGAGTCATTTGACTACCTTGTGATTGCAACGGGCACCAGAAATAAACCAGAAGCTGTTGATGGATTATTAGAGAATACTTCCACCATTACAACCTTAAATGATGCTGAAGCAACTGGTCGTACTTGGGAGAATTTTCTCAAGAATCCCGGTGATGTTGTAATCGCCGCAACTCAAGGTGCGAGTTGCTTTGGTGCTGCCTATGAATTTCTATTTAATACGAGTTACCAACTCAAGAAGGCAGGCATCAAGAAAGATGTAAAACTTTCATATGTGACATCTGAGCCGTTCTTAGGTCACTTTGGTATTGGTGGGTTGAATCATGGCGAACAATTGCTCGGTATGTTTTTAAAGAAAGAAAAGATCACCGCTTATACAAATGTTGCATTAGAGAGTGTCGATTCAGGTCAAATGAAGACTACCGATGGACAAAAGCACAATTTTAAATTTGCCATGGTGATTCCACCCTTCGTGGGCCAAGATTTTCTACGTAAAACAGAAGGTTTGGTTAATGCGGGAGCATTTGTAGATGTTCGACCAACCTATCAATCACTTAAATGGGACAATATTTATGCGGTCGGATTAGCCGCTGCAGTTACAGCTCCTTGGAGTACGCCAACACCCGTCGGTGTTCCGAAAACCGGATTTCCGACGGAGCAAATGGCACATGTTGCCGCGAAAAACATTGCTTCTCAAATTCGTGGAGAAGTACCCCGCCATGAAAAGGCCTTCGGTGATATTCCAGCTGTTTGCATTATGGATGCTGGAAACAATGGTGTGTTAATTCTCGCCGACAAGATGCTTCCCCCTCGCAAACATGGAGTTCTCATTCCGGGACCTCAAAATCACCTGGCAAAACTTGGATTCGAGAAGTATTTCCTCTGGAAGATGAAGACGGGACGGGTCAATCTTCCCTAATTAGAATCCACACCACCCTTAAACTTTCTCTCCAAGGGTGGTGTGGTCTTATAACCCGGTCAACTCCACTGCTGCTAGCGCAGCACCCGCCACGATCACCCAGGCCAGCATTCCCATGGCCATGGGGCGTGGGCCGATCGCACGAATCGCCCTCCAGCGAACTCCTGAACCAAGAGCAACTAAGCCAGCGCCTAGCATCAACTTGCTGAGCAACACAATGTTGTCATGGAGACCGTCATTGATATCAACAATGTTGTTTAGTGTTGCAACTGCGATAAAACCAAGAACAAAATATGGAATCAAAGGAATCTTTGCGGTTGTCTCTTGTGACTTTCCTTGAGACGTTAGCCAGCGTCGATGACGTAAAGACAAAATCAAAACAATTGGAGCAAGTAAACAGACGCGTGCTAGCTTCACAACGATCGCATATTTGTCTGCATCATCGCCCCAGACCGATGCTGTCGCAACAACTTGGCCAACGTCATGAACCGCGGCACCCGCCCAAGCACCAAATTCACGTGTATCTAAATTCAGAGCATGCCCAATTAGAGGTAACATAAAGATTGAAAGTGTTCCGCAAAGTGAAATCAAACCAATGGCATAAGAAGTCTCTTCTTCGGTAGCACGAGTTTGTGGCTTGATTGCTGCAACCGCTGTTGCTCCACAAACTCCAAAGCCAACGCCAATCAGAAGTCCAAGCTCACCAGACATCTTGAAAAGCTTTGAGAGTCCAAGAATTCCAAAAATAGTAAAAGTAACCACAATAACGACTGTGAATACTCCCTTAAGCCCAATCTCTTTTAGTGAGACAACGCTTACTTGTGCACCTAATAGCGCAACACCGATTCGCATAATTGTCTTGCTCGATACCTTGGTTGCAGGTGCAGCAAAAGCTGGCCACTGAGCAAAGTTTGCTACTAAAAAACCAAATCCAACACATAATGCAAGAGGACTAATTGCCGATTGCATATTGTTAATTTGAAATGCGAGAGCAACTAAGAGGCCTATCAAGCCAAACCCTGGTGCATAGGTTTTAACCATTTAGAAACCCAGTTGTGTAAATACTTGATCAGTAATAGTGATTTCATCATCCAGATTAAGTTTTTCTGGATTTACACGGTTTGCGCCAGGAAGTCGCCCTCCCGCTGCAGTTACCTCAGAGGAAAATTCTGCTGTTCGGCTAGTGTTTCCATCTACTGAGAGCTTGGCTGCATCAATTGCGATGACAAAGTGTGAAATCTGTTGAGGAAGCGCATCTTGGCTAGATGCAAACATATCTGGGATATTTTTTGCCAAAGTTGGGCCAATCAACATTCCTGTTAATGATTCAACTAAGACTGCAACTGCGTATCCCTTAACGCCGCCTAATGGCGCAAGCATTCCAGCTAGTGCTTCCTTTGCATCAGTGGTTGGAGCACCATCTTTTGTAAATGCCCAACCTGGTTCTAAATCAGCGCCTGCCTGCGCCTTGGCTTGAATCTTTCCTCGAGCCACCGCACTTGTTGCAAGATCAACAACAGTTGGTGGGTTAGTAGGAATACCTGCAGCAAGAGGTGAGGTAGAAAGTAGGGCTTTGTTTCCACCCCACGGTGGCATAACTGCAGGTCCAGTACTAAATGCAATTCCAACCAATCCGCGATTAATCATCGGCCAGACATAGATTCCAAGAGCCCCACAGTGATTTGAGCGACCAACACCAACTGCGGCAATTCCATTTACCATCGCACGCTCTGATGCCAATTCAGCTGCCTTTTGTAGTTGCCAGTGACCTAAACCATCATCACCATCAAAGACAACAAGGCTGGGTAGATCTGTAACAACCTTCAACTGTGCATCTGGCTTGATTCCACCGGCTTGTAAACGTGAAAGATAAAAAGGAAGTCGCATCAAGCCGTGGCTACCAATACCCCAACGATCGCTTGCAACAATGCAGCGTGCAGTAGTTGCAGCCTCTTCTGTCGGAACTCCCGCCGCTTCAAGCAAAGTTTGTGCTTTTGCAATCGCCATTCCTACAGTCAGCTGTGGCATTTAATTACTGCTTTCCTTTAATGCGCCAACAGCATGTGTGGCGGGCTTTGAATTCAAAACCAAATCGATATTTGCAGTCAGAATCTGATTGATTCGTAACTGACTTTCCTTAGTTATTCCTGCCACGTGCGGGGTAAGAATGAGGTTGGGAATGCTCTCCATTTCACCCTTTGTAGGTGGCTCTTGGGCACGCACATCAAGTGCAGCCCCAGCAATGGTTTTAGCCTTTAGTGCAGCGATTAAATCCGCCTCATTAATAACTTCTCCACGGCCCACATTGACGATGATCGCATCAGGTTTCATCAATGCAAGAGTTGTGCTGTTGATGCTGCCATTTGTTTCAGCTGTTGATGGCATATGAATACTGACAACATCGCTTCGCTTTAAGACATCTACAAAGGTTGTCAGCTCAACGCCTGGAACATTTTTTGCATATGGGTCATATCCCAATACAGAACAGTTAAATCCTTGAATCAATCTTGCGGTAGCAACACCTGTTGCTCCACAGCCCAGCAATCCCCATGTCAAACCAGACAACTCGCGACCTGGTGTGCGAACCCATCCACCGTCACGCGTCGCAACATCATGTCCTGGAATATTGCGAAGAAGAGAAAGCGCCAATCCAAGAGTTAGTTCTCCAACACTTACTGCATTTGCACCGAGCCCGGCGACAACTACAACACCTGCAGCATCTGCGGCCTTGATATCAATGTTGTCTAATCCAACACCTGCACGTGCAATGACTTTCAATTTAGGTGCAGCTGCAATTACATCTGCAGTTACCTTAGTTCGATTGCGTACTACAAGTGCGGTTACATCTTTTAAAGAAGCTTTGAGATCTTCAGGGTTACTCCACAAATCATCATTGCGAGTAATGGGAAAACTCCCTTCCAGTGTTTGGAAGGGAGCTCCCCATACATCTTCAGAAATCAGAATCATTATGCAGAGATGTACAACTTTGTGAATGTGAACTCACGGTGACCCATAACTTCTGCCTTACATAGACGACCATTAACGGTGTCATAAATGACATCCATCATCATGTCGCCAGCCTTAGTTAGGTCGTATTCGTAACGAAGCAAACCTGAAACATCAAGATCGATGTGCTCAGTCATTGACTTAGCTGTCTTGATATTTGCAGTTAACTTCAAGACAGGAACGATTGGGTTACCAATAACGTTTCCTTGACCTGTTGGGAACAAGTGAATTACAGCTCCACCAGCAGCCATAAGAGTTACGCACTCAGCTGCAGCAGATGAAGAATCCATGAAGTACAGACCCTTCTTCTTTGGATCTGGCATTTCTGCAGGCTTTAGGACACCTACAACCGGTACGGAGCCAGTCTTAGCAATGTTTCCAAGCGCCTTCTCTTCAATCGTTGTTAAACCACCAGCGATGTTTCCTTGTGTTGGCTGTGAACCAAGAAGGTTTGCACCAGTTGCTTCAATAACTTGGATGTACTTGTCGTAAGTTGCTTGGAACAAGTTGCGGCAAGCATCATCGATACAACGATCGGCAATTAGGTGTTCTCCACCTGTTAGCTCTGATGTCTCACCGAAGAACACAGTTCCGCCTGCTTCAACCCAACGGTCAACTGCTTGTGAAGTTGTTGGACAAGAGCCAAGACCAGAAGTTGTATCTGATTCTCCGCACTTAATTGACATGATCATGTCGCCCATCTCAGCTTCGGTGCGAACTAGCGCTGATGCATCTTGCAAGAACATGGCGGCTACACGGCTAGCTTCTTGAATGACCTGAAGGTCACCCTTTCCTTCAATAGAAAATGCCGCAACTGGCTTACCAGTCTTTGCAATTCCATCTGCAACTCGTTGTGTCCACTTTGGTTCGATACCAATAACAACAACCGCTGCAACGTTAGCGTTAACGCCGGTTCCAATAAGTGTGTCAAAAGTAAGTTGAAGATCTTCACCAAACTGCAGGCGACCAAATGCGTGAGGTAGTGCCAATGTGCCCGGAATAACCTTTGCGACAGCTTCTGCAGCTGCATTTGAAAGATCATCAAGAGGCAAAATAATTACGTGATTACGGATACCCATAGTGCCGTTTTCGCGGCGGTATCCCATTAAGCGCGGCTTGCTTCCCATCGATAACTCCTCATGTTGTGTGTGTGAATGTAATCGCCCTTTTTGATGGCAGCTGATGCGAGTCCGACTTTGATGCCGTACTTAATGATTGCGTCGCCCTCAGCAAGATCTGTGAGAGCAAATTTGTGCCCGAGCGGAATCGCGTGGTTAAGCACCGCGGTGCCCTCGGTTCCTTCCTTCACGGAACGACCGTGAAGAGTTCCTGGTTGCAGATCTTCCATCGCAACAGCAACATTGTCGCCATCATGATGAAGCAGATACTGCGGTGGAGTTATTGCCATATCTACACATGCCTCTCTTCGCATATAAATGGGTAGTGGTCTGACCTCTTGCGGGAGTCTAGGACAGTTGAGCGTGTTTCGTCTACCCCCCTGCCCAAAATTCTTATAGTGGTCTAACCTGTTGCCATGAAAACAGAGCTTCGTTACGGGATTATCGGCGCTGGCAGCATGGGCCGTGAGCACATTGAGAACATCAAGGTCATGGGCGGAGCGGTAGTGACCGCCATTAGCGATCCCCATCTCCCATCCCAAGAAGCAGCCCTAGCCATGGCCCCCGGTGCCAAAGTTTTTACCGATCATCGAGCACTTCTGGATTCAGGTTTAATCGATGCGGTTGTCATTGCAACTCCAAATGACACACATGCTGCTGTGCTTAAAGATGCCCTTGAGACAGATTTAGCGGTTTTTGTTGAAAAGCCCCTTGCTACAACGGTCGAGGATCTGAAGTCAATTCTCTCTTGGGATGACAAGCGCAGTGCGATGACATGGATGGGTCTGGAGTATCGCTTCATGCCTCCAGTTGCCGAAGCAATCGCACGAGCACAAGAAGGTGAAGCAGGAAAGATTCATCAAGTTTCGATTCGCGAACACCGTGAACCTTTTTATCCAAAGGTCGATAACTGGAATCGTTTTGCAGAACGCACCGGTGGCACTTTGGTTGAAAAGTGTTGTCACTATTTCAACCTGATGGACATCGTTGTTGGAGAAACACCAGTTCGTGTTTTTGCCTCTGGTGGCCAAAGTGTCAATCACTTAGATGAAAAGTACGATGGCAAGCAAGCAGATATGTTGGATAACGCATTTGTTGTTCTTGAATATGCAAATGGCGCACGCGGCATGTTGGATTTGTGCATGTTTGGTGAAGGATCATTTGATAAAGAGATCCTGACAATTGTCGGTGATCAAGGAAAGATTGAATCCTTCTTACCTTCACAAGTTCTGCGCGCTTCTCGTCGCGACTCAATTGGAAAACTTTCAGGTTGGAAAACAGGAGCAGCACGTACGCCTGGCAGCGAGCAAAAGATAATTCATAATTACGATGTTAAGTACATGGGCCACCATTACGGTGCTTCATACATTGAACACACTAAGTTTCGTGATGCAATCCTTAACTCAACTCCAGCAGAAGTTACTTTGCAAGATGGCGTAACTAGCGTTGTAACCGGCCTTGCTGCTCATAAGAGCATTAATGAAGGTCGCGTTGTTGAGATCAAAGAGCTCTGGAGCTAATTACCAACTGCTCCATGGCTTTGCGTGAGTATCAACTATCTCAGCTAGCTGTTCTAAGCGTGGAATAGAGATTTCACGCAGCGCCTTTGGGATATCTGGTGAGCTCACAATATCCGCCCACACCGCACGTCCTGCAAGAAAACCGCTGGCTCCACCCATGGCACAAGCCTTAACCGCATCATTGAAGAATGGTTGCTTCACACCATTTGAGAGAACAACCCATGGTGATCCAATAGCCTCTGAAATTCTTTCAGCGTTCTTAGTGACAAGGTTCAAATCACCTTCACCGTGGAATGGAACTTCTGCTTTGTAAAGATCTGGCTTCCAAGCAGCTGCTTCTCGCGCAGCAATGATTAACTCTTCTTCACGGTTAAAGCTTCGTGAAGAATCAGTTGGAGGCTTGACAATAATTTCAATAATTGACGGAAGCCCCGAGACCTCACAAAGTTTATTGAAATCTTCAACTAGCTTTGTGCGAACATCGGGTGATTCATCATTGCGCCACAGGACGAGAAACTTTAATCCTACGCTTCCAATATCTCGCATACGGATTGGATCCACATCCGGATCAACAGCTGTATCAGTTGCTGCACCACCTGCAGGTCCAACCAACAAATCTGCCGCAGCGATCAATCCGCATCCTCCGTTAAGGGCCTTCTGATCAATGATGGCATCTATACCAAACTCTTGATCTACTAATAAAGCAGATGCAAAAGGCGATAGCTCACGTGCAACATCAACTTTGAACTGTGTTAACTGTGAATCAGGGACGGGTGTGTTTTGATGAGCAGCGAACATTCCACGCAATGCTTCACGTTGGTCAACTGCAACCATAGCTAGCGCTCCTGAAGGACGTGCCAATTTAGTAAGTGGTTTTCTCATCATTGTGCCCCCAGGTATGCATCGAGTTCAGTAGTTGTTGGAATCTTGGATTGTCCATCTAATCCACGGCATGAAAGCGCTGCTACAGCATTTGCCCTGCGCATTGCTTCCTGTAAAGGCTGCCCCTGAATAAGTTGGGCAACTAACGCGCCATGAAAAACATCTCCTGCACCTAAGGTGCTTGTCACATCTACTTTGAATCCAGGAGCGGTAACTAGGCCAGTTTCTGGTGAAAAACCAGCGCTGCCAGCTGATCCCTGAGTAGCAACCACTGTGTTGCCAGCCTTCATGGAATCATTTTCTAGAGCGACTGCAAGATCGACCCCTGGATAGCGAAGCGCCATCTGACGATCTGTAGGAACAAACAAATCAACCACGATTGGATCAAAGCTTTCGACACCGTATCCAGCATCAAATGAGATTTGTGGACCTGTTCCTCGACGGACACCCATTTCATCCAAACGATTGATTCCAACATGATCTACATGTAACCACTTGGCCTCTGCGATTAACTTCTTGGCGGCTTCATTGATTGGTGCTTGGACCATTGGTTGGCGTGTACTGATCGCTCGTGCACTGTGCTCCTTTGATGCAACAATTACGCTACCCGCAGTTGAAGTGGTTCCAATTGAAACTCCAGATGTATCAACACCTTCTTGGGCAAAAATCCTTAAAACTTCTTTACCATCAGCATCATCACCAATGGTTCCAACAATTGCACTTTTTACACCTAATCGACTCAAGGCAACCGCAGCGACTGCAGCTGGACCACCACCGGCGCGAGAAATCTCATTAGCAAGAACACGTTCATCTTCGCCTGGATACTTATCAACCAAAGCAATAGTGTCGATTGTTATCACACCAACGCATACGGCTTGAATAGAACTCAATTGCTGTCTTTCTTTTTTGCATCTGCCAACGCTGTTGCACGAGCACCTGTAATGTGTTGAAGAGTTAACTTAGATGCTAATTCGCCATTTCCGCTCTCAATAGCTGCCAAAATCTCATTGTGCTCATTACGTGAAATTTCAGATCTTCCTGGCAGACGTAAAGTGGTTTCCATGGACATTTTCATAACATCCTGCAAAACATTCAATGTCTGATTAATAAAACGGTTACCTGCGATTCCAACAATAGTTAAGTGAAATTTAGCGTCCAAGGCTTGCAATTGATCATAATCGATAGGCTCAATCGCAGTAATTGTGTCAATCTGGTTAAGGGTTGCTCGCAATAAGCGAATATCCTCTTTTGAAGCCTTTTCAGCGGCCCACTTTGACGCGGGAACTTCTAGAACTTCACGGGCATCAAAAAGTTCGTTTAGACCATGTGTCTTCGTCATTACAGATGCACGAAGCTCTTGAGCGACTACTGGTTCTTGAACAAAAGTTCCTTGTCCATGTTTGATTTGCACCAAACCTTGCGCCTGCAGAATATGAAGAGCTTCGCGCAAACTTGGACGGCTTACTTCAAGTAAATCAGCAAGCTGGCGCTCAGGAGGCAACTTATCCCCTGGTGAGAGTTTCTGAAGTTCGATTAATTCCATTAACTGGGTCGCGATTCGAGCAGCACGTTGTGGTGCTAACTGTGTAATTGCACTCATGATTATCCCTTAACTGCGCCTGCAGTTAAACCAGCAATAAATGAGCGCTGTGCGAATACATACATAAGCACCATTGGAATCGATGCAAACAAGATTGCTGTGAATAGCATTGAATAACTGGTTGCAAACTCTCCACGATAATCAATCAGAGTGAGAGGCAGAGTTTTCTTATCTAATTCATTAATCAGCATTAATGGATACAAAAGATCATTCCAACAAATGACAAATAGGAAGATTGAAGTTGCGCCAATAGCTGGACGTGCCAGTGGCATTGCAATTGAACGGTACACACGCCAATGGTTGGCACCATCAATGCTTGCAACCTCGAACATCTCCTTTGGAAGATCTCTGAAGAATGCGGAAATGATGAAGACTGAGATCGGCAAAGTCAATGCAATATTGACCAATACCAGACCCAAAAGCGAATTATTCAAACCAAGCTTAGTAAACAAGGTGAATATCGGAATAATGTTTACTTGACCTGGAATGGCAAGACCCAATGCAAACAAACCGAAGAGGATCTTTCCTGAAACTGTTATAGAACGAGCAATCGCATAAGCGACAAGGCTTGCGAAGAGAATAGTGAAAAACACTGAAAAAACAGCGACGATCACTGAGTTCTTGAATGGAGTTAATACGCTGCCAGATTCAATCAGGGTGCGGAAGTTATCTAGATTCCAGGTCTCAGGCAATGCCAAAGGCTTGGTGTAAATCTCAACATCCTTCTTGAAAGAACCGAGAACAACAATTGAACTTGGGACTAAAACCGCGGCTGCAAAAATTGTCAGCAATGTGTTCTTAAATATCTTATAAATCACTTTTTAGTCCCATCGTCAATTCGCAAGACACGGCGTTGTAACCATGTAACCAGCAATACGAGCAAAACAAGGAAAATCGTCTGTGTCGCTGCATATCCAAACTTGTACCCGACGAACGCGGTGTTAAAGACCATTGTGACGAGCAAATCGGAAGAGTTCAGAGGTCCGCCTTGTGTCATTGCATAAATCAAATCGAATGCACGGAAAGTCTGAATCGTCGTATAGGCGACGACAACCGCCGTTGTTGGAAGTGCCATTGGCCAGGTGACGCTCTTGAATTGCTGCCAGCGAGATGCACCATCAACCTCGGCTGCTTCATATAGCTCTGCAGGAATCTGTTGTAATCCAGCCACATAAATAACAACCATCTGTCCTGTGTGGAACCAGACCTGAGTGATTGCAACGGCATACAAGGAATAACGAGAATCCCCAAGCCAATTCAGCGCGAGACTATCGAGACCAATCGCCTTGAGTGTTGCATTAATAAAACCATAATTTGGGTCATATAAGAAAGTCCAAATCAATCCAACTGAAACTGATGACAGGATCGTTGGGAAAAAGTAAACGGTGCGCAGGAAAATATTGGTTTTTGTATTCTTCAATAAGAAGGTAGCAAACAAAAGCGCAAAACCAGTTTGGAAAATTACAACAATAAGTGAGAAGCGGACGTTATTGCCGAGAATCTTAAAAAATAGATCGTCATTTGTCAGAAGGTTTTGAAAGTTCTTTAAACCAACGAATTCAGGGGTGGTGACGCCATCCCAGCGCTGCATTGCGTACAGCAGGTTTGATATAGCTGGGTACAAATAAAGAAATGAATAGATCGCAAAAGCTGGTGCCGCCATGAGCCAGAGAATCTTTGAATCTCTAGGCTTTCTTTTTTGAGGCGCACCAGAGGCACCCTTGCCGCGCTTGGCAAGGGTGCCCTGGATACGAGTTAGAGAGCTAACTGTTTACTCCTTAGGAAGAAAGACCCTGCTTGATGATCTTTGATGTATCTGTCAGAGTCTTTGTAACGTCTGCTCCGCCTGTGATTGCAATCAATGCATCTTCAAGTGGGTTACGTACGTTATTGACATTGTTGAACAAGAAGCGTGGTGCTAGAAGAAGCTTCTTACCCATGATGTCAGATGTGTTCAATAGATCAACGTTAGCTGCGTAGTCAACGTTGATGATTGATACGTGCTGTGACGTTCCAACAGCGTATGCCTGAGCGTTCTCAGCTTGAGCCAAGAATGAGATAAATGAAGCAGCAATGCGTTGATCTGTTGCAGATGCCTTTGCATTTACGCTCAAGATAAATGTGTTGTTAGTAATGCCCTGGTACAAAGGCTTTGAGTCAGTTGTAATAAGTGACATCATCTTCATCTTTCCTGACATTGATGGGTTGAGCTTTGTAACTGTGCTCATACCGAATGTTCCAGTTGGATAAATTGCAGCCTTACCTGAAGCAAAGTCAGCTGGTGCAACGGTGTCGTTGTAACCAGTTGGGTTTGCTGGGAAGCAACCTGCATCAGCCATTGCCTTGTACTTGTTTGCCATTTCAACAAACCAAGGAGCCGTTAGATCAGCCTTGCCTGTGTCGATCGCAGCGATACGTGATTCCAATGTCGCTAGATCTGGAGCTGAGTTCATCAAGAATGAGTTGATGATCTGACCTGCGTTACCGCGGGTCGCACCTGGCCATGCGAATGGGATGAACCCTGCAGCCTTAGCTGTCTTACAGAATGCAAGTGTCTGGCTCCAAGTTGTTGGAACCTTCCAGCCCTGCTTTGCAAAAAGCTCTGCGTTATACAGAGGGTTGTTAAATAGTGACTGGTATGGAAGTCCGTAGACCTTTCCACCAACAGTTCCTGGTGTTAATGCTGATGCAATAACGTTTTGTCGCATAAAGCGCTGGTTTGAAAGATCAGCAAGCATTCCACCTGCATAGAACTGATTGAACTGTCCACCGCGGCTTGTTACGAAGACTGCAGCCTTCTTATTTTGGCTGATCTTTGCATATGCCAAGTTTGTGTAATCAACAGAAGTCATGATGACCTGGTTGATCTTTGTTCCTGGGTACTTAGCTTCGTACTTATCGATAATTCCTTGTAGAACTACCTTGTCCTCTGGACGCCAGTGGTGGAATTCGATTGATCCCTTTGGTGGTGTTGAGGTTGCTACTGGCTGTGCCTTTGAAGAACCTAGGCGCACGCGCTGCCAAGTTAGCTTTCCATTTGAACCTTCAGTACAAATTAATGATGTTGTCTTCTGTCCTGTGCTTACACCTTCTGTTGTGCACTTCTTACCGAATGTTGGAACTTCGGCTGAGTTTGCAACTGCAAGTGGAGTGATAACAAGTGCCGCAGCAACTGTTGCAACTACACCAGCACGGAGTGAAGCAAAGGCTTTGTGTCCTTTAGTTTTCATTTTTATCCTTGCTTTCGAGGGTTTGATTGGTGTTTACCATTCTGTGAGGGGTATCCCTAACATCTTTGCCATTTGACGAATACCTGGTCGCACATCGATCCACGAGATGACCAAGTGATGCGGGTATCCGCCAGTGACTATTCCATTCACTAATGCAGCGGCATCAGGTTGAGTGATAACCGTTGCTGTATTGCCTTGGAAGTGATTGGGAGCTGGGATTGATTCCCCTCGGCTCACAACCATGCGTAAACCCGTGCGATTGCTCGGATCTACATCCCGATCAATGCGGAACAGAGTTACTGGTCCGGTCTTGAGCGGAAAATTACCTGCAACGCCTAGCTTGCGATTGCAGTGAGTTGTTTGTGTTGCATTCTTTGGATCAGCTGCAAGCTTTGTTGCTGCAGATCCACAGTGCCATAAGCGAACTAAACCTTGTGATGCATCCAGATCAACGATATCAACCAAGTAGTTTTCATCGGACCCAAGAGCTTCACACATCATCATCGTGACTGCACCCAATACATCGCGTTCACAAGTCGTTACTGTTCCACGATCTGCAAGACGACCTAGAGATGAACAAATGCAAGCACCCATATCTGTTGGGAACTCAGGCCAGCAGCGAATCGCAATCGCATCTAGCAATTCATCTTCACGCCACTTATCCAGAGCAACTTCTACTCCATAAACCTTCTTTGCTTCATCTACATTGACAGATGCAAGTGATGGTTGCGCAGCAACAGCGTTTGCATAGGCAAGTTCACGTGCTTCTTCTTTAACCTCTGAGATTTTTCCAAAGGCATCATCAATTGTGATTTGACGGATGTCTAAACCAAATAGAGAGCGAATTTGTTGTGCATCGTAAACGCAAGGAGTAAATCCAATAGGAGCATCGCCTACAGCACCAATCTTCTTACCTTTCATCCAATCAAAAGCCTTTTGTGCATCAGATTCTGATCCGAGTTCACCAACAATATTTTCTGGAGTTGATGCCTCAGGGAGTTTTCCAGCGAGCGCATCTTTAATAGCTGCGCGTACTTGTGGTTCATCAGCGTTTCCATGAATATGGCGAATAGATTGACCAACATTCATTAAGGCATGTGCTGCAAGATTTACTCCGCACATTGAATTCAACTTCAAACGTTCGCCAACTTCACCAGGTTCGCGCATAGACCAACCAAGTACCGGGCCCTTTACTTTTCCAAGTAGTTCCACCGCTGGTGATGCATCGGAGAATGAAGCCATAAACAAAATATGTAGATCAGCTGCTGGCAATGTGACTGCGGCTACATCCTCAACAGTCATCACGAGATCGGCCGGACCTACAACCGTTGCCCCTAGCTCGCTCAACAAAGCCCGAGCAGAATCAAAGTTTGCTTGGGCGCAGGTGAGGTCAAAGGTAGGGCGCGCTAACGCGACAAGAGCAACGGTGCTCATAAAACCTCCAGTGGTAAGACCTCTGGGCAGAGCGTGCCACTGGATTAGGTGCGAGTCAATGGCAAATAGGCGTTTTTGCGCTTCGTTATACGACTGTGATGCTGGTTATTTATGGAGAAGAAATGCTCTGGTCCGACCATTGACCTCAAAAGTAGGCCAATCTGGGTCATTGGAGAGCAGCTTTACGCCTGAACTGGTCGCAACAATGGTGTCCTCAGCCTTCCAGCCCTTACCGGTTGGGTTCCAGGCTATTGGCTGGTTCTCAGCTATCAGGCGTGCGCTCCCCTGGTTAGCAGGCCAATCCCGTGGCAGGAACCCAGTTGGGCCACCCTGGTGATGTTTGGTCCACTCATCGGCGTCAAAGCCGTTGGCTGGGTATGCCGTGATTGCTGCATTAATTGGATCAGAAAATGGCCGACCTACAACTGTTGCATCCAATAAAGCAGCTTCGACTTTAAAGATTGACGTGTAATCAGAAACCATCTGATCTGTAACTGATCCAAAGGTAACGATACGTGTCACCGAAGCGATCAGACCTTTTCGCTTTGCGCAAATAGATGCAGATACACGATTACCGACAACAGCATCAGTCGGCAAAGGATGCCTAAATTTATGAACACGTTCTTCGCCAGCGACTCCTAAGAAGGCAATCTCAAGATCTGCCTGCCATAAAGAGTGAGTGATCAATCCAGCTACATCGATTTCTCGATCTGTGTTTTCAACCTGCTTCATTGCATTACCTAATGCAACTGCAGCATCCGTGCAAATTTCATGGAATCGAGCAAGATCAGATTCAATTAATGATGCGCGAATCATTTCAACTTCAACGCCGAGATCAACTCGATCTGCACCAGGCTGATCGCTTCCAACCTTTGGTCCAGTCGGAAGAAGTGGATCCCGACCTTCGGACCACTTGATTGTTTTTACACTTACTTCAGTTGGCAACTCTTCTGCTATCAATCGAGGTGCTTCTACAACATTGGTGATAGCGGTTGCTGAATCTTGAGTAACAATTAAATCAAAGCAAGCCATATCAATTGTGGTGGGGACATGTGAGCGTCCAGCGATTGCCCACGCCAAATTTGGATTGCGGCGCAAAACAAAGGCTTCGAGGTCTTTCGCTTTCATTAGCTCGCGAAGTGGCTGAATTCGTTGATTAAATGCGCTCATACCGCTGATGCTACAACCGACCTGCTTGATGTACTCGCTTTAGGAACTCTTGGGTTTTTGGATTCTGAGGATTATGCAAAACCTGCTCAGCGGTTCCTCGCTCGACGATACTGCCGGATTCAAGGAAACAAACCTCATCTGCAACCTGCGTCGCAAAGCCCATCTCATGAGTTGCTAGAACCATGGTCATTCCATCGCTCTTTAAATCACGCACGGCACTTAAAACCTCGTTAACCAAGACCGGGTCTAGAGCTGATGTAACTTCATCAAGAAGTAGTAAACGCGGACTGACCGCTAAAGATCTAATGATTGCTACACGTTGTTGTTGTCCGCCGCTGAGACGATCGGGGTACTGATCAGCTTTATCCGCTAAATCAAAGCGCTTCAATAGGTGCATGGCATGTGCGTTCGCCTCATCCTTGCTCTTTCCATGAACCTTGATGGGCGAAAGGGTGATGTTTTCCAGGACTGTCTTATGTGGGAACAAGTTAAAGGATTGGAACACCATTCCAAGTCGACGTCGAACATCATCAACATTTATCAATGGGTCTGAGATTTCCTGTCCATCTAAGAAAATCTGTCCATCATCAATTGATTCCAGCAAATTAATGCAGCGAAGTAATGTTGACTTGCCTGAACCTGATGCACCAATCAAAACCGTTGCGGTGTGCTCCGGCACTTTTAAAGACAGATCATTAAGTACTAACTCTGCGCCAAATGATTTACGAATGTTTAATAGCTCTAAAACATTGCTCATTAGATCGCACCTTCAGAGTTCTGGGCACTTGTTCGCTGTCTAATAACTCTATCTGTGTAGCGAGTCAATGGAATAGTAATGAGAAGGAAAAGGATGGCAGCTACAACGTATGGGGTGTAGTTAAAGGTGCGGCTGGCGTTGATTTGAGCTGCTCGTACCGCATCGGTAACACCTAAAATTGAAACCAATCCTGTGTCCTTCAGCAAAGAAACAAAATCATTAAGTAGCGGAGGAACAACGCGGCGAATAGCTTGTGGAAGTACAACAAAGCGCATTGTCTGCCCCGAGGTCAATCCCAATGAACGTGCTGCAGCCCTTTGACTTGGATGGATAGACAAAATTCCACTTCGAATAACCTCTGCTACATAAGCAGAATAAGTTAGAACCACTGCAACCGTACCTAAGAAAATCACATTGCTTGATACGCCTCGTAAACCTAGAGCGGGAACACCAAATCCAACGAGCAAGATAATCAAGATCAGTGGTGCGCCTCGGAAAATATCAACGTAGGCGGTAGCCAAAAATCTAAATGGGGTAAGTGCTGGAGATTTCGTTGTGCGCATAAGCGCAAGACCTAAGGCAATTACTCCAATGGCTGCTCCCCCAATAAATGTGAGCTGGAGATTGATCCATAAACCCTTAACAACTGTCGGAAAAACCTCTTTGCCGTATTCGACATCAAAAAAGGTTGTTTTAACCGTCTCCCAACCTGGGCTGGTTACAAGAATTGCAAACAATGTTCCCAAAACCAAAATGGAAGAGGCCGCAGCAATACCTGCTTGCTTGCGGCTTATCGCACGCCGAGATTTACGGCGTTGAATTTCACGTGAGCTTGGCGACCACGCAGAGCTTTGCTTCTCTGACATGGCCGCCAAACTACCGCTTCTACTTCTGATTCTCTATTAAGGCTTCAATACAGGTGCGCCAGCATCAGTTGCTAGCCACTTATCTGTAATTGCGGCCAATGTTCCATCTGCAGTGATTGCATCAACCGCACCAGAAACACATGAAGTCAGCTTGCTTCCCTTTGATAGCAAGAGGCCGAATTGGTCTCCTGTACCTGTTGATGGAAGCTGTCCAACGATGAGACCGTTAGGAACTTCAACTCCTGCTAGGTAGAACGCAGTTGGTAGATCTACAACTAGACCATCAATCTGCTTGTTCTTTAGCGCTGAAACACCTGCTGCATTGTCATTGAATACCTGTGGTGTTGAACCGATTTGGTTTTCAATTGCATCTAGCGATGTTGTACCGACAGCTGCTCCAAGCTTTGCACCCTTGAGGTCTGCAATTGAAGTCTTTCCTTCAATTTTGCTTCCCTTGAAAGAAACGATTGCTTGTGGTGCTGTGTAGTAAGGAGATGAGAAATCAACAGCTGCTTTGCGCTCTTCTGTGATTGAGAATTGCTGCAAGTTGAAGTCAAAGTTCTTCTCACCTGGAGTTACCGCTGAATCAAATGTTGTACGAACCCATGTCACATCTGCTGCATCAAAGCCAAGTTGCTTAGCAACTGCGTATGCAACCGCACCTTCGAAACCATTTCCGGTCTCTGGTGCATCATCAATGATCCATGGGTAGTAAGCAGGCTCGCCTGTTGCAATTGTTAGCTTGCCTTCTGTAACTGTTGCAAGATCTGCTTTTGCACAAGATGCTGCCTCAGATGTTGATGAATCTGATGATGAACATCCTGAAAGTGTTAACGCTGCTGCAATTACAACAGCTGAAAAAATTGCGAAACGATTTTTCACAGTAATCTCCTAAAGAGTCAGGGGATCATCACTAACCAAACTAACTTGTAAAGTGCAGTTAGTTAGACCCACGCTTGCCGACATAAGCACTGTCGGCCTGGGCTTCACCCGGAGCACCCCGCCGCGGTGGAGGGTTGCCGTCCAGTTAGCCGGGGCTTGATGCTGGAACTCGTGACCACTGCAAATGTTATTGATGGGTACGTGAGTTGTCGACTTGCAAACAAGATGCAGAAGAGATGACTGCGAAAGAACTGTGGTGGCGGGTGAAGGATTTGAACCTTCGAAGGCAGAGCCGGGGGATTTACAGTCCCCTCCCATTGGCCGCTCGGGCAACCCGCCAAGGTCGAACAAGTAGTGCGGCAATTATGGATAGTGCGA
>JACCDV010038250.1_pt1 | contig 22309 bp, 20 predicted proteins | sample 7446131 | NCBI WGS metagenome assembly JACCDV01 (sample SAMN15323448, study PRJNA562643) | freshwater metagenome | isolation source: river surface water | place: USA:Blue River Watershed | collected 2017-08-17
CGTCGATGATCACGTACTTGTTCATGAAGGTCCGACCGCGCATGAAGTTCATGCTCTTGATCTTGATGCGGCTCTTGATGAGTTCGTTGGTGGCCGCGCGTCCCCATTCACCCGCATTGCCGCCATCGCCCTTGGCCAGGAACTCCAGATTGTCGTCCAGCGCGCCCATCCAGGGGCCCATTTTTTCTTCCTCGGTGCCAGGCAAAAAGCCGATGTCTTCACCCACACTCACCGTGGCGCGGGTCATGATGATTTCTGTGTAGCGGCGATCGTCCAGCACTTGCGTCAAACCAGCGGCCAAAGCCATCAAGGTTTTACCGGTGCCTGCGGTACCGGCCAGGGTCACAAAGTCCACATCGGGATCGGTCAGCAGGTTCATGGCGAAGTTCTGCTCACGGTTGCGTGTGGTCACGCCCCAGACGGCGTTCTTTTGCGAAGTGAAGTCCTTGAGTGTGCGCAGCACTGCCGTTTTGCCACGGATTTCGGTCACGCGGGCATACAAGCTGGGCTCGCCCGGTGCTTCAAAGTAGACGAACTGGTTCATGAACAGGCTGGGCACCACGGGGCCGGTGATCCGGTAGTAGGTGTGGGTGCCTTGCTGCCAGCTTTCCACGGTTTTGCCGTGCTTGGTCCAGAAGTCGCTGGGCAAAGCCAAAGAGCCGGGGTAGAGCAGGTCACCGTCTTCCAGCGTTTTGTCGTTTTGATAATCCTCGGCTTGCAGGCCCAATGCACGGGCTTTGACCCGCATGTTGATGTCCTTGGAGACCAGCACGACTTCGCGTGGGCTGTGTAACTGGCCCAGCGCCTTGACCACGCCCAGGATCTGGTTGTCGGCTTTGCCCTGTGGCAAGGCCAGCGGCAGGCTCAGGTCCAGTGCTTGCGTCTGGAAGAACAGCTGCCCCAATGCATCGGTGTAGCCTGTGGTGTTCAGAGGGGAGCCCTTGCCCAGGTCGGCCCCTTGTGCAGAAGCCAGGGCATCGAGTGAGCGGCTGGCTTGGCGTGCATTGCGGGCCACTTCGGTCATGCCTTTTTTGTGACCGTCCAGCTCTTCCAGCACGATCATGGGCAAGAAGACATCGTGCTCTTCAAACCGGAACAGGCTCATAGGGTCATGCATCAACACGTTGGTGTCGAGCACGAACAACTTGGTAGGACCCTGGCCTCGCTTGCCGCGCGTCGTCTTGACTTTGGTCTCGGGTTTGTGGCTGCTGGCACTGGCCGCGTGAGGGGCCTGAGTGGCCGTGGGCGATGTGGGTTTGGCGAGGACGTTCTTGCGTTTTGCGGGGGCCTTGGGCTCTGCGGCCTCTGGCTGGACCACAGCGGCCACAACCGTTGCTGCGCTGTCAGTGTCCGGAATCGGGTTGTCGAATGCCTTGTGGGTCAATCGGCTGGCGCGTTGGGTGGGGGCGGGTGGCAGTGGCATGGACGGAGGCCTCTTGAAAAGTGAAACGAAATGCCGTTAAAAAAGAAAAAGCCGCCTGGAGGCCAAGGCGGCTTTTTCGGAGGATGTAGGGCTGGGTTTCAGCGGCATGAGCCCATTATGCACGAGCCCTGTGTCATCCCTTTGACAGCATGAAGAATTCGTTCAGCTGGCTTTTTTCAGGTCTTTGACGGCCTTGAGCACTTCTTCGACGTGACCTGGCACTTTCAGGCCACGCCACTCCTGTTTGAGGGTGCCGTCTGCACCGATCAGGAATGTGCTGCGCTCGATGCCTTTGACTTTTTTGCCGTACATGATCTTGTTTTTCACAACGCCGAACATGTGGCACATTTTTTCTTCGGTGTCTGCGATCAACTCAAAGGGCAACTCGAGGTTGGCTTTGAATTCGTCGTGAGACTTCATGTTGTCGCGCGACACACCGAACACGGCGGCACCAGCTTTGACGAAATCTTTGTACTTGTCACGGAACTGCATGGCTTCGGTGGTGCAGCCGGGTGTGTTGTCTTTGGGGTAGAAATACAAGACAAGGGTTTGGCCGATGTGAGAGACGTTCGAAACTTTCAGGCCGCCAGTGGCGTTCGCTTCAAATTCAGGGAGGGGTTTCTTCAGAACGATCGCCATAAAACTTTGATCTCGCTTAACAGGTTGAGCGTTTGCCACCATCGGTTGGCGTCAGCTTCGCTAAAGGCCAGAGGCCTTGACAACCTTCTATTTTACTCTGAAAGCGTGTGATTCTTATTCCCATATCAAACGGGAACGCCCCTGTGGGGAAATGCATGCTTTAAGTCTCGATGATCAGGGCCGCGAGCACTTTTCGCCCCTCGCTGGCCAGGATGTTGTAGGTTCTGCAAGCTGCAGCGGTGTCCATGGACTCCAGGCCAATGCCTTTGGCCATCAAGGCTTGCAAGTCACTGGCCCGCGGAAACTGAAGGCGTTGGCCGCAGCCCAGGATCACCAACTCGACCCCGTCCAGTGCCAGTTTTTCGAAGTCTTGCGCAGCCAGTTGCGCAAAGTTCGATGGTCCCCAGGCGAACGATGGCAAATTCTCGAGACTGCTCACCACCACGGATTGCTTGTGTGTTTGCCCGTTGACTTCGATCCACCCTGGACCATGGGCCTGGATGGTCGGGGCATTCGATTTGTCGGGTTGGAGTTTCATGGGTGATCGATCGCAGCTGTGCAGCAGTGGTGACTCAGGCCTGTATGGGCTTGAAATTGTGGTCAAATTATAGGTTTTCCCTCACCGCAACTGCCTTTGGAGGCACTTTGAAGCCTATTCAGAAATCTGCCAAGCTCGCCAACGTCTGTTATGACATCCGCGGTCCCATCATGGATCGCGCCCGTCAGATGGAAGAGGATGGCCACAAGATCATCAAACTGAACATCGGGAACCTGGCGGTTTTTGGCTTTGACGCGCCCGAAGAAATCCAGCAGGACATGATCCGCAACTTGCCGACATCGGCAGGCTACTCTGACAGCAAAGGCATTTTTGCAGCACGCAAGGCGGTGATGCACGAAACCCAGAAGCAAGGCATTTTGGGGGTCACGCTGGACGACATTTACCTGGGCAACGGGGCCAGTGAACTGATCGTGATGGCCACCAACGGCTTGCTAGATGACGGTGACGAGTTGTTGTTGCCCTCGCCGGACTACCCTTTGTGGACGGCCGCGGCCAGTTTGTCAGGGGGCACGCCCGTGCACTACCGCTGTGACGAAGCCAACGGTTGGATGCCGGATCTGGCCGACATCCGCGCCAAGGTCACACCGCGCACCAAGGGCATCGTGGTGATCAACCCGAACAACCCCACCGGGGCTCTGTACTCTGATGAATTGTTGCTGGGCATCGTGGCCATTGCGCGTGAACACGGGCTGGTGATCTTTGCAGATGAGGTGTACGACAAGGTTTTGTACGACGGCGTCAAGCACACACCCATGGGCAGCTTGTCGCAAGACGTGCTGACCTTGACGTTCAATTCCTTGTCCAAGAGCTACCGTTCTTGCGGCTACCGGGCTGGCTGGATGGTGATCTCGGGCGATAAGAAAATGGCCAAGGATTACATCGAGGGCTTGAACATGCTCTCGAACATGCGCTTGTGTGCCAACGTGCCGGGCCAGTGGGCTATTCAAACGGCGTTGGGTGGCCACCAGAGCATCAATGAGCTGGTGGGCGAGGGCGGTCGTTTGCGCAAGCAGCGCGACCTGGCCTATGAGTTAATCACGGGCATCCCCGGGGTCAGCTGCGTCAAGCCCCAAGCGGCGCTGTACATGTTCCCGAAACTCGATCCTCAGATTTACCCGATCAAGGACGACCAGGATTTTTTCCTGCAGTTGCTGGAAGAGACCAAGGTCATGTTGGTGCAGGGCTCGGGCTTCAACTGGCCCGATCCTGACCATTTCCGGATCGTGTTTTTGCCGCATGTCGATGATTTGCGCGAGGCGATCGGCCGTGTGGCCCGCTTTTTGGAAGGTGCACGCAAACGTTTTGGCACCGAGCATCTGGTGGCCTGAGTTTTTTTGAATCCAGACCCGGAAAGTCCGGGTCCAACCGTAGAAGAGAAATCGATGAAACCGATCAAAGTGGGCCTGTTGGGCATTGGCACCGTGGGCAGTGGCACTTTCCATGTGCTCCAGCGCAACCAGGAAGAAATCCAGCGCCGTGCAGGCCGTGGCATTGAAATCGCCATGGTGGCCGACCTGAACGTGGCACGTGCGCAAGAGGTGGTGGGCGCTGGCGTGAAGGTGGTGGCCGATGCCCGCGAGGTGATCGCCAACCCCGAGATCGACATCGTGATCGAGCTGATCGGCGGCTACGGCATTGCCAAGGCCTTGGTGATGGAAGCCATTGCTGCTGGCAAGCACGTGGTCACGGCCAACAAAGCCTTGTTGGCCGTGCACGGCACCGAAATTTTTGCGGCTGCTCAAGCCAAGGGCGTGATGGTGGCGTTTGAAGCCGCCGTGGCCGGGGGGATCCCGATCATCAAGGCCTTGCGCGAAGGCTTGACCGCCAACAGCATCCAGTGGGTGGCGGGCATCATCAACGGCACCACCAACTTCATCCTGTCCGAAATGCGCGACAAGGGCTTGGACTTTGGCGTGGTGCTCAAGGAAGCGCAGCGCCTGGGTTACGCCGAAGCCGATCCGACCTTTGACATCGAAGGCGTTGACGCGGCCCACAAAGTGACCTTGATGAGCGCGATTGCCTTTGGCATTCCTGTTCAGTTTGACAAAGCCTATGTCGAGGGCATCACCCAGTTGGGCGCAGCTGACATCAAATACGCCGAGCAACTGGGTTACCGCATCAAGCTCTTGGGCATCACCAAGCGCACCGCCCAAGGCGTGGAGCTGCGCGTACACCCCAGCCTGGTGCCGACCCAGCGTTTGATCGCCAACGTCGAAGGCGCCATGAACGCCGTGATGGTGCAAGGCGATGCCGTGGGCACCACCTTGTATTACGGCAAAGGTGCGGGTTCCGAGCCAACGGCCAGCGCTGTGATCGCTGACCTGGTGGACATCACCCGTTTGCACACCGCCGATCCGCTCAATCGCGTGCCGCATCTGGCCTTCCAGCCAGGCGCCATGAGCGATCTGAAGGTGTTGCCCATGGCCGAAGTCGTGACCAGTTATTACCTGCGTTTGCGCGTGGCCGATCAAGCCGGCGTGCTGGCCAAACTGACGGGTTTGCTGGCCGATGCCGGCATCAGCATCGATGCGGTGTTGCAGCGCGAAGCCGATCAGGTCAGCCAAGCCGGCGAAAACCAGACCGATGTGATCATCCTCACGCACGATACCCGTGAAGGCACGCTCAACGATGTGCTGGCCCAGATGCAGGCCTTGCCCACCGTGATGGCCCCGATCGTGCGCATTCGCAAAGAAGAGTTGAACTGATGCGTTACCTGTCCACCCGCGGCCACGCTGACCGCAAACGCTTTTGCGAAATCCTGCTCGAAGGTCTGGCGCCCGATGGCGGCTTGTACTTGCCCGAGACTTACCCAGCACTTGACGCTGCAGCATTGACCCGGTTGCGTCAAGTTTGGCAGAACCAGGGCTATGCGGCGTTGGCCTTTGAAGTGCTGTCGCTGTACATCGACGACATTCCGGCCCAGGATCTTCAGGCGCTGTGCCAAAAGACTTACACCGAGCAGGTGTTCGGCACCCCCCAGATTGTCCCGCTCAAACCGCTGCAAAGTGCGGGAGCGGCCAAACCCGATCTCTTTTTGGAAGCTTTGTCCAACGGCCCGACCCTGGCCTTCAAGGACATGGCCATGCAATTGTTGGGCAACTTGTTTGAGTATGAGTTGGCTCGCCGTGGTGAAGAGTTGAACATTCTGGGTGCCACATCGGGCGACACCGGCAGTGCTGCGGAATACGCCATGCGAGGCAAAAAGGGCGTGCGCGTCTTCATGACCAGTCCTCATGGTCGCATGAGCCCATTTCAGCAGGCGCAGATGTTCAGCCTGCTGGATGCCAACATCCACAACATCGCCATCGAAGGCGTGTTCGATGATTGCCAGGACATCGTCAAGGCCGTGTCCAATGACCTGAACTTCAAGCGCCAATACAAGATCGGCACCGTCAACTCGATCAACTGGGCCCGCTTGCTGGCCCAGGTGGTTTATTACTTTGCTGGCTATTTCCAGGCCACACAAAGCAATGACCAAAAGGTCAGCTTCACGGTGCCCAGCGGTAACTTTGGCAATGTGTGCGCAGGCCATGTGTCCCGCATGATGGGCTTGCCGATTGACCGTCTGGTGGTGGCCACCAACGAGAACGATGTGCTCGACGAGTTCTTCCGCACCGGGCTCTACCGCGTGCGCGGCACAGCGGATACGCACGAGACATCGAGCCCCTCGATGGACATCTCCAAGGCCAGCAACTTCGAGCGTTTTGTCTTTGATTTGCTGGAGCGTGATGCGGTCCGGACCCAAGCCATTTTTGGTGAAGGCTTGAGCCGTCAGGGCTTCTTTGATTTGTCGGCCGACCCGCGCTTTGGCAAGGCCGCCAGCGTGTACGGTTTTGACAGTGGCAAAAGCACCCATGCAGACCGGCTCAAGACGATCCAGCAGGTGTTTGCCCAGTACGGTGTGATGATCGACACCCATACCGCAGATGGTGTCAAAGTGGCCAAAGAGCACCTGAACCCCCAAGTGCCCATGATCGTGCTGGAAACGGCCTTGCCCATCAAGTTTGCCGCCACCTTGGTGGAGGCCTTGGGGCGCGAGCCCAACCGCCCTGTTCAGTTTGAAGGCATTGAGCAACTGCCCAAGCGGGTCCAGGTCATGAAGGCCGATGTCGACCAGATCAAAGCCTACATCGCACAGCACTGCCACTGATCGAACAGCATGTCCAGCGCCCCCAGGCCCCCCTTGATGCCTCTGGACGAGGCCCTGACCACGTTGTTGCAACAGATCGTGCCGCTGACGGGGGCTGAATCTGTGGCCACCTTTGATGCCGATGGCCGTGTCCTGGCCCAGGATGTGGTGTCTGGCTTGCAGGTGCCAGCTTTTGACAACTCGTCGATGGATGGCTATGCCGTGCGCTGTGCCGATGTGGTGCCAGGTGCGGTGTTGTCGGTGACGCAACGCATCCCGGCCGGCCACCAGGGCCAGGCTCTGCAGACCGGGCAGGTGGCACGCATTTTCACGGGGGCACCGGTGCCTCCGGGCGCGGACGCCATCGTCATGCAAGAGCAGGCCGAAGTGGTCTCAGGCGGTGATGTGCCGCAGGTCCGTTTTACGGTTCAGCCTGAACCCGGACAGTGGATTCGCCGCAGTGGCGAGGACATCCGCCAAGGCCAGACGGCCTTGCGCTGTGGCCAGAAACTCGGTCCTGCCGAGCTGGGTTTGGCCGCCAGCCTGGGCCTGGCGCACCTGAATGTGGTGGCGCGTCCCCGTGTGGCCTTGTTTTCGACCGGGGACGAGCTGGTCATGCCCGGCGATGTGGCACCCGAAGCCATGCCTGCTGGGGCAATTTACAACTCCAACCGTTTTTTCTTGCGCGCATTGCTGCACCGTTTGGGTTGCGAGGTCAGCGATCTGGGCATCGTGCCTGATCAGCGCGAAGCCACGGTGGCAGCACTCAAATCGGCAGCGGACCACCATGATCTGATTTTGACCAGTGGCGGCGTGTCTGTGGGTGAAGAAGACCACGTCAAGCCTGCGGTCCAGTCTTTGGGGGCCTTGTCCCTGTGGCAAATTGCGATGAAACCGGGTAAACCGTTTGCCTATGGGCATGTGCGTCGCGAGACAGAAAGTGGTTCAGCGCATTTCGTCGGTTTGCCCGGTAACCCTGTGTCCAGTTTCATGACGTTCTTGCTCTTGGTCCGGCCCTTGGTCTTGAAGCTCCAGGGGGCGGAAAATCTGGCCCCCGAGTGTTTGCAGTTGCCTGCACACTTTGAGGTGGCCAAAGCCGATAAGCGGCGTGAGTTTTTGCGTGTGCGGCGAAACGCACAAGGTGGACTGGATCTGTTTCCCAACCAAAGTTCAGGGGTGTTGACTTCTGTGGTGTGGGGCGATGGGGTGGTCGACCATCCGGCGGGTCAGACGATTGCCCGTGGTGATGTCGTCAATTTCTGGCCTTTTTCCGGGTGGTTGTCATGAAAATTCAGGTCCGTTATTTTGCTGCTTTGCGCGAAGCCATTGGCGTCTCCAGCGAAGTGCTGGAGACAGCGGCTGTCGATGTGGCGGGTCTGCGTGCCGAGTTGATGGCCAAAGGGGGCGCTCATGCCGAGTGTTTGGCCCCTGGCCGTGCGGTTCGGGTGGCGGTCAACCAGGTGATGGCCCATGACAGCACGCCACTTCAGGTGGGTGGCGAGGTGGGCTTTTTCCCGCCTGTGACAGGAGGCTGAGGTCATGACAGCTCGCGTGCGCGTTCAGACTGCGGACTTCGATGTGGCTCAAGAAATCCAGGCCTTGCGGGCGCAGGATTTGCGTGTGGGTGCGGTGTGCAGCTTTGTGGGTATGGTGCGCGACACACAGGCTTTGACCGGTTTGCACCATGATGAAGTCCAGGCCATGGAGCTGGAGCACTATCCTGGCATGACCGAGAAATCGATCGAATCCATGATCGATGAAGCCCATCAACGCTTTGATTTTTATGCTGCTTGCGTGGTGCACCGCGTGGGACGGCTGCTGCCGGCCGATCAGATTGTGTTGGTGGCGGTGACATCGGCTCACCGCGGCGAGAGCTTCAAGGCTTGTGAGTTCTTGATGGACTATCTGAAAACCCAGGCACCGTTCTGGAAGAAAGAGCACACGCCTGAGGGCGCACATTGGGTGGATGCGCGTGTATCGGACGATGCCGCTTTGGCCCGCTGGGGCATCCAGGCCTCCAACGCGTGAGAGTCAACACCGCTCAGTGGGTGTAGCGAGGAGGTTCTTGCACTTGGCCGATCGACGGGTCAAAAGTCGGTGATGACGCCGTGGCACTCAAACCCCAGTCGGCTTTGGCCAAGGCTTGCTGCATCAGGTGGACCCATCCATGCACCAGACTGGCTTGCAGGTTCAGCTGACAAGACTTGACTGGGGCATCGGCCGATTTTTCCTGGAAAGTGACCAAAAGGCCGCCGCCGGTCTGCAGACTCAGTTGTGCATCGGTGATCAACAAGGGCTCTTCGCCCAGCGGCCGGTGCTCGGCCGCGCTGTCAAACGGGGTAGAAAAGTCCGCTTTTTCCAAAAAAGCGTCTCGCTTGAGCTCGGTGAGCATTTTCTGTGACGAGGTGTCTGGTGCGGCGACGCCAGGCTGACTGGCTTCCATTCGGAGCACCGACTGGTCAATCGCCGGCAAAAGACGAAGGCTCATGCGCCGAGTCAGCCAGAAACAGAACTCCTGGCGGTCTTGCGTGTTCAGCCTCAGCAAGAGCCGATCTTGACGCTCTTCATAGCTGACTGAAAGCTGGTGAATGTGCATGGCTTGATTTTAGGCAAAGTCCAGATCCGGGCTCAAGCTTGAAAATCTCAGGGACAGCCCCAGCTAGTGTGCATTGGAGAACCACTCATGCGTATTGACAAATTGACCACAAAATTTCAGGAAGCTCTGGCCGATGCACAGTCTTTGGCTTTGGGGCGAGACCATGCCTACATCGAGCCTGCCCACGTTCTGGTGAGCATGCTCAAGCAAGAAGACGGCCCCAAAGCCTTGCTGCAGCGGTCAGGCGTTCAGGTGCCGGCTTTGCTGCAAGCGGCCGAGGCGGCGGTTTCACGTCTGCCCCAGGTGACTGGGCAGGACCAGGTTCAAGTGGGGCCAGATCTGGTCAAGTTGCTGCAAGCGGCTGAAAAAGAGTCCATCAAACGGGGAGACGCGTTTGTGGCCAGCGAGCTGTTTTTGCTGGCCTTGGCCGACAGCAAAACCGAGACGGGCCGCATTTGCAAGGACAACGGTCTGTCGCGAAAAAGCCTGGAAAGCGCGATCGATGCCGTGCGCGGTGGCCAGACTGTGGGCAGCGCCGACGCGGAGGGCCAGCGCGAAGCGCTCAAGAAATACTGCATCGACCTCACCGAACGGGCGCGCTTGGGCAAGCTTGACCCCGTCATTGGCCGTGACGATGAGATCCGTCGGGCCATTCAGGTGCTGCAGCGCCGAACCAAGAACAACCCGGTGCTGATTGGCGAACCGGGTGTGGGCAAGACCGCGATTGTCGAGGGGCTGGCGCAACGCATCGTGGCGGGCGAGGTGCCTGATTCCTTGCAAGGCAAGCGTGTGCTGTCGCTCGACATGGCCGCGCTCCTGGCGGGGGCCAAATTCCGGGGTGAGTTTGAAGAGCGCCTGAAGACCGTGCTCAACGAACTGGCCAAGGACGAGGGGCAAACCATCGTTTTCATCGACGAGTTGCACACCATGGTGGGGGCTGGCAAGGCCGAAGGGGCCATGGATGCCGGCAACATGCTCAAGCCCGCCCTGGCACGTGGCGAGTTGCACTGTGTGGGTGCGACCACGCTGGACGAATACCGCAAGTACATTGAAAAAGACGCTGCACTGGAGCGCCGTTTCCAGAAGATTTTGGTGAGCGAGCCCAGTGTCGAGGCCACGATTGCCATCTTGCGGGGCTTGCAGGAAAAGTACGAAATTCACCACGGCGTGGACATCACCGACCCGGCCATCGTGGCGGCCGCCGAGCTGAGCCACCGCTACATCACGGACCGTTTTCTGCCCGACAAGGCCATCGATTTGATCGATGAGGCCGCTGCCAAAATCAAAATCGAGATCGACTCTAAACCCGAAGTGATGGACAAGCTGGATCGCCGTTTGATCCAGTTGCAGATCGAGCGCGAAGCCATCCGCAAGGAGCATGACGAAGCCTCGCAAAAGCGGCTGGCCTTGATCGAAGAAGAGATCACCAAGCTCAAAAAAGAAGCCGCCGATCTGGAAGAAATCTGGCACGCCGAAAAAGCCCAAGCCCAGGGTGGGCAACAGGTGCGCGAGCAGATTGACCAATTGCGCCAGCAAATTGAGGAGCTGACCCGCAAGGGCGACTTCAACAAGGTGGCGGAGCTGCAATACGGTCAACTGCCGGCCTTGGAAAAAACCCTCAAGGAAGTGCAAGCCAAAGAAGCGGCACCCGGTGAAAAACCCGCACACCGCTTGCTGCGCACGCAAGTGGGTGCAGAGGAAATTGCCGAGGTCGTGTCCCGTGCGACAGGCATTCCTGTGTCCAAGATGATGCAGGGTGAGCGTGAAAAACTCTTGCAGATGGAAGCCAAATTGCACCAGCGCGTGGTCGGGCAGGACGAGGCCATTTCGGCTGTGGCCAATGCCATTCGCCGTTCGCGTTCGGGTTTGTCCGATCCTAACCGTCCAACCGGATCGTTCTTGTTCCTGGGCCCCACCGGCGTGGGCAAGACCGAGCTGTGCAAGGCTTTGGCAGGTTTCCTGTTTGACAGCGAAGAGCACCTGATCCGCGTGGACATGAGTGAGTTCATGGAAAAGCATTCGGTGGCCCGTTTGATTGGCGCGCCTCCGGGCTATGTGGGCTATGAAGAAGGCGGCTACTTGACCGAGGCGGTGCGCCGTAAGCCCTACAGCGTGCTGCTGCTGGACGAGGTGGAAAAAGCCCATCCCGATGTGTTCAACATCTTGCTGCAGGTGCTTGACGATGGCCGTCTGACCGATGGTCAAGGCCGGACTGTGGACTTCAAGAACACGGTGATCGTGATGACTTCGAACCTGGGCTCGCACCTGATCCAGGCCATGGTGGGCCAGCCTGCCGAGGAGATCAAGGATGCGGTTTGGGATGAGCTGAAATCGCATTTCCGTCCCGAGTTCCTCAACCGGATTGACGAGACGGTGGTGTTCCACGGCCTGGATGCGCAACACATTGCTGCGATTGCCAGCATCCAGCTGCAGGCCCTGCGTGAGCGCCTCGCACGCATGGATCTGAATCTGGAGGTCAGTGCAGCGGCATTGTCCGAATTGGCCAAGGTCGGTTTTGATCCGGTCTTTGGTGCCCGTCCGCTCAAGCGTGCGATTCAGCAAAGGCTTGAAAACCCCTTGTCCAAGCTGTTGTTGGAAGGTCGCTTCCCGCCCAAGAGTGGCATTGAGGTGTCGGTCGATCCGGTGCGTCACCCTGGTCAATTTGACTTCAAGGTGATCAACGCCGCTGCGTGATAACGCGCAAGCCAAGCCAAGGCAGGGCAAGGTGGTGACACCTTGCCCTTTTTTTCGCGGCTAAACTTCTGCGGGTGCAGACACGCGAAGCCTTTATGTTCCTGAAGCCGCTGCCTGCTGTCAAAACAGGATTTGCATGCAATTGGCGTCTTCGGGCTCTGAGCCTTTGGTGAGTTGGCAAGACGATGCCAAGGTGATGGCCTTGATCGGCATGGCGCATGCCAGTTCCCACTTTTCCCACTTGCTGTTGCCGTTGATGTTTCCGGTGTTGATCCGGGACTTTGGTTGGAGCTTTTCCGAGTTGGGTTTGCTCAGCACCCTGTTTTTTGTGGTGTCGGGCATCGGGCAGGCTTCAGCAGGTTTTGTGGTTGACCGGGTGGGGGCTCGTCCGGTTTTGTTTGTCTCCATGGTGCTGTTCACCTTGGCCTGCCTGTTGGCGTTTTCAGCGCAGAGTTATGCGGCCTTGATGGGGGTGGCGGTGTTGGCAGGTTTGGGCAATGCGCCGTTTCATCCCGTGGATTTCACCATCTTGAACCAACGGGTTTCTACACCCAGGCTGGGTTACGCCTTCAGTGTGCATGGGCTCAGTGGCAATCTGGGCTGGGCTTTGGCGCCTGCGTTTTTCACGCTCATGGGGGCCTTGTGGGGGTGGCGTCACGCATTTCTGGCGGCGGCGCTGTTGTATGTGCTGGTGATGGGCGTTTTGTTTTGGCACCGCGCTTTGCTCAAAACCAGCACTTCGAGAGCCGCGCATGGCCAAACCCTGGTTGCCCACGATTTGGCGTTCATGCGTTTGCCGGTGGTGTGGTGGTGCTTTGCTTTCTTTTTGTTGTCGACAGTCACTTTGGCGGTGGTCCAGAACTTTTCTGTTCCGATCCTTAAGGCCTTGCACGGTGTGAGCCTGGAGCTCGCTTCCATGACCTTGACCGCCTACATGTTGTGTGGTGCCGTGGGCATGCTGGTGGGGGGCTTTGTGGCGGCACGCTGGCCCCGCTGGAGTGACCGCGTGGTGGCCTTGTGCATGAGCTGCGCAGCGCTGTTGATGGCCGTGTGTGCCATTGGCTTGTTTGGCCCTGTCGGCACCTTGTGGGTGTTGGCCGCCACCGGGTTCGCTGTCGGCGTGGGCGGTCCCAGCCGCGATTTGATGATCAAGAAAGCCACGCCCAAAGGGGCCACAGGACGTGTGTACGGCCTGGTTTATTCGGGACTGGATGTGGGCTTTGCCTTGTCGCCCGTGTTGTTTGGCGCGTTCATGGACCGCGGCTGGTACCAGGCCACCTTGTTGGGTGCCGCCTTGGTGCTTTTGCTCAGCGTGGGCGCAGCCTTGGGGGTAGGCAAACGCACGGCGCAGGCCTGACAGGCACATCAGAACGCCTGCGACAGGGCGCGCGCTGGCGTTTGGGCAAAATCTCGGCATGACGAACAAACTCGCTGGCCATCTTCTTGTTGAATGCCTCCTGGCCCAGGGCGTGACCCATGCATTTGGTGTGCCGGGCGAGAGTTATCTGGCGGTGCTGGATGGCTTTCACTTGCATCAGGACCGCATCCGATTCGTGACGTGCAGGCAAGAAGGGGGCGCGGCCTTCATGGCCGAAGCCCAGGGCAAGCTGACGGGGCGTCCTGGCGTTTGCTTTGTCACCCGGGGCCCCGGTGCCACCAATGCTTCGATTGGGGTGCACACGGCCTTCCAAGACTCGACCCCGATGGTCCTGTTTGTGGGTGACGTGGCCAGCGACACCCGGGACCGTGAAGCCTTCCAGGAGATGGACTACACGCATTTCTTTGGCCCCTCGACCAAGGGCATGGCCAAGCGGGTGGAACGCATCGATGATCCCGAGCGCTTGCCCGAGTATGTGGCGCGGGCCTTTGCCACCGCCATGAATGGGCGTCCCGGACCGGTGGTGCTGGTCTTGCCCGAAGACATGCTGACGCAGACCATCCGACAGGCCCAACCATTGCCTCGGTTGGAGCCAGTGCAAGCCTGGAGCGATCCGGGGGCACTGCGCAGCCTGCGCGACATGTTGTTGAAGGCTCAAAAGCCTTTGGTCATTTGCGGGGGAGGCGGGTGGACGGTTCAGGCCGCGCAAGCTTTACAGCGCTTTGCCGAGAATTGGCAATTGCCTGTGGCCAATGCGTTTCGTTTTCAAGACACCTTTGACAACCACCATCCTTTGTATGCTGGAGATGTGGGCATTGGCATCAACCCGGCTCTGGCCGCTCGCGTGCGTGAATCGGACCTGATTTTGGCGATCGGTCCTCGCTTGGGTGAAATGACCACCGGCGGCTATACCTTGCTGCAAGCACCGAAGACAGCACAAAAGCTGGTGCACATCCATGGCAGTGCCGAAGAGCTGAACCGGGTCTATCAGGCAGATTTGGCCATCCATTCGACGATGAATGCAGCCGCCAGAAGTCTGGAGGTGCTGACGGCACCGCCCAACTTGCCTTGGGCATCGTGGAGCCAAGCGACGCATGCGGCCTATCTGGACAACCTGGTGCCACAAACCTTGCCGGGCGATGTGGACATGCCCACCATTGTTTCCATGCTGCAAAAGCATTTGCCAGCGGATGCCGTGGTGACCAATGGGGCAGGCAATTTCGCCAGCTGGATGCACCGGTTTTTCAAGCACCATGGGCTGGTGAAAGGCCACAAGACCCAATTGGCTCCGACGGTGGGTGCCATGGGTTATGGCGTGCCTGCAGGCATCGCGGCAAATTTGTTGACGGGGCGAGTGGCCTTCACCATCGCAGGCGATGGCGATTTTCTGATGAATGGTCAGGAGTTGGCCACGGCGGTGCAGCACGGCGGCAAAAGCGTCATCTTGCTGTTGAACAATGGCATGTACGGCACGATCCGGATGCATCAGGAGCGCGAGTACCCAACGCACGTCGCGGGCTCTCAGCTGAACAACCCCGACTTTGTGGCCCTGGCACAAGCCTACGGTTATGCGGCCATACGGATTGGCAAGACCGATGAGTTTGAAGGCGCCTTGCTCAGCGCACTCCAGAATGATCGGGGCACATTGATTGAAGTGATGCTCGATCCTGAAGTGATCACCACCCGTGGCACTTTGAGTGCCATCACGCAATCGGCACTGGCCAGACAAAACACCTGAAGTGCGTCAGGCACATGCAGACATGAAAAAACCCGCCGAAGCGGGTTTTTTCATGGGAAGCGCTTGAATTACTTCAGGTGCTTGCCGATCAGGCCAGCCATTTCGAACATGGTGACTTGGGCTTTGCCAAACACAGCCTTGAGCTTGTCGTCGGCATTGATGGCACGGCGGTTGACTTTGTCTTGCAGGTTGTTTTTCTTGATGTAAACCCACATCTTGCTCACGACTTCGGTGCGTGGCAGAGGCGCTGCACCCACCACGGCAGCCAATGCGGCGCTGGGGGTCAATGCCTTCATGAAGGCAGCGTTAGGGGTGCGCTTCTTAGCAGGCGCTGCTTTTTTAGCAGGAGCTTTGGCCGCTACTTTTTTAGCGGGAGCTGCAGCTTTTTTAGCTGGAGCAGCTTTCTTGGCCGGTGCTGCTTTTTTAGCGGGAGCAGCTTTTTTTGCCGGGGTTTTTTTCGCAGTTGCCATGGTTAAGTTCCTTTGATCGGAAGTTGGTTCGCCGCTGAGAAACAGTTTGTTTTCAGCTGCTTGCATGCTACTGGAGAAATCATCACTTTCCAAGGGAAAAAATCAAATTTCACTAGGGGTTGTTGCGGATTTGTCTTGCCCCAAGCCCTTTACAAGCGCTTTTGCCCTCGCATGGTGCGTATGGCCTGTGTAAGTGCGGTGCGATCCACTCGCCATTTTTGCAGGATGCCTCATGACCCACGCACACGACATTGTTTTCTCAACCTGTGATTTCTGCGATGCGCACAAAGCCGACGACACGGGGGACTTTCGTGTCATGCCCAGCGTGCTTCAAAACTACGGCGCGCGCGTGAAATTTGCGGGTCCCGTCTTGACCGTCAAATGCTATGAAGACAACAGCCATGTGAAACGCGCGGTGGAGTCACCAGGGCTCGGTCGTGTGTTGGTGGTGGACGGTGGCTCGTCCTTGCGGCGTGCGTTGCTGGGCGGCAATTTGGCTGCGGCAGCTGCACGTCATGGCTGGGTGGGCATCGTCATTGACGGTTGCGCGCGCGATGCAGACGAGTTGTCGGTACTCGATTTGGGAATCCGTGCTTTGGCCTTGAACCCCATGCCCACTTTGCGTGCCGACCAAGGGCAAACCGGCGTAGAGGTGTCGGTGCAAGGGGTGCGAATCCACCCGGGGGATTGGCTTTATGTCGACCTGGGTGGCATCGTCATCAGCTACAAGCCCTTGCATGCTGGTTCATGATGCAATGTGTTGATTTCATAATTTGAAAAATTACCTTGTTGCGCTGCCGCATTTTTTCTCAATATGGGAAACATGTTTTCACATTGAAAAAATATAACTGTAAGTTGTTGAATTAAAACGAATAAAAATAAGTCTTGTATAAGACATAAGAATGGAAATGGGTCTTGTATAAGAGTTAAGATTTGTCCAACGACGAAGCAGAATCCGCTGCCCACATCGCCCGATTTCAACTTGACTTCAGGAGTATTTACATGCCCGCCAACCTCAACCAACAACTGAGCCGTGAACAACAAATCGCCGCCCTCGAAAAAGACTGGGCAACCAACCCCCGTTGGAAAGGCGTCAAGCGCGGCTACTCCGCAGCCGACGTCGTGCGTCTGCGCGGCAGCATGCAAATCGAGCACACGCTGGCCAAGCGCGGTGCAGAAAAGCTGTGGGAAAAAGTCAACGGTGGTGCCAAGAAAGGCTATGTGAACGCTTTCGGCGCGATCAGTGCTGGCCAGGCTATGCAACAAGCCAAGGCCGGTCTGGAAGCCGTGTACCTGTCGGGCTGGCAAGTCGCCGCCGACGGCAACACTTCCGAGACCATGTACCCCGACCAGTCGCTGTACGCCTACGACTCGGTGCCGACCATGGTGCGCCGCATCAACAACACCTTCAAGCGCGCAGACGAAATCCAGTGGGGCCGCGGCATCGAACCTGGCAGCAAGGACTTCATCGACTACTTCCTGCCCATCGTGGCCGACGCTGAAGCCGGTTTCGGTGGTGTGCTCAACGCTTTCGAATTGATGAAGAACATGATCGCCGCAGGTGCTGCAGGTGTTCACTTTGAAGACCAACTGGCCGCTGTCAAGAAATGCGGCCATATGGGCGGCAAGGTGCTGGTGCCTACCCAAGAAGCTTGCGAGAAGCTGATCGCAGCACGCTTTGCGGCCGACGTCATGGGCGTGTCCACCATCGTGCTGGCACGTACCGACGCGGAAGCCGCCAACCTGATCACTTCTGACCACGACGCCAACGACAAGCCTTTCCTGACTGGTGAGCGCACACAAGAAGGTTTCTACCGCGTCAAGAACGGTCTGGAGCAAGCCATCAGCCGTGGCGTGGCCTACGCCCCTTACGCTGACCTGGTGTGGTGCGAAACCGGCGTGCCAGACATTGGCTTTGCCCGTGAATTTGCGCAAGCCGTGCCCGCTGCATGCCCTGGCAAGCTGCTGTCTTACAACTGCTCGCCATCGTTCAACTGGAAGAAAAACCTCGACGACAAGCAGATCGCTTCCTTCCAGGACGATCTGTCGGCTTTGGGTTACAAGTACCAGTTCATCACATTGGCCGGTATCCACATCAACTGGTTCAACACCTTCCAGTTCGCCCACAACTACGCCCGTGGCGAAGGCATGAAGCACTACACAGAAATGGTGCAAGAGCCCGAATTCGCAGCCCGCGACAAGGGTTACACCTTCGTGTCGCACCAGCAGGAGGTGGGCGCTGGTTACTTCGACGATGTGACCACCGTGATCCAGGGTGGTTCTTCCTCTGTGAAGGCCCTGACCGGTTCCACCGAAGAAGAGCAGTTCCACTGAGCAACTGCGTTGCGTCCCTCTGCACTGTGAGCGTCTGAAAGGGCGCTTGCTTGCACAAAGCCATCTGATGCGAAAGCGTTGGGTGGCTTTTTTATTGAGGGCTTGTGTGTGAGGTGTGACTGTTGGGCGCGAGGCAGACCATCACATCGTTGGCACTAACATGCGCTCATAAAACGACTGAAGGCATGACAGTGAAACTCTTTGATTCGAAATTATGGCTCGCTTGCACCATGGCCTTGGCTTCATGCCTCGCTAGTGGTCAACCGTGCAGCGAACTGCCAGCCGACAGAACTGCCTTCGATCAAAAGGGTGGCTGTTTGGCTTTGATGCCCATCGGCACTCCCAATGTTTCGGCTAAAACGCTGATCGTGATGCTGCATGGCGATGGAGAAGGGCAGTTGGGGCACAGACAAATTGACCGCTGGAGCGCTATTGGTCGGTCTTTGCTGTCGCACGATCGCAATGTGTTCTTCATGGTTCGGCCGGGTTATCGATCACCCGTTGGCAATTCGAGTGGATGGGCTAATCCCAAGGATGACGATTACACCGCCGAAAACATGGCGCGTGTCGCAGGAGCCCTGGCATCGTTAAAAACCACCTACAAAGCCGAAAAAGTGGTTCTGGTTGGTCACTCAGGTGGCGCTGCAACGTCTGCTTTGGTGTTGGGTAAACACCCAGCTGTGGCAGATGCGGCCTTGCTGTTGGGTTGTCCATGCGATGTACCACCTTGGAGGGATCACCGAAATGCACAGCGCGCAAGAGGCGGTCCCTGGACAAACAGCCTCAATCCTTTGCAGTTCATTGCAGGCATACCGACTGGCACACCAGTTTTAGCTGTGACGGGGTCGGAGGACGACAACACGCTTGCGGAGTTTGCCAAGCGCTGGGTCGCGAAGGCCTCGGCCAATGGTGCTCATGCTCGGTATGCAGATGCTGCAGGGTTCAACCATTCAACCATTCAACAATGGCCCTTGATTGATGCCATGGTCAGTGAATTGGTCAAGTCTTTGTATCCGTGAATTTATCGGGAATTCATTGTCTCAAATCGCCTGCTGCGAAAGCGTTGAAGGCGCTTCTTTCGGGTGTGTGGGGCGTCTGTCACTTGCCTGCTTGGTTTTCTATCCTGCGCTGGACTTCTTTCATGAAGTCAGCGGGGGTGACATCAAGTGCATCACACAATTTGAAAAGCAATCTGACGCTCGGGCTGTTCCGACCTAGTTCAATCAGCGATATGTAATTTCGATCGACGTCAGCACGCAAAGCGAGGTCGGTTTGACTCCACTTTCGTTTGGTTCTGAGGCTGCGCATGGCTTGCCCGAGTGCTTGATCTGGATCCAATCGTCTTGCTCAATAAGTTGAGCAAGATTGCGCCTTCGTACATCAGGAAATGCTGTATATATGCTGCAAAAAAGTGTAAATTATGTAAACGGCAACGAGCTGATGGATTTGTTCAAGCTGAGCATTTCAATGGGCGAAAAAATCGTCATCGCACACAGGGTACCTGTGATCATTGCTGAGCTTGCCATGGGAAAGTGGCTTGACAGCATCCATCGCGGGCCGTTTTGTGGCAAGGATACCCATGTACCCTCTATGGTTGTGAGATTTGTAAGTAATTTGCAAAACACATCAGAAATGATGTATTTAAAAAATCTAAGCACCGGCTTGATAAATGGAGACTCGCATGGATCAAAGAAATTCGAATTTCGAAGCAATTGATGCTTTGAATTTTGAGTACAAGCTGCTGATCAGCATCATTGACGGTAGCCGTGCTGGTACGTGGGTATGGAACGTGCAGACAGGCGAGACGCGCTTTAATGGAAGATGGGCAGAAATTGTTGGTTATGACCTTGCAGAGCTGCAGCCGATTTCAATTGACACATGGATCGAGTTGACACATCCTGATGATTTGAAAAAGTCAAACGATGCTTTACAGCGTCATTTTGACGGGTTAAGCGAGTTTTATGAATGCGATGCCCGCATGAAACACAAGTCAGGGCATTGGATATGGATTGAAGATCGTGGAAAGCTGATCTCTAGATCAGAAGATGGTTTGCCACTTTGGATGGCAGGATCGCACATAGAAGTCACCAAAGACAAGGCCATTCAGGCGATACGAGATGAAGCGTTAGAGCAGCTCCAAGCCATTGCCAGAAACATATCAGGTGTTCTATACCAATATGTGCAACGTCTTGATGGATCATCTTATTATGCATACGTCAGTGAACAACTGACAGATGTTTATGGCTGCGATGCCAGTTCAGCAAAATCGGACTCAAAAGATGTGTGGAGCACCATCTATGCAGGCGATCTGCCTGCGATAACAGCTGCGGTCAGACGCTCTGCAGAAAATTTATCTGTCTTTCATCAGAAGTTTCGTATTCAGCACCCTCGAAAAGGGCTGCGTTGGATAGAGTCCAAATCGACACCAACAGTCGCACCTAACGGAGAAACGATTTGGCACGGATACAGTCAGGACATTACAGATCAGAGAAGCAGTGAAGAAAATCTTCGCGTAGCCGCGAATGTTTTTACCTACAGCCCCGAGGCCATCCTCATTGCTGACGATGCATTGAAAATTATTTCTAGCAATGATGCCAGTCATAAAATAACTGGTTATATGTCAAATGAACTGAAAGGAAAGTTCTTGGGTGCATGGACCATAGATCCATTTGAAAATTTTATATCGGCTGAAAATTTCGAGCAGCTCAAAAAATCAGGCCATTGGCATGGTGAATTGACATGCCGACACAAATCGGGTGCGGCCTATGTCGCTTTAGCTTCGATCAATGCAGTCAAAAATAACCAAGACGAGGTGACGCATTACGTGGCGATTCTGACCGACATCAGCAGTATCAAGCAAAAGCAAGAAGAACTCACACGTTATGCAAACTACGATGTGCTGACAGGTTTACCGAACCGAAGGCTTTTTCAAGACCGCCTGATGCAGGCGTTTAGGCGCGCATATCGAACCAATGGTGAGCTTGCAGTAGCAGTCCTGGATATTGATGGCTTTAAACAGATTAACGATACATATGGTCATGCGGCAGGGGATAAACTACTTCGTGAAATCGGGCAACGATTTACAAATGCGTTGCGTTCTGATGACACCGTCGCAAGACTGGGTGGCGACGAATTTGCATTCGTTATTTGTGATATTGAAAATCACAAAATTTTTGAAAGAATTTTGCAAACGATGAATGAACCTGTCGGCATTTCAGAAAGTGCGTTGATTCGTGTATCGGCAAGCCTTGGTTTTACTTATCTGAGATCCAGATTATTGGATTCTGATAAATTATTAAGTGAAGCAGATGAGGCCATGTACAAAGCGAAGAAATCTGGGAAAAACAGATGTGTTTCATTCCAGTAGGATGAAATTTTGTGTTGAATATTCAATGAATGGGTATAGTGTGCTGCGTGAAATTTGAATATTTATCATATTTTAGAGCTGTAAATTGAAAATTTAAAACTATGAATTCTGATGCGAAAGTGCAAGAATTTTTAATCTTGTCATTTCTTAGTGGCGCTTTATACGTTGGAGCGTTTTGGGTTCAGTCAAAATATCTTTTATATTTTGATTACATGCCTTTGATAAGTCTATTTTTTCTGCCTGCAGGAGTGAAGCTTGTCGCTTTCATTGTTGCCAGAGGTGCTGGATTTTTAGGTGTGTCTGCAGGGACATCGCTCACTTTGTATTTGGACAGAACATGGAGTCCGCCGGAAGTTCATGACTATTTCACATCGATTCAGTTCTTTTGCCTCATTCCATTTGTTGGAATTTTGTTGGCACAAAAGATGTTGAAAATCAGAAGTGATCTTGTTGGAATGACTGGCTTGCAAGTTGCGTTGCTTGCTATATTTGGGGCATTTATTAATGGTATTTCTATCAATTTATACATGTTGATAGAAGGTGTGATATCTCGTCAAGATGTTGGTGTTGGTATATTGGCCGCGATGTTCGGAAATGTGGCTGGCATCGTATTTTTGATCTTTATCATTTCGATTTATTCTGGCGTCAAACGATCCGTTGAAAAAAATTGACAGGGAGGGCAACTGCTTGGTGGCCACGGCCAGACTTGTTTGATTTGTCCTTGCGGCAGAACGCCCTGAAGCGGTGCTTTCAACCCAAGCTATCCGACGCTGCGTTGTCAGGTGGCTTTGTGTTGCCTGCTCGGTGTTATCACCACTTTGCAGATCGTTGAAAACGCCATCCAATGCGGTGTCATCCATCCTGGGTAGGGCGTGTTTATGCGGTTCATGTGGTGCCTAGCGCTTGTCTTCGTGGTCGGTTGTGCCAGTCAAACGCGCTCTGCGGTCAATAGCCTGGACCGCCAGAGTCCGAGTTACAAGGC
>JACCDV010569069.1_pt1 | contig 22303 bp, 10 predicted proteins | sample 7446131 | NCBI WGS metagenome assembly JACCDV01 (sample SAMN15323448, study PRJNA562643) | freshwater metagenome | isolation source: river surface water | place: USA:Blue River Watershed | collected 2017-08-17
CAACCCCAACCCCAACCCCAACCCCGATATTTGGTAATAAGATATTTAAATGATTTTTAAAATATTCGAAAAAGCCATTTTGATTTTTCTATCCTTTTGGTCGCTAATTTAGGTAATCGATTAACATAATAAATAGTTATTTATTAATGATAAATGAATCAGAGATGAGCTAAGCAAACATAAAATAAAAATAATTTCTAATCGAGTGTAACAAGTGCAATAGAATATTTTCCTGTGATTCCATTGAAGAAGTAATGTTTGATGACGATTCTGAGACAACAATCATAAGAATTAGTGAAGATTGTACATACTGTTCCAAATGCATATCAATCCAAATTCAAGAATAAATGCAGGAAACCCGCACTCTCTAATAACGATTCATATATTACAAAGAGTTTTAATCTTCCTTTGAAGAAAAGGAACTCATCAAGCACTAAACTAATTAAAATAATAATTCTATCCACCTTCAAGAAGAATAGATTAAAAGACTGCAAAAGGAAGAATAAATGATTACGCAAGAATTCAATAAAATCAAAGAAGAATCCACACAATTAAAATAGAGATTTTATGTTCTGGAGGTTGAGGAAGAAAAGTTCTGGGAGGGAATCAATAAAATTTAAAGAAGAACTAGCAAAGTTTAGTAGAAATCGCTAAATACCAAATTTGATAAACAAATTTCTAAAAATACTCTTTAATAGCTATCAAAAATGAGTATTTTGCACATCTTCTTAGATATAAAAGTAGATGATAGCATTGCGTACGTGCAAGGTATGGCGATGGGCAAAAAAGGTTAAAATTTCGATATTTCATGGGAAGAAGTCTCCATCGGATTAGGACATTTAATTATTGGCCTGCACTTTCTAGTCATTAAATATTCTTATTAGTATAAAAAGATCAGTGAGATCATTTTGAAGGGCTCACAAAGTTAAGTCATTCTTAAAGGGCAAAAGAAAGCTTATTCAATGTTAAATAACAAATAGAATTAAAAAACATTTGGTTAGCTCTTATAGCTTCTATTATTCTAAACATTTTATCTATGTTAACACATACTTGAATCTTAAAGCATTCAATATTCCTAATAGTTCAAAATGCCATTCATAATAAATTAAAACGACTTAAAGATAGGAGATCTGTACATAGATCCTTTGAAAATTGATTAAAGAACAAGATGGGCAACATGGACGAAGGCAATGCGTTATTTTTTGATTGATTTCAAACATCTTGCAACGGTATATGCTATTAATGATAAATATTTATGATTTAAATGATAGTTTATTATTAAGATCAAAAGAATGGGTATATATAGTTAGAAAAACCTTCACTCTTACGCTTTGATATCTATCGCTCTTTTTAGATCTTTGAAACTTATTTTGTTACCATGCTTTAGAATCTTTGTTATTTCCTTCTTCGCTACTTTAATTAACGCTCTTATGCATTTTTCTTTAACTTCAAACGAATTTCTCGTTATCTTTCAAACACTTTCCAAAGTCTGTCTTCTTTGTCTTCTTGCTATTTGACCTTCTTAATTTTGTTCTGGGACTCTTTCCATTATTTAATTGCACTTTACTTTTTTTCTTTAGGAATCGAACGAGCCCCTTGTTTCGGCTCGTAATTCGTTAGTGTAGAAGCCACAGTAGGTTTATTAATCTTAATATTCATAATCTTATCCAATCTAGATTTATTCTTCATATAATTTTCTTTGCTATGATCTCTATCGGAAGCACAGGAGCTAAAACTATGTTAGAGAACTGACTTCTTGCTTTTATTATAATTCGTTCCTTACTTATAAGCTGGCTTTACTTTCAATTTCATTATCTTATCATATCTTGTTTCTCTTGCATAAAGGGATGTAAAAGATGTATTTGATTGCTTTTTTCTTATTGCCGAAGACTAAAGAATCGAGGCATTAGATTTCTTGTTGCTTTTAGAAAAAGAAAAATCTTTCTTCAGAGTCGATGTATTTTTAGATGATGATGAAAAAGATAATTGTTTCTTTTATTTTTAGCCTGATTTGCGTTGTGGCTGGACACAGTACTTTCTAGGCTCGATTTACTAATAGCATCCTAAGATTTTTTTGGCCTTTAGTATGGTGCTGTAATGCGAAGACATTATCTATATAACGAACTAATATGTTTATATGTTGATTGACAAAAAACAAAATTAAAGATTAGGCAACTTTTGAAGTCTCAATATAAATTATATGAAATATCAAAAGTTTAGTTTATCTTTAGACAATGTTTTTCTGCGAGATGTCTATTTCTTCATGTTTCTTGGACTTTTTATCTTCTTAACATTGACCCCACTTGGTCTTTCCACATTTACCACTTTATTGAACTTTATTGGATACTGGCATTACTCTTCGGCTTGAGAATTTCTCAAAACTTTGCTTTTCTTTGGTTTATAGTTAAATGCTAAAGTTTTTACTCCATACTCCTAATTGATTTTAGTTTAGTTTTTTATCTTTTTACTTTAAAAAACAAGTCCCGATTTAGCAGATTGTAATGTCTTCTTACTATTCTTTTTTTATATTCCGATTTATTTCTTAGATTTACTTCTACTTTTGTTCGTAAATCCATAATAAATGGCCTTCCTTTGCATATCTTCGTCCTCTTAATTTTTAAGATTCCTTGTACGACTCTTGAGTGTTTCCTTTCCTCGCGATAAAATTTTGTTCTTACTTTTGTTTTCCTTATTCTTAGATTGATGAAGATTATCTTTGTCTGATTCAATTATCTTGGTTGATTAGGATGGTATCTGTTTTAGTATTTTGCTTCTAGATTTGAGCTGCTTGATCTTTTTGCTGTCTATATAGGGTGTATTCTGAAGCTCAGCTATTCTAAAATTCCGATGGGAGTGCTCGCTTGCCCTTGCAATATTGTTCTCTTAACCAATATGCAAATTTTCCTTGGTATCGTGAATTTCCATGGTTTCGTTTTGCTCGGCAGAGGAATGCTAACTTCTTGTCTTTGACGAAGAAGAATGAGATTACATCCTCACATTGTCTTACCTTTAAGAGGGATACTGATATTGATAGTTCTATGATAGCTCTTCAAGATTCATGCCATAATGATTCTTAAAGCTATATATTGCATGGTCATAGAACACAGATTTTATTGGTAAAAATTTAGACACGAGCATTACTGAAATCAAATGATAAACTTTTGACTCTCTATACTATGGACTTGATTTCCTAACTAAATCATCTAAGGCATATTTGGAAGTTGAAATCAATCGAAGTTAGGTTGCAACGGTAAAGTAAGCCATGGCTGTATGGATGGCTCGATAGATCTTGCCGTTGGTTGAAAATTATTTTTCCATAAATTCACTAGGATTGGGTTTGAGGTTGACCTGCAAAATGGATGCCTGCATTAAATTGCCAATAGAATAGCTTTAAAAAAGTTCCTCTAATTTGGAATTATTGTGACTATTTTAACAAGTTTTTTTGTATTGTTGGATCTAATATAAGGTCTTGTTGAGATAAGCATCAAATTAATCCACTAAATCAGACTAAGCTTATTTTAGCTTTGATATTTACTTGAATAAACCATTGAATATTCCCTAACCATATGATTTACGTTTTTAGCTAACCTTAGACGAGTTAGATTCTTGCCTCTAAGCATACATTTAAAACCTACTCTCCTAAGAAGTAATTTATTTCAATAAATGTAATGCCTTTTTCGCTGACTTTAGGGCAAGCTCGTTATTTTTGGAGTGAGAAGTAAGTGCACAAAACCTAAGGTGATATAATGCCAAGGAAAGCTTCCTCTCCAAGTAAATGGCGAAATCAGCATATTCTTGAGTATTACAGTTAATGATGGTGGGATTCAATGTGTTTTGAGGGAAGCCTTCAACAAAATCATTAATATTGAAGATAATGGCCTCCAAATAATTGGCAGATTGCTCAAAGTCACTGGTCCTTTGCAGTAGGCAGGCCTGATTGTTGAGAATGGTGGTGATCAATGATCGTTCGATTGTTTTTCCACACCCCGCAGAATACTACAAAATCTTCTCTGCCTCGTCCAGATAGGCCGCTGCTTGCGGATACTTCTAATCTTCAATATAGAAGCACGCCTGTTTGTTATATTCATCTAACCTTGAATTGAATTTTTCTTAAAATAATACTTGATGTACATTCGCTATAGGTCAGCTCAATCAATTCCGAACTCGAAAGTGCTATCTTCTTCTTGAGCTCTTGGCATTCCGCCATATTCAAAAATGATTAGTTGTCTGAAGTTTATTAGTGATCCGACATTCCTAAAATATTCTATTATTTAAATTTAATTTGTATGAAACACTATGATAGCAATATGTATGATATTTTCAAATGCTGTGGTATAGCTTTGATGAGATGAAGATATGATTGTTATACTGAGATATTAAATTTATTATTATGAATCCTGAAAATAGAGGAGAACATGTCAGTCTCCATCACTCGTATCTTTGGAGAGAGCCCTTGTTCGTTGAAAAGAATGAGAAGCATCCTGCAAACTGTCACGAATAAACTCAAAGTAAAGTTTATGTAACAATAGTTCCAAGGTTGAGAAGGAATATCAAATTGAGGAGTGCTTCGATCAATTAGAATTTGTCCTCCTTTAATGACCAATCCTTCAACGGAGGCAGAAGCCAAAGATCAATCTAGGGCCAAGACTACCTCAATCCTCAAAAGAAATTTCCAAATAAGAAAAATCAGATGTTAAAATCCATTTCCTATGATGTGGGAAATATCGAAGATCATGAATAGCTTTGTAAAGGCATAAAGAAATTAAAAGATCTTGATTTATTATCAAGCAAAGAGATACATTATGTGAAACTCCCAGGCATTATAAAAACTTCACATATTCATAATGATTATCATCTAAGATAAGCAAGGCAAGGCTATAGTAGAAATTATATGGGCAAATTTTTCACGAAATGATTGCTCCATCTTAATAATTTATTTTACTACGATTCAAGAGGATGCAATAATAAATATTGGATTGATCAAAAATCATGATTATTAAAGGACTAGTGCTCGAAATTCGATCTGAATATCAGTTGTGTGGATCAAGAGAAATGCTTTTCATGAAGCTTGGATTTGATACCTAAATATTACGACGTCGTCTGGCTTATTGATGCTTTGCTGGCCTTCTTTTAAAATAAGTTTTCATAAAAGTAGAATTAATTTGGCCGTATTTTGAATAATTCTTTGATCCTTAGTCTTTTGGTGATCCTATTTGTTGCTGTACTCTTTCACTATGAATTCTTTGGCTTTATTCTCCATGATAAATTATAACTTTGGGCTTAAATGAGTCTCTTTAGGATCGTCTATGATATTAATCTATATTTCTCGATATTTTCAATGACGCAAATTATTTATTCAATAGTTGTTCATAGCGATTTCGATTTAATCGATCTAAATTGAAAAAAGTTATGGTATGGTGCTTTTTTTATTTATCATGAATTTTAGACTTTGCTTAGATATAGGCGCTTAAACTATTTTACCATTTTTATCTTCTACTATCCTTTTTCTAGATTGTATTTTTATGTGCCTATTGAAGAGACGTAGATTTGTGTTTTATCCGATTGTTTGATTGACTTTGATTTGCATTTATAACTTAAGATGCTTATAATATTTGAGGATCAATAAGTAAGGATACCTTATTGGCTTGTTGAATATTTTTTCGCTTTTTTCTTAGTTTAAGAATCTTAAATAAATCTTCCTCATATTTTTATTCCATTAAACCTTAATAAAATAAATCCTATTTTATTTTGTCTTAAAGTAACTATAATCACAATAAATTCAAAGTTTTGATATTCTTCGTTAAATATTTGTTATTATTTATTACAATTTAGAATTATATAAAGAATAGTCTTACACTTTTTTGGGTGGAAACGTCGATATAAGCATTTATAGGATAATGAAAGGAAGTAAGGATATCTGAGGAGTTAAAACAATATTGTAAATAGACTAAAAAATGAGATATTATAAATGGATTCAAAAAATCAATCTTTGACTTCCATTTTTCATAAGTATTCTTGGTTTCTTAGCCTGTGTTACCTATTTTAAATTTGCCTTTTCATTGTTAACAATTAAACTCTTCTAGGAAGGTAAGCGTCTTAAAGAGGGAATAGGTATTTTCGCACTCGATTTATAACTTTTTAGCTCATTAGTATCTAAGGGTATTAGTTTTGCAGTCTTATTTTTTGATTAGTATTTAGGTTTTGGTAATTTTTAGTTTAGCATCTTCAAATTTGATGGAAACTTAATGGTTTTTATCAAATTTTCTTATAGATTTTATTAGAACTAATCTTTCAAATCAAGCATTTTGGCATAGGTTAATATTTCTTTGGTTTCAGGTCTATTTTTTTGATTATGAGTCATCAACTTAGCAATAAAATTGGTGAGTTCTTTACTATAAGGCAAAGATATCCTTTCATACTATCCAATCATAATCTTTTTGAATAGATTATTGGGAGTATCTGCTCTAAAGGGAGGTTTAAGCATTGCCATTTCATAGAGGACACAACCGAGAGACCAAATATCGCTTCGATAATTATAAGGCTCCTAGTTCCAAACTTCAGGAGAGGCATAGTAAGGAGTTCCTGTTTGAGTGGCTGCGAATGAATCAACGAGGTGCTTTGCAACATTAAGATCTCCAATTTTGGCAATATTGTGATGGAAGAATATATTTGCAGGCTTAATATCTCTGTGGATAATATTTGCTTCATGCAGCTTGTTTAATCCTTCTAAAACATTGTAAGCTGTCCTCCAAATCTATTATTCAGGAATTTTAGTCTTGCTAACTTGAGCTTTTTTTATTCTTCCCTGAAGGTCCCCTCCATCTGCAAACTCCATAATGATGCATAAATTCTCAGACTTCTCATCATAAAAAGCTTCTTTGTACGACACAACGAATCGACTTTCAATGGAGGCAAGGAATCTAATTTAATTGAGGGCGTTTTGTTTGTCTTTCTCTTTAAGCTTATGGATTTTGATCTAATTTAGAAGAAAAGATACCTGTTTAATAGCATATGCTTCTTGATCTGCTTTTCTTACACATTTGTATACCGATCCAAAGGAACCTTTTCCCAAAGCTTCCTTAAGTTAGAAATCTTCTAAAGACATTATTATGACCCAAATAACAGCTGCATTAACACAAATAATAAAAAATATATTTCAAATAACTTAAAGTCTAAATTATGATAATATCATTAAATTTTAATGGCTGTATGTTTTACTCTATCCTTTTACAAACATAAAACAATAATCATGTAATATAGCAAATTTAATCTTTGAATTAAAATGGCAAAGAATCAAGCTAGAGTATTCAACCTTTTCCTTTTTTAAATATTTGAATTGCCTCTTAGCTCTGCTTACAAATAGACATTGAATTTTTACATTATCTTTGCTTTTCTTGTCTATCGATCTTTTGTCTATGAAGCGTTTGTATTCTCTCTATATCTTTCGGCTTATCTTTTGATCGTCTTTATCGCTGGAAGATTGATCAAGTAACTTATTTTTCTATCGAGTTCGTGCTAAGATTCGTGATTAGATGTTTTTCTGCGCTATGTACTTTTTGCGAAAAAACTCGGCCTATACTTATTATTCTGAAATTTTCTAGCTTAATATCTACGTACGCATCAAAGTGCTTCATGATTGTTTCAATCTATCCTATCGGCTTCAAATGCTTTATCTTATGTTCTTGCGCAATATCTGAGGCAGATTACATTAAAAACTATCTTTTTATTATATTCTTCTTTCTCGATTGCTGACTGACAGCTAAATGCTTAGGAATCAGCAGATCTTTTATTTGCATATACTAGTTTAAAGACATATCGAGCTAATGTGCCATTTTGATTATTTATTTTATTAAAATTATTAATCGCCACTTTCATAACAACCAAGTTGGCTATTCTTTCATCCATTATTGGGATGGTTCTTTTGGAGTATAGTTGAAAGTTTCTCATTAAAGATGCGACAGGAAATTCATTTTGGGAACCTGTGTAGCTCAGTTGGTTAGAGCGCGAGTCTCATAATCTCGAGGCCGAGGGATCGAAACCCTCCGCGGGTATTTTTTAGAATCCTGTTATGTGTTAATCAGATATAAATCGATCTCGATTTATGAAATGAAGCTTTACTTAATAGTTTTTTGAGAAGTTCTTTTCTATTTACGACATTCATCTATAGTCAATAATTACAAAAAAATTGACACCTCATTCTCGGAAAAATAGGATTTTAGTCGAACAAAACTTATTAAGAATTTCTTTATTATAAATAGTTTTTATAAATTTAATGTACAGTCCATTCAAGCCGAGCTAGCTAAACTTTTTATAATAAGGTTACACTAAAGCTTCAATGCTTATTGCCTCTTAAAAATACAAATAAGCCGAAATCATTGTGAATGAGCTCATTCGTATCTTAGAATAAATGAAGCCAAATACTGCAGATAGATTGAAGCATTAGAAATATAACCAAACGCTTTCAGAGTGTTTTGTTAATTTATCTACATGTCTTTTGAGCAAATGCTAAGGGGAAGAAGGATTCAATCAGATTTAATAACTTCTAAACAAAGCAATAGAGTTAGATAATCTCAATTATTGGGCGTATTTTAATCTGGCATCCTATCATTATCGGAATTATTAATACAAAGAGGCATTGAATAATTTAAAGTGTAGTCTTTCATGTTTACTATTGATTAAAGCAGTCCTATCTAAGGATTTATAGAACAAAAATAAATAAATTGATTTAGGCAAGTCAATAGGGTACTGTTAAAACAATTTACAAGCTCGATTTATACGCCTATTAATCCAAATTAAGCAAATGAGGTGGAAGATGGCTGTCAACGAAATCGAACTCATTCTTTAAATATAAAAAAATGGGGGAATGCTTCACGATCTGAGAAAAATACTTTAGTCCATTTCTATTAATAATAAATCTATACAAGCTGGTGAACTTAATGCCTTAGTGAATCATACTATCGCTATAATTAACCAATTAAATCACAAAAAAAGTCGACTACACTCAAGTTAAAGATAAGATTTGGAAAAAGATGCCATCCTTAAAGAAATAGATTAAAAAACATATGAATTTAATTAAATTTTTAAGATGGTTAATGATCATGGATCCGCACATAATATCTTTTTGTATAAAGTAATTCATCGAACAAATAAGGCATAAAAAAGGGTTCATATACTTTCCAACTCAATGCAAAAAACAATTGCATAAGAGCCAAGCTTAACTTAATCAGCACCTTATAGTTCCCCTAATAGTATATAATTATAAGCAAGAATAATTGATCGAATGAATGAATCCAAGCGAAGTAATTATGGATAAAGCTTATTTGAAATAACTAAATCTCAAAATCTCGAAAATTCAAAAAACCTAATAATAGGCAGCTTACTCTCTTAGGTCACAAATACCCAAAGAATCTTAAATATCCTCCCTCCATAGATTTAGGAAAACGAAAATGAATCTGAGCAAGATATTAATATAAGAAAAAAAGTTTAGATTTAGGCAATATAAAGTTTGATTCAGCCATTAAATGACGCATAGTAAAATTGTTAAGCTAGAGTCGTTAAAAATTAATAAGAAGAAGATTTGCTTTTATAAAGTCTTTACGATCAGAGATACGATCAATATGAAAAAGATAAGAAAGTATTTTCTAAGAAATTTTCAGAAATCAAGGAAGATAGAATATAAGAAGTATCGTATTCTTCGAACATATATCCTCTAAATTAGATGAAAGTATTTTAACTGATACTCTTGAAAGCTGAGTTCAGATAAAACTCAAAATAAAAATTTGTTGGCATATACGCTCATCTGGAATATAACAGCGGATTAATTGAGACCTACAAGTTTCGATCGAGGCAAGTGAATAATTCTAATGGATAAAACCAGGTTTAATGGGGAGAAAGCTTAGGATTTATTAAAATTGCTGATTAACCCAAGAATATGTTGGTCAAAGTTTACAAATCTTAGCCTTATTATTATAATGACAAGTTTTTAGGAGAAGGGGAAATTGAGGTCACTGTTTTAGGGATTATAAAGATTCCCTTATACTCAAATATGAGAAATATTGGATCCATAAGTATAAAATTGGTTCGAAGTTAGGAAAGTTTAAGTAGTAGTTTCAAGAAAAGTAGCTTTAGTTCTTCACTAAAAAGTTAATCTCAAAACAGTCAAACAAACTGATTCTTCATATCATTTTGATAAAAATTATGACTATATAGATCATTAAATCTGAGCTGAAACAAGCTTAATTTCTTCTTTGCTTAACACATTCCCAAATATAAATATAGGACAGTAATCAATAAACCCTGAAATCGCAACAAGATTATATTTAGGATGCCAATCGCAACAAACAAGTTTTCCCTTCATATTCAAATTCAGATGATCTAAGTTTATCTGAGTTCCTGTGAAGATATCCCAAAGTAATGGCTTTCCCCCTTATGATGGGGCAAATAGATATTTGTTATCAGGAGAAATAGAAGAATTTACGATTTAACTTTCATATATACCTCCAGAGTATGTTTGGTGCAATCGAATCTTATTACCTATGAGCTAAAAATGACGAATTAGATTGTCCTTCGCTTGTACCATCAAGTGACTTTTATTCAAAATATGGATTGCTAGTAAAGCATCTCCTTTTAGCTCTTAAGGTGCTAATAGACAACGAAGCGAAAGCTTTTACCTTGTGAAGTCATAGACTCGAATTTACCCTATGGAATCCCCAACAATAAAGTAGCTTCCTTAAGAAACTGCAGAAGCAACGGGATATACCTTCCCTGGGCTCCTCGTAAAATCATTAATCAATATCTCTTTAGCAATGATACACTAGCTCTAAGCAACTTTACACTCCCAAAGCCTGATAAATCCGTCATAGCAGCAAGTTAGAATATACAGTATGTCTTGCAAAGGCTGATAGATATGAGAAACGGAATAAATAGCTGCAGTGTGTATGCACTCACCAAGTACCAACTATTAACTTTAGTCTTCATCGATGTATTACCCAGTATATTCGGGGATTTTCCATATTTTGACTATACTGTCTGATCCAGCTGTAATCATCAACTTTTAGTTTGATGTTGAGTCAATCTTGTATATCATTCCTCGATGTCCTTTTAGTGACATTATATTTTAACCATTTTATAAGCTGAAAACTTTGATAAAAGTATTCTTTCTATTAGAACAAGCTGCATATAGATAGTTGCCTATGAATTTTAAGCGATAGCAGCCTTTCACTTACGATTAAAATTTATATATGAGTTGCTTTGGGACCTAACAAATTTACCGATTTCTATAAAATTTCAAGAGCTCCTCATTAATTTTTTGCTTTTGATCTGCTTATTAATGCTGTACCTCTTACACATCGAATTTCTGTAAGTATTTTTTATCATAATGCTCTTCCTCAAATAAGTTATTAGGAATATTTCCCTCCTAAACAAACCTATATTTCGGCCTTTCACAGGCATTAAGCTGGATTGTGAGGGAACCTTCGTATTTTTAATGGTTATTCCATAAGAAGTCATAATATACATCAGGAATAAAACTTTTATTGATAGGTCCTTAGCCAATATTGTTGTACTTATATCGATACAGCTAGAGTTGAAATTTACCCTGATGAGTTTTGGAAACTCCAACTGGTCTGAGATAACTCCAAGCAACTCGATAAAGATTATTTTTATCAAAAGTGTCCTCATCGTTTCGATAAATTAAAGCTTGGTGGTTGAAATCCAATATCTAAAATAGAAACAGTGTGTCTGGGTTCATTATCAGATTGGCTGGATAATTGATGAAAAACTCTATAAATGTAAGTATTATTACTTTGGTTCCATATTCCCTTTGAGTTGCCTATCGCTCTAAAATCACACAATGCCGTCGCAAAAGGTAAAATAATATCATTCTCGTTAGATTCATACTTTCTCTCAATCTTATTGTAGCTAGTTAGTTATTAGTAATGATAGACTAAAGGTTCCTCAATCTTTTATAAATTCAGAAGATAGCAACCGGTATTTTTATTTATAATATGAACTCTGCATAGGAAGGCAAGTACTTTACAAATGGATGCATAACGTTAGGATCAAGCTTTAATCGGCTTGTTTAGCAGATTTTTAGCTTTAGGATTTTATTTACAAAGGATTTTTTGAGGTCTTCAGAGAGGTTGGCTGGATTCCGACGTTCTACTTAGTCGAGAGAATTGATAAAAGAATTTTAGGTATTATTGCATTTAAAGCAATTAAATATCCAAGTTCCAAACCTTTCCTTGAACCCGAACGCATCTATATTTTCATCTCAATTACTTCGGTATGTTGGATCCCTTACAACTTCGGAATGAGGAACATTTGAAGAATGGTTGATAGGATGATGAAGCTCACCACTTTTCCTTGACTGCCTACTACTTTAAATTTATTATGGCTATCTGCTAAGTTTTTGAAAACTTTAATGCTATTCCTCAATCATTCAAATTATTATTAAAATTTGAATGATGATTGAACAACTATAATTTAATCCTGTCAATAAAAAGCTCAATAAACCATTCCTAAGAAAGAAACAAAATACCTTTCTATCATTAAATCACAATCATAGTGATTTTTCGAAGTAAGCAAAGACTGCGAATAGGCTTCTCGAGGCCACAGTTAGAAAGTTCTCAACTCCTTCGAAACGGAATAGCAGCTTTAAACTAAATTCTTCAAAGAAGACTTTGTAATAAAAATCAATAGATCGTGAACTTATACGTAAAAAGTCATAGTATATTTCACTACATATGCGATACATCTAACTTCATGAAAAGTATACAAATTTATTGGAAAGAACACATAATAAAAGCTTTACTGCATAGCACTATTTCTAAGAAATTAGCTGCATTTCTGACAAGAAAAGCATAAGCGATCCTAAAAGAATATCGAAACTTGTTTAAATAAAGGATCAACTATAAAGGATAGACTTATCTAAAATATGCAGGTTCTTAAAGCAAAGAAATTAACGAAAATCCAGATCTATCTAATGATGTTTTCATTTTTATTAGTCAAATTTTACTTTATTTGTACAAGCGAACAGTTATAATCAATAAGATTATTATGTAGGCACCTCCTATTAGCTCAGAAGAGACCGATCAGCTACTTGAGTGGATTGACGGCATCTCCTTCAGTCGTCCAAAGAAAAATTTATGCCGAGACTTTTCAGATGGAGTGCTTGTCGCATAAATAGTCAAACAGTATCACCCAAAACTTGTACACTTGCATAACTACCCCTCAGCTAGTGCTTTGAACGCTAAATTTAATAACTGGAAAACGCTCAATTGTAAATAGTGAATATAGCTTAGAAAAGGTGTTCAAAAAGTTGAAATTTATGATCCATCCGTCGGATATTCAAAATGTCATAACGATTGTCCCTGGCGCTGTGGAAAGAGTTCTGTTCTTGATTTATACACAGCTTCGAAGGCAGGATAAATAGAGGGTTCACACTCATACATAGGGCCTATAGTCATCTCTTTCAGGAAGGCAGGAAAATGATGAAAATACAGAGATCGCATCCCAATTGGCTGAAAAATAGGACGCAATACGATAATTGAGGACAACAATAGAAATCCTTTAGACAAAGATGAGGAAGATGTAATAACTAAGCAGACTAAAAGACGTTAAGATCGAATCCTTGATAAGGAAGCTTTAGGAAGGAATAAATTGATGATCCTTGTATACTTGATCTTAGGCTTTCACAATTATAGTTTGAAGGACTTCTTGTATTTTCCAGCACATATGTATCTCACACTTGTACTAAAACAGGTTTACTTATAGCTTAGTATCATATAGCTTAAAATAAGATTCATCTATAAATATATTGCTTTAATCGTACGTATCTTCTAAAAATCATAATATTAACATACAATGGAATCATAAAGTTCACCACTTCATGCGGTTTCAGAGGCGAAGGTTTTGAAGATTGCTACACTCAACTATTGCGGAATCATGAACAATCCTTTCGAGTTTTACAACTCTTCCTTCATCGATTAATTCAAAGAGATTAGCGAAACTTTTAAGAGGACTGCTCACGACTACGGTAAGGGAGCTGAGGGAAACAAATTCAATTGGGGAATGGGGAAGGTCGAGACGAAATTCAGAGATGAAAGATACTCTCCTTCATTCCATCTGAATGTCGGCTTTAAAGGCGGTAAATTCCTCGACCAAAAACAATTCTATGAAGAGTGGGACAAAGGTTACGAAAGCATGAGTTCAAAATCAGGCTTAAAGTTCGATGAAAAGAATCTTTAGTCAGCCAGGCTTTACGATTTCATCTTTTTCCATGCCTTACTAAGATACGTCTATAAGAGCGAAGAAAAATTTGATTAGCTAATCAAAGACAAAGACCCTGCTGTTTATGTCAAAACTCTTGAAAAATTTTATGAGGCTAGCTACCTAGATGACAACAAAAAACTTGAAAAAGTGAAAGATAATCTATTCAAAATAGAGGCTGATGTTTTGTTCTTACAAGAGTATTCTCCCTTGTTATTGAAGTACATACAACAAATCGAGCACTATTATTGCCGTGTTGATCCTTCAGAAGACACTTTGATTATCATCAAAAAGTCATCTTTCGGAAAAATCATTGAAACTTAAGCTGTTCTGAGCAAGGAAGAAATCGAAAGCATCAATTGGAATGAAAAGACTGCTATTTTGATTGTCGACAACATCATTCTGCTGTGTGCTCACACTAGCTCCAAAAAAGAGAAGAACTTAAAGCAACTGGAGGACCTCAAGGCCAGCCTCATCAAGCTGAAGAAAGCTCATCTGGACTATCATATCATTCTCGGTGGCGACTTGAATTCATTCCTTAGGCCTGTTCCCTAGTTCAGCAGCTATTTCAGCATGTATCCTTAAGATGAAAAAGATATCACTACTGTGAAGAAGCGAACATATGCCCAAGGTCAATACGAAAAGAGCGATGTCGAAAACGTGGAAAGCAAAGACAAGATTATCTCCGATCTTACCATTGTTTCTGAGAGCGGCACTGTTACTTACATCGACAACGTCACCAAGGCCAACCCAGCCAGCTTTGTTCCAACAGATGACCATCCTTTTGACCACTTTGTCGTCTCTTGCAAAGTCATCGTCTCAGTAAAATGATTCATGATCAACCATCAAATTCTTTAAACAATGAGATCTTTAATTTGTGTTTGAGTGAAAATGGCATAATTATTATTAATAATCTTCTTTTCTTTATTGTTAGCAGTGATAATTTAATAATCAATACAAAATTTAGTGATTAATTAAGGGGGTTAGTTGCCAAACTTGGAATGTTATCTTAGTAATGTCCAAAACCTCAATAATTGAATAGGTTCGTTTTAAAGTTATATTCATCTCATCATAAAATAAAATACAGGTAGCCTACAAAAAGGATAGGCTATTATATTGCTATAGAAACTTTTAGATACTCACATTAAATCAACTTCATCAATGGGAATAATAAGAATTGTTTATTATTGATATCAGGGTGCCCATTTCCCACATAATACACAATTATCCTTTTTACTTCCGAATCCACAATTACTGCACAAATGGGCAGGAATTTTAGTTCCTCCCATCCATTTATGACATGAGGCACAGTTATCTTTACTGCTACCAAATCCACAGCTACTACATAGATAAGCAGGAACCTTGGTTCCCCCCATCCACTTTTGGCATGCCACACAGTTGTCCTTCTTACTCCCAAAACCACAGTTGTTGCATAAATGGGCTAATTATCTAGGCATCTTTAATAAATTAAATATATCTGGATGATTAACACCTAACAGTTCTCAATGTTAATGAACAAAAAGTAAATATTTTAATAATTATTTCAATACACTCAAGCATGGTCAAGTTAAGACATAATCCATTCCTTCAAAATACTAATCTTTGAAATTGTATTGTTACTTATCTGACTGAATTTATCAAATCTATTTGCTTTTTACAATAGCATAATGGGTATTTTCTTTACAATAGCATAATGGGATCAATTAGCTTAATTTCCACATTTGATACAGCTACCCTTTAGGCTTCCAAATCCACACAGCATGCATAGATTTGCTTGAACTTTTATGTCACCTATCTGATTGCCACATCCAATACAGCTTTGACTATACTTTCCGTAACCGCACAAGATACATAGATTGGCTTAAACTTTTATATCTCCTGTCTGATTTCCGCACCTCACACATTTATCTTTTTGCTGTCCGAAACCACACAATATGCATAATTTAGCACTTACTTTTGACATAAGATGATATAAGACTTATTTTATTTATTTATCATATTAACAAAACTAGCATCTATTAAAGAGCCTTATTATTATTCTGATAATTTGAATGTAGAATTTATAAGCATTACCAGATGACATAAGACAGCAGCTAAAAAAGTTTGATAGTGTACTGCAGGCTAGTAAATCACTAAAGGGCTTTGCGAGGTAAAAAGCACTACTTGTCCTTGATAAAAATATGAAAATGATAAACAACAATATCAAGGCCTATCAATACTCAATATAATCAGGCTTGCTTGAAGAGAAAGTTACAGATCATAGATCTTAGCTAAAATAGCTCAAGAAAGCAGTTATCAATCTTTAGAAAGGCTTAGAAATGATGAAAGATGATGTTGGAGGTAATGGGCTCTTTGATAAAAAGAGTAATATCAATATTGACTTGAACAATAAGCAGACTATTATTAGTGAAGGCAATAGAGCTCAACAGTAAAGTTAGTAAATTTTAAAAGATATCTAACAAAAAGTTGGCGATATGAATAATCGTGCAGATGACATTACAATCGAAATGAATCGTCAAATTTAAGAGCTCGATAAAATTTACAATGATCTCAATGATACAAATACAACTTTGGCAAGGTAAACATATTTTTAGCATAGGGCCTAACAGCATTTGAAATATTTCGCAAAGCAAATATATACTGATAGATTGATGATCTGTATGATTATAGTAATCGCTCTCGCTATCATCGTCATAGTCGCCCTTGCAATCGCAGGAAAAACTCCAAAATCAACAAATACAACAGTTAAATGATAAACTAGATAAATTTTTAAAATCATATTTTTTTCTATAGATTTGTTAGTTATTGATTAATAGAATGTTCGGATAGTAGAAGAAAAGGTTCAAAGTAAATTTTGGCCCTCATGATTAAACAAAAGCAGTGTAGAGAGTATGCCAAGCTCTTGAGGAATCGTTTTCCAAGAATGGAATTGATTTGAGTGCTGAGTATACATTATCATAAAATACGATTGAGGAATATTCTTAAGAGATCCGTTCACTAAAATCTGTGAAAACACTAAAAAGATAGGTAGATGCAAATTACCGCTCACTAAACAAACTATTAACCAAATAACTCCTTAATAGTGTGGATGATCTCATCCACGAAGTATTCAATAATGACCTCGATTAGACTTCCAAAGATAATGGAACAACTTGTCTCATCATCTTCTATAATTTTGTGAAGATTTCAGCAGTTAGTCGACATCATTATAGTAAGCTATTGAAATGGATCTATTAAATTACCAGTATCAATAGTATGGAACTGTCTTTGGAGCTTTCTAATGTATTCTCTTCAATCAAGAAGAAAATGATCAAATTGGGATATAGCCTTATGAAAAATATTAAGTAGAAGAAATCCATGGAAAATATAGAAACTACAGATTAATAGGAGTTTAAATTAGCTGTTTAACAACTAATCAAGTAAATATAGGTTAACTTAGAGATAAGTAAGAATAAATGTCCTGCCTTAAATTTTAACTCTGTCGCGTTTGTTAGAAATTCATGCCTTTGACTTCAATAGCTGCTCATATGAAATTATGCTAAAAACTTCATCAAACCGAATATCTTTAATCGAAGCTGGAAGATAAAGGTAATAAAATTCTAACTATGCTTAATAGTTCAACTTAAAATAATGAAGAAAGGTATAACTTAAAAATATTCTTTGACAGAGTATTTACCACGATTGGAGATGTCCTTGTTACTTTTGGACTAAAAAATCAAATTCAGGAGATCTAATAAGTTATCTAACAATATAAAGTATACGAATCTGAAATTTACATTGAAACTATAGACTTGCTTAAAAATTACATTAAATGTTTGAATATTGAGGCGGATGGAGATAACTTAAGCGACAAAGATGAGAAAAAGAAAATTAACGAAAAGAAAAGATTTAAAATAAACAAATTCAACTCGAATACATCTTTAATCCCCTCAGTACGCACAGTATAATTTGAATAAAATACATCGTAAATTCCCTCGTCCCAATAGATTGCATCTTAAAAAACAATTAATACTGACACCTAAGCGATGTTTCGTTATAATCCTTTGAAATTAGCTGGTATTGCATTATTAACATAGATTTTTAGGTTTTGCAGTCTATTGGAAAAGGATCGTATAGTGAAGTTTTTTTAGTCAGGAAAAGAAACACCAAAGATCTTTTCGCCATGAAAGTTATTTAGATTGAAAATTTAAATAAATAAAGAATGCATGCCTTTAGACAATAACAAAAGATCTATAAAAGCATCGCAGGTAACTTCAATGTTAAGCTTTACTACTCCTTTGGGGTCTGTAACCTTTATTTTTTAATCTTGGACTATGGTTGTGGAGGGAGTTTACGGCAATTACTGTAAAGATAGGTGTATTTTGAATAAAAGTATGCAAAAGTGTACATAGCAAATCTTCTTTTAGCTGTTAACTCCATTCATCGTTTGTCGATAGTGCATAGAGATTTAAAGCCTGTAAATATTGATATATTAAGGAAAATATTGTAATAAATGAGCTAGGTCAACTGGTTCTAACAGATTTTAACTTGTCTAAGCTTATGACTGATAGGGATGAATAAAAGCCTGATAGTTTCTTTGGAACCCCTGACTATATTGCTCCTGAAGTTTTGCGAGGAGAGACTGCTGATAGAATGATTGATTATTTTTCAGTTGGAGCCATAGCATATGAAATGGTTATCGGGGTTACTCCATTTACTGCCAATTCGCCTCAATAAGTATTCGAAAGCATTTTAAAGGGTTAAATCGAATGGCCATAAATAGGAGTTGAATAAGGTCAAATAACAAAATAATGCAAAAGTTTACTATAAGGACTACTGAACCCTAATCCAAAATAAAGATTAGGATACAAAGGAATAGAATAATTCCAAAATCATCCATTCTTCTAAGGTGTCAACTGGTCATCAATATCAGAATGCTCTTTCTTTTACATTCCTCAATAAATCCCCAACTACGAGTAAAACCACTAACTGCAAAAATATATTGAGGGTAAAATGAAGCAGGAAAGTGAGAAGCTAATTGATGATGACAGCATAGTGCGATACGATATTTTGAAGACAATAACGAACAAAAATGTAAGATCTCATAGAAATTCACGTTTTAAGTTATAGAAGTAACTTTAAGTTCTTAAATTTCTACCAAGCTGTAAAACTCTCCAGCTTAAAAAACACAGCTCTCATAACAATTTCAATCATCATCTTTAGAATATTGCAATCAGCTGCCAAAACCTTCAAGAACCATCCTCAACTTTGCAATGATTCAAGCTAACCCTATTTATTAAAGATTATATTATGTAGCTATCAATTAATGGTTTCAATTTTTGCTCTAATGATCCTTGGTCCCGTTTTCATTGAGGCGGATTAGTTAAGATTTTATGTTTTTATAAATCTATCTTTTTTAAAGTTATAGCTTTGCAATTTTAGCCTTTAATTCTTTATTTTGTTATTATAGATTAGAAGCTTTTGTTTTCTATCTTTATAAATCTTTTATTAAGGCTTCATTTTGTTAGATTAATTTTAAATTTTCGATTTTCTTTTGGTTATCAATGCTAACTTGTATTTGAATAAGGTTACTTTCGTGTTTCAAATTATTTTCTATCTAGCTATCTGTAGCTTTTTGTTGTAGCTCAGTAAATTCATCATTATCAACTTTATCTTATACTTTCATTTTGCTTTTTTCATTCCTTTTCATCTCCTATTCCTCAACATCTTCACTATTCTTCTCGGTTTTAGATGGAAAACTATTAAATTCTTTAAAAATGGGCACAAGCCGAGGATCAATATAGCGAATCAATATGGGCTTGGACATAGCACGAGGAAGATTCAAACAATTTTATTTCTATTCCTTCTCATGCCTTGCAGTCGGAGGCTGACTATTCTTATATTTTCCCCCAAGCTGATGAATTTTATTACTATTTTTATTTTCCATTTCAAACTGACAAATTAGAATAATTAATAATTGTTTATAAACATTATTCAAATATGTAGATAAATCAAGCATAAACCAAGGCTGTGTACGCATCTATCGATTTAGATAAGTAACTTAACTTAGAGTAGCATATGTCGCTGATTAGCTTTTACATTTTGGCACTCAGATGCCTAAAATAACGATATCCTTCGTTAGTTAATAGGTTATTTATGTAACCGCATTGATACTTGAGGACTGTTATATTTTTACTTTATTAAAGGATATCCACTTTGTAGTCTTTAAGGCGCTCGGATAGGAATTCTAAGTTATCGTTCGATTTCTCACTATCTTTTCTTTTCAAATAACATTTAGTTAAATAATTTTGGTTGCTTATTACAGAATCAAACATGTTCATATTTTATTTCTCATATCTCAAATAAACGAGAACCTACTTTTGCAAAAATTATGATTATTTTTAGTTTACTTTGATGTTTTCAGCCACATAGTTTGTAAGGTTTTGAAAGGCATCTTAAAGGAATTCAATTTCATTTATATTCACTCTTTTATTGAACTATTTAGTTTCCTTTGTAATTTCTTCGATTAATGTATGGAGATCTCTGTAATTTTCAGACAGCTTTATATGCATTTCGCTGATTTAGCTTAAGATTCTTTATTAGTTACTCCAAAAAATTTTCATTTTGCTCAAGAATGATTATAAGTACTCATTATACTGCCTATTTGTTTCACTTATCTAAACTTTTACTTATCCTTAAATCAAGCATAGCTCCTATATTGATGTTATCTTCTTTATTTTATCATATTACTCAAACTTTCTTTTCATTTGCTTATGATCTTTTAATGTTAAAAAGTCCTACAAGATCCTTGAATTCTTCAAGTCCTCATGCTGTAAGACATCTTACAAAAAGAACCCAAGATATTTTTTTTGCTTTTCAATATATTATGGAGAAACTTAGGATTAAAGCCATTTCAATTTTTATAAATAAGGAAGCCTTACACCAGGATATACACTTTATAAATTCCGTTGAAGCTTTTGAAAATCTTAAAAATTTCTTTTGCAAATGATGTTAGCTGGCATGACTTTCAAATGGAACATTGGATAATTTGAAGAAAAAAAGCTTCTATTGATTATTTAATGATTAATTATTTCAATCTTTAAATGTTAAACTGATAAAGCATGTCTAACAAAAGATTTGAAACATGCTACAGTGTCTTTGAAAGGTTATTTCACTAAAGTCTATCCTTCATAAGGAACCTTAACTCCTTTAGAATTTCTAATATTTTTCACAGAAACTAATTTAATCTACTTTTTTTAATTCGATTGATCTGTTGATCCCTCTTTTTTGTTTTTATTCATATTAACTTTATGCTGTGGTTTGTTACTTTAAGCTTTCTTCGGTTCTTAATCAAGGGGAATTTAAACAAAAACCTTTTTGGGAGACTTTTAGTTCTTGACTTCCAGATTTAATCCCGTTTGAAACATTTTATCAAAATTCTAAGGTTGAATAGGAAGATTATTTGAGGTAAACTTAATAGCTTAATTATTGTGAGCTGCCTTATTTTGGACAGGAGATCTATCTTTTTATTTTTGCTTAGTTTATTCACCAGGAACCTCCCAAAATTTACAACTTTAAAAAAATGCTTTATCGTATTTTTTCGTCTAATACTCACTTACATGGTGATTCTCAAAAATGGAGTCAAGAACTTAAAGTGCAGTTTTTTATTATTTATTTTTATCTGCTTAATTGTTTTTTGCTTTATTCTCATTTCTATTATTGTTTTGCATTCCTTCTTTATCGTATCTTTCTTATTTTTATTATCTGATTTTATCGGCGAGATTTTTCATCTACTTGGTGTTGCCAGTTTGATATAAATGAAAAGATGGGCCCGTCTTCTTCTTATTCCTTTATTTGTCCTACTAGCTCTTCTTGAATTTTTACACTAATTCACGGACATATTCGAATGACCAAGATTAAATGTCAATACTTTTCGTTAATGCCTCGCAAAATTATGCGAAATCTTCGTATTTATCTTGAGGTATGTGGTCCCTTAGATATGCTTGCTTAATGACAATTTAATTTGCATAGGACTCTGAATTTCGATCTGCCATTA
>JACCDV011124997.1_pt1 | contig 22302 bp, 22 predicted proteins | sample 7446131 | NCBI WGS metagenome assembly JACCDV01 (sample SAMN15323448, study PRJNA562643) | freshwater metagenome | isolation source: river surface water | place: USA:Blue River Watershed | collected 2017-08-17
GTCTGTCCCTCTCAACTCAAGAATCAAAAAGGATCTAGTGGGTAAATAGATTTACGAGAACTATCTAAACTTGATGAAGCAACATGAAGTTACTCTGCACAGTAATTCAACACTTGAGCTGGTTCTCACAATATATCTTTTAAACATAGGTGAGTACATAAACGAAAAGGTGTATGAGCAATTCCTTCTCTTCGCCAAAATCGCCAAGGAAAGCTACACATAGCACGGATAATAAGTCTACAAAGCATATTTCACCAAAAAAGACCAATCCTCATTTACACTCACATCTTTCAACAGCGCAGAAGTCAAATATTTCCCCATCATGTGCTCCTTCATTGTAAGCGAATACATCCCCATAACTTACGGCAAAGAAGTTAATACTTCACTCATGGGATTACTACTTTTCGATTTTTGCAGCTGGCTCTTTCAACATAAATTAACTGCTATTTTCATTAGCAACCCCAACCCTGATTTCAAACTTGACTACAAACCTCCTCTGCTTAAATCGAAAGGGAGCAAAAATGACCATCTCCGATAGATGTAACAAATTTATTGATGTAGAAACTCAAAAGACAACAAGGACGATTACGATGACTAATCTGAATAGATCAGTGAGAATTAAGAATTGGACGAAGATTATATCGATATGGGATAAAGAAGACAGTCAGGAAGCAAATAAAAGTTTGATTGATTAGCAATTATCTATTTTACTTCGAGCTATTGTCATACGGATAAATGCAAAGTTGATGCTTACATTAATAAAATTATGTTTGTTGAAACTGGGTTAGTTATTTTTTCTATTTTAATCTTTCGGTTAAAATAGTTATTCATAATTTGCTAAAATAAGATGGAGTGCAGAGTGAGAAACTTGCCCACCAAAAGAGTCTTTGGAAGAGATATTACAAACAACTAAGCACGGCGGCCTAAGATCAACTCCTTCTCCTAAAAGCCCGTCCCTCTAAGTGAAAACAGATTCAAGTCTCGTTCCTTTGACAAGAAAAAGATGGTTGATATGAGAGATCCAATCAACGACTATTAGCAGTAGATCTTATCCTTTATGCTCAGCCAACAGGTAATTGATACATAATTCAGAGGATGGAAAAGAAATAGCTGATGGGAAGTATAAGTTTGGACATGAGACAAATCCTCATCGACTGGCTTGTGTAAGTCCACCTCTCCTTCGAACTCAAGGAGCAGACCTTCTACCTCGCACTAGCCTATTTAAACTAGTACTCTTCAATTTGCGAAATCACCAAGAGTTAGTACCAACTAGTTGGAATCGCCTGCCTCTGGATCGCTAGCAAATATTAAGAAATCTATCCCCCTCGCATGGACAACTATATTAAAATCACTGATTCCTCATATTCACTCTCAGAACTCAAAACTATGGAAGGTCGCATCATCTCAGCCCTTTGCTTCAATCTTACCTATACCACTCCCTTACAGCTCCTTGAAGCAATCAGTTAAAAGTGGCCCAGATAAAATGGGAAAATGACGAGGGACAGTCAAAAGACACTGTGCATGTGCAAATACTTGCTTGAACTATCTCTGTTTGAAGGTTTAGGCAAATAATTTTGTATGAAGACTTTAGTTTAAACCGCCATAATTCTATCCGATTCCATCCTGAAGATAAAGACAGAAAATAGGACCTTGGATGAAGTGCAAGTCGACAAAGAGGTGTTTATGCGTTGCTTCAAGGAAATGTGCACAGCTTTACAGAACATTTCTCGGCCCAACATCAAGCTGCGTGCAATAAAAAAGAAATTCGGAAGTGAAAAGTACTTAGGTGTTTCTAAGTTCAAACTCTAGCCAAAATGATAATGAATATGCTGTATGACGGTAATTCCTCTCTATTGCTTCAGTATTGTCCTTGCAGTATATAAATGAATAGATCATGCATTGGTACTTTGAGAAAAGTTCTTCTTGCTCTTAGCTCTCACCTGCTTGATCGACTTATGCTTCATCTCATAAATACTCTTATATAAGGGATCTTTAGAAAAATCACTTTCCCGCTCAGAAACGCTCTACCCACGGCTACGCTTTATCTTCAAGTAACTGTTGTTCACAATATCGATATCAGAAGAACTCATGTACACTGTCTATGGATTTTCATTTACTCTCCTCTCATGCCTTTGGCTGAATGCTGAATACTTCTCCTTCAAAGGGGCGACCTTGGGAAGGACTGACCTTCCGTATGTTGTTAGAAGTGGCGAGTCGATTGGTGGGAAGAATAGTTTGATTTTCCTTAGTGGCGATAGGCCCAGCTAAGACATTTAAATAAAATTAATATGCTGATCTAAAATAAAGAAAAGTTGAAAGGAGAAGTTCTTTCAAGCTGCACTCACTTGATAAATGATAGATATTAAGCATCATTTGGTTAACAGCTTATTTTTTTATGCGAACTATGAGAAAACATAGCTGAATTAAAAGATATTTACTATGTGCCAGGACCAGGGGTAAAGCTTGGGTCATTTATAGGTAATCTATAGGTTCCTTGAAAACTTTTAACATAGTTGGATGGCACTTTGGAATTAAAATAAGTCCCAGTGCGGTTCATAGTTAGACCGTCGTTATATTTGCCAGGACCAGGAGGAAGGGTCCTTTAGTCATCAAAGCGAGAAGATTTTCCGATTTTGCCACATCCTGAACCCTTATGCTTGGAGTTGAAATATGAGCCAGTTTAGCTTAACACGGGCTGCAGTTGATACTGGCCTGGACCGAGCGACTTTATAAAGAATCCCATACATTTTTATGCCTTGCAAGTGGATCCTAGTATTTGGATCGAAATGAAAATGATACTTTACTATAGTTGTTGAAGACTCTGTCATATTTGCCTGGCCCTGGATTATTCAAATCGAATCCATCTTCAAAGACAACTCGCTTATCATTTCCAAAGCTGAATCCTCTTTTCTTTTGTTGGTTGTAAGCGAAATCACTGTTCCTGTCGTAAGATCCAGGAGGCGGCACTCCTTGTCGATTTATTAGATCAACCTTGTTGCCATAACCGAATGTAGTCGTCCTTGCTTCAAGGGATCCTTTTTTTATATTGTAGAATGATCTCCTGCATCTGGATAAATGTGAGTAAATACGGAGATTCCTTCGAGGGCTCAAATCTTTCGGATTTGGGAAAGGAGTATAGGTTTTTAGAAATGCTAGTATTGATGGGAGACTTGAATACCTTCTCGTAACCCTACGCCATAATAACTATTAATTTTATTACATCTCAAATACCAAAATAGATTGTTTAGATGATTTAAAGTCAGCTTACAAATACTGATCGGCAAGAAATAGCATGGATTATATTCAAAAAATATACAGATATTCTTATCTTCTCAGCTTATTAGATCTTTTTTATTGGCTTGATTTTGGTAATTTTAAATGCCTTCCGAAAATGTTATGAGCAAATATTTTAGTTGGGCATAATTCTCGATAAATTGACCTTTATACTAATGATGAATATAATAATTTTTGTTAATAAACAATGAGAATAAGTGACAGATATTTTGGGAAGAAGAGTAAGCGGGAGGGCAAAGAGTAATAAAAAAGGTAAGCCCCTGATAAAAAATAATAAAGCACAAGAATAATTAATATTCGAGAGTCTAGCTATAAAATAACTCGGTCCAAAAGCAACAGAAGTTAACATTCATTATCCACCAAAAAGCCCATCTTGCTCGCCAACTCTACCAAATATCTTTCCAACAATTGCACTAATTATGAGCCGAAAACGCCTCACTGCTTTACATCTCCCCAATAAAAGAGTGGATATTTTACTGTCTAAAATATCGCCTTGGCAAAGAGACGCCCTCAACAGCATAACAAGACGCTTGATGGCGAAAGACACTCCACTCACAAAAATGAAACATTTGTATATGATAAGGAAAGTCTATTCTGCTCATTAAATACATCCTCAAAGAGTCACTCATAAATAGCCTGCATCCAGAATATCTGGTAAAACATAAAAATCCTCAAATAGAAACAGTTTTTCCTTGAGTCCATGATACAACTCGAAACCATCATCGAAGCTCTTCTCAATAAAATAGTCAATGACTCAGATCGTACTTACCGGACCTTGAGAAGCTAAAAATGGAAGCAAGGAACAAGTAAAAAAGAATAAGCGTCACCCTCCAAAATACTAAATTTATTCAAGACAAGAAAGCTGTAAAAGATGAACCCAAGCTAATAATGCCAAAAAGATTCATACAAATCGAGCTATGAAAGCTTTAAAATATAAAACTAGGAATCTCACAAATATTAGTTTCTAAATATCTATTCATAACCCTCACTAATCAAGCCAACTCTATCCAATCGTCCTTCTAATAATAATTCTATCTCAAACAATGCAAGCAATAGCAGCGCGTAAAATAACTCAGATAGAGTCTACTTAAAGAATATTATTAAGAAGAATAAAAAAATAAATGAAGAGTAAGCAAAAGTCATATAACGGCCTTTGAATGAGGCATGCACTAAAGCAGAAGATAAATAGAATAAAATAGACATCGCAACCTATTCCTGCTCTCTGCTTGAGTGCGACTGGGGTCGAAAGGAATAATCGGCAGGCTCAAGTGACTCAAAGAGATAGGTCCTCAACCAAATAATTTCGATGCTCAATTAAAAATATCAAAAAAATATCAAGATAGAATTCAACAAGGTCACTATTTGATCCCTCTTTTTATTCCACCATCCATCTATTTCCACATATTAATTTCATCCAATATTCACCTTTATTTGCGATTTCATTATAAGATTAATTTAACGATAATGCTGTAGCTCAAAAACAAGCAGTACTCTTAGGGCGAAAAGAAGATCGAAAGGTATGTCTTTTCGATGAACCAACTTCTCGGGAAGGGTTCATACGCCTCCGTATTTTTAGGGAGGCTGCTGAGTGACGACTCACCGGCGGCAGTGAAGGTGATCGATAAGCGTATCTTCGCCAATCAGTACAATTTGAAGAATATCCACTGCTAGATTGAGATAATGAAGAAAATGGAGCACGACAATATCGTAAGACTACTAGATGTCTACCAAACTAGCAACAACATGTATATTGTCACTGAGTATTGCGAAGAGGGGGATCTCAGAAACTACCTCAAGAAGCGCAAAAAACTATCCTAGCCTGAAGCGCTTAACTTTCTTAAGGATATCATGCGGGGATTTGAGTACATGAACCAGATGGATATTATGCACCGCGATCTAAAGCCAGCCAATATTCTCATACAAAACGGGAAACTCAAGATTAGCGACTTTGGCTTCGCTAGGAATCTCGATAATGGCGATAATACTATTCTTAAGTCAGTTGTTGGCACTCCCCTATATATGTCCCCTCAAATACTAAATCATCAGCAGTATACTAACAAATCTGACCTGTGGTCCATCGGCCTTATCTACTATGAGATGCTGCATGGGTGCACTCCTTGGCCAGCCTCAAGCTAGCTACAATTGATAAGCGGAATAATGTCCAAGCCTGTTTACTTTGAGCCTACCATTTCTGATAGATCCAAAGATTTCATAAGGAGATGTTTAAAGAAGAGAGAAGAGGAGAGAATGAGCTGGGAGGAAGCCTTTAACCATCCTTTGATTACTGAAGGACTAGGATCTCCAAACCTCTTTAGAAATAGAGAAGAGAAAGAGAATAGAACCCCAAGGCAAATGCTAGTTGATCTCAAATAAAAATAAAAACTGAGATCCAAATCACGATCCGTTTCGGCTAAAAAAATGAGCAATATTTCAAACATTATCAATCTCAATAAAACTCCGAAGTCAAGAGGAATTTTAAAAAATATGGACATTACACCTGAGAGAAAATCTCCTTGGAAAAATTGATACTTGCTTTAGAAATATTTTAACAATGCTCTCAAATTTATTTTAGATGTCAAGGCTATCGATAAAACTTTATATTTTATTCAATGGTTAATACGATCATTGTAATCGTAGCCCTTTTGATCTGCCAAACTTTCACGGCAACACCCAATAGCAACCAAATAATATGTTCTGCCTTTTGTGCACCACAAATACCTTGCACAGGCTTCTCATCGACCGATTGCAAAAGCTGTAATCCCAATGGATGGGGAGGATCACCAGCTTGCGATATAACCAATCCAGCATATGCCTTGCTCGATTATTCAGGAGATGCTGGAGGGAGCATCACTGTCACACCCGGAGCTACAACAACCAATTGCCCAACCCTCCTAACTTATACAACTGCCTATGGAGATTTTAGAGCCAGCGATACTGTGACCATTAATCTGGTTGGAGGGACCTATCTTGGCCACTATGCTGTCGATCTATATTTCGATATTCTTTTAATTGATACAAATGGTGGACAAAAATGGCAAAACTCACCAAAAATGACATCGACCTTGGTCGGAACAACACTGACCGGCACCAAAACGTTTAATAATCCGATCACAACATGGAAAGAATATTGCGGGGACACCAATAAGGATGATAAGCACTATATGTTCTACAGCTCCTACACTCATAACCTTACGAATGTAGATATCAGCTTTACAATTACAACTGACAACAATCCTACCAACGCTATTTGGGTGGCCAAGGAATTCATCTACGTACTACGCTTGTGCCATATTGCCTGCCTTACCTGCAATGGATCCTCCAACATCAACATGTGCTTCTCATGTGACTCCTCTCTTAACTATACTCTAAACAACAACTCATGCCTCACATCATGCACTACTGGATATGGAAATACAAGTGACCCATCGGTTTGCATTTGGTGCAACCTCAAATGCAAAGCTTGCTTCTAAGTGTTTGACAACTGCACTTCCTGCCAAACTTCTGGTACATACAAATCTTGGCTCTATTATAACGATTCACTAGGATACTACACCTGTGAAACTCCTTGCCCTGCAGGCTACTTCGCCAACAATACTGCCCAAACCTGTGACCTGTGTGACCCTGTTTGCGCAACCTGCATGACCAATTCCACCTATTGCCTTTCCTGCATCACCAACTATGCATATCTCGACCACTACTGCTATCAGCCTTGCCCTGATGGATATTATTACACTAACAATAACACAAACTGCACTAGATGCAATTTAACCTGCATTATCTGCACTGATCAGCTAACTTGCTCTTCTTGCACCCTAAATGGAACTTACAAAGCATACTTATTGGGGACGCTGTGCTACAGCATTTGCCCAGACGGATACTATGGGGATACAAACTATGGGATGGGGCCAAATTTGTGTCTTGCTTGTGACTCCACCTGTGCAACTTGTACAGGTAATCCTAGTCCTTGCCAATCCTGCACAACTGGGAATTACCTATATAACTTCACCTGTGGACCGACTTGCCCGACAGGCTATATAATGATGCCAGGATTATGCCTGGATTGTAATATATACTGTGTAGATTTATCAATCAGTATGTACTTTCCTCACTCCTATGCTGAATAGCTCTATATTGATATGGTCTTTACAAGAGACCTCAATATTTCTACCTTTGATATGATCAATTTCCAAACTATCAGCATCGAATCAACTGACCCCTCGGAGTATACACTCACATATCAGAACCTATCAAGCAATTCTTATAGAATCATTGTTCAACCAACCAGCTACGTCTTCTTTTATAACTATACTGTAACTGTCACAACCAAAGATGTACCTGCTGTCTATGATACATCAAACGACAGCTATCCCTTCAAGCCATCAGTGTACGCAAAGACAGCCACTATTAATTGGTTCTTACTGAAATCTCCAGCCATGACCTAAATATAAAAGGATATCATTAACAAGCTAGGCTCCATATCAACTGTGATGGCTAAGGCAACCACATCTCCTTTCATGGCTTAGATGAAAAAGTCAGGATTATTTGCGATGCTTCTATCTGGGGCGCAGATTACATCATGCGCAGTCTATGTCAACAGCATACCTTCACAAAATATGTATTAGGGAGTTAGATTCTGGGCAGTATATGTTTTTTATGATGTTCCTTAATGGTAACAGAATTCTAAAATACCAAACCATGTATTTTCGCCAGAGATGTACGAGCTTACTAAAGATCAGCGACGACTTTTTGCATTGACAAGTATCGATTGGAGATTCCAAAGGACAGGCACATCAAGTTTCTTTATCTATGATGTCTATATGCCCCTTCTCCTCATCACTACTTGCTGGATACTTGCTCTTGTCGGCTACGTTCAACGAAAAAACGACAAGAAAGCATTTAAGTCGATCTAATCGAAGTACTGGACAGTCGTCCATAAAATTCATTAGGTTTCTATCTTATACGTAACAATGGCGATGATGATGTAATGGATGTACTTCGATGGCTAATCAGGGGCAAGGTGGGCTTCCCTCATGATTTGCCTTGCATTTACAGGTTATTTTGTTGGATTTGAGCTGTATGTGTACTATGATATGATCAAATACCCTGAGGCATTTATCGGCAATGAAAAATATGAGTATTACCTCACTAGGTATGGAACCTACCTCAAGAACATCAGGTTCGAATAGTATGATGTACCTATTTTATTATGTAGGCTGATTAAGACTGGTCTCCCTCACACTGGTTTAGGCCCTATAACTACCATATCCTTGCCTACTATAAAAAATTCTGCATGATCATCTCTCTCCCCATTTTCTATTAGATCCCCCATGTCCAACCTGGAGTTCTTATCATTTTGCAGTTACTTTAAATAGCACGTTTTATTGCCACTAAGCCTTACTATGCGAGATGGAGAAATATTTACAGATTTTGCTTGGAGCTTTTCCTTTTGCTATTCTTTACTGCTGTCTTTATCAACACCTACATTATCGATAAAATCACAGCTGCTTAGAATTTGGACTTCCATGTGCGACTGTACTACGATATTGGTTGGGTTGGCTTTGCAAGTGTGTTTGCCTTTAACTTCGGCTTTATCATCCTGATGATTGTGGATCTCGTTCGAGGTTTCAGATACACAAACAGAGAGCTTATGTAATAGTCAAGAAGAGTATTTTATTACAACAAGATTTCAGAGTACTAGAAGTAAAACGAGCAAGTTCCGTTGAATTTGATGAACAGATGGGTCAAGTTAGGCAACCTTAACAGTCGAAACCAGTAAGAGCTACCAGACATCAACGTCCGAGTCTAATACTTCAAGTTGGTCAAGCATGCGTAATACTTCGACGTGTAGATCTTCAAAATTGTGGAGCTCTACATGAACATCGATCTTAACTTCCATAAAGAAAACAACACCACTGCAGGCAAAAAGATCAGAAAAAAAATTAAGCTCAGCCGATAAACCAGCAAACCCATCTATAACCTCATGTGCGATATCTTCAACCAATACGCCAAGAAAAATACTGAGTCGATTATCATAAAGACATTCGTGCACATTGTACAACGTGACTTCAAAGCTGGGGATAGAATTCCCCTTTTACCAAACGAGATGTTCCAAAAGATTGAGCTGTAGAACCAACTAGGGGAGAAGTAGAATATAAAGCTGAAGAAGAAGCTGAAAGGTTTTCCCCTAAATGCCTATGACCTCTAGTCCATTTGATTCCATTTGATCTCTCTTCATTCCATCCATTTACATTTGCTTATTATTCGTTATATGATTAATAGTATGAGAAGCCATGAGATTCGAATTATATTGGATAAAGTCGAGAACTTCATATTGATAAAGCAGCAGAACTCTCTTATATACTGTTGGATGGAGTTAAAAAAAAGAAATAAAAGGATAATTCTTGAGAGCAGTCGAAGCAAGAAATCATCTAATGGTCCACCATCAATCTAAAATAGGAGCCATAGATCTTCCCATTCTAATTATAATCCAATCTCAAAGCCTAATAGCACCAGAAGTAATAAAATTCCGCATTTTTACAACAATTTCCCTATTTAGGATTAAATTCAAAATGTAAAAAAACCGGTTTTTGGCTTACTAAAGTAACCAACAAATCCAAATAGGCAAAGAATGAGCTAATATCAGGGTCAAAATTAAAACCAAAATGACGAGTAAGTTATTTTAGATCATGAATTTGAAGAGATTGTAATTGAGAGGCTATCGATGATTGAACAAAATATCAATTTGCTGATGCGAGCCAAAAATATCAAATAGAGGAAAAGCTAAATATCCACTCCCCTTTAAAGCTATCTTGAACAAAGGCCAATAGTCTTTCAGTAGCACGATAAATAATTGGCCAAAAACTTCAAATATACCCCAATTATTCCTAATTTCAAATCAAAATTGCCTTACAAACATAAAAATATCCATCATTAGGAGTAAAACCTGATTAATAATATTGGCGATTTTGAAATCAGCTCCCTTCCTCGAGAAAATGAAGTTTATCTCTAAAAGGAAAATGCTTCACATTAATAAAAGTAAAGGCAGTCTTATTTTAATAGACTTTACGAATGTAAAACAGTAAGAAATAAGGTTCACTATCCCCCTCAAAACATCTAAATGCTCACTGTAATATAACCACGAGGCAAATTTTTCAGTAGAAATCGAAAGGGTGGGAATATTAAACTAGAGGATTAGTTTAGGGAAAAATCAATATCAAACATTTCGAAAAAATCAGAATTATCAAGAAGGAATAATCTTTCATCGTTCTGTTGATCTAATATACCATTTTTTACCATTCATTGATAAGATTGAAATAAAAATAAAGATCGAACACTGTTCACTCCGTTGTAAAATGCTCAACAAATTATCTTAGATCCTTGGACATTTCTTCCACTTGGTTGCCACCCAAAATCAAGCTTTCATTGACATTTTTCCAGAATTAATTGATATTATCTTGCTGCTACTTGGTGCAGTGATGAGTTTTTTTCCTAGACTGGTCGAAAATGTACTGGTTGACTCGACAACGGTACTTTCCCTTCCCTTACTTCTCACCCCTATCCTTTCTTAGCTTACTTTATCGTTATTCGAATGTTAATTTGTGTATCTGGTCAAATTTCTATTTGCTTACTATTTTAGGTGCATCAATCAATTGGACAATTCTATCCATGTTTCCGGAGGACTCTTCGAAATTTAGTGTTTGCATGGGACTTCTCACTTTTGCTTCGTCGTTCGATATCCCTTAATCGGTTTTGACTGAAGCGTAGGCTATTTTTTTGGCTTGAGGACGTTTGTCAAATTTTTTCTGGAGTTACTATTTGGTAATTTTGATTTTGATACAAGACTAGATGGAACTATTTTTCCTATTCCTACTCTAGCTAAAAATCCTCTTAGTTTAGTCAATACTTTTTCTCTTAGATCTAGTGGTCAGGAGTTCTCCCCCAGCCAGGAGTATTTTTTACTTAGATGTAGATTTGATGCGGAAATGTTTGTTGGTTCTTATTTGTGGGAAGTGTGAATCTTCCTGCTCGACTTTGTGAAAGATGTCCATAATAAAATGTTAAGGTTTTATATAAATTATTAATAAAACGAAAGAACCAAATAAGCTATGCAATATTAATTAAATAAATATCAATGTTTAGGCTGAGGAGATCGATATTTAAGCAGCCCTTGACTGGGTTTTTAGAACCGATATTTTTTAATCCTACTGCATACTAGACGGATGCGATAGTATTAGTAAGCTGACATTAAGGTCGTGTTTATATTGGAAATCTTGTTTGTATCAACAGTCTTCACCTCGCTCTTTTACTTCTTTTATTATTTGAACTTCTGCTCCACCTGCAATAACTTGGATTAAATCTATTTCTCAATATGAAGATTCTATATGATCTTTACTATCTTCTCATTCCTCTATCTGCTTCTCTAACACCCACTAATATTAATCTCGATTCTAAGATTCTAGCTGATAAAAGATTGGGGTGATTAGTCGAAAGATTATGGTGTTTGGCATGCTGTTGTCTTTCTTCCTAAATCATCAGTACCCACACATGCGTTCTTTGTCTGCTTTTCTATCATTATGCTGAGCTGATTCTATAACTAGCGATTGCTAAGAGGCTCATTTATATGCGTAAAAGAATCAAAATAAGTAAAGGATAATTTGTTGTTTGTTTGATTTTATTCATCCGAAAGAGAGTTGGAGTTTTGTTTGGAGTTACTCTCTGCCCTCTATAATATTTTCAGGATATCTTCGGAGATTTATCCTTTCGATTCTTTCCATTAATTGTTAATAGCGTCTAAATACTCTTTTAAATCAGTTCTTTTGTTTAGTCTTTCGACAAGATGCTCAATCAAAATATTGGCTTTCTTGCATTCTTAGGACTTGATTTAGTACTTCTTGGCTATGTTAATGAGTTCCTTCTCCACCTCCATCTTCTCCTCTTTGAGATTATCAATATATACCTTGAGCTTTTAGTAATTAATGTTAGTCTTCTTTTTATTCTAATTCCACTGTAAGTTCCTCTAAGATACACACCGATTCATCTGTTTCTCATGAGAGTAGATGGTAAGTAAGCTGCGGTCTCTTTAATAATAAATAGCATCTAAATACTCTCGCTACTATTCAACCCATTATATATAAATCTCAGCTTAGTTTAGACGATCTCTCAAATTCCCATTCTAATCCTTACATAACCAATAGTGTACCTTCAACTACTACATGTAGTTGGTGGCTGAGTTTAATGACTCCCTAAGCTCGCACAGTTTCGACTAACGATGATGCACTTCCTACCAAACCATATCGAAATTGGACATTATCATAACTAAGAGATAATAATTTGGGTACATGTGAAATGGACTAGGTTTTGTAGGGTCTTTTGAAATCGATCATATTAATTTTTGCTGAACTAATAAAGGCCTAAAGATGCTTATAAACATACCATCAAAATCGTGTTTGGAGGCTAAGTGATTATGTTTCGATAATTTATTACTAAAAGAGTCCATATTTTCTTATAAAATCTTAGTCACCTCCATTTTTAACTCCGATATCTGCTCAGCACTGAGGAGAGCATTCTTTAACATCGCAATGAACTAACTAAAAGTATTTATTTATTATTATTAATAAAAATTAAAGTTAAGGACCTGAACTGAGTCAGTACCAATCGGCTACAAACAATCCTTCAAACACACACACTTTTATTCAAACTTATATTTTAATTGTATCTCCAAATGTTTTATTCAGCGTATTCATAAAAGTGTGGAAAAGCCAATATAAAATGCCAATCTTAATAATTTGTATAGAGTTTATTTATTTGTATGCTTCATCAAGGGACGAATGTTTTTTTGACGAATTTCTTCAACGGCTTTTATTCAATTATGGTTTCCTACACTACGTTTTTGGTGCTGAGGAAGGTATCGTAGATTTGAGATGTTGGGATTTGGTCTCGAAGAGTAGAGTTCAAAACGTATTGAGTGGTTGGATCTTCCTGGATTGTTTGGATATGCATCGGAATAGGAATGTTCAGGTTAGAAAGCTGGATAGCGATGGGAGTTAATGGCTTTATCATCTCAGCTTCATCGGCAGTCAGCCCACCTGAGTTTTGCAAATTGCTCAAGCCTTTTTGAATAATTTTCTCGACCTCATACTTGGCAATCAAGCAAAGATCTTCAGTGCCTGTGATGGTAACAATTTTCCTGTTCCTCTTTGAGTACTAGTCTTTACTTAAGCAGACAAAGGCCCCAGTCTTAGCGTTAATTCCCTTTATTGTCTCTCCACCTTTCCCAATTATCAATCCAATAAGACGCACGGGAATCTAAAGCTCTATCTTATGGGAACCATTTATAGCACCACTGTTCATCTTTCTCTGTGTCTCAACAATAAAATTCAACTCTTTTCTCACCCTCTCAACCGATTCAGGATCACCCTCAACAAAAATATTTCTTGTCTTCGCTCCTGGTGCGCTTGATGTTGCCACCTGAACTTTCATTGCTCCTGATTTTTTGGCAATATTTTTAATTGTCTCGCCTTATTTTCCAATAACAAGTCCAACGCATTCGTTAGGAACCTCTAAGATATAAGCATTTTATGAAGGAGGGCCATATGGAGTAGTTAATGACAAATTAAAATCTCCTTCAGTCTATCCAATTCCTTGCTGGTAAGTCACCATTTGGTCTTGCTTAATCTTGTTGAGAGTATCATCATCAGAGAATATGATTCTTTCGATTTCAGCACAAGCTTTGGAAACCTGAGCCTCACCGTCGCCCAAAACAAGCACATGCAAATCTTCCTCATCTTCATAGTCTCCAGTCTGGTTTTGGGATCCCTTTCCTCTCACTAAAATTTTACAGCCAGTTTTTTATTCTAACTGCTTTTGATTGTTGCCCTTAGGTCCAATCAATAATCCTGTATAGTTAAAATTACTGTCTTTAGGCAGAACTATCTTTCTCTTGATTTTTGATGCATCGTTCATCATGGAAAAGACACCCGTATTGAGTCCCATAGGGAAGTTGGTTGTTCCCTCTACGAGAGTCATTCCGATTGCGAGGTTTTTGTTGGCTGGGTTAAGTTTTTTCATGAGTGATAGGTTCTTCACTTCATCCTTGGACCCATATAAACTTTGGTGGAGCTTAGATTTCAGCTCGCCAGCTTTGTCCATAGTTGTATCTTCGACTTTTTCGTGGGGTCTCTCTGAGAATTTACTCTTTTTTTTCTAAGAAAAATGGATAAATATGATACTTATTCTCGATGCTACTTACTTCGGCTGCGATGATGACGCTCATGAGAACGCTTACGCTCTTTTTTCTTCTCTCGTGATCTGTCTCTTGATCTATCACGGGATTTAGATTTGTCCTTTTTTCCCATAATCTCTTATAAATAATAATGAATGAACGATCCTCTCATTCTCATTTAAAAACTCAAATATCCATGTACTTATAAAATTCAATAATAATGTCTTACTATAGAATTGCCATATTGGCGCATTTATGTGTGGAAACTTCATAATTTCATGTGCGAGGCTTGCCTCATTTTAAGAATGTTGCTGTCAAAAGCTAAAATTAATTAATGGAATATTTTAATTGTATTTGTGACTATCTATTATTTATTATGAAAGCTGCAATTAGACTTCAAAACCATGGATGTGCGAACCATCCTTACTGGTATTAACATAGTTACTAAGGTGGATCGTTGTCGCTGCGAATCGTAAAAACCTCAAAGGACGCTTTTTGGAGCATGTTGGGTATTGGGCTCCTCGGCAAGGAGTGCATGTCCAACGTCAAATAGTTCTCAATGTTCCAAGGATAAAGTATTGGATCAGTTGTGGGGCAGTTCCAACACATCGAGTCCACAAGTTTTTATCCATCTGGAACATCTTTCCCCAGCCATGGTATCAACAAAGTAAAACTCATCTCATGAAGAAACATAGTAAGAGTTGGCAGCCTTGAAGAAGCCATAAAGCTAAATGACCGATAAGTAAAAGATGAAGTAGGAGCGCAAGAGAAAGAAGAGATAGCGGTAAAAGCTATCGCCACTAAACTATCACCACCGCGAGTCTAAATTCAAGGGGGCTCAGTACAGTACTTTGCACAGGTATCGCGTGAAACTCCGAGAGAAGATCTATGCAACAGAAAGGGAGAACGAGATAATGAGATAGCTACTTCTTCACAACGAATTCGAGAAGGTGAATCGAATCAACGAGCTCTCCGGCAATATCGTGTATGATGATAGTGAATAGCTAAAGCGCCTGTAAGGTGAACTGGCCAAGGCCAAAAGTGAGTTGGCACTTATCGACAAAAACTTTAAGAATACCTCTATTCTGGAAAAGATCAAGGTCATACAGGAAATCAATAAGCTGGTTGATAAGATTAGAGAGGTTGAAAAAGAGCGCGCCCCTTTCCGAAAGAGAAGCACCTCGGCTATTGAAGGCTAAAATATCACCCAAGCTCAGCTGGATAAAAAATTGTAGTATGAGCTCGTTACTAAAAAAATTGAGCAAATGAACGAGGACTTTGCCTAGTTGGAAAAATGTATCTGTTGTTGTATATAGTGCATGAGGTGGTGACGCTGGAAGAATATGCCAATCACCTATTGACTGAATATCCAGAAATTGACGCGGAAACTGCCCTTCAAACAGCCCAGGAACTCTTCATCTAACGAGCCAAATTCACATCGTCTCCCCTGACTAAATTTTAGCTCTTACACTCTGAAGAATTCTAAATTCAATAAAAAAAACACGCGAATGCGACGGTTAAAAAAATTAGGCCTCAGAAAAAGAGAACGATTGATGGGAAAGTTGTTGAGAGCAAGTGGGCCGCCAGGAGGCTAGAGAGAGAAAAGAGGGAGCAGGAGAAACTGGCCAAAATGAAGGTAAAGGCAGATTAATAGTAAGCAATATAGTTTGAAAAGAAACCTCCTTTGGAGCAAAAGAGAATTTCGGAGGTCAAATAGGAAAATGAGAAATTAAAGAAAATCCCTGAACCTAAAATTATCCAGTATTTAATGACGAGGCCTGACGTAATCGTGCCCACTAATCGTCCTGTCCATCCTTTCCCTGATTTCAAAACCTATGTCCCAGAGGAGTATTACGAACCCATCTCTATCCTTGACTTGAATATTACCTCCATCTCTTCTCTAGAGCCAAGAGAAGAGCTCGACAAATATCACCAAAAAAGAAACTATATGAACCCTATCCCAACAACACCAAAGTCGTCCAAAAAAGCCAAAAAGGAGAAGTCTGCTACCCTTTGATAAAAATAAAAATCTATAAAATCACTCACTAAATTATCCTTATAGTTTCAATATTTTTTTCCAAAATACTTCTTCTGAGATGGTCTCGATCCCTTTTTACTTGAGTCCCCAACGATCAGTAACAATAAGGTCTAAATTAGTATTGAGCAAATAATCTTATTTCAGTACAAATAAACCTCCTAAATGTTAAATAATTTTCTTTTGAGTAGCTATTGGAATTTAACTTTGTAAAAAGGTTACTCGTTTCCCTTTGATATAATCAGTTTCAATCTTCAAACGAATTTCTCTCAAAAACTTGATGCGATGTTTGTCTAGTTTGATTGGGGAACGAAGATGTGCATTTTTGATTTGGCTATTGTAGGCAATAATTTCTTCAATGAGTCGATAGCTGACAAGCTTTAGCTTGATCCCCTTACACTATTGGAGGATGGAAAGATAAACTGCTCTCTCACTTGATTTTTTAGGATTCAAAAGAAAATACACCTCGAGTGGCTTGCATACTTTCTAGGCAAATGCTGAGAACAATTTATAAGGAATCTGATGAAGCCTAATCGAACTATGACTATTAGCCTAGGCATTTATTTCCTTAGCTTTTATCTAGACCGTTCTTGAGAACGCTATAATCACTAATTAATTTTCACTCCTGTTGTTTATTTAATGCAAAAGGCGATCGATTTACCGAGGATTAATTATGATATTCATATAATCCTCTCTGCCATTGTCTTTGTATTTTGTTCCGATAGAACTAAATGTAAATCTATGTTTTTGGTATTTTTGGGGCTAGCATTCTGTAAAGGCTGAGTGAATCGATTATTTTTCTATTCGATCCTTCTCCAACTCTACCTTCAATTGGCTAGGTGCCATTTTAGGGGTAGTTTGAACATTTTCCTATGATTATATGCACTTTGATTTTTCTTTCGGTGAATAGTTTTATTTAATGTAAGTGTTTTCATCCTCCTCTTGTGGTCCTAGATACTTGCACATGAGATTTTAAAGAGAGGACAGCCTTATTTTATTCTCATAGTATTCATCTGATTATTTAACTTACTTATTCTACTCTTTCTAATTTTATTACTCATGTTCTTCAAACTGGTCAAGCTCTTTACCTTCCTCAACCCCTAAAGACTTCAACTATCTCTTACTCTCGCTTTGTCTTTTCTACAGTGCCCCTTTCCCTGACACACTTTTTCTACGTTTCTTATTCTCATTTTTTGTTGGACGTGCTTTTTTCTATTGATTGGGACCTAAGTCTATATCCCTAGCAACTAGAATGTCCTATTTTTATCTTTTGTGGTTTTTGGGAAGAGGCTAAAAAAATCGATCTTTCTCGTTCTTGAAAAACTCCTTGAACTCGTTTTCCGCATCCTCATGAATATTCGCAATCAGTTAATCAAGTTCAACTGTATCGATTTGCTGAGTGGATGATTGAACTTCAGATTTTTTACTTTAAACGTCAAGGGCAAAGGAATCGAAAGGAACCTTCTATTTTTGCTGATAGCATTGCTAAAACCATAGAATATTGATTATCCTGCATTAAGGGCATATTTTTCTTACTCTCTCCTTGATGGGGCCAATTTACCGAATATCCAAATTGGTCAAAAAGATGGTGACTTTCGGCATGAGTCTCTTGGCTAGAGTTCCTCCCATAAACGGGATATAGTCATTATAGGCAGTTGAGACGACTCGTCCTTGATAATAGAGTTCGATAAAAATGCGCTAATTAACTAAAATATGCTTATAATCTTCCGGCTTTATTGTCAAGGGAATGGCATTCTGGCAGGCAGAGCGCTCTATTAAGGCTGGGGAAGGTAGTTGTTCAGGGTTGTTCTTACTCTTTTTTGAAGATTTTGTGGAAAGGGGATAGTTATTCATTATTCAAAATATAATTTGCTTATTATAGTCTAAAATAATGCTAATCTATCTTCATTGAAATCAAATCATTTCCCATCACTCCCAAAGCTAAAGTGCAGGTAACTACGAGCAAAATAGACAAATGGATAATAATCATCAATACTCACCAAATTGTGATTCGAAGATGCCAAATTAGATTCACTCCATATATTGACTAAGATTTATTCGCTTTAGCCCCTCATCACAATCTAAATTGAATTGACCAAAAAAGCCGATTAGGACTTATTAACTGAAACCCAAATTTAGAGTCTTTTTGGCTAAGGACTTTTACTGAATTCTCTCTATTCAGTTAGATCCATAAAATATGATGTTATACTGCGATTATCAACTGAGGCAGATAGGGTATTTGCAAAAGTGGGCTAGATTGCCTCTCTAATTTCTACAATTTTTTAATGCGAAGCCAATCCAATCGTGAAATCATAGCGAGGATGAGAAATTTCAGCTTTGTGGTGCTAATTCACATTAATTCTTAAGCTATATTTGAAAATACCTTCTTTTGTACTAGCCTTAGCCTTAGATAAATTATCAGATAACTGAAGGCAAGTATTTTGTATCTCATTGGAATACCAACCAAGGTGATTTTATATTGGCTTTATGCTGCTCAAAATCGAGCTATCGTTGTAAAGTTGGAAGTTATACTGACATTCAAGAGCATCTTTTTTGATGAATGGAGATATTTATTGTTAGGTTTAGTGCGCTTTTTATTATGCTTTCTTAATAGACTATATTTTATTTACCGTAAAATTGAAGGGCAAATACTTCTTGGTCGGAAAAACAACAAAGTTCGTGATCTATCTTTTACCCATTAATATTAAAGTGTAATTAAGTTTAATTTCCCCATCTTTTTCCTCAATTTTAATTGCAGTTGTATCTGTTGTAAGAAATTGATAGATCTCCTTCATTTACTTACAGAATATTTTGATTAGAAAAGATGGTAAATGTTCCTTTCCGATTTTAGAATACAAAATGGTGTCATTCTCCTCGTCCATAACAAGAATAGAAAGTACTTAGGTATGATGATGGAAGGTAAGGGTGCACAACTTTCTATCTGTTAAATTCTTTGAATAGGAAGATATCATGTTGATTATTATAATTCCCGGCCTATACTTAATATTAGGAAAATGCAAGACTATTTTTGTTTAATCCATATTGAATGCTCATTTCTGTTTGCTCCTCCCTTACTTTCTTTTATTGTGCATTTATTATATATTTAATGAGGAAAAAAAATCTGAGAATACATAAACCAAAACATAGTAGTTTCACTGAGCCCAGCTCTTTCTTTGAAATGAGTGAGGAATCTCCTCAAATTGACGGGCTCAAGAAATATCTTGCTGAACTCCAGGATGAGCCGATGAGCAAAGAAAAATAGCTAAGTTCAAGCTTTTCATTTGATATACACCTAACTGATTGGAATTCCAATAACAAATTAAACGAAGCAATTCCTCTTTCAACCGTTTATAGCAATAGTCTGCTCTTTTACCAAGGTTAATAATAGGCACATCTCTTAAAAAGAGCTGAATTGAAGCCATCCAAAGTAACACCAGGGATGAGTCATAGCAAGTAAAGGGATCAGGAGAAGCGTCGAAAGATGTTGTTCAGTTTTAGTAAAGGTAGGTTTCGTAATAAAACTGAAGGGAACAATACCAGCGTAAGCAGATAAAAGAAATGGATTAAGCCCTCTCTCTACTCACTTTAATAGCCCAAAATAACCTAGCAAAGCAGGCTATCCATCAAGAAAAGGATTAAGATTAATCTTTCCTCATGCAGAAACGAAAAAACAAGAAACTTCTTCAATTTTACCACATCCCAAAAGGAGTATAATAAACTTGAACCTTTTGGTGGGATCCATTGCTTTAGAAATAAATTCTAACTCATACTGAATAGCCGTTCAATAAAGCGGAAAGAGCTAAAGCTATTCAAATGTTCCACTATTCGTCCCTTGCTGGATATCCAAATCTTAAACCTGAAGCATTCGTGATTATCGTTCTATCTATCTGCCTTGATTATTTAATTATAACAGATATTGATATGGAGAATATTCAGCAGGAGGGATACTTCACGCTGATCGAAAGAGTGGGAAGCAAGGGAAGGTACCAACGCCAATTACTCTTACTTTTCTATCTCATCTGGTTCATCACTGCCTTTATTATCATGAGTATGCCCTTCATGTTCAGTTCCCCTCAATACATCTGTCCCAACATCAGCACGCCATAGTAATGCAAAAGATGGGTATGCTCTTTACCCTCAAATTAGCAAGAACATTACAGACAATAATCAAGGATCCACTCAATAGTGTAATAGCTCTTGATCTGCGAAGATGAATCCGAAATCGTCAACTACAAAATGACCTTATTTTTAGGAATATTAGTTGGATATATTATTTTTAGCTATTTCTCAGATAACTTCGGGAGGAGGAACGCCATGATTTTTAGTTGGGCAACCACTTTGCTAGGCTTTATCATCCTGAACTTTACCTCATCTTCAAAACTAGTCGTGCTTGGGCTCTTTTTAGCTGGGGCTGGATGCGAATCTAATCTACGAGTCAACTTAGCCATCATCAATTAAATAGTTGACTATCATCTCCGGCAAATCTACTCAATCATTCTGCAAAGTGCATTCGGAGTTGGAGGAGTATCAGTTGCTGCAGCCTACTATTGGCTCTAAGACTGGAGAACCATCACTATCTTTCTCTGCGGTATTCCAGCAGTCATTGTTATGATTCTAATTGTGATGCGGGTTTAATAAACTCCGACCCATCTGTCAACATCCAAGGAAATTCTACTCAGCCTCCAAAGAATTGCAGCAATAAATGGCCTATAATGCAAAATAACAGAAGAGTAGGTAATAATAGCCATGAGCGTTAAACTTGAAAACGATCGAGTAAAAGGCGCATCGAACCATAAGCTAACTTTATTTGACCTCTTCCATTTCAAATCTCTCAAGAAGAAGACAACCTATCTTTCACTTCTACTATTCTCCCTGGCTAGCTTGTACATTGGCCCCAACTCCGTCCTATAAAACTTCAATGTCGATATCTTTTGGCTACAAGTCATCTTAAGTATTCCAGATTGCATTGTGTATCCTCTAACTTGCCGCTGCATCGTCAATATTGAGCGAAGAAAAGCAGGTATTAGGTTTCTGGGGCTATGCTCACTTGTGATTTTTGCCTCCCTGTTTGTCAATCCCCCTAATGACTGTAGCTTTTGCTTTTAAATAGTTTTGAAGCTTTTCCTAATATTTTTATCACGCTGCTTTGTAAGTTTCTACTATGGAGTTCTATTTCTGTATATAATAGAGCTCTACCCTGAACAAATTCGCAATATTGGTTTTGGAACGGTTTCAGTCTTTGGCGCATTGGGGAGTACTCTCGTTCAAAGAATTCTAAACTACTCGAAAAGTTATAATCATGACCCTTTAGCATACCTCTTCGTCTTCTCGTTGATATGCTTCTTCGCTAGTTTCAAACTTCCAGAAACCCACGGCCAACATCTTCAGTTCGAAATAGAATAGCTTCGTAAAAAGCGAGTGAATAAAAGATACGAGCCAAGTCTATAATAATCATTTGCTGAGCTATAGCTAAGTGCTGAAAGCAATTAAAGCGAGCGTCCTTATCAGGTTTAGTAAAAATGATTTTAATATTGGAAGTGGGGTATTAACTAATTAAGTCTTTATGATTTTGGTGAGATAATAAGTACACCCATAATATTTAATATTTTGGATGAACGCCGAGTTAATTGATAGCAAGCATCGTGAAAATGTAATCAAGCTCACTTAGGTGTGCGGTATAAAGCTGGAAGAAGCCTACCATTTATATCGCCAATACAACTGCAATCTTTAAGTACAACATTACCCAATTAGA
>JACCDV010481777.1_pt1 | contig 22300 bp, 4 predicted proteins | sample 7446131 | NCBI WGS metagenome assembly JACCDV01 (sample SAMN15323448, study PRJNA562643) | freshwater metagenome | isolation source: river surface water | place: USA:Blue River Watershed | collected 2017-08-17
ATGGTCGTCCCCGGAGCAAGTTTCAATATCTGTTTCTTTTCGGGATTGGGAACCACGCGTTCGATCTTGCCGTCAGACATATAGACGATGCGGTGCGCGTACGGAAGATACTTGGCATCATGTGTCACAAGGATAACCGTCTTCTTGTCTTTCGAGTTGATCTCAGCCAACGTGTCCATAACCTGTGCCGCGGTGATCGAGTCGAGGTTGCCGACCGGTTCGTCGGCAATAAGGATCTTGGGGTCATTCACGAGCGAACGCGCGACGGACACACGTTGCTGTTGACCTCCCGAAAGCAAGGTTGGGCGTTTATTCGCGACATGGTCGATCATGAAGCGACGACACAGATCCATCGCGCGTTCGAAGCGTTCACGTGGGGGGACACCGGCAAAAATGAGCGGGAGCGCGACATTGTCGAGCACGGTGATCGAGTTGATGAGGTTGAACGATTGATACATGATACCCATCGTCTTGCGCTGAAACATCACCATCTGCATCGGACTATAGTCGTAGATACTCTCACCATTCACGACCATCTTTCCGGAAGACGGAGGAAGCACGCCGAACATACAGTAAAGGAGTGTTGATTTTCCGCACCCGGACGGGCCGAATAAAATGATGTATTCCGAATCGAAGATCTCGATCGTCGCACCCTTATTCGCCTTGAATTCATTCTCCTTACCAAGGTTGTAGGTGATCTCGATCTCGTCTCCAAAAATGATGGGTTTCGCCATAGGTCAATTGATAGCCGAAAGAGATAGCGGACAGCAGAACATAGCGTTGAACACGATACTTCTGCAAACCACAGACTATCATCTACGTACTGCCTCTATTATATAGAAGAAGTGTCTCCTCTGTCACGGGAAGATCGCCAACGATCCTGCACATATCTTTTCGTTGTGCCTTCACTTCCATGCAAAAGCGCATATAATATCATGATGGCCCCAAAGATACTCATCGTCGAAGATTCTCATTTGCTCCGCAAGATACTTCGCGATGCATTGACGACGGAAGGGTTCACTGTCTACGAAGCGGAAAACGGCCGAAGTGGACTCCTTGCGATCCGTGAAATGCACCCCGACCTCGTACTCCTCGATGTGCTCATGCCGGTCATGGGAGGAAAAGAGATGTATGAGGAACTTGTTGCAAATGCGGGAGAAAAAGAACCGATTCCCGTTATCATGCTGACCTCAAGCGAAGATAAGGAGGTGCAAGAATGGATCACAGAGCATAATTTGAGTGCGATCAAAAAAGACAACACGATGATCGCGCACGTCCTCACAAAGGTGAAGAAACTCCTCCCTTAAACTTTTGTAACAACATCACAAAAAAGGGACACACGGTGTCCCTTTTTGCTGTGCGGTTATTTTCCGATGTTCTTGACCCATCCGAAGGTTCCCTCAAAGTTCTCGAGAATGATATCAATAATGCTCTTTTCTTTGTCGGGAGTGAAGAGCACGAAATTCTCGGATCGAGACCGATTGTTCGAAGGATCGCGACACTCGACCCAGAATTGATAGACCGTGGAAGGGAGAAAGTCCACAACGACCTGCACGTGATCGATGCGGGACTGCTTCTCTTCCCCGAGTCCGGTCGCGTCAACACTTGGGTTCAAACCGGAACGATAGAAGAACTGACAATAGGTCGGCTCGTCGGTATACCACGACACGATCGTCTGTACTTTCGCGTCGGCGGTCGGGTAGAGTGTGGATTCACTGGAAACCTTTGAAATGATCGGCTCCGCGGTATCCTTCACCGTCGTGAAGTAAAGCGGGGTTGAAGCAACCTTGTCCCCCACCGCATTCTCTGCGCGCACGATCGCACTATAGCGCGTACCAAGACGGAGATTACTGATCTTAACATTATGAGAGGTGGCGAGGACCGGAGAGCCCGCGGTCTGGACGATACGCGAATTCATATCGGTGTATTCGACATTTCCCGAAGCGGGGATGTTGGTGCGCCATGCGAGTGTCACCGAGTCAGGCTCGACTTTGACGATACGATAATTGGAGATGACCGGAACAACATCCTTCGTCATAAAGGTCACGTCACGAGACACCCCTGTCATGCCAAGATCGCCTTCGGACTCCACCTTGAAATGATATTCTGTTCCGATGTTTAACCCTTCGAGACGCACGGTGTGGGCAAGCACACGCTCCCCCGAGTCTCCCGCCTGGGTCGTATAGGGGTCATCTCGATCCGGAATATATTCGGTCGTCCGCGCATAACGAACCAACGAACCCGATTCTTGATCGGTCGCCCAAGTGATGACCGCGTAGTCCATACCCACTTCGTCAACGCGTGGGTTTCCGATGATCGCGGGTGGAGCGACGATCTTTCCGGCTTGCACCGAAATAGCTTCAGCGATCACCTTTAATCCCTCCGTGGTCTGGATCTCATTGATCGCGGCGACTGCCCGTTCAACAGCGGGACGATCGTCGGCGGAGACCTTCTTGATATCCTTCACATCAAGAGAGCTCTTCGTCGTAATCACATAGTCGCCGGAAAGCGCCTGGTTCCCCATCGCATCCGAAGACCCGATGCGAAGATGGTAGACCGTCGAAGGAAGGAGGTCGGTCAACGTGACCGAATGTGATCGTTTGTCGGGGTCGGGATCACGCGCGACACCGTAATTCTTATCGAGTCCATAGTTCACTTCGGAATCCGCCGGAATGTCGGTCTCCCATGTGATCACGGTCGTTGTCGGACTGATACTTGTGACCGCGATCCCGCTGATCCGCGGAGGAGTTCCGGACGTCTGTGCGAAGAGCACACGTGGAGTATGGTACGCAAAGAGTGCGAGAAAGAACGCACTAAAAAAGAAAGAGAGTGTGAAGAATATTCTGGTACGTTCCATGCTTACTCTATTATATATGGAGATGCGAAAGTGGACAAAAAAAAGAAAAGGCCCTCCCTGTACACAAGAAGAGCCCGAAGGAAACTATAGCTTAATTATCGTCGACGGGAATCACGCACACCGATTCCCGCAGAACTCCCAAAGAACAAAGAATATCAACCTCATCCTCTGCTCGCGCTGACGGAACGACAAGGAAGAAGCGGAACTCGTTCATGAAACCGCTCAAGCGAAGAAGGGTCAACATTTCCGCAAGGACTTCCCTGTCCGACGAAAGGATCCCCTGAGGACGAACTGCATGATCACAATCCGCACCAAGCGCCGTGAGGCTCCGAGAGACATTCTCCTCAGCAAGGACGACGACACGCGCCGGATCGCGACGGCCGATCGCGACAACTCGTTCGGCGACCAATTTGCCGAGCGTCTTGCTACGAAAATGCGAGGTCCGATAGGACAACGCAATAATGGCACATAATGAATGATGCGTCTCCACGATCTTCTCCTTTTTTGTGTGAAACGAACAGAATTTTATTATAGCACAAATACACAAGAAAAGCAATTCACTCGACCTCCACCCTTAGACCTTAGGGTACCGCGCCGAAGTCATTGAAGCCAAAGAAGGTGGTTGCCGCGGTCCCGGGAGGAATGCCGATGCCCCAATAGACCTCCTTGAACGGGAACCACGCGGACGTGGTCGACTTGGCGACACCGAGCGGATAATAATCGGGGCTTGAAGACGCGGCAAGACTGTTACAGATCGCGCACCCCGAATAATTGAACGTTGACGTCGCGTATTTTTGCTGACTATACGAGATCGTATTCGCTCCAGCACGAAGGTAGTCTCCTCCGAGATTCAAATTGAGAGTGCTGTTTCCCGTGTTGGAGACCGGCGTAACCGGGTTTGCCCCTCCGGTATCCTCTCCGACAACAATGTTGCCATAATCGATCGAAGCGGGAACCGTGAGTCCGGAAAGTGTGTAAAGTTCCTGATTGGATGAATCAGTCGAATGTGCTCCGGAAAGATCCCACACGTCAAGGAATGCGTTCCACACATCGGAGGCAAACGTTCCGATATCCGTCGGGTCCGCAAAATAGTACATCGGCGCGCTACATGAAAGCATGCAACTATTCCCCGCGCAATCCGAGAAGGAACAGGAAGACGAGGCGATCTGATAACAATCATTGCCGTTCGGGGCACATGACGCACCGCCGGAAACGGACGAGCGGTAGAAGGTCGACGACGCCGCGACAAGGTCGGTGAATCCGTTCAAGTCCGTCACGGTCGCGGTCGCGGTGATGACTGTGGTCGTTCCTTCCACCAACGCGATATGCTGGTTTCCATTGAAAGTCACATCCGAGATCATCGGCGGATGAAGAACCTGGATCTCCGCGACACGCGAATAGTTGTCGAGCGGGGTCGTCGCGTTAACGACACGCAAACAATACCGATCGAGCGCGGCGTTCGCCGTCATACGGAAGTTGTATTCCGCTTCGGTCACCCGCGCGGCGGGCAAAACAATGGTGTCGGTCTCTCGGGAGGGATCTTCGACGATCTGCCCCGGGGTAAAGGCGTAGCCCTTGGGGAGCGAGAGGAGCTGTGTCGTAGACGCCTTGTTTGTGAATTGTGTGCTCGAGGTCATACATGCGGGAGAAGAACCACATCCGCTCGTGGTCGTCGGAACATCGACAAAGTTCCCGTTCGGAACGGACTCACAGTTGGGAGAGGAAAGCTTCGCTGCGACCTGGAGACGGAACTCCTCATTGAGGGTCGCGAGACTTGAATTGCGTACAGAGAAACGCACGCGCACATTTTGATCCTGAGGATAATTCACCAAATACGCATTCTCGGACGAAAGCCAGGATGCGCCGGAATCGGATTGCTTCACGCCAAAGGAGACCGACGGAGCCGAAGAGATGTAGGGAGTTGCGTGAACGGTATCCCAACCTCCATGCTGATACCAATACGAGAATCCAAAGCTTCCCGATGTGTAGGAAGAATCCGTCGCGGAGGTTGTCGCAAAAAGTGATCCCCCGCTTGTGTAGACCGAAACGTTGATGCGATTGCTTGCGGAGAGATGGTCGACAAAGACCTCGTACCACCCCGTCGTGAAGGTGACGGTCGTTGTCGCGAGTTCGGTTGCACCGCCATTGCGCGAATTATACGCGACATTTTTCGCAATGATGACCTTGTCGAGACCGGACGGAGAAAGACACACACCATAGTTCTGATGAAGTGTGACCGGAGACTGGACCGCAAAGGCAAAGCAGGGCTCATCAGAACCGCCCGTTGACATATCGATCCGCTGCCAGAAATGCCATGTCGTATCGCGCCCAACCGTGATATTCGACTTTCTGATGCCGTCCGTATTTTGGGCATTCTCATTTCCGGATGAGGCGGCAAGTCCATAGGAGTTGGTCTTGTAGATCGCGGCACTCTGCGCGAAGAGTGAGGTGTTGCCGGTGTAATCTGAAAATCCGTCTTCAAAATCATCAAAGGCAAGGAACGTACTCGTTCCGGAGCTTGCGGAGAGTGCGGTTGAACTTCCAAAGTACATGAAGAGGTCGGCATACCCCGTTGCGGGAAGCTCGGGAACAGTAACCCATACAACCGCCTGAGAAGACGCGGCAATAGATTCGAACCAATGCGGAACAGAGGTCGTCCCTGACGCATCGGTGAACCGCAGGTCGCCAAAATCGGTACGCATATCCGCATCGTACGACACCGTCATTTTCACCGCACGGTCGGACACTGTCGTGCCGGTGTTGTTGATAACGCGAACAGGCTTGCGCTTCGACCAACTCTGATCGAACCACTCACCCGCCGGCGCACCCTCCGCTCCGTCGTCGGCGCGGAAACGGAATGCACGCTGATCGGAAATGAGGCAGGCGCTATCGCTCCAGCGGATCGAACCACACTCATCAGCACCGTCGTCGTCGTAGGCCTCACCGGCATAATTACCATACTCATCATTGAAGGTGACCGCGTTCCCGGTCGTCCCGACCCGTGACACGTTGTAGCCCGAAGTGACACCCGAGGATGTCGCAAAGCGAATGTCAAAGAATTGCGCGGACGCATTCTGATCGATCGTGGTCGATGCGATCGTGATCATACTTCCTCCGGAGATATCCAACGAGAAGTCTCCGTCATTCATACTTGTGATCGTTGTGGTGCCCAAAAGACTCAATCCCGAAAGACCGGTGTTGCGGAATTGATAATGACTGGCGTTCAAGAAAGCGCTATCGAGAACGACGGCGTAGTTGCCGGAAGTGAGGCGGTCGATCGTTGTACTTGCCGATGCCACACCCAAGACCTCGAGCGACGCCGCGGTCGCGTAGGTCGCGGTCGCATAAGGAGCAAAGCGGACATTGACCTGACGAGAACTTCCTCCAAGGAGTGTGCCGTCGAAGTCCTTGGCATAACTCCAGTGATCGGTGCCCGATGCGCGACGATAATCTCCAAAAATAGCGAGTGAACCACTCACTCCCGTATGATCTTGGGAATAGAGCCCCGCGCCCGCCGCTGTTTCAACCGTGGAAGCGGAAGAATCCCACATGCGTGCCTGCGTTCCCACACCAAGACGCAGTGTCGCGTACACATCGGACCCCTGTGTCTTTGTGTTCACGGTGAAGGTTGTCCCCGAATCGAGCGCCAAAGTAGAGCCGGTCCACGTGGTTGCCCCGCCACCGACAAGGTTGGTGAACACGCCGCCAACAGAAAGGGTCTTCCCTGACGTGAGCGTAAAGGAGTTCGCGGCACGGAGTGTGAAGGCATTCGTCGTGGTCGCGTGTTGAGTGAAGGTATACCCGCCCACGCCTCCATCGATCTCAACCGCATAAAAGGAAGAAGCTCCCGGGTCGATCGTCTTCCCCGTGGTCGTCGCGACAAAACGTACCGTCGAAGTCCCCGCGACAAAGTTCGCCGTATTGAGGAATGATCCGCCAACCGCGAACTGAGCGAACGGGAGCGTTGTTGTTCCGTTCGCAAAAGCGACATTTCCTGTTGTTGTTGCGCGCTGATCAAGGAAAAGGAATGTTCCACTTCCCGACACAAGGAGATTCCCAAGCGACGAGCCGGAGAGTCTTATGGAGCGATTTGTTGTTGTTGCGATGAGCGCGAGCGTACCATCCCCGGATACGAACGAACCGCTTTCGTTCTCGAAGTTGCCTCCGACGGCAAGCATCCCCGTGGGGAGCGTGGGTGTTCCCGATATGATCGTGAGTGTGCCGGTTGTTGTTGCATTTACATCAGAGAACGTCCATGCTCCGCCCGATCCGGCAAAGACAAGCTCGTTCCAATCAGACCCACCCGCGCGAAGGGTCTTCCCTCCCGTGGTTGATGTAAACTTCAGCGTGCCGCCATTGTGAAGGAAAACACCACCGGTATTGTCAAAGTTCCCGCCGATCGCGAGAACACCCGAGGGAAGTGTTGTCGTCCCGTTCGTGATCGAAAAGTCGTTCGTTGTCGTCCCGACACCCGAAATGTCCCACGTTCCACCCGCTCCCGCGAACGCGAGATCGTAGAAAGACAAAGAGGAGGATGCGCTTACCACCTTTCCGGTCGTTGATGCCGTGAAGGAAAAGAGAGATCCTCCCGGCGCCACCGACGCTCCGGACTGCGCAACAAAACTACCTCCGATCGTATGCACCTCCCCACTCGCGCCACTCCACGTCGATGTCGACATGAGGCGCACGCTCCCATCCCACGCATTCGCGGATGCATTCGCATGGACCGTCACGTCACCTCCCGGAGCAAAGACCTTCGAGGACCACAAAATAGGACCTGTTCCCGACGAGACCGATGTCGAGGTAGACACACCCGCCGTGGCAACAAAGGGAATGTCGGTATCGTTGTCGCGATCATACACCGCCATGCTCCCGATCGTGACAGGATTCCCCTGCTCGTGGCGAAGGATGACCCTATTCTGATAGAGATGCATGTTGCCGATATTCGTGGCGGGATCATACGCGATATTTACCGCGCGTGCTCCGCCGTTCGTGTCGAGGTAGACCGTAAGAGTATCCTTGGGGTTGAAGATCACTCCCGATATTGAGTATGCTCCCGTCGTCTCGTTGCATGCCGACGTGTATGATCCTCCACCCTGAACGCGCAAACGAACATTTTGCGTCACTCCGTCACAGGTGGGAGCACCGATCGGGGTCACCCCTTCATCGCTATACACATTCCCGGAGATGGTGAGCTGTGCCGCGGAATCATCCCAAATGAGATATCCGGGGTCACCGCCGGGGTCGTTGTCGAAGGCCTCACCCGCGCGGTTTCCATACGCAAGATTGAAACGCCAGGCGGAGACGGATGTCCCGACCGCGGTCACGTTGTATCCTGATGTCACTCCGGATGACGTGGCGAAACGATTGCGCTGGAAAGTGAGGAGCGGATTTGCATCGATGGTCGCGCCCGCGACACGTAGCATCGTTCCTCCTGAGACAGAAAGTTCAAGATCGCCATCAGAAAGATCTCCCACCGTTGTATTGCCGGAAATATTGAGGCCATTTTGATCAACGTGACGCAACGTATAATAGCGCATATCAAGTGTTCCTCCCGAGACACCAAATGTATAGCCGCCAACTCCGCCCTCCACATCGATCGTCGTCGAGGCGCTTGCCGTTCCGATCACATTGAGCGCGCCGCCCGAGAATGCAAGGGTCGAACTCGAGGCGATGCGGACATTCACTTGGCGTGCAGTGCCTGTCGCGCCGTCAAAATCGGTCGCAAAGCTCCAATGATCGGCGCCGGAAGAACGGCTGTAGTTTCCATATATATAGAGTGCGCCTGAAACACTCTCATGATCTTGTGAATACAACGAACCACCCGTGGCGTTGGTTGTGGTCGCAACAGAAGAATCCCACATGCGCACTTGCGTATTCGTACCAATGCGAAGAGTCGCGTACGCGTCACTGCCGAGCGCTTTCGTGTTGATAGTCTGTGTTGTTCCCGAATTGATAGAGAGTGTTGTTTCGTCCCATTCCGTCGCAGTCCCACCAACAAGATTGGTGAACACCCCTCCGACCTCAAGAGTCTTCCCCGGCGCAAGTGTGAAGCTCTCCGCGTCGGCGATCGTGAAGGATGCCGTTGCCGTGGCGTTCTCCACAATACTCCACCCTCCTGTTGCGCTATCGAAACGCACATGAGCAAACGAAGAATTCCCGGGGTCGATCGAGTGTCCGGTATCAGACGCGTCGAAAGTGACGGTGCCGTTCGAAGAGAGGAATGTCCCGTCGTTTACCCAATCGCCGCGCACGGCGAACGTTCCCGAATCAGACGCGGTCAGTGTCGCACCGGCGCGAACCAAGAGATCACCCGAGACAACAATGCTTGGATCGTTCGTATTGGCGTTGAGTGCAATAGCGGAACCCGTCGCGTTGCCAACCGTGATCCCCTCTTCGGTTGCAAGAGTACCCGCGAGGATCGTGTAGATTGGCGCACTCGCTCCGGTCGCGGCGAACTCAAGCGCGTGATATGTTGCGGGAGTCACATTCGCGGATGCCCCCGACGCGGCATAGCGGAACAATGCATCCTCCGGAACAAACGCACCTGAAAGTGCGAAGGGAGTTCCTCCTCCCGAGAGCACCCACGTCGTTGATGTTCCCGCGAGGAGAGTTTGCGCCGTCGCGACAGAAAGAATATTACTCACCGTCACGGTGCTCGATCCGGTCTTGGTCGTCGTGGCTGACGTCCCGTTCCCGAAGGTAAGATTCGCAAAAGACCAATCAGTGTTCCCTCCGAACAACCCGCCATTGGCAAGCGTGAATGTTCCCCCCGTCATTGCGAACGTCCCCGCTCCCGTAAGTGGTGTACCGTAGACCGTGATCGAGCCCGCTCCCGTGATCGTTCCCGCCGAAGGCGCCATCGTCCCGAGCACAGTGAGAGATTGATCAATACTCCACACACCTCCCACTCCGGTGAAATTCATATTCCAGAATGTGAGTGGCGCAATACCGACAATGAGTTTGCCGCTCGTTGTCGCAGTGAAGTTGAATGTCGAACTTGCGGCGGTAAAGATCGCCCCGTTGTCCGCGGCGAAGCGTCCTCCAACAGAGTGGATCTCGCTTCCTTGGGCGGTAAAGCGCGCGTCGTTATCGATGTGGAATGTTCCGTCATGAGTCGCACCGGAACCACCGGAAAGAAGCGTGATGTTGCCGCCCGGCACAAATGTCATGTTCGACCATATCCAGAACTCCTTCTCCGGATTGAGCGTGAGCGTGTCGGGACTTCCCGTCGTTGCGGTGAACGGGATATCCGCATCATCGGAACTATCATAGGCCGCCATCTTCGCGATCGTCATCGGAAACACATCTTCGTGACGCACAATGACACGGTCGCGATAGAGGTTCATACCAAAGAGGTCTCCCGCAGCGGAGCGTGTCACAAGGGCCGCTTGCGAACCGCCGTTCGTGTCGAGGTAGACGGTCATGACCGTGTCTCCCGAGAAAGGAACTCCGACAATGGCGTAATTACCGTTTATCGAAGAACAAGGGGATGTGTAATTACCCAGCCCATCGACCTTCACGCGCACGACCGGGGTGACGTTGTCACAGACCGGGGCGCCCATCGGCGTTACTCCCGCATCCGAATAGACCGTCCCGGTGATCGTGATCGCAAAATCACTATCGTCCCAACGGACATAACCGGGGTTTCCTCCGGGATCGTTATCAAAGTTCTCCCCCGACAACATTCCATAATGATCCTTGAAACGCCAGTACGAGAAGGGATCACCCACTTCAGTCACGTTGTATCCGGCGATTCCGGTCGAGGAAGCAAAGCGCATGCGGAAGACCTGAAGCGCGGGGTTCGCGTCGATCGTTTCGGACGAGACGGTGATCGTTGTGCCTCCGTTCACGTCAAGCGTGAGATCGCCGTCGGAAAGTGCGGAGATCGTCGTCGCCCCGAGCAAACGAAGTCCGTTCGTGTTCATGTTGCGCGCGGAGAACGATGACGCCGCAAGGGTCGCGTCCGTAAGCGTGATCCCAAAATTCCCCGTCGCGCGACGATCGATCGTCGTCGTTGCGGTGGAAGTCCCCACGATCTCAAGTGTTGTTCCGGCTCCAAAGGATGCCGTGGCCCCCGACTCAAAACGCACATCAACCTGACGCGACGCGCCCGAAAGCGCGGTCCCGTCGAAATCTGTCGAATAGCTCCAATGATCCGTCCCCGCATTGCGCGCATAGTCGCCAAAAATGTGGAGGTCGCCATCGATCGCCGCGTGATCCTGAGAATAGAGACTCGCGCTCGCTCCGAGGAGATACGTTGTCGCTTGCGAATTCCATGAACGGATCTTGGTGTTCGCGGAAAGACGCAACGTTCCGTAGTCGTCTCCACCTTGCGTCTTGGTGTTCAACGAATACTCGGTTCCCGAGTTAAGCGCGAGAGTGGAACCATTCCACGTCGTCGTCGCGCCACCGACACTATTTGTGAATGTTCCCCCGACCGCAAGCGTGCGTCCCGAAGAAAGCGTGAATCCGGCGGACGAGGAGAGCGCGAAGTTTCCCGTGGTCGTCGCGTTTCCGGAGAAGACAAGCGTTCCTCCGGTTCCCGCAACGGTCACGTTCGCGAACGACGACGAGGCGGGGTCCACCGTACGAGCACCGGAGGCGGTCGAGAAGGTGACCGTTCCGCCATTTGCGACAAAGATACCGGGCCCCGCGAATGAACCACCCACAGTAAAGTTTCCCGAGGGAAGCGTCGTGGTACCGCTTGCAAACGTGACATTCCCCGAAAATACCGCATTCGCATCGGTGATCGTAAAGATTCCCGCATTGCGGATGAGGAGTCCCGCGAGTGAAGACCCTCCCGTCGTGATCGAACGTCCGGAGAGTGTCGAGGTCATCGCAAGTGTTCCTCCGTTCGCGGAAATAACTCCTCCCAAATTCAGCATGTCTCTTCCGACCGCGAGTGTTCCCGTCGGGAAGGTGACCGTCCCGAGAGTGATCGTCATGTTGTCCGTCGTGGTCGCGTTCTGATCGACGAAACTCCACGCTCCACCCGACCCGTCGAACGTAAGCGCAAAGAACGGGGATGTTGACGCAGTGATGGTCTTCCCCGGTTGCGTCGCGAACATACGCACAACACCCGAGTTGTGTGCAAATGTTCCTCCCGAATTCGTGAACGATCCTCCCACCGCGAAGATCCCGCCGGGGAGTGTCACCGAGCCGGAGGAAATGGTCACGTTGTTCGAGGTCGTCGCATTCGTGTTGAGCCAACTCCACGAACCGCCGATTCCCGAGAAAGTGAGATCGAAGAACGACGATGCACCTTGATTGATCCGAATATTTGGTGTCGTGGTCGCGAAGGAAACATTGCCATTCTGCGCGGTGAATGTTCCTTGATTATCCCAAAAACCGTGAACATTCATCGTATATGCGCCTCCCGCGTTCAGCGTGTTCCCCGACGCGACATGCACATGTGTCGCACGCACCGAAGAAGCGAGCGTAAGCGTCTTCCCCGAGCCGTTCACGGAGATATTCCCGAGATCCTGCTTCGTGCCCGTATTGTCTGTCCATGTATGCGAACCCGATCCGGAGAAGGTCGTTGTCGCACTTCCCTTCAAGAATGTCCCCGACGGACCGATAAGAAGATTTCCTTGCAAGGTCATCGCCTGCGCTCCCGGAGAAGTCGTTCCAAAATTCATCGCAACATTTCCGGAGGCGATAAAAGGAGTGATGAATGTCCATGTCGCACCGGTCACCGCCTCTCCAAAGGTCACATTCGCAAAGGTCGATGTCGCCGCACCGGTCGAATCGATCGTGCGTGTCGAAGTGGTCGCATTGAAGATCACGGTACCCGTCCCCGCGGTGAAACCGCCGAGGTTGCGCCACGAGCCACCCACTTTGATCGTGTTCGCGTCCGCGTACAACGCCCCCGCAACACGGAGATCGAAGGTGTTCACGAATTTCGCTGATGTCGTCGCGGGACGGAATGTATTTCCCGAAAGCACATAAATACCCGCATCGGAACACCCGGAGATCACACAATGTTGGAGATCCCCCGACCCGTCGACATCAAAGAAGAGGTCATTGTTCCCGGAAACGGAATAATCATATTTCGCAAAATCGGCAAGAGAAACAGCGGAGGGGGTCGTGCCCGAGGCGGAACCGATCGTGATCCATCGTTCATTAAGCGAAAGTCCTCCGAGGTCGCCGGGACCTTGATACGTCGCGATCGCGATCGCGCGTGTCGTGGTTGAACCACCGGAGACAAAGACACGCACCGTATCTCCCGGGAACATGGTTACGCTTGGGATCGTCCAGACCCCGCCTGAGATCGTCCCCGTCTTCCCTGACTGAAGAACGCCATTGACCGCGACCGCAACGGTTCCCGAGGTCACATTCGTCGTGAGGTCGTGTTGCTTTGCGGTTCCGGAAATATCGAGACCTTCCGCCCATTCAACGGTCCAGTCGTCGAGTGACGGACAAGACGTGAGATAACATGAGAGATTTGCAACGAGTCGTAGTGTGTGATACACCGACGTGTCGAGCGCGGAGAGACCGATCGACATTGAGGTGAATCCGGTACTGTTGCCCGAAAGGTCTGTATCGGGAATAAGTGTCCATGCTCCCGTCGTACTATCAAGATATTCCACCTGTACCGTAAGCGTCGTCCCCGAGGGAGTCGTACTGGACCACAACACTCGCTCCCACGCCGGAGCGTTTCCGTCCGCAAAAGCGATAGGGGTCGAGATCAGCGTGCCCTGCTTTGCGGGCTTTTGCGCGGCGAGAGCGAAAGGTTGTCCGTAAGGCGCGGAGGTTACCGACGCATTCGTCTCAAGCGCCGTCGCGGAAGACCACGCACTTCCATTCCAACGTGATTCGTAGTAAGAGGATACCGCCGGCACAAAGAATGCGCCGAGTATCGTTCCGGAGAAGGACGTGCGCTCGAGTTGACTTGTGTATGTAAGTGCTGTTGCAAGATTCGGCAAGCTCGCTTGTGCCGCCCACGCCGCGCCGTTCCAAATACGATAACGACTTCCGGTCGTATCGCCATAGACAGATTGAATGTATCCCGTACGTCCCGCTGTTGTTTCAAAGGCACAATCCATCGGCCGTTCGGATTTTGCAATACCAACCGTTGCAAGTTCGACGTACGTCACCCATGCCGCGCCGGTCCAACGCACGACACCAATATCACTATCCTCATCGATATAGCAAAGCGCGAGGCGATCGGCGGTTGGGTCGGTTGCCATATTGGCGTTCTCGAAGTCATCTCCGAGGGTTTGGGTTGTTGCTGCCGACCATGACGATGTATCACTCGTCCACGCGCGCCAACGAAAACGAGATGCTGTTCCATCGGAGACCGCGATCAGCGCTTGATTCCCGCTTGATTCATAGGCGACGGACATTCCTTCGTTCCCCACTTCCGCCATCGCGCCGAGGTTTCCGGTACTGTTCCCCCACGAGGAGCCGTTCCACACTTGTGCTTCGTAGTTCGGACCGGTGTCGCGCGAAAGCACAATGATCTCGTTCTTGCTCGGGTGACTCGCCATGCGGATCCATTCACAGTCGTTCGCACTCGCCAAATTGACCGTCCCTGTCGCGATCCATGATGACGAGGTCGCGCTCCATATCGCATAGGTCGGATCAGGTGTTCCGGCACACGCAACAACCATTGCACGACCTGAAAGAGTCTCATAGGCAACATCAAAGGAACGTCGCGAAAGGTTGGGCGATGTTCCGGTGATCGTATATTTGTCCGACCACGCACCATCGCGATAGACCTGCACATTCACGTCGCGGTCGCTCCCCATCGTACCCAAGACATACTCACCAAAAAGCGGGGATGCCTTCAAGGTCGCCCACCGTACCGTCGCGCCAATAGAGAGCGCGCTTTGTTCCGAGCCCCACGCTGATCCGTTCCAAAGACGGTAACGGGGTGTCTGGACCGCTCCTTCCCCATAGGCAAACATCGCCGCATCGGTCGCAGTCGCAACCGTGACCGCCCCCGTCCCGATCGTACGCACACTGGTAAAGATGTCAGTATCGAACTGTCCGTTGTCGGTCTGGAACCATGTCGCCACAGTGATCGCGGTGTCCACAGTAAAACTACGCACCGGAGACCAGAACGACCAATCATTCGCTCCGGAAGGATCGCGTGCGCGAATACGATAATAATACGTAACCCCATTTGTCAGAATGTCTCCGCTCTGTACCGTGAAGTTGATCGTATCTCCTGAGGAAAAAGGGCTTCCTGTAACGGGTGGCGTCACATCAGCAAATCCCGCATGTACGTCCGACGAGCGAGTCGTCGAGGAGGTGAACGTAGGTGTCGTTGACCATGAGATCTGATACACGATACCCTCCCCTTGCGGATCGCTCGAAGCAAAAGCGAAGGTCGGAGTACGTGTCGCAACTTTTGCATTATCGAACGGAGTATCGATCTCGGGGGTCGTCACCTTGTAGCCCCACTCAAGTGTCCAGTCAAGGTGGTACGGGGTCCCCGTCACATTCGTCAGATTTGCGCGCAAACGCAAACGTTCGTAGGTTGACGCGTCGACCGAGAGTAGTGACGTCGATGCGGTTGCACCACCAAACCCCGCGGTGTTGCCGGAAAGTGCCGTATCAGGAAGAAGACTCCACGCTTCGGTCAAAGGATCCTGATACTCGACCTGATAGGTAATGGTCCCGTTTGTCTGTGTCGAATTCCATGCGAAACGTCCCCACGCGGTCCCAACGCGCGCAAGATCAAAATCGATCGGAGCACTATAGAGCGTTCCCGTTGTCGAACCGGTGATGAGTTGCACGTCATTAGACCCGGTGGTCGTCGCACCCACCAACACATCGGTCGCGAATTGCGCCTGTGTCGTTTGGAACCATGTCGAAACAACGACCGCAGTATCGATCGTGACCGATCGCGCTGTTGACCATCCACCCCACACATTGGATCCCCCCGGATCCTTCGCACGGACGCGCCACCAATAGGTTGTTCCATTTGACAGTGCTGTCGACGGAGTGAATCGAATAGGGTCACCCGAATTGAACGGCGCCTTGTTCGTCGGATTCGGAATATTACTGAAAAGCTCAGGATTGATGCCTGAATCTTTGTCTTCAACAGGGCTTGAGAAATATTCACTCGTCGCGATCTGGATCTGATAGTCAAGATCGTCATTCTCGGGATCCACAGCATAAAATTCGAAGGAAGGCGCGGTCGAGGACGCCTTTTCATTGTCGAAAGGAGTTGAAGCGACCGTGCGTCCGGGGGCACTGTTCGTGTAGACCTGAGGATATTCGGTGTACACCTCAAGAGGGGAACCGTCACTACGCACCATGCGGAAACAATAGTTCGTACTTGAAGTCGCGTTGTTATGTTGGACGACCCAATCCCACTCGCCGTTCTTGCCGATCCCGATCTCGAGAGGATTGCCGGAGGAAGGACTCGCTTCGGTATAAACACCGACGACATTCGCGATCGAAAGCGTGGTCGTCGCAAGCGTCGCACCGTCCGTTACTCCGGAATTGTCATATCCCCTCCACACCGAAGAGGCACCAACGCCGCCCACATCGTTCCAGTTCAACGCTTCCGCGCACGCGGTGCTCTCTGCGTACTGCAGTTTGAATTGTGATGAAAGCGGAGTTGCGGTTGCATTGCTTATGCCGAGTGACATGCGAAGACGCAACACATCTCCCGGTTTTGCGGGGACGGTCGACGCGTCGATCGACACATCCTCAGGAAGATCACTTCCCCCTTCCGGCCACGGATCAGTTGGGGTATTCGCATCTTGATTCGCATACATGCGATAGGAATTCTGGTCAAAGAAGACGATTCCCGTCAGGCGTTTCGCGAAGACTACCTCCATATATTGCGGCATGTTGCTTGCCGTCACAAAGTCCGTTACGTCGACCTGATGTGTATGCACATTGGAAGCGGCTCCGTATGGCGTAGTGCGACGCGTTGTTCCGGTCGTACTCGGATTCCCCGTCTGCATTCCCGAGAGGTTGAGATGGGTGTGCGACAATGCTCCACCCGTCGTACCATAAGTGGTCGACGCCTTGAGGAAACGATTCTCGAGCGGTCCTCCCGCGCCCGAAAGCATCGTCCATCCTTCAGGGGGCGTGTCATTCCACATCGTGATGGCATAGTTGGGTGTTGTTGTCGCAATTCCGGTCAACTTGGCGAAGAGGATCTCCATGTAAGGAGGTTGCCCCTCTTCGACCGATGTTGTGGTTGCGGCAAGCGTGTGTGCGTGCGTACTCAATGCGACGGCGTCTTGAGTTCCTCCTGTTTGCGTTCGAATGTTAGTCCCCGTCTGCGTGCCGATCGTTGTCGTCATCGCGTGTGACGTCGTCGCCTTCCCACTCACGGTACCCACAGAATTCTCACCCATCGGGAAATATCCATCCTGCACAGCATAGCGCGTCCAGCCGGAAGGAAGTGACGACGAAGCGAGGTCAAAAGGAATGATCGCGCCGGAGGGAAGTGTCGTCGGCTCACCCGCTGAATTTGCTTCAAGCACGCGAAGTGTGCGAGTGGGTGGCGTATTGCTTGCAACTGCAAGAGCGACGGTGAGCGAGTGTGTATGGCTAATATTGGCCACGCCGGTCCCTGCCGTAGATTGACCCACCGCACCTGAACCGGTCGTAAAGAGTGTTGACGTAAAGGCATGCGTGTGCGTCGCGTATCCTCCCCCGACTCCGCTATAGGAGGAAGAGCCGAACGGATAGCGCTGGTAGAAGGGCTGTCCCGCGGAACACGACACACATGTCCATCCCGACGGATCGGCTCCGGTTCCGTCCCAGAAGATAAGCATCTTGCCGACCGCGTCGGATGCGATCTGCCACTCACGCGCTTCGACAAATGAAATGTTCCCTTCCGCGCGCAGAGGTCCGACACGGAAGAGATACGGGGAAACATCGGGGGCGTCGAAGGTGTAGCGCAATGTGATCGCGCTTCCCTTCTTCAGGTTGAGTTGCCATGTCGCAGTCATAAAACTGTGCTCCTCGTCGCCCCACTGAAGATCCGCCGTTCCACGATCGATCACCACAAAATCTCCGGGCAAACGCTCCGTGAGGCTTCCCTCGAAGTCCTCGTTCGCCGTCACCGTGATCACCATCGGATAGTGCGCGAGGGGGTAGATACGCGTCGGACCATCTCGCTTGATCGAGAGCGGAACCGACTCACGCACCTCCATGCGATCGTTTACTTGCGCAAGAGCGTTATCATCCTCATCGAAGCGAACGAGTTGGAGCGCATAAGTACCCGTCGCTGTCACACCATCGGGGATCGCAAAGGAGGCGGTATAGTCCGGAACATCCACGACATTGTTTCCGTCACATTTTCCGGACGCACTGACAGGGACCTCGATCGCGGAAGATGCGGGAGGCGTGACCCAAAGCTTGAGTCGCGCGTCACAAAGTGTGTCGCCGTTGTCGGAAAGCGCTCCCATCGCAAACTTCGCCGTCTCACCCGGCACATACACACTCTGTTCGGTGTTGAGCGCGAGGACACCCCAATAGAAATCGTACTCATCAACGAATGTTTCGCCCCCTTCTTCGACCTCAACGCGAAGGATATATTTGCCGGGCCGTAATTCTTTGCCCGTATTCTTAAGTGACAATGACCACTCGCTATTCTCACCATAAACAACCTCGTACTCAAAAGGCATTGCTCCGAGCGCGACATGTCGTGCCGCGACGCGATTCACGGTGAACTGCTTGATGCCGAACGCGTCACGGAAGGTGCGCGCGATCGAGGTCGATTGCGCGACGTGTCGGAATTGGAACGTAGGTTCCTCAACGGCGGAAAACTCACGTCCCGAAGAAATAAGGCGTCCGGTATTTTTGCGCGCGCGACCCTCATCGTCAACATCAAGAAGGCGGTGTTCCCCGGGGATCACGAACTCCTCAGACCCCAACGTGAGTTTCGGATCCTGAGGTGAAAGAGGGCGGAAAAGCTGCGCTCCATAGAGAAGCTCAACGCCGTCACGAGCAAGGCCTTGCATGCCGGTGCGCGCGACGACAACGCCGAAGGGCGACGTGGTTGCGAGCGCGCGTACTTCCCCGCCGCTTTGAAATACTCCCGATGACCGCAAGAGTTCCTTGCCCGGTCGCTCTCCGAACCCAACGCATGTGGTCGAGGCAAGCAAGGTTCCATGAGGATCAAAAACGCCAACGTCAAAAGGTGTTCTTCCCGCGGAACAGAAGACGGCGATCTCGTTGGTGTCACGCGGGAGAATGTAATGTGAAGCAAGTTCGGTCTCGGGAAGAAACGAAGTAAACATACCTTCGGTCTCAGCGATCACCGCGCTCGGTCGTGAAGAAGAAACAACGAGAGCATCCGCGAGTGAAAGGGGGCCCTGTGCGCAACGATCAAGCACCGTTGCCGCACCGAAACGCCGACCGTCAACTTCTTGTCGCGCGCCTGATGTACCGCACAATGCAATAAGCGCGCTCCCATCTTCTCCAAAACCGGCAACCGTACGTCCCAACACCAATCCAAGGAGAGGACGTGGGGTCGCGGGGTAAAGCGGGCGTGGAAGTGGAAGATCTTCACGTGCAAGCGTTGCAAAAACAGGATGCTCCGCATCAAAACGCAGAGAATTGTCGAGGGATAGAGGTTGTCCAAGGACAGTCCCAAGTAGCGGGTCGAGCGCAGTCGTTTCTTCGCCGTCACGCAAGACCCCTCGCACGGACTGACGAGACAATGTCGCAAGCGAAAGTTCCGCACTGCCGGACACGCCGGGAACGACGAACGCTCGCCCCGCGAATCCCGCGGGAACAACAACCCCTTCGTCTCCGACCGACAACAATGAGAGCGTGACCGGGCCGTCGGCACGCACCTCCATCCCCGACGCAATGCCGTCAAAAAGCGCGCTCTCCCCCTTCTTGAGCAAGACCGGAACATGCACACCGACACTCACGCGAACATCATCAGTGAGCGCGACCGCGTGGAGTGTCATATCGCGCTGATTCTTCCCGAAGACAACCGCTCGCGGAGTCAACTCCTCGGTCCGAAACGGCGCGAACGGATCGGATACCGATCGTGCGTGTTCATTTCCGTAATATGCAAAGATGCGAGTACTTGACGCACTTGCCGAACGCGGAACACGGACCCACGCCGTCGCTTCACGTCGATCTCTCTCCCATGTCGCGAGAAAGTATGGAAGCTCCTCACGCCCGCGCTCATCGACAAAACGCAAGTCTGCCCCACTTTCATTAACCTTCTGCCAAAACTCCTCAGGAAGATCGCCCAAGGAAACAGGAATGACGAACAACTCGGGGGTCGATGTGTCATGCGCAATGTCGACCGGAACACGATAGTTCCACGAACCATCCCACGTTGCGCGAACTAATCCGAATGCTCCGCTTTCCGCCGCAGCCTCGAGATAAAGATCCCCGTGGCCGTTGAGCGCAGTGCGAAGGTCGGCGCGGAAATACACCGTCTGGCCCGGCTCAAGATACAATCGATCGGCCAAATATGCCGTCGGCTGTCCGGACGAGGGAATGGCATCTTCGGGAAGCTTGCTCAAAAGAAAATCAAGCGCGCGACGAAAGACTCCTTCATCATCGTGATACGAACCCGTTGCGAGTGTTTGCGCGACCCATCCGTCACGATACTCAATATCCTCAGAAAGACCGATCTCGGCTCCTTCGCGGATACAGTTCGTCCCCTCCGCATTAAGCACGTCACATTGCGTAGTCTCCTCTGTCTCCTCACAGCGATAAGTAGGCGTTGTTGACGCCGATCCCCCTTCCTCTCCTACCCATCCCGCCGCACAAAAATAACCGATCGCATCCTTCTCGGGGACACCGACACGATAAGGAACATTGCGCGCAAAACGAGAAAGTTTAGTGACTTCCGCGTTCACGGATCCGTCGGCGGAAACAGGAAAATGGAATTGAAGGCGCACCGCTTCAGGAGAAGTTCCGTTATTTGTCACGTTGAAATACGCGCTTGTTTGCCCGAGCGTGTGATAGACTTCGCGGTCGGTCTTGATCGCGATCGTCGCATCGGCATGATCATCTCCATTCGTGAAGGAGTGTGCGATTCCGTCCGGAGTGACCAACACATCGCGGCGCGCGCGACGCAGATCGGCATCCGCCTGCGCAAGAGAGGCACGCACATTCCCCGACATCACAGAGAGTTCTTGCGCGGGATCCGTCCCGGACACATCAGACGCATATTTGACATTCAACCAAAGCCCGTCGAGAAGAACGACCGTGGGTTGATCCTTATACGCGTCATGACGCACGTACTCGACAACGATCTTCAAGTCGGACAGATCGCTCCAATCAAGCACGCTCGGCAACGCGAAAGAAAGATATCCCCCTCGTTTTGCATTCGAGAATTCTCCGCGTGCGGACATCTCGCCAAGATATTCCCAGCGCCCGCCCTGGAACGCGCGAACAATGAATCGATCCTCGGCCCCGGCAACAAAGGGCACTCTTCCCGCGAGTGAAAGCTCAAGCGTCGCGGATCGAAACGGATGCTCCGTAAGTTCACTGCCGAGCCCAAACCCGACGAACGAGAGCATGCGACACTCGGTGCCTTCGGTCACACACGAGAGAACGGTCTTCGGATCGTTCGAGACCGACATCGGAAGTATCTCGGGGGTTGTTGACGCGACGAGTATCTCGGCAACCTCAGTCGTTGTTGACTGATGCGCAGATGGCGTCGTCGTTGATGAAAGAGGGAAATCCGCTTCGGATCCCTCCTCCGAGACGATCTCCTCCTGTGTGCCGCTTGAGGTATCGGGAGTTTCTTGCGCACGCACTTCGTGACCACGCAGTAATGCGTGCACGTGAGCAAGGAAGGAAGGGAGCAGTGCTTCGACGGAAGTCTCGGGATTCAAGGAGCCCCCCGGGGTAGGTTGAAGCAAGAGAGGGAGCACATCAAGTGACGGAGCGGGGGGTGTATCTGCTTCTGTCGACTCACTCAGATCACGATCCTCATCCGGAGCGACCGGGGCGTTGTCGGTGGTCACCGAGACGGGGGTAAGCAAGGCGGGGTCATGTTCGAAGGTCTCAGGATGAGACTCCGGGCTTTCCTCCTCGACGGCGCTCGACGTTGCGACAACCGGCATATCAAGCGAAAGCGTCGCAGCATTCGTGTCGGAGAAATCCGCATATTCCGCATCAAGAGAGAGGTCTTGCCCGAGCGCAAATTCTTCGTGCTCCCATCCTTCTCCGGAAACCGAAGTGGGAAAGACATAAAGAACGGATTCCTTCTCAGCCGTCACAAAATTTGCGACAAAAAGAGTCGCAAGAAGTACGAGAGTCAGCGATATTCCCGTGCGCACGTGCACCGAAAAAGCGCGGAGGGATCTTTGTGCGAGCTTGCGCAAATATGTTTCCATGAGAACAAACACCGCCCCAACAACTACGGGCCGGTTACTTGTTCATTTTATCAAAAAAACATTGAATAAGCTCATTATTTTCGCAAAAAAGGCACACAAAATCATGGCTTAACCGTACCGTTTTCAGTGACCGTGTCGCGTTGTCCAC
>JACCDV011051510.1_pt1 | contig 22276 bp, 25 predicted proteins | sample 7446131 | NCBI WGS metagenome assembly JACCDV01 (sample SAMN15323448, study PRJNA562643) | freshwater metagenome | isolation source: river surface water | place: USA:Blue River Watershed | collected 2017-08-17
CTAGATGTTCTCACTAGCTACGCTAGCTGTGAGCACCAAGTACCTGCTGTCCCAGCTCGTCTGTTTTCTGCTCTAGGCAGAAGCAGAAAACATGACTCCGCTTCACAAAAGCGTACGCAAGTAAAGCAGTTTACTTGCTAAAACAAAGACTCGGTTCAAATGAACCGAGTCTTTGTTTTACTCTTTTGTGCCCAAGACTGGACTTGAACCAGCACGCCTCTCGGCACTACCACCTCAAGGTAGCGAGTCTACCAATTTCTCCACCTGGGCAGGTATTGGCACTTCTTTTGAAGTGGCGCCATTATGTACTATTAGTATAAATATTTCAACTATTCAGCATCTGCCCACTTTTTTGGGTCTCCAACCATATCCAAGATTTTTCCATCCATGCCTCGGTGTGACGCTAGAATAATTTCATAGTCTAAGTTACAGAGGTTTTTAATAAACCCCTCATGCAGATTCCATCTTCCATCTCTAAAAAAGTGAATAGTTCCTCCTGCCGCTTTTACAAGGTATAAGCCTGCTGCGTAATCATACGACTTCAGACCAAGTATCAACACCCCGTCGATTCTATTAGCTGCCAAATAGCCCAACTCCAGCGCTGCGCAATTGAGTGCGGTTCCTCGACCGAGCTTCATTCCAAACTCCTTCATCAAATTATACTTGGCTGTTTTTACCCAATGACTCTTTCCTGTTGCCAACGACACAACCGCCCTCCCCCCAAGTACATCTTCTGTGACCACATGCGCTCGCGAATTTTCATATACACCATTTTCCATATATGAGAAAAACGAGCGTTTTGTAATAGGATTATGCACAACACTGAAAGTGTCTTCAGCTTGGTCTCCCAAGCGAGCTACAGAAATAGCAATAAAAGGAATCTCGCGTAAAAAATTATCTGTACCATCGATTGGGTCAATGTGCCATTCAAAGCTACTGGTACCTTGGTATCCCTCACCTTCTTCCCCCACAATGGAATCGTCTGGGAATTCTTCCCTAATGAACGCGGAAAGTTTTCGCTCAATCTCCATGTCAACTCGCGTAACTACTGACCCGTCAACTTTAATGTCATTACTAGCATCATCCGAATCAAAATAGGCTCGAGCAATCTCTCCAGCTTCTTCAATGTGAGTAATGAGCCGTTGAAATTTCTCTTCAAGTTCTGTCATGCATGTATAATTACATACAATGAAAAAGAAACAAAGAAAGGCTAAAAAGTCAAAGCCTGAAGTAAAAGATATTTTTGACGACCCAAAGCATCCCTTCTTTGGACCCGCCAACACAATTCTCGCCCTGATGACTGTCGTGTCAGTAGCGGCGATTGCACTTGAAACCGTGGTGTCCCTACATGAAAAATATCATCTCATTTTTAAGGGAATTGAATGGCTGGCAGTAGTACTCTTTTCTGCTGAGTACATTACCCGCTTAATGGTAAGTCCGCGGCCACTCAAGTACGCCTTTAGTTTTTTTGGAATTATCGACTTAGTGGCAATTCTTCCTTCTTTCCTCGGTCTAAGCAACCTCACCTTCTTGAAATCAGCCCGAACTATTCGCATCATCAGACTACTCCGCATGCTCCGTCTGGCAAAAATCTCCCGAGCCAAAGACAAAGAGAAGGCTCTGCGCTCTGTATACAAAATCAATCTCGAAATATACTTCATCAGTCTCACGCTGGCTGTACTCATACTTGGTTGTTTGTTTTATGTGTTTGAACACGGTGTGAAAGACGCGAAAGACATTCCTTCAGGCATGTACTGGGCACTCCGAGCAATTCTCGGCGGCGTCTCCTACCCACAAGCGACAACTACCGGTGGCACAATAACACTTATCTTGGCTCGATTTTCTTCAATGATTCTTCTCGGTATGATGATGGGTCTGGTAGGGACAATGCTTCGAAAAATTCTTATTGGTTCCGAGAAGGACGATAAATAAAAAGAGCCGCCCTTCGGGCGGCTCTTTTTATTTAGACATTAGTCCTTCTTTTCCTCTTCGGTAGTTTCTGCAACTGCTTCTTCTACAACTTCCGGAGCTGACTCTTCAACAACTTCTGCTACTGGCTCCGCTGCGGCTGCGGCCTCTGCAGCCTTAGCTTCTTCCTCTGCTAGCTTTGCTGCGGCTGCCTCTTCGGCTTCCTTGGCGGCAGCTTCTGCCTTCTTAGCTTCTTCAGCTTCACGCTGGGCTACTTCAATACCTGATTCGGTAGACATAGACACGAGACTCATACGACGCATTTGACGCTTTACTTCACGGGCTACCTTCTCGCGAATGTAGTAGAGCTTTGCGCGACGTACCTTAGCACGCTTCACAATTTCAATCTTATCGATCATTGGTGAGTAGAGTGGGTAGATTTTTTCAATACCAATACCACCTGATACCTTTCGTACAGTGAAGGTAGCTCCAGGTTCATCACCATGCTTACGAGCGAGTACCAACCCTTCAAAAATCTGAATACTGGTCTTGCCCTTATCCTGAATCTTCTGGTGAACGCGAACAGTATCTCCAGCGCGAAGTCCGAGATCTTTCCGTTCTGCCATGTTTACTGGTGAAACAATCACCCCTTCCATTGCTGCTTTCATAATAATAAGTTAATTCAAATAGTTAAACGAGGCCGTCTAAACGTGCCACAATCTACCACAAAGGCTTATATTCCGCAATATCTTCCCTTACTGCGCAGTATCGTCAACAATCCGCTCAGCTGCTTCTTCAAATTCTTGCGGAACAGGAGCTATAAAGCGTTCGTTCTGACCGTTTGGCAGGGTGAGTTCGAGCTGATGGGCATGAAGCGCCATGCGCTTCATGCCGAGGTTATTTGATTTCTCACTAAGATACGCCCCATACAGCTCATCATTCACAATCGGTCGGTCGACGGCTCGTAAGTGCACTCGAAGCTGATGAGTACGACCGGTCTTTGGGACCAACTTAAGATATGAAAACGATTCACCATTGTATTCACCCATACCAATTCGTTCGATATCAGTGATAGCTTCCCGAAGCTGTCCCTTGGCTCCTTTCATCGCTGAGCGCAGCCTATGATCTTTTGTACTACGACCAATTGGGCGATTAATAGTTCCCCACCGGTCATGAATCCGACCATACACAAAGGCTCGATATTCTTTGTAAACATTTCTATCTTTGAATTGCTGCTTGAGGAATTTATGTGCGTCTTGGGTCTTAGCCAAAATGAGCACACCGGAAGTTTCGCGGTCTAGGCGATGAACAATCCCGGCTCGGTTCAGCACCGTACCGTCCTTGGCATACGCTGGTTCACCAACGTCGGCTGCCTGCGGCAGCCGACCCAAAAACCAATCCACCACTATCGGAGTGTCAGTCGGCTTTCCGTCCTCATGCACCATCCAGCCCTCCGGCTTATTGATAACGAGCACATCATTGTCTTCATATAAAATTGTTGGCTCAACCATAGTGCCCACAGTATACAGAGAAAGTACCTTTTGTCAGGTTAATAAATAATTGAAAACTCATCGTACTTTTTATTCACACTCCGCCAGTCTATCGACACACTTTCTACCTTCGCCAAAAGCGAACCCTCATTTAAGTACTCTACAAACTCTTTCAGCGTGTCTGGCAGCCCTTGAGCCACTACCTCAACCGTTTCATCTGAAAGGTTTTTTACATACCCAACGAGGTCAAGCTCGGTGGCCGATTCTTGCACGTACGTACGATACCGAACCCCTTGCACCTTTCCCGCAACAACAGCGTACATTTCTATCATGTCGCTAGTATACAACTCCGCTCATTTTTGACTATCGAAACTATTGCATTATCTAGAAAAACCGGTACTATGGTGCCACCAAATATCGCGCGATTAGCTCAGTTGGTAGAGCAGTCCGTTTACACCGGAAAGGTCGGGAGTTCAAGTCTCTCATCGCTCACACCGAATTGTAAAAACCAGCATAAGCTGGTTTTTACATTATTTACTTTCTGTGTATTTCTTAAAGTTGTCCAAATATGCCTGCCACCCGTCACGTTGCATCTCGATAGGATTTTCTGACTCGGGTTCAAAGCTTTGAACGATATGAACTCCTGTTGCTGTCTCTTCAAATTTCACAACCACGCCTCTATCATCATCTAGAGTGTAGTCGAGGAATTTATTTTCTACCACTTCATTATATGTACCAGAAAAGACGAATTCAAAACTTCCGTCTTTTGCAAACATACGACTTGAGAATTTTCCGTCTTTTTGTAGGTGGTTAGAAATTCCTTCTGCACCCCAATCATCTGATGCAAATGCCCATCCCTTTATATGTTCAACCCCAGTCCAACAGTCCCAAACCTTTTGAAGTGGAGCTTGAACGACTGTTTCAATAGTTATTTTTTCCATACTTATTTGTCTTCCCAGATATACTCTCCATCAATACTTGTGGACTCGAAGTTCATTTTTTTCCAAAATCCGATTGCAGTATCTAGGACATTACTAGCAATAACAGTTAGTTTTTCTTCAGTAGCAATTTCTTGTATCGCCCTCACAATCACTCCTCCAAGCCCTACCTCTCCTCTGGCTTCGATTGTTCTGATTTCAAAGAGATCATCTTCAAGGGTAAAAGTTAAGAAAAAAGTGTCAGCGTCAATTTCATATGTACCACGGTACTCGGTTAGCTCAAAAAGCTGCCCTGTTTTACTCTGAAGAATTAATTCGATTTTTTTAGCAATCAGTGCTTCTGGGCTCGGTTCAGTTTCATGTTTCTTTAAGCTCTCATTCATAGACAAAATATAGCACAATTCTGGAATCGCTCACGAGTTGTTTTCGAAGTTACTTTTTTCTGTTATCGTAGTGCCATTGTCCCTATAGTTTAATGGATAGAACAGGAGACTTCTAAGCTCTTGGTCGAGGTTCGATTCCTCGTGGGGGCACAGTCTAGCGAGGCCTACTGAGAGGCTTAAAATAAGGAAAATCTCATATCAAAAAAGTTCGACCCTGACAGGAATCGAACTTTTTTGATTCGCCGTTCAATCCACTATGAGTGTTTTTTAATGGCCGTATGAAGATACTCAATTTTTGGATCTACTTTCTTGTGTGGATTGAAAATACGATGAGGGTCAAATATCTCTTTGATCTCCTGAAAAACAGAAAGCATCTCCGAATCAAACATCTTATGGAGATAAGGTGTGCGAATCAAACCATCATTATGTTCACCTGTGATTGAGCCATGGTATTCTCCAACCAAAGTGTACACCCGATCTGATAATTCATTTACGATTTTTACAAAATCCGGCCGAGTAAAATCCATGAGCGGGATGATGTGGAAGTTACCATCGCCCACATGACCAGCTACCGTATAGAGAAGCTTATACTCATCAAGGATGTCGTATAGGCGAGGTAGAAACTCTGGCAGGTATTCGGGCTTAACTACAAAATCATCGATGAATGGAGCTGTGTGTTTATCGGCAACATTTTCCCGTAAAAGTTTAAAGCTCTCACGTCTAATGGTCCAAAACTTATTAGCTTCAGATTGAGTAGCCGTAATGTGGGTAGCTAGACCAAAGAACCGAAGTGATTTCTCTGCATTTATTGCCATCGTTCGAGCTTCCTCATCGGTATCGGCAGCAAATTCTGCCATAAGTACAAGCTTGGGTATACCGCCTTGGAACACAAGTTTAATTTCAGGCCAGAAGTCTCGTAGTAGAGTGAAGGGGTTCCCGCCCAATCGCCAGAAAAGCTTTGGAAATACCCGCAACATCACATTAAAAGTCTTGTCGTCATACGATTCAAAACTTTCTGGTTTGTGAGTGAGTACAGCATTAACAATCTCTCCTAACTGTGAAAAGTGCTTTGCCCGAAGGAATAGTACTAGCATTCTTGAAGCTGGTTTTGGCTTAACGAGCGAGAAGGTAATTTCAGAAATAATCCCGAGGGTTCCTTGTGAACCTACAAATAGTTGTGTGAGGTCAAATGTGTCATGCTCTTCATTCCATACATTCCAGATACCATATCCAGCTGAATTTTTACTGACAATCGGCTTGGCGTTTTTTATCGCATCTTTGCTGTCTCTAATGAGTTGTTCGACTCGACGGTATATTTCACCTTCATAATTTTGTTGCTGCTTTTTTCGTTCGAGTTCATCACGGTGCAATTTTTTGAAACTATATTCAACACCATCCTGTAAGACTACTTTTAGCTCTCGGACATACCGTTCAGTCTTACCGTAGGTAAGTGATTTTTCACCAGCTGAATTATTAGCCACCATACCGCCAACAGTATTAAGCTCTTTACTAGCGGTGTAGCTGGGCAGAATAACACCTTGCTTTAAAGTCTCTTTTTCAAAGTCACGATAGTAAACGCCAGGTTGTGTGACCGCAAACTCGGTATTTACCATATGTACTTGATTGAAGTATTTTGTCATGTCAACCACAATCGAATCAGTAAGTGGTCCGCCAGACATATCCGTACCAGCACTACGAGCCGTGAGCGAAAGTTCTCCGCGACGGGTATGTACGTAGTGAATTAGTGTATTGAGATCATATACATCTTTCGGCTGCACTACCAGAGAAGGTTTGATTTTAAAGATACTTGTGTCTTCACTAAACTTCTCTAAAATTTCAGCATCCTGCCTTATGTCGCCCTTAAATGAGGGCGGAATTTCAATTGATGTTTTTTTCATAATTAGTGATGACCTTCGTGACCATGTTCGCTAAAGTCTCCGTCAAAGATGGTCGGGTCAGCCTCACCAGTAACCTCAATCGTTCCCCAAGCACCTTTGTCTGCTCGCATAAGGGCATGATCAACCAGTACGTATGTACCTGGGTAATCAACGGTAAATTCTACAATCGTCGCTCCGCCCGCTGGAACATTGGTGGTTTGTACATTTTTAAACATTGCTCCACCAATAGACGCTTCGGGGTACACGGTATCAAATATCTCACCGACCACATGGAATGAAGAATTGTGCACCACTCCACCATTCCCAACATACATACGGATACGATCACCAACCTCTGCTTTCATCTTACCAACCGCACCATCAGGTCTACCGTTAAAGGTGACGTAGGTCGGGGTACTTGCCATCATTTTCTTTGCATCGAAAGCCTGTAGTCCTTTACGACCAATTGCACCAGTCGTAAAAATCTCACCCTGCATGACATAAAACTCCTTATCAACTTCCGGCAGACCTTCTTTTGGTTCAACTAGTATAAGTCCGTACATACCATGGGCCATATGTACTGCCATGTTCGGTACCGCACAGTGATAGACGAACAACCCTGGGTTTAGTGCCTTAAAAGTAAATTCCTTTGTTTCACCAGGAGCAACCACACTCACTTTACCACCACCACCAGGACCTGTAGCAGCATGGAAATCTACATTATGGTGGTGCAAACTCGTCTCGTTATTTTTGATAGTAACCTTCACAATGTCACCTTCGCGAACGCGGAAGAGTGGTCCCGGCACGGTGTTATTGAATGTCCAGTAATTGTGCATGATGCCTGGGGCAATTTCGGCCAGTACTTCGGTGGTTTCAAGGTAAAGCTCCCTTACTTCACCTCCATCTTCAGGTAGAGTGGTCGAAGCTACCATCTCCAAGGTGCCACTTGCAGACAGCGATTCAAGTATTTGGAAGGTTGTGCCGGCATCAGGTGTAGGATTAAGTATCGTAATTGGCGGCGGGACATCATTTGGATTGCGAGCAATATCATTTATGCGTGCAAATTGATCTATATGACTAAAGAATCCGACGACGTTTTTAAGTGGTAACCCAGGACCACTTCCTGGACCAAATGACTCGACATAGACAGGATATTGAAGCGCATAGAGTCTGCCGACAGAAACCGAAATGAACATCGAAACACCTACTAGGACAAATATTAGAGCGATTCCCATTGGTAAGGCATGGAGTCGCCAGACTGCTCTGATTAAAAAGAACAACATGGCAGTTACTACCATCCCCATCCCAAACCCCTGTAGCAGGGTGACGTATAGGAATTTAAATAGCTCGAAACCACCCAGAGCAAAAATGCCAACGGTAACCAAAAAAGAACCTCCCAAAAAGATCCCCACGACCACCCACGACAGAGTCTTTAAACTATGAAAATTAAAATGTGCCATGTCACTAGTATACTAGACCCAGTAACCTCTGGCTGGATGAATGGTGTAGAATGTACAAACGGATGCGTACTGACTATGCAAAATCTGTGACAGAGCGAAAGAAATGGTTTTTTGCCTGTCTGCTTTCTTTTTTCTATTTCATACCAGCATTTTTATATGTCTCGTATACAGATATCTCTAGTGGTGGACTCATGACACTATCCTTTATAATAGCGAGTACGGCATCATTACTATTTGCAACTGCTCTCTCTATGGGAAGTATTAGTCATTTTATCGGCTGGCCCAATATGAAGTTAGGATATCAAAAACAGATTGGAATCTTAGCGTTTTGGTATAGTTGTTTTTACTGTATTACACTCGCACTACTTTACCCAGAAGTATACTGGTACGGATTTTTCTCTAATTTCTGGTCTGCCGATATATTACTTGGTGGCATGGCCATGGTCATTTTCACGGCAATGGTGCTGGTGAACAGCAAGATGATTGCGCCGCACCTGCAAAAAGAAACAATTATGTTTGTACTCGGACTCGGATATGTCGGCTACGCCATACTTGTCATGAGAGCTATTTTAATTGAGTTCCCAATTTGGTCTTTATGGTTTGAAACATTCTCGGGCCCGCCACCCGGGCGTCTGGCGCTATCGGTTATTGCAGTTGGTGTACTCATACTCCGTCTTGCCGTAGCTGTCGATAAGCACCTGCATCCAACATTACAATCTCGTTAATTTTTATTTTATGTTTTCATCTACAATCAGTGACGTACTCACTACCGCCAACGCGAAAGCTTTTGCCACCAATGGCATTGCTGGTATTAATGTTGTCCCCGTATCTATGATTAGAGTAAACGACGATACTATTTGGTTATTTGACTTTTTTATGGATAAGACGGTGCAGAACTTAGACGTTAAAGCACCCGTGGCGTTAACAGCATGGACTGATATGAAAGGCATACAAATCAAAGCAGGTGCACAGTACGTCACGGAAGGAGTTGAATTTATGGAAGCTGTAGCTTGGGTAAAAGAACAAAACCCAGCACGGGTTGTTAAGGGTCTTATCATCCTCACTCCGACCAAGATTCATGACATCAGTCCAGGTGGAGCGTTTACAGAAAGTGATTTGAACATATAGACTCTCTAGAGCTACCGAGAGAGTTCGATTCCTCGTGGGGGCACATACTAGCGAGACCTACTGAGAGGCTTAAAACACCTCATAAACACCAGTAAGTCCAGCTAACAATAAAACCGTCTAATTGATCTATACCCAAAAAAGTGGACACTCTCGTGTCCACTTTTTTGGGTATAGATCAACGGAGTTCCGTCTGGATACTGCTCTCAGCAGGTATGCAATTTTCGGAATAGATCTTATGTGGTTAGACCTTGAACTCAAACCATCTTAGTCACCCGTGACTGGGCTACTTATTTCGCGCTTCTTTTAATGCGTTTGCCCACCACACCAGTTGAGAAATCATAGTTTGAGCCTTATCCTTGTAATTCGCCAAAAGCTCTTGAGAATCGCCGCCTCCCATTATTACTGGAAAATACTGCTCTCCGTTTATATGAATTGCTTCCCGAATCGGCGCCATTTGAAGTTCAACAGCAATAAGACGCAAATGCTCCACAGCACGTGCTCCACCAACAGATCCATAACTCACAAACCCGACTGGCTTTCTGTTCCATTCTGAACCAACCCAGTCAATTGCATTTTTTAATACGCCGGAAGTGCTGTGATTGTATTCTGGTGTCACCATAACAAACGCATCTCCTTCAGTAATCTTTTTTGTGAAGCGAGCAACGGCTTCATGCTTATATGGTTCCGTTTTGAACGAAGGACTCACTGCTTCATTAAAAAATGGCATCTCGTAATCACGCAGGTCAAGGAGTTCGACGACAACGCCGTCTTGTTTTTTAATCTGTTCTGTAATCCAGGTAGCTGCTTTATCTGAAAAACGTCCCTCGCGGGTACTACCAGCAATTACTTTGATATTTAATGTAGTTTGTTCCATATAGATAATTGTTTATTCTAATAACTAAATGTGTTTCTTTTCTTTCTTGACCTGATCCGACAGATTCTTGAGGAGGCCGAGTAGATATTCCGTATTGACTGAATAGAAGACCTCTTGGCCACGACGCTCGTCAACAACAAGGCCATTTCCTTTAAGTGTCTTGAGGTGCTGAGAGACAGCAGGTTGCGATAGCTTCACTATCTGCACGAGTTCGCCAACAGTCTTTTGACCCTTAAGCAGAGCTTGGAGAATGCGATAACGGTTCTCGTTCCCAATGCCTTTTCCAAACTCATTAATCTCCTTACACAAATCAGTCATATAGATATATTAGCATATGCTTATAACTAGCACCAATGCTAGGCAGATACGACAATTGCTTAATGGGAGACTCCTGTCGTAGACGATAGCCCATCCTCTTCGGATTCCCCCGAAGAGGATGTCTTCGGCTCACGTAAAAAGAGTGCGACAATGATGCCGAGCGCCATGATACCCGAAGCAATGAGGAATACTTCTGAATACGCTTCGATTTGCGCTTTGAGGATGACGAGCGTGCTCACCATCTGAAGCGTCTCGGGATCAGCCGTGTGCACAATGGTACTCTGTCCGATACTAATAACCTTCGAGCCAATGATACTGGTGAGGATGGTTCCGAAAAAGGCGATGCCGATAGCTCCTGCAATATTGCGCACAAGGTTGAGTACGGCTGACGATACACCAACTTCATCTGCCGGGACAGAATTCGTTGCTGCCGCTGTCATAGGTGCCATACTGAGACCTAAACCAAAGGCAAAGACCACGAGCGGTAACATGAGATCAAATTCGGTCGTCTTCACGTCGAGACCTGAGAACAGATAGATACCGAAGGAAGCGAGTGACATACCAAAGGCCACAAGATATTGCAGTGGTACGACACGCGACAAGCGGCCGCCCAGTGGTGCAGCTATGAACATAGCAAGAGCCATCGGGATGAAGAGGAATCCTGTCTCTGTAGCATTCAAGCCGAGGTAAGTCTGCGCGAACACAGGAATAAGAAACATCGCGCCCATCATACCGCCGAAGGACACAAGTGAGAGTAGAAGAACATTAGCAAAGACAGGATTCTTGAAGAGTTTGAGATCGACAACAGGATCAGACTCGTGCTTCTCGATAAAGTAGAAAATGATGCCAGATATGACGGTTACCGCGTACGACGAAATGCTTTCGAGCGAGAGCCATCCCCATTCACTTCCTCGGTCAAGCACAAGCACGAGCGCTGAGAGCGCGACACCGAGCGAGATTGCACCCTTGTAATCGAAGCCAGGCTTCGTATCAACTGGCTTATCGTGAGGAAGATAGGCGAGTGTCATAAAAATACCGAGAATGCCGACTGGCAGGTTGATATAGAAAAGCCACCGCCATGAGAAGTTGTCGATCAACGGGCCGCCAATGAGCGGTCCAAGTACCGAAGATACAGCGAAGGATGCCGACCAGATACCGAGGGCTTGCGTCCGCGCATTTGGATCCGCAAATGTGCGCGCAATGAGCGCCATGGCGGTTGGATAGATTGCCGCTCCGACAAGCCCTTGGAGCACGCGAAAGACAACCATTGACGAGAGGTTCCATGCGGCTCCTGCAGCAACAGACGTGACGATGAAGCCGATGAAGCTCCAGAAATAAATATTACGATTGCCAACTTTATCACCGAGCTTACCAAAAACCGGGACGAAGACGGCATTCGCAATGATGTACCCCGTGGCGATCCACCCGGCGCTTGAGACCGTCGTGTGAAAATCACTGATCATACCCGGCAGCCCGAGATTCACGACCGTACGGTCAAGACCAATGAGGAGCGTCCCCACCATAACGGTCGCCAGAACCATCCACGGCGAGTGACCAGACGGACTCTGAGTATCTCCGATAGCCATACACTAATTCAGGTGTACGCGAATCTTAGCCGACATGCCCGACCTTAGTTCTGGATATTTTGACACATCGAATCGCACATATACATTAAATTTCTTCACTGGACGTTTATCGGAAATGGAGAAGGCGATACCTGTATCGCTCGATACAGGACTCACTTCATCGACTGTACCCTCATAAGTCTTGCCGGAAAAGGCATCAACCGTGAAAGTTGCACGCTGTCCTTCTTTCAGTTCCGAAAGTCCTTTCGTCTCGTCGAGCGAACCAACGACACGCATCCTCTGGTCGACGACAACTGACACAACTTTCTGACCAGGCGCGAAGTACGAGCCGATCGCTTGTGGGTCTCCAATTACGATACCCGCTTCCTTTGAAGAAAGCGTCTCTGATCCCACGAGTGCGAGTTGAACGTTCGCTTCAACTCGGTCCCCTTCTTTTACATAGACTGCATTCAACTGACCTGGAGTAGTTGGCGAAATGTCAGCAATCGGTGCTTCAAGGAGTGAATCGTCGATTGCAACCATACCGTGCGACGAAAGCCAAAAGAGGTATCCGCCAAGTGCACCAAAGATTATTACCATTGCAATAACGCTTTGGAGCCAAGGCTGTGTAAGGATACCCGCTCTGTTTTTCTTTTCTTTGTTTTCTTTCTCAGTCATATGATTATTCAGTTACCGCTACTTCTTCACCTGCGGACAATCCCGAAATTACTTCCGTATTGATGCTGTCCTTGATGCCGACCGTCACTTCTCGTTCCTCGGCACCGGTGCCGTTCTTTACCTGCACGTATGTCTTACCATCTCGATGTATAATCGCGCTATTAGGAACCAGAACAGCTACATCCTTCGTGGAAGAGGTACTAGATAGTTCGATTGCAGGCGTGTTCGGCGATGCCGTCTGACCAATAGAAATGTGCACGGCCGTCACCGTACCATCACTCGGCGCGAGAATGCGACGCATATCGTACGTAGCTTGTGCAATCTGGAGCGCTCCCTGAGCGCTTAGTACTTGAGCGTTCGCCGAGGCGATGTCCTCTGGACGTGTTGTAGCAAGGACAACATTCAGATTCGACTCTGCCTGCCTAACGGCAGCTTCAGCCGTAGCAATGGCCTGAGTGCGCTCTTGGAGTGCTGACTGATATGCGTTCAATTTAGTAATGTAGTCGGGAGCCAGTTCGTTCGGGAGCGACACGATCCACGTCTGGTTCGCCCGTGCACCTTCAGGGAATGTGATGTACAAACCTGAGTTGCCAAGCGGTTGTGGCGTTATAGCTGAACCTGACTCCGTGCCAGTCACCAGTCCCGACATATGGAATGAGAGTCCTGACCTCGCAGCAGAGGCGTAGGTTTCTATGATGATGTCGCCTTCCTTACCGAGTGTATAGCTTCCAGTTATGGTCGGTACGTCGTCGGTCTCAATACCTTGAATGCTACTATCCTCCCTATGCGCCGTCGGAGTAACATTCAAAAGCGCCATGCGCGCATTTTCGACCGCTACATCCTGCTGCTTTTCCACTTGCTCGCGCGCGACCACTGCTGTGTTGACCGTCGCTTTTGCAACGTCGATCGCCGGGCCAGTCGCGCCATTCACGACCTTTTGGTATGCCGCGCTTGCCGCCGCATACGCTGCCTGTGCCTGGGTTAGTGCGCCCGTCGTGTTCTGGGGATCAAGCGCGGCGAGCACATCGCCCTTCTTCACTTCGTCGCCAGTCTTCACCTGAACTTCTGTAACGCGCCCATTTGTAAGAAAACCGAGCGAGAGATGGTTCATGCTCAAGCCTGAAACCACGTCCCCAGCGATGGAAATGCTTCCGGAACTAGCTACAACGAAAGCGCGTGCAGGGGCGGTGTTTCCCATGGGAAGCACCGTAATAGCAATTGCCCCCGCAACGAGAAGGGAGACGGCTGCGACGAGCGCTGGCCTATTCAGAATAGTTAGAAAGATTTTTTTCATACGACTTTTTTAATTTTCTATGAGATGCAACAGGATACGCTCGAACTCTCGTTTGTCCTTCACTGAAAGCTTCGAAGTGAGTTTAATGAAGACTGCTTCGCGCTGCTGCTTCAGTAGAGTAAACTGCGTGCGCGTTTTAGACGTCATGCTGATATTCACGATTCGTCGATCGGTTGGGTCTTTCTCTCGTGTAACGAGTCCATTCTTCTCCATGCGGTCTATGAGTGATGTCACCGAAGGTGGTTTTATATGTAAATGAGTCGCAATGTTTTCCATGCTTCGCCTTCCGCCGTGCTCCTGGTCATCCTTTGCTGAGTCGAGAAACCGCAGCACCTCGAGCTGTGCGTACGTCAGTTCGTGCTTGAGCAAGTCTACTTTCTCGTGTTCACTTATCTTCTGACGGAGACTCATGAGAAGGTCACCGAGACTAGGGGATGATTTTTTAGGCATGGGTGGCATGTATATTATTAGTTGACCTAATAGTTAGGTATTCTAAGTATATACCGAAAGGCAATGCCTGTCAAATAGCGAACGCTTCCTATATCGAGCATGCTGTGGAATGACCGAGAAGCTTTAGGTGACTTAAAAGCACTTTTGCATGCGCCCGAGTGATAGGCTTTCTATACGAACCAATATGCCTGCAAACGCTGAATCAACAATGCGTTCTGCCCTGGAAACACCCGCTTGTGCGATGTTCGACGCGCTTCCTTTTGTTCAGCGGTCCAATCATCTGAACGTCCAAACACAAGTGAGGGTCCTGGTTTAAAAATTTTAATTCAAACTCTTTTCTTTCTAGAAAATTGATGCTGAGGACTTCTCTCTATCTCGTAGATATACTTAACATCTTTTGTCAGGCCATTAGAGGGGGTCTATTTGTCACGACGTAGAATTGCTTCCCAAAAAAATGGCAATGCAATTGAAGTGAAGTCTATTTTCTATGCACCGTATGATCTTGAAGATCCATTACATACAGCACTGCTTCATGCGGCAGTCAACATGGCCGTGGTTAAAACACGCAGAGTAAATCATCTGCAGAGCCCCCGCCTAACTCAAATCGACTCGTTTGAGGAGCATGGCATTGGCAACCACGATCACCGTAGAAAGACTCATCACAAACGCACCAATTTCTGGTCGTAAAAAGAATCCCCAGTAGGCAAACGCGCCCGCGGCAGCAGGGATAGCGATAATATTGTAGCCAAGCGCCCAGACAAGGTTCTGAATCATTTTGCTGTATACCTTCTTCGAGAGCGTTATCAAACGAGCAATATCCTCTGGGTTACTCCTTGTTAGTACCACATCGCCAGACTCAACGGCTACATCTGTACCTGCACCGATAGCAATGCCGGCGTCAGCTTGCGTAAGTGCCGGAGCATCGTTCACGCCGTCACCGACCATAAGGACTATGGTGCCATCAGCCTGTAAAGTCTTGATGTGTGAATACTTGTCTTCTGGAAGTACTTCAGCAAAGTAGGTGTCAATCTGAAGTTCCTCGGCGACTGACTTTGCCACCGCTTTATTATCACCAGTTAGCATCGCTACTTTTATCCCCATATCATGGAGCCTGGCAATAGCTTTGTGCGATTCCTCTTTCACTGTATCGGATAGTGCAATCAGCCCAATTACTTTAGTTCCGTCGGCAACAAAAATGGTAGTTTTTCCTTTTTCTGTCAGACTATGATAATCCTCCAGAGCAGGTTCCGTAGATACGCCAACTTCATCCATAATCGCTCTGTTACCTACTACGTAGGTTTTATGTGCCAACGTAGCCTTGATCCCTTTGCCCGCTACGTTCTTAAATTCTGAAATGGTATCAAGTTGAATCCCTTGTTCTTTGGCATATGCCACAATCGACTGACCGATGATATGTGAGGAGTGTTGTTCAAGTGACGCAGCAATACGCAGGACTTTTTCCTGACTTTCATTATCCTGTGCCAACACATCGGTTACTCCAAACACACCAGTGGTCAAAGTGCCCGTCTTATCAAACACTACGTAATCTGCCTTTCTGATTACTTCGATCTTAGCCAGGTTCTTGATGAAGAAACCGTTTCTCACTGCCAGCGACGTTGTAATGGTGGTCACAGTTGGGATTGCCAAACCAAGCGCATGGGGACAGGCAATGACCAGCACAGTGATAGCAAGCGTGATAGAAAATACAAACGTTTCTCCAAGCAGTAATGACCATACGAGAATGGTCAGCAATGCAGTAATACCAGCCACGATAGTGAGTACAGCAGCAGCTTTGTCAGCAATACGCTGTGAATTCGGTTTGGTTTGCTGAGCTGCTGCGATAAGCTTCTGAATCTGACCAATAGTTGAATGCTCGCCCACACGAGTGAGCTTAATCGTGAGGGAACCATCGAGACAAATTGAACCAGCCACGACTTCATCACCCACCGCTTTGTGAATAGGTTTTGATTCGCCACTAATGAGAGCTTCGTCTACATTGGCCGAGCCAGAGACAATCGCTCCATCTGCTGGAATCTTTTCTCCTGGTTTTACAAGTACTTGGTCATTTTCTTTCAAATCAGCCACATCAACATTTTCTTCTGTCCCGTTTACTAATTTATGTGCTTGCTTGGGCAATAATTTCGCGACCTCTTGCAGCGCGCTGCCGGCTGCGGCTCCAGATTTAGCTTCTAAGTAGTGTCCGAAGAGGAGTACCCAAATCAAGGTTGAGATTTCAAGGTAGAAATCCGCCTGCAATGTAGGAATAAAAGTGGCCGCCACTGAAAACAAGTACCCCGCTCCAACGGCCAGTGAAACGAGGGTCATCATGCCGTACTTACGCGACCTGATCTCATGGAGCGCGTGTTGGAAGAAGATAAGCGCAAACCCAAAGATAACCGTTGCAATGCCGAACCCAATCCATTTACTGAGTGTGTACGCTTCCAGTCCCAAAGCATGCATCACCATCTCATTAGCAAACACAAGTGGAATCAGAAGGAAGGTAACGATCCAAAAGCGGTTTAAAAATGTTTGCGCTGAACCATGCCCCATGCCATGGCTTTCATGGTTATGATGATGCTCATGATGTGTGTGTTCTGTGTGATTCATGTTATTTTTTCTTACTCATTTTTGTAAACTGTAATTTTTTCTTCACCGCTTTTTTATCCTGTACGTCCTATCTTGCTCCTGGTGTAGAATTCGAATTTCTTTTAGAAACAATTGTATTGTTAGACTCTCCGTTGCCGATCCGCTTGTGCATGTTGCAAATCACTATTCGTATCGAAGTGCCTCAATCGGACTCTTTTTAGATGCTTGATGCGCTGGGTAGATGCCAAAAATTAATCCGACCACTACAGAAACTCCAACACCTAGAAAAGCTCCAAATAACGGAAAGGCAAATGTCCAGTCTTCTGCAATCGTTCGAGCAAGTACAGCTGAGACTATGACAGATATGGCCGTACCAACAACTACACCAACTATTCCTCCGATACCCGTAAGAATAATGGCTTCGGTAAGGAATTGACGTAATATATCCCTGCTTCGTGCACCAAGTGCTTTTCTCAATCCAATTTCTTTAGTACGTTCAGAAACTGAGACCAACATAATATTCATAATACCGATACCACCAACGACAAGGGATATCGCAACAACTGCGGTCAAAAAAGCAGTGAACACATTGACGATAGTTTCTATGCGCTCAATCACGTCCTCTTGTGTTTGTATATTGAAATCATCATCGTCACCAAAATCAATATCGTGAGCTTCACGCATGGTAAGTTTTATATCGTATGCCATTTTCTCTACATTTTCGGCGGTGTCGGCACGCATCATTACCTCTTGATAGTAATCAGAGCCTGTAATATACGTCTGAGCAGTAGTGTGCGGGATGATCACCATATCGTTAATAGCAAGCGGTCCCACATCTGGAGTATCTGCAAACACACCAATAATTTCGTAATTTCTATCCTTTATCTGTAACTGCTTGCCGATGGCTTCACCGTTTCCAAATATGTCGCCTTTGATTGTGTTACCGATCAATGCCACTCGAGCATTTTGGTCAATGTCCTCTTCAGTAAAGAGTACACCGCTATTTAACTTAAGGTTGAGGATGTCAACAATAAAATCGGCCGAACCTCCAAATACAAGGGCTTTGAACTTCTCACCACTGTATTCAACAGGATCTGGGACCATGACTGACGGGGCAACAGATTTAAGGTTTGGTACATTTTCTGTTCGTTTCAGTAGCGCAACGTCCTGCTTCGTAATCGAACGGGTAAATAGGACAGCAGTGATATCAGAACTATCTTTTCCTGGGCGAAGAATAACGGTTTCAGGCCCTAAACCACTTACTTGATTTAAAATCAGTTTTTGTGCTCCTTGCCCGAGCGCCATGATAATAATGATTGCGGCTACACCAATCACGATGCCTAAAATGGTCAGGGCTGAACGAGTAAGTTGTGAGCTGAGTCCTCGTAGCGCTGTGGCTATAATGTGCTTAAATTTCATATTACTTAGTAAAGGAAGCGCTCGCGTTTCGATGGTTTTTAATTCGTTTGTCGCTTTCTATTTCACCATCCACTAAATAAATCATTCGGTCTGCATGTTCTGCCGTGAAAGTCTCGTGGGTAATAAGTACAATGGTGTGTCCCAACTCTTCATGCAGTCGTTGAAATGTTTGCATGACTGCCTGTCCTGTTTTTGAGTCCAGATTACCCGTTGGTTCGTCTGCAAAAATAACACGAGGGCCATTCACGAGGGCCCTGGCAATTGCCGTACGTTGTTTTTCACCACCAGAAAGTTTATTGGTCTCAAACTCAAGTCTATGAGACATCCCTACAATTTCCACCACCTCTTCAACTCGTTGCTTCCACTCTGATTCCGGACGGTTTGAATATAAAAGTGGTAACTGTACATTTTCAAATACCGTTTGACGGGGAAGCAGATTGAATGACTGGAATACAAATCCCATCTCATTATTACGAATAGCAGCAATTTCATCGTCAGTGTGTTGATCGAAACTTTTGCCATTAAATTGATATATCCCGGAAGAGGGATCAGATAAGAAACCGAGAATATGAAGCAGGGTCGATTTACCAGATCCAGAAGGACCCATGATGGATACAAACTCTCCAGCTTCAATGGTAAAATTCAATCCTTTCAGTACCGTTGTGGTGACATCCCCATCGTGAAAAGTCTTTTCTAAATGTTCAATAACAAAAAGACTCATATCATTACAGTTTTTTAAGCTCTTCAATTGCCTTCTCGCTGGCGAAGGTAATAATCTGAGTGCCCTCTAAGAGTCCGCTTGTTATTTCAGTCATGCCATTAGAACCCCGAAGTCCCGTCACAACACTCACTTCTGTAATCTGCCCAGTATCAGTAATCGTTCTCACATATTTGCCTTGCTCATTTTCATAAATTGACCTTGTGGGAATAACAATGACCCCTTCACGAATTGACGAGGTGATTTCAACATTTGCAGTAAGCCCTTCCCTAATTAAATCGTTTGCATCATCAAATGTTAAGGTAACTGCAAAGACACGAACTCCTGAAACATCTTTTGCGCTTGGTGCAACACTCGTGACCTTTGCCGTAAGCTCAACGTCATCATATGCTTCAAACGAAACTGTGGCAGGATCTCCAACTGTTATTCCTGAAATATCTGCTTCAGTAATATCAACCGCAATCTCATAATCATTTTCAGAAATTAAGGAGACGACAGTCATTCCTGCCGGAACAATTTGGCCAACCTCCGGTGAGACGGCAGTAACGACGCCAGAAAATGGTGCCCTAATCGAGGTATTGTCATATGCCACTTGTGCCTGTGAAACTAACGCTTCCATCTGACGTACAAGTGCACGCTGTGCATCGATACGCTCATCTCGAGCTGAACTCGAGACTTGAGTAAATTCCAATTTTACTTTTGCAAGTGCTGCTTCCGCTGTCCTAACTGCATTTTCTGCGCTAGCCACGCTTACATCTCGGGCTTCAAGAGCTGCATTATACGAATTGAGATTCGTTAGATAGACACTTGAGCGAGTATTAGGTACCGGAATTTCCCATTCAGTATTTTTTGCAAAGTTCTCGGGAAATTGGATATGAAGACCTCGATCACCGAATGAAACCGGATTAACTGTTGAGACACTTTGTGTGTCGTCCTCTAAACCAGAAACTGTAAATGACGATCCGGATGGTGCGCCTGAATCGTATAATTCCAATCGATACACTCCTTCTTCCTCACCCGTATATGTGCCGGTTAACGTGGGCGCTTCATATGAATACGTAGAATTTTCACGTTCATCACTTACCAAGTACGCCTGCAATCCCGACGACATGAGTGTTTTTTGTGAATTTACAACCAACTGGTTTTGATACGCTCGTACGTCAGTGAGGTTGCGCTGCGCATTTTTAAGTGTCACTTCCGCGGCTGAAAGAGCTGACTCAGTAACGGCTAGACTTGCACTGTCTGCGCCCCTCAAAAGCTCCTCTAAACGTATGCGCTCCGCCTCAAGACGAGATTCTGCAATCGCAAGATTGCTTCTCAGTTCTGAAGCATTCGTAGACATAAGTAATTGCCCCTCAACGACCGTATCGCCTACTTGCACAGTGGAACTAGCCACCTTACCTCCACGTTCAAATGCCAAATCAACGGAGCGAGCTCCCTTTACCCATCCAGTTTCGCTCACTATTTCCACAACATCTCCTTTCTGCACTATTCCTAGTTCAACCCCTTCAGGGAGAGTTTGTTTTGCATATTGGAAGTACAAAATAATAGCTCCCGCAATAACCAACAGTGCAAAAATCCAATATTTTTTTGAAAGAACAAATCTTCTCATGTGACTACATTATACACAATGGACTGGTGTGCGTAGCGCACTTTTCTGCACCAATACCTTTAACGCTAAACAGATTTTTGCGTATACACACTATGATTTATCGTCGGTCATATTACTGCAAAAAAAGACAATGGCGGCTTTCAAAAACATTCGGTCGAAAAATGGTAAATGAAAACCTGCTTGTGTAATACGATCCATGTGGTCTCGAACTACTTTTTCAGCAAGATCGTCCCACTCCATACCTAATGAGCCAGCGTCAGGTGCAAGTTCTTTAAACAACATAACTGCATGATAGAGAGCTTTTCGCTGTATTCGTATAAGCTTTTTACGTATCAGGCCATTTGTGTCTGTCTCAAGGATTTTTTTAAGCTCCTGTACTCCAAACGCCACATGGCGTACCTCATCTTACTAAATACCGTATGGATAACATCATCACCATATTCGCCTTGCTGCTCGCAAAGAGTAACCGCGAGCCCCTCAACAATAAAATTTTGTACGAGTATACATGTAGACCAGTCTTTTTCTTCGAGGGCTGGCTCCATAAGTTTATGGAGTTTGCCCATGTGTGATGATATGTGCTCATTGGGTCTATCCATGTGGGCAACAACATCAGTCAAAAGTTCAAGATGCATATCTTCCTCCTTTTGTTGCTGTAGGAGAAAATCTCTCGCTTCCTTTGTTGGTGCAAACGCACTCATGGTTGAGCAATAATTAGTTGCCAGCGATTCGCCGTAGATTATCTGTAACAGATAATGATACCGAGCATGTTTATACGCTTGCGATTCCCAATCTATTTTCTTTTTACGTGAAAAACGCATTACAGTATACTTTTGTACGCCACGAACGTAACGACGATACTAATGAGAAAAGCATACGTGAGTATTTTCCACGCTTTCCTTCTATCTTGTTTGCGATATTCAGCTTGAGACACACTATCGGTTTTACCAACGTCACCAAAGTTGAAGAGGTTTGCAAATCCAAAATACACACAGAATTGCATATACGCCTGAAGAAAACCGACAGCGGACATCATGGCTGGGAAAAAGATCAGTAATGCCCATACTCTGGGGATAGCGAATATAAAGAAAGCCCCCCAGAACAGTATGGTAATAGTAAGCCCTGCCCATCCGCCAATCTTTCTTTTCTTAATTTCATCTGGTCCTATGTTGCACACTCCAGGTATATAAGTATATTTTTCCATAATATATATTGTACAGGAAAATGGTCTGAAGTATTTTTCCCTTTTCTGATTTTGTAAAAATCAGAAAATTCAAGCTCATGTATGTTTGTGCGAACCAACAGAAAAGACCGCTCTTTTTGGAACGGTCTTTTCTGTCTGGATACCGGACTCACCGGGTATGCAATTTTTGGAATAGTACCATTGGAGATTTCAACTGAAACTGAGGAGTCTAGGACACCCCATTTAAGGGGTTCGTGTCCAAGACTCATCCTAAAAATCCTTTGCACATCTTAGCGATTTTAAGAGTTCTGAATTTATTTCTGCCCGGTTCGAAACTCAGATACCCAGCCCAGCATTTGGAAGTCAGTTTTATATGGATTTTCTAGATACCCTATTGA
>JACCDV011068346.1_pt1 | contig 22271 bp, 18 predicted proteins | sample 7446131 | NCBI WGS metagenome assembly JACCDV01 (sample SAMN15323448, study PRJNA562643) | freshwater metagenome | isolation source: river surface water | place: USA:Blue River Watershed | collected 2017-08-17
ATATCTACGAATTTCACCTCTACACTGGGAATTCCACCAACCTCTACTGTACTCTAGCCTAGCAGTTTCAAATGCACTTCCGGAGGTAAGCCCCGGGATTTCACATCTGACTTGCTAAGCCGCCTACGCGCCCTTTACGCCCAGTAATTCCGAACAACGCTTGCACCCTCTGTATTACCGCGGCTGCTGGCACAGAGTTAGCCGGTGCTTCCTTTGCTGGTACAATCAAACTACTGCAGTATTAGTGCAATAATCTTTTTCCCAGCCGACAGGGCTTTACAACCCGAAGGCCTTCATCACCCACGCGGCGTCGCTGCGTCAGAGTTTCCTCCATTGCGCAATATTCCCCACTGCTGCCTCCCGTAGGAGTCTGGACCGTGTGTCAGTTCCAGTGTGGCTGGCCGTCCTCTCAGACCAGCTACCCATCGTCGCCTTGGTGAGCTATTACCTCACCAACTAGCTAATGGGACGCAAGCTCCTCTTTTAGCGAGAGCCTCTTGCGAGAGCCCCCTTTCGAAATGTGACTGTCGTCACACAACCATATGCGGTATTAGCACTCCTTTCGGAATGTTATTCCCCACTAAAAGGTAGATTACTTACGCGTTACTCACCCGTCCGCCGCTTTACTCATATTGCTACTTTCTCGCTCGACTTGCATGTGTTAGGCACGCCGCCAGCGTTCGTTCTGAGCCAGGATCAAACTCTTCAAAAAATTTTAAAAAATTTTTAAAGTTTATTTAATCCCAAATCTAAACAACGCTAACGTTTTAAAATTAACTGTTTGTATTTGGTTCTTAATGCAAAATTATTTCCTCATCGAAACCCTGCTTTTGCTGCAGGTTACGACGGTGAACCTTTTCCTTGCTATTTAGTTTTCAAAGATCAACGACGAAGGACGCTTTTACGTATAAGGGGTCGTGGTGTCAACGGGTTTGTCACTTTTTTTGCATTATTTTTTATCAACACATATCTATTTGAAATTAAAGGGTATTTTTTGATATTCAAAATCTTCAACTCCACATTTCAAATATTTTTTTAAAAAAAACGTCGCCCATCAACGCATTTTCAACTGAACACAGCCAAGATTTGATTGATGACGCCTGATAAGTCGCAAATGGAGTAAAAATGAAGCGTTTTTCTCCCTGCTCTCATAGGTAGTTGAGAGCATTTTTATAGGTTTTCGCTGACAGAAATCATCAATCTGCCCATGAAAATGTGGCGAACTACGACTACAAAAAAATTAATTCGCATTTCGCAGACCATGAGCGCTAAAACTTTCATGGAGCAAGCCTTGATTGTCACAGCATGAACTGTTTTTCTGTCTGCATGGAAACAACAGGCGAAAAAAAACGTCGTGAATTAACTAAGAACACATCTGATGCGATAAATCTCATAGAGAAAAATCAGAAATCCGCTATAGAAAAAAATCTACAGACTCCTCACACGCAAACAGAGAGCGAACTTCTAGAGGCGTGGCAGAGGGTCGAAAAAAGTCGCCATCCCCTGCGCCCTTACACTGCAGATTATATTGCAAACTTATTTTCTGAGTTTGAAGAATTCAAAGGAGACAGAGCTTTCGGAGAAGACCCCGCTCTCATAGCAGGAATGGGTATTTTAAAGGGCACTGAAAAGTTTCCGAAACCTCTTAGCATTGTGCTGTTGGGCCATCAAAAAGGTCGGAACACAAAACAAAAAATTGAGAGAAACTTTGGAATGGCGAGGCCAGAAGGCTATCGCAAAGCTATGCGTGTAATGGAAATTGCAGAGCGGTTTTCTAAACCACTTCTCACCTTCATTGATACACCTGGCGCGTTCCCCGGAATAGGTGCAGAAGAACGAGGACAATCTGAAGCGATCGCCTCTAGTATTCGTAAAATATTTGAAACCAAAGTACCAAGCGTAGGAATTGTCATAGGAGAAGGTGGCTCAGGTGGCGCGCTAGCAATTGGCGTAACCGATCGATTGCTCATGCTTGAAAACGCGACTTACTCTGTAATATCTCCCGAAAGTTGCGCTGCGATTTTGTGGGGAACAGCCGCAGAATCCAAGAGAGCCGCAAGTGCTCTACGTCTGTCGGCAAAAGATGCGCAAAAATTTGGTGTTTGCGACGCCATTATTGGCGAACCTGCAGAAATTTCTGCTCAGACAACTGAAGAACTTTCAAATTCTTTGTTAGATGCTGTCAGGATACACTTTGACGAGCTAATGAAGATGAAGCCTGAAGAGCGCCTTAGCCTTCGTTACAAAAAATACAGAAACATTGGCTGCTAAATTACATAAGGAGCGTTCATGCCGTTTTATTCCATGACAGGCTATGCCGTCGCTGAATTCAGTGAAAGCAAGGCGCAATATCGACTGCATTTGAAGTCAGTGAATCATCGTTTTTTAGAATTTCGATACAAGGCACCAAGAGACTGGGCCCCCTATGAGATTGCTGCAAAGGAAGTGGTTACGCAAAAACTAAAACGTGGAAGCGTAGAGCTTATTGTTGAGGATTTATCTAAGAAAGAAATAAAAAGCTCGCAGAACCAGCGAATTGATTTTTTCTTTTCATCGCTTCATAAAGCACTAAAACACTCTGATCACCAATTTTCATTTTCACTACCATCTCCAATACGCGCACTCATCTTAAGTCGATTTCCTGATCTCTGGTGGACGGAAGAAGAACAAGAGTCCAGCAAAATGACGGCGGAAAAAATTTCTCAAATGCTGAGTCAGCTCTGCGAGCAAATGCTTGAGAAAAGAAAAACGGAAGGCCAAAAAATACAGGAAACCCTACTAAAGCACTTGGAACACTTAACTCGCAGTCATCAAGAAATTATGAAAAGCAGAGAAGAGCTACGACGTGACTGGGAAACACAGTACCAAGAACGAATTACTAAATTAGCTGAAGAGTTAAAAATTGCTCCGCCCCCAGAGGAAAAACTCATGCAGGAATTTTTGGTTGCTGCTGAAAGACGAGACATTCAAGAAGAGATTGACCGCATTCAGATGCACGTAGACGCCCTTCGGTCTTTACTAACCAGTGTTCACGATGATCATCTGGGGAAAAGAGTCGATTTTCTGACACAAGAGCTGCATCGTGAATGGACAACGCTAGGAAATAAAATTCGAAATGCTAAACACTCCAAACTCATTATTGATGCCAAGCTTGAGCTTGAAAAAATCAAAGAACAAACCATGAACTTGGCTTAAGGTTGCAGAAGATGACAAATACAACTTTCGAAATGTTTGATGTTGGCTTTGGAAATGCCGTACCGAAAACACGAGTGACAGCCATTGTTGCCTACGAATCGGACCCTGTTCACAGATTTTGCACCGAAATGGAAAAAACGCACCGCGCAATTGATGCTACCAAAGGCCGTAAAGTGCGTAGCGTGGTGTTTCTGGATTCTGGCCAAATTGTTCTATCCAGTGTCGCACGCGAAACCTTGTGGGAAAGAATTCAAGGCAGCCCTCCATTAATTGGCGAAAGCGTGTGAAATATTGACAGCATTCTTTTGGTTTTAGGCATCCGAAAATACTTGCGCTGTGATAAATTAAATCCATGTCGGGCACTACTCGTGGTCTATTAGTTGTTATTTCTGCACCAAGCGGTGGAGGGAAAACAACGCTCACCAATGAACTTCTCACCAGATTCAAGAACGCTCGACGTTCATTGTCTGTGACAACACGACCTCAGCGAAGCACGGAAATTGCGGGACAAGATTACAATTTTGTTAGCAACGATGACTTCGACAAAATGGAAAAGCAAAATGCTTTTGCGGAGTCAGCCACTGTTCACAGCCACCGCTACGGAACACCCAAAAAATTCATTGAAGAAGCCTTGGCTCAAAAACAACTGCTATTCATGATTATTGATGTGCAAGGTGCACAGAGTATTAAAAAACACTTCCCGCAAGCATTAACTATTTTTGTGATGCCGCCTGATTTTGATGTTCTTGAAACGAGACTACGAAAACGTGGCACAGAAAGTGATACGGAAATCCGCAAGCGCTTAGAGAATGCTAGAAAAGAAATTGCACAGTCTTCCACATTTGACTTCCAAGTCCTTAACGACCGCCTGGACAGAGCGGCCTTAGAAATTGAATCCATTATTAGAAAACAACTTGATCTATGAGCGCAGACCAGGGAGCAGAGCCAACAACGATTGAGTCGTTGAAGAAAGCTATTGCCTCCTATTACCCTGATGCTGACGTGGGATTAGTCCAAAAGGCCCATGATTTTGCATCGAAGTTTCACGGCGAGCAAAAACGACATTCTGGCGAACCCTACATTATCCATCCTCTTGAAGTCTCCATGATTCTAGCGGGAATGAAGCTGGATATTCCCACCATTGTCACAGGAATTTTACATGACTTAGTTGAAGACACGGCCACAACGCTTGACGATGTTGAAGCAAATTTTGGAACAGAAGTCGCGCAACTTGTTGATGGTGTGACAAAAATTTCCCAAATCAACATTCGCTCAAAGCACGAAAAACAAGCAGAGAATTTTCGTAAGATGTTGATGGCCATGGCCAGAGACCTACGAGTGATTTTGGTGAAGCTTGCTGATCGGACTCATAACATGAGAACGCTCCAGTTTTTACCAGCACCCAAACAACAAGTCATAGCGCAAGAAACTTTGGATATTTATGCGCCACTCTCTAACCGCCTTGGCATTGCGTGGATGAAAATGGAGCTAGAAGACTTGGGTCTACGCTACACGAAGCCTGAAGTTTATTACAAGCTAGCATCACTAGTTGCGAAAAAGAAAAAAGAGCGCGACGAATACATTCAAACTCTGACAAAAATTTTAAACGAAAAAATTAAAGAATACGGCCTTTCCGTTAAAGCTTATGGACGATCAAAACACTTCTATTCCATCTTTAAAAAAATGGAGACCAAGGGATTAGATTTCGAAGAAATTCATGATCTGGTTGCCTTCCGAATCCTCACAGGGACCGTCGCAGAATGTTACGAAGTCTTGGGGATTGTCCACTCCTTCTTCAAGCCTGTTCCTGGGCGATTTAAAGACTACATCGCCATGCCAAAGAACAACATGTATCAGAGTCTTCATACAACCGTGATTGGACCTTTTGGCGAACGTTTGGAAATTCAAATTCGAACTGAGGACATGCACAGAGTCGCTGAAGGCGGTATTGCGGCTCACTGGAAATACAAAGAAGGCAAGTTGAGCCAAAAAGATCAAGATAAGTTTTTGTGGCTAAGGCAGTTGGTTGAAACCCAAGAAACACTCAAAAACCCAGCGGAATTTTTAGAGTCCGTGAAGTTAGATTTGTTTGCTGGTGACATTTATGTGTTTACACCAAACGGTGATTTGAGAGAATTGCCGTATGGATCGACACCTCTTGATTTGGCCTATTCCATTCATACAGATCTAGGTCACCACTGCACGGGAGCCAAGGTCAACGGTAGACTGGTTCCCCTAAAGCATTCTCTTCGATCTGGCGACACCATAGAAATTCTCACGCAAAACACTCAAAAACCTAATAAAGATTGGTTGAAATTCGTTAAAACAGGTCGCGCTAAATCAAAAATTCGCGCCTTCATTAAAATCGAAGAACGCGAGCGCGCAAGAGCGCTTGGTAAAGAACTTCTTGATAGAGAATTCAGAAAACACGGGCACTCATTTCCCAAATTTGAAAAAGCCAAAGATGTGGACTCGAAAGTTGCTGCGGCTTCATTTGCAAATTTTGACGACATGTTGGTGGCTGTGGGTTACGGAAAAATGCCAGCGGCAAAACTTCTGCCAAAGCTCATTCCGGACCTCAAACCTGCTGAGGATTTGGCAAGTGAAAAACCTCAGTCTTTGCTCTCTGAAATTATCTCTAATGCAGCTAAGAAATTTAAAGCGACCCCCAGCCGTAGTTTAATTAAAGTCGACGGAGTCGACGACATGTTGATTCGTTTTGGCCGCTGTTGCAATCCGCTTCCAGGGGACGAAATTGTAGGATTCATTACGCGTGGAAGAGGCGTGAGCGTTCACAAGGTCAACTGCCCTAAAGCGCTCGACCTAGACGAAGAACGCAAAGTGGACATTACCTGGAGCTCCAATAACCCAGGTTCCGTATTGAGAAACGTCAGAATACGTGTGGTCTGCCAAGACGAAAAAGGACTACTCAATGACATGTCTAGAACCATCAGCGCGCAAGGCGTGAACATCCGTTCTTTGAACATTCGGGTTGGCGCCAACAAAAAAGCCATAGGTACTTTTGATTTGGAAGTCAGAGACAAGGCTCAGCTAAATTCCTGCATTAAAGATTTGGAAGGATTAAAAGGAATTATCTCGGTTGAAGAGATTGGCTCAAACGTTTGATTTGTTGATTAGGCCACGCAACCAAGTTCTCTGTTTTTTTGCTAGCTGACGGTGTGAAATGAAAATATTTTCTTTGAGCTGTTCAAAGTTAAGATCTTTTTTGGCTAGATACGATGTGATTTCTCGGTAACCCACACTTTGCAAGGCGGAATTCATAGGATCAATTCCTTGGTTTAGCAATTCTTGTACTTCCTGCATCCAACCAAGGGCAAACATTTGATCAATACGCGTCTTTTGCCGCACTTCAAGCAACTCTGCAGAGAGATTGAGCCCCAAACAGCACGTTGTGACCTCGTTTACGTAGGGAGACAGCAAAGAGGTACGCTGTGATTCGCTTTGCAATTCATCATAGGAAAAACCTTGTCGATCGATGAGATCCAAATGCCGCTCAAGTCGATAGCGATCTGTTGGCAAAAGTTTTTGGGACCAGCGCTGGTCAAAACTTAAAATCCAATTGTAGAGATCTTGGTTGGATTTTTCTTTTAGCGATTCAATGTACTGAGCGTCAGAAGTTTTCCCTGGAGACATGCCATCAACTAGCGCTCGCTCATAAAAGTGAGAGCCCCCAACTAAAATCACAGGCCTCTTTTGCAAAAGTGCTTGTTGCAAATTGCTTTTAATGGCTTCCAGAAAACCTGCCACGTGGATGACTTGCTTGGGAGAAAACAAATCGATCCCTGACCACTCAACGCCCTCTCTTTCCAAACTAGTGGGCTTGGCTGAACCAATATCAAAGCCTTGGTACATTGCCACAGAATCTACGCTCACAAGCAAAGGACGTTGAGTGCGAAATTTTTGATACAAACTCAGGGCTAAAGCAGTTTTGCCAGTAGCTGTTGGGCCCACAATGGACAAGACCCCTTGCCCATTCCACAACTTCGCTGTTTCATCGACAAAAACTCGTTTCATTTAGCGGTGAAACATCATCTCAATTTGGCTGTGTGAAAGCAGTTGCCATAGTGGTCTGCCATGCGGGCAGAACCCACCCCAATTCACCGTTGCGAGCGAGGACAGCAACTCACGAATTTCATCAAGAGTGAGCCTCTGACCACGACGAACGCTCCAGTGACAGGCCAATGAGGCTGCGAGTTTGGTTCTGACTTTGGATAAAATTGCACTGCTATCAACCTGCAGCTCTACTTCGTCGAAAATTTCAGTGAGTAGTTCTTTCCAATTGATATTCCTGTCAGCCTCGGGGACCGCAATCAGTGTCAGTATATTTTTTTTTGCGGGAAGCGCGTCTTTATCGATTTCAAAACCAAGTCGCTCTAAAGTTTTGGCCAGCTCAACTTCCGTACCATGTGCGAGCAATGGAATTTCCAATTCAATAGGCACAAGCAAAGGCTTCGAGCGAATCAGATTTTCAGAACTTAAAAAGCGTTCGAACTGAACACGTTCATGAGCTGCGTGCTGGTCAATGAGCACCAATCCTTGCGGCGACTCAGCGACAATCCAACTAGCCCCAACTTCTCCAACCACTTTGAGCTGCCGAAAATCAAAGGCAGGTTGTGTTTCTTGATAATCGTTGACCATTTGGGTTTTTAAAACAGGTCGCTGCCAAATGGGTGTTGGCGCAGGCATGTGAGAAACTTGGCGAGGCACAAACGGCGTAAACGGCTTGGATTCATGCACTACTGCAGATTCTGCACCTTGAAAAAATCCTATAGAATCCGCAGGCGCTGAGATGACTGCAGGGCTAGATTTAATTTCAAATTTTGGCCTTAGTTTTCTGTAAACCAATCCCGCCAAAGAAAATCCTGTTGGCCAACGAATTTCTTTTTTCTGAGGATGAATGTTCACGTCAATTTGCGAAGGGTTAACCTCCAACTGAACAAGCACTGTTGGGTAATGACCCACTTCAATGAGGCCCAAATATGCTTCACGAATGGAGAACGGAAGCTGCTTATCGAAAACAGAACGGCCATTCACAACCAATCGAATGGCTTTTTGATTGCGACTTGCCGTTGGAGGAGCAGCAGCCAAGATGACTAATTTTTGAATGACGGAATCTACAGATTCCTCGCGAATCTCAATGATGTTGGTTTCGACGTTGTTTAGTCGTCGAAATCGTTCAACATCAGTGCTTTGAGGCAAGTCCAACATTTCCACAACTTCGCCACTTTCATCGACCACGTGCCATGAAAAGGCTATTTGGGGGTGTGATAAGGCAATAAAGCGTAAAACTTCAACGCATTCATGAGCTTCTTGCCCAGGCTTTTTGAGGAACTTACGCCTGGCTGGCGCATTAAAAAACAAATCTTGAACGCGAATGATCGTTCCTACACTTCGAGAGGTCGGTTTAATTTCGGATCTTACATTACCTGAGGTTTGAAAAATCCAAGACTTCCCACCCTGAGCCGTTTCAATGCTGAGCTGGGATACGGACGAAACAGCTGAGAGAGCCTCACCACGAAAGCCTAGAGATAAAATGTAATCTAAGTCATCAATTTTAGAAATTTTGCTGGTTGCGTGGCGCTGAACGCAAACTTCCAGGTCTGCTTTGCTCATTCCGCAGCCGTTATCTTCCACTTCCATAAGGCGAATACCGCCCTCAACCAACGTCACTCGAATACGCGTAGCGCCTGCATCTATTGAATTTTCAACAAGTTCTTTGATTACTGAGGCAGGCCTATCAACCACTTCACCTGCGGCTATACGGTGAATGATTTCAGGGGCTAGGAGATGAATTCGAGCTGAGCCTTCCATGTGTCAATTTTTAAGCGCTTTCTAAAGAAAGTGTCTAGATCTTCTACACGGGTTTTTACAAAAAAGGTCACAAGGTGAAATGATCAACACTATTCATAGCTTAATGCTTAAAGCTGAGTGTAGAAGTTTTAGAAGGGCCACAAACGACCGCTAAAAGCCCATTTTGTGTCGAAGTCTTCGACAGATGACGCCATTTCGCGCACTCATGGAAAATGTTGATATCAAAGAGAAAGTCCTGTTTTGCACCCTTGGCATCAAACGTGCTCATAGCAATGCGACCGTAACGAGGAGAAAACGCTATGAAAAAGTACGTAAGCACAATTTTAGTAACCTTGAGTTTGCTAGCTGGTGGAGCAGTTGCCTTCGCTCAGAACACAAAAGCAACGGTTTCCCTTCATGATCTAAAATTGATTTTGGATTTGAGTGGTCGTACTCCTACAGCTCAAGACGTTGAAATCAACACCAAACAAAACTTCACAATGAACATCAACATTAGCGCACGTGATCGTCAATCGTTGCACAAGCTACTTGTGAAACTTGATTCTGAACGCGTAAAACTTGAGCAAGAAATTGCTCAAGAACAAGAAAAAACAAAAAGCGAAATTGCTCAAAAGAGAAAGCAAATTCAAGCGCGCCGCATTTCCGGCTCACAAAGCGATTCTTTGATTGCTCAAGAACTCTTTAACTCAGTTCTTGCTGAAGCCAACATGAAAGCTCGCGCTCAAAAAGCTTTAGAAGAGTTCGATAACGACAATCAAATTGCTCTTCAATTGATTGAAACTAACGGCAGCAAAACCATCGCCATGATTCAAATTGGCAACGATGTTGTTTGGAACCGTCACGATGTTGTAACCTACGCTGCTAGATAAGCAGCTGAGCAAAAAAGCAGGAGCTGCTAGGAGCTAACTTGGTTTCTTCCACCCTGCTTGGATTTATACAGCAACTTATCGGCCGCATCCATAAAGTCTGATACGGTTTTATATTGAGGTTTCCACTGAGAGACCCCGAGCGATGAGGTTACAGGAATCACAATCTCATTAAATAAATACTTGTGATTTTCTATGGTGCTTCGAACACGTTCGGCAACAACCACGGCTGTTTTAAGGTCGGTATCGGGCAAGACCACGGTAAATTCTTCGCCACCAAAACGACCCAAGTAATCTTCTCCTCGAACAACATTGGCCGTGAGTATTTTACAAGTTTCCTTGAGCACAAAATCGCCTGCGATGTGACCAAACTGATCGTTGATTTTTTTGAAATGATCCAAATCCAACATAATAAGAGACAACGGAAAACCTGATTTGGCATTGTCCATGGCGGATTCCAGATATTTGAGCAAATGCTCTTTGTTAAAGACACCAGTTAAGGAGTCGCGTGAGCTTTTTGCGTGCAAGGACTCAGCAAACTCCGCCTCTACGGCACTCTCTGAATAACGAAAAACTGTATTCCCAATTTTAATTAAATCGTTTTCACGAAGGACAACGCCCTTTTGTGGCTCTAACTTTTTTCCCAAATAATAAGTTCCGTTACTGCTCTCCAAATCTTTCAATACAACCGCCAAACCACGACGTTCAATTTGGGCATGATGTCCGCTCACAGAGCGCTGAGAGAGCATGATTTCACAATCGTTGCGACGACCAATGATGGAGGTTCCTTCGTGAATATGAAAGACGCGCCCTAGCTGATCGCCTTGATTGACAATTAAGCAAGGATCAAGCTCGCTAGACTTTCTTTGCATGGAGGAGTCTAGTCCTTCAATTTTAGTTTGAATTTCGGTTTTAACCGTCGACTTGCGAGGGGAATCTTTAGGCGACATGACTACAAGAATACTCCATTTTGAGCGGAGGAGCCATTGCAGTAAGCCGATAAGCGCCCAGAAGGATTCACCACTCCTCCAGCTCTCATTTCTTGGCACACTTGCTGAAGAGAAATCATTTTAATTTGATATCCCACACGATCAGGTTTTCCTGATTGATTCTCAGGATCAAAACTTGGCGTCCATGCAGAAAGAATACTTGTTTCATCGGCAAAGGCGTAAGGTTTACCACCTTGTTTAAGGTCGGACTTAAAAATAACTGTTGTATGCCATGCATCTATGGCTGATTTTACGTTGCTATAAATGAAAGGACTTTCTCTATCCTTCATCCAATAAAAATCCGGATTCCCATTTTTGTTTAAGTCATCAAAAAATTCGAAGGGGAGCATGGCCTGCACGGAGCGATTTTCCGCATAACGACGCGAAACAAATGTAGACCAAAATAAACTTTCGTAAACTGTTGGAGACAAGGCAAAACATAAAAAAGGAGGACCCGCCGCACTTGAATCTTGGCACAAATCCACATTGTTATTGGAAATAGAGGGCCTACCACGATTTAGGCCATCGCCATTGGAAGTATCTGTCATGACTGGTCCTAAGGTTCCACCAGAAATTGCCCTGTACAAAGACTGCAACAAAGCAACGTGACCAATACCAGACATCAAGCCACCTGAGGGTAAATCGCCTGGGAATAAACTCATATTCGCAAGGCTACGCTCACCACTTGCTAAATTTTCCACACCCAAAACTTCAATGTTGGACTGTCCAACAGATGGGGCAATACGACTTCCAAATGGTTTTGCAGCCGATATGGCAACCAATTTAGGAGTTAGCGAGCGTGGCCAAAACAAAATATTCGGAGTCACACTAGCTTGAAGAGCAATATGAAAAGGAACTTTAATGGGGCTACCAATCCCGCCTGAACGAGCACGAGAAATACCAAGATTAATTCCACTTCTTGACTTGGGGTCGATGATCCCTAGTGGTGAAGTCCTTGGTGTAACCACCACTCGGCAACCGCCAGCGTTTTGAAAATCAACAACAGGAATAATAAATCCTGCCATCATAAATTCAAAATAATCATCTAAGCCCGCTAACTGTGTATTGGCTACAATTTTATCGATGCTGCGAGTTTTAGGAGGATTTAAGTATATAAGTTCAACACCTGAGGAATTCGCCCCAATTAAGTTGTTTTGAAAGGTCGACAACATTGTGGCGTCGGCAGTGCGTGAAGAGTCTAAATCACCTGAAGCATTGTTTGAAAAAGCACCATGAAATTTGTTGAGCAATTCCACAAATTGGCCCATTTGAAAATCCTGACGTGAATCAAGGTTTTTCATAATGAAATTAAAATAAGCCTCGTTTTGGCCTGCGGAGTCGCTGCAAATACGTTTCATTTCAGAATCTAATTTTTGTAACGCCCCAAAAGCAGCAGCCAAGCCCGGGTTAATGAGCATGATAGGAGGAGTAACGTTAATTGGTGGAATAGCTGCGGCGTCCACGTTTTTACACATGTCCGTTTTGCTATCGACTCCAGTGCCCGTCTCACCAATTGCAGCAACTGGTTCATAATTGAAGGATTGTTGGCAGATTCCAAAAACGCCTTTTTGAGATGTTGGAATGCGAGAGTTGAAGTCGGTAGCTCCACCATTCCGAACAATGGCGCCCCAGTTGGGATTAAAACGCGATTGAGTGACATACAAATCGTAGAGAACAAATTTATAGTTTTGCCTTAGTCGGTAATTCACAAGAGCAATGTGATTGAGAAAGCGGGCTTGCCATGAGGCCCCCGACATGGCGGCAAGATCAACAGCATTTTGCAAGTTCACACGAGCCTGAATCAGGTGTCCAATGCCAACAACAAAGCCAAACAAAATAACAAGCGTTGTGGACATCATTGCCATCAACACTAAAATTTGTCCGCTTTGCTTAGTTTGAGAGGGCTTTCTCATAGTGCGTGGTCTAAATCCGCCTTAAGATCATCGAGGTTTTCAAGACCCACGCTGACGCGAATGAAATTATCGCCTATGCCGTTTGCTGCTCTAACATCGGCAGGTAAGCTGGCATGAGTCATCACTCCTGGATGCTCAATAAGACTCTCAACTCCACCCAGCGACTCCGCAAGTGTGAATATTTTCAATTTTGATAAAAACTGTTTCGATTCACTGAGACCACCCTTGAGATAAAAACTAAGCATGCCGCCAAAACCGCTCATTTGTTTTTTAGCAAGGTCGTGCTGTGGATGGCTGCTCATTCCTGGATAAATGACTCGTTCCACTTTTTTGTGTTCACTGAGCCATTTAGCCAAACTCATTGCGCTTTGTTCATGCGCACGCATACGCGTTGGCAAGGTTTTTAACCCTCTTAAAACCAACCAAGAATCAAAAGGACCACAAATATAGCCAAATGAATTTTGATTGAAATATAGTTTATCTGCCAAATCATCGCGATTTGTGATGAGCGCTCCAGCAACAACGTCAGAATGACCATTCATGTATTTTGTGAGCGAGTGAATGACAATATCTGCGCCCAATTTCAGGGGCTGCTGAAACACAGGTGACATGAAGGTGTTGTCGACAACAAGCAGCCAACCTTTTTGTTTGCAAACTTTTGCAATGGCAGCAATGTCAATGAGCTTTAGCAATGGATTTGTTGGGGTTTCAAGCCAGACCATTTTTGTTTTATCACTCGCGGCTGCAAGCACGTTGTCAACCTTAGAGCAATCCACGTACTTCGTTTGCAAGCCTGTACTTTGAGGCAACACTTTTGTGAATAAGCGATAAGTTCCGCCATACACATCATCACAGCAAAGAATTTCATCGCCAGATTTCAAGAGAGTTGTTGTCAACGCGATGGCCGTCATTCCAGTGGATGTCGCCAATCCGTAAGTACCGCCTTCGAGTAAAGCAAGACAGTCTTCAAGTGCACGTCGTGTGGGGTTGTGAGTGCGGGAGTACTCAAACTCACCGAAAGGTTTTGCAGGTTCTTTTTGAGCGTATGTCGAGGTTTGAAAAATGGGAGGCATTACAGCGCCCGTAACAGGATCGGGGTGCTGACCACCATGAATGGCAAGCGTTTCTAATTTAAAACCTTGAAAAGCCTCTAGACGTTTTTTTGGATTTCCCCAATGAGATAGCGACACAAAACAACTCCTTAAACTCCATCGACTTTGTTGGCCGAGGGTAAATATTCAACTTCACCTATGCGTAAACCGACATTCTCCCAGTTGACCTTGACGTCTTTGGAACTGAGCCACTGATCGTTAAAGACTTTTGACAAATAACGACTGCCAGAGTCGGGCAATAAAACAACGGCATTCAGCGGTTTTCCACCACGTGACTCATGCTGAGCCAAATATTGAATGGCGCCGTAAAACGCCGAACCACAACTGCCTCCAACAAGTAGACCTTCCTGCTGAGCAAGAAGCTGAGTTGCGGCAAATGATTCTTTATCGCCAGCAACAATGACGTCATCAACAAAATTGAGATCCATCGTTCCAGGCATCATGTCTTCACCAATGCCCTCCACAAGATAAGGCTTCACTTGTGATGGTTTTTTATTTTGAATGAGGCCAGCGTAAATACTGCCATCGGGGTCGACAGCAATGGCCTTTAACGCTGAGTTTTTTTCTTTGAGATATTTTGCCGTTCCTGACATTGTTCCGCCAGTGCCCACTCCAGCAAAGAAAAGATCCACTTTGCCGTTCATCTGCTGCCAAATTTCAGGCCCGGTGGTTTCATAATGAGCCAGCGGATTATCGGGGTTAAAATACTGGTTAGCCAAAAATGCACCAGGAATACTTTGTGAAAGACGTTTTGCGACATTGCAGTAGTAGTCAGGGTGTTCTGGATGAATGTTTGCCGATGGGACAATCACCACTTTAGCGCCAAACGCGCGAAGAGCGTTAATTTTTTCAGATGACATTTTATCTGGCATCACCAAAACAGCTCGGTAACCCTTGATTGCTGCAACCACCGCTAAGCCAGCGCCTGTGTTACCTGAGGTTGCCTCGACAACTGTGCCACCTGGCTTGAGCAGTCCTTGGCGTTCCGCCCCTTCAATAATTCGTTTAGCAATGCGGTCTTTGACGCTTCCGCCAGGATTAAAAAACTCTACCTTTGCAAAAAGCTTGCTTTTCAAAGGTGTCCCAACAGGAAGGTTGATTTCAAAGCGATGAGTGCCTGAAGGTAAAACCCTTGCTGTTTTTTGAAGCTGGACTAACGGAGTTTGGCCAATGAGTTCAATGAGGTTTGTGACGACTCGTGCAGAAGACATCCACAACACTCTACGGCGAGGGTTTATAAATGTCGAGACTTGTTATAGAAGTTTCACATGAGTTTGTTCTTCAATGAAACCCACGTGGCCCTAAAAGAAACAGTCCGCAAGTTTGCTCTGTCTGAAATTGCGCCACGCGCTGCAGAACTAGACGAATCTGAGGGTTTTAACCTTGAAGCCATGAAAAAAATGGGGTCCATGGGCTTGCTCGGAATCACTGCCGACCAAGAATTTGGTGGGAGTGGCATGGATGTCGTTTCCGCCACCTTAGTCATGGAAGAACTTGGTGCTGTTTGCGCCAGTACCGCCCTTTCTTACTTGGCACATTCCATTTTGGCAGTGAACAACCTCAACCAAAACGGTAGTCGCGAACAAAAAGCAAAATATCTTCCCAAACTTTGCTCTGGTGAATGGATTGGCTCTATGGCCATTAGTGAACCCGCCTCAGGATCAGATGCTTTTGGCATGAAACTTCAAGCAACACGCCAAGGGAATAAATACATCCTCAATGGCACGAAACTTTGGATCACCAATGGAACACACTCGAATTTCTTTTGGGTTTACGCCAAAACAGGACCGAGCAAAAAAGATATTTCAACGTTCATTGTTGAAAAAGGGTACAAAGGATTTTCTGTAGGCAAAAAACTCCACAAACTAGGCATGCGCGCCTCACCAACTTGTGAGCTCATTTTCGAGAACTGCGAGGTTCCCGCTGAAAATCTTGTAGGAGCAGAAGGCACAAGCATTGCTCATATGAACCACAACCTGCTCATTGAACGAATCACCATCGCAGGAATTTCTCTTGGCATTGCACGCTCATCCATTGAATACACCACAAAATACGCCAAAGACCGCAAACAATTTGATCAACCCATCATGAACTTCCAAATGGTTTCAAAAATGCTAGCCGATGCAGCAGCGGAGTATCTTGCCGCTCGAGCCCTCACCTATGAAGCGGCCGCTAGTGCCGACAGGGGCAGCAAGGATTTGCTTTTAGGCACATCGGCAAAACTTTTTGCTGCTCACAGAGCAACCAAAATTGCCATGGACGCCATTCAAATTTTAGGTGGTTACGGATACACCAAAGAATACCCCGTTGAACGCTACATGAGAGACGCAAAACTTATTGAAATTGGTGCCGGCACCAATGAAGTCATGCGGATTATTTTGGGCCGCGAATTGGATAAAGGAAATTTCCCGGGCTTTTGAGAGAAGGAAAATAAAACAATGGCACTGCTAAAATTAAAACCTGAAGGCCTTTTTACTCCACAAGTTTGCTATGACGTTCCCTCAAAAAAAGAAGCGCTTGCTGAGATTTTGAAAACGCATGCGCTTTATACAGACCCAGAAAAAACAGATGGAAAAATATTTTCAGGATACCGAAGGCAAGTTTTAGCTCGCGAAGGGCTTGGACCTTCTAAAATGCTTGCTCAAAAACTCCGCAGCCAATTCCAAAGCATGGTCGTGCTAGGTATTGGAGGCTCAGCTCTTGGGGCAAAAACAGTTCTTTCTGCTCTTCAGTGGACCGTCGCCGAATCAGAGCGCAAACAAGTGTTTATTGCTGAAAATCTGGATCCCATTGATTTTGAGCAAATGTGGTCCAAATTGAATTTGGAAAAAACATGCTTTGCTGTGGTCACAAAATCAGGTGGCACACTAGAAACCCTAGCCCAGATGTCAGTTGTGATGGATAGACTACAAAAGGCTGGCCTAGCATTTCAAAAACACATTGTGGCCATTACTGATCCCAAAAAAGGAGCGCTTCGCACATGGGCTGAATCCCATGCTTTAGCCACTCTTGATGTGCCCTCAGATGTTGGCGGACGTTTTAGTGTTATGACGCCCGTAGGGCTGCTGCCTTTGGCGTTTGCAGGAATTGATGTGGATGCTGTTGTTGATGGCGCTGTACAATTTTTCAAAGGTGAAGTTGTCACTCAAGAAAGCATGGCTGAATTCAGTGGGCGATTAGCTGAATTAGAAATTGGCGGCTTCGCAGGACACGTCATGATGCCTTACTCCACAGTATTGCGCGATTTTGGCGCATGGTTTGTGCAGCTTTGGGGTGAGAGCTTGGGTAAAGTTAAAATTGAAGGCAACTCCACACGAGGAAGCATTCCTATTGCTGCAGTAGGAGCCACTGATCAACATTCGTTACTGCAACTGCTAGTGGAAGGGCCCAACCGCCTTGTGACTGGCTTTATTAGTGTGATGAACTGGCCTCAAATTGGCGGCAGACCCTGCGCCATGCAAAAGCTTTCGTCTGAATTTGCAGGGCTAAGCTTTGCCTTTGGACGCACTTTTGGTGAAATTTTAAATGCTGAAAAAGTTGCCACAGAAACCGTTTTACGTGAACAACGCGGAAGACCCGTGTACACCATAGAGCTAGCGGAACTGACCGCACAAAGCATGGGAGCACTATTAGCATTTTACATGGACGCCACCGTGTACACGGCAGCCGCTTTGAGGGTTAACCCCTTTGATCAGCCCGGCGTTGAACACGGAAAAATCATGATGCCTAAGATTTTAGCCGTGTAATTACTTGGTGGGAGCGGGAGCTGATGCTGCTGCGGGAGCCGCTGGAGCTGGAGCATGTCCGCCGCTATCAGCTTTTACTTCCTCTAAATTAAACACGCCTTGAGTGTTGCCTGATTTTAGCAGGCCTTTGCCAAAATTGTATTTCTTTGGATCGGCAGCACACGCCCCATCTGAGCCCATAGCTGATTTAACTGCCGTGCAGAAATCTTTAGAATTAAACGACCCCACCACGCGACTAGCAACATATTGCCCTATGACGGTTTGATCGATCATCATATTCATAGCCTGAAGCTGCTGTGCACGTGTAGCGCTATCAAATTTTAGCGAATCCACCTTTGCTAGCAAATCCATATTTTTAAATTTTGCCTGCACATCTTCAATGAGCTTTATTGCTGCCGCATCATCCTTAGTTGTAACTTCTTTTGCCATGGCTTTAATTTCATCTGCAGTTAAATTTAATCGCCCAGCAACTCGTTCAGATTTAAGCGATTCTTGCGTCTTTTTAAGATCTTCAGCATGTTTTTTTTCAGCCTCAGCAAGTTTTGCAATTTGAGCTTTTAAATCGTCCAATTCTTTTCTTTGGTTTTGAATGTCTTGAGCACTAGCCAGCTTGCCGACCTTCTCTTCAAGTCTCTTGCGCTCTTCTTCTTGCAGTTGCGCAAGACGAGCCCGTTTTAGCTTCAACTCTTCTTCTAATTCTTTGCCTTTAGCTTCTAGCTTTGGAATTTCTTTTTCTAATGAGGCAATTTGTGAACGGTTACTGCCCCGAGCAAAAATACTGCTGCTGAGTAATAAGGCCACAAAGAAAACGGACATTCTTATAGACAAACGAAGCATGGATATATCCCCTCTAATGGCCTGATTTTAGAAGATAAAGACACATTTTTGAGAGTCAATAGTTTGATCTTCACCAGAATTTAACACTGTTAAGGCCTAAATTCGGCCATAATGGGGTTGTGAACAAGAGATTATCTTTTTTTCTATTCCCTGCCTTTGGATTCGTAGCCCTTTTGCACAATTCCTTGGCGCAACATGTATCCAGCCCAACTAACAATTCGGCGGCCATTGTTCAAGACACTGGCCCATCACTTGCGGAAATTCTTGCTGGCATTAACCGGTCTTTTGATAAAGCCCGAAGCGATGCTCAATCCGCGGTTCGCCGAGCAGAGCTAGACAAACAAAAATGCGAACAAGAAAAAAGATTGGCTGAAGCCAATCTTCAAACCGATAAAAATAATCAAATGATGCAAGCTGGTGTGAATGCTGCCAGCCACCTTATTGGCAACCAACAAAACGCAGGCCAGTTGCTTGGTGTAGCAAGCGGTAAGGCGGGGGCGGAAAGACAAAAAGCCAAAGAAGAAATTCTTGCCATTGAGCAAAGACAAAGCAATCCAGAAAGTATCTATAAAATAACTTCAAAAGACAAAGAGGGGTTAGTTAGTAATGTAACAATAGACACCAATAAAGCACGAGCCAAGTGCACATCTGAAAACCCACCTAATTCTAGTTTGCTGGTAGGCGGTACCTATGATTATACAACTGCTCAATCGAAGTGTGAGCTTGAAGCAAGTACAGTAGCAAAAGAATTACAAAATCAGACATTTACTAGGTGTATATCTAAACTAGATAGATACGAAAACGAGATTAATAATTGCGTACGTGATGCAAAAACCGAAGTAGCACAAATTAATTCCCAACTAAGCACTCTCCGCAAAACCTACAACGACGCATCCACAACTCTCGGCGACGTTGCAAAAGCAGGTGGAGTGCTTGCTGCCGCAGGAATTTCAACCGGACTACCGTTGCTAGCCAGCAATCAAAATGCAAAAATTACAAGAGGCATTAACGGCGGCGCCTTTGACATTTGCATACAAAATGCCGACTTTGAAATTAATGAAAAAAAACGTGCGCTCGCTGAGTTGGAAAATGATCGCTCACAAGCCATCATGCAAGCCAATTTAGAATTTGCTCGTAGACCCAAACCAGGCGCCATTGCAAATCCAAAGCCCTCACCAACATCCACAGCAAATCTTGCTTTGGGAAATCTTGGCGGCTTAGCAGGAATCAAAGGCGCTGACCCATCATCACAAGCAGCTGCAGGAACAACAGGCGGCGCTGGCGGTGGCGCACCAGGTGCTGCGGCAGCTGGTGGCGGTGGAAGCGGCGGAGGCGGAGCAGGTGACGCTAAATGGACATTCAGCAAACCAGGCCAAGCCCCCGATTATGGTCCGCCACAAGAAAAAATTGATAGCCTAGATGGAAGTGGCGGCGGTGGCGCAGGAGCCATGGGAGCCCTTGGCACAGGTTTGGGCGATAAAGTTGACCCCTTTGCTTCACCAACACCTGAGGCCCTTGCTGAAGATAGTGCGCGAGGACCCGCGTTTGAGGCTTTTGGCGATGGAGGCATTCAAACCCTCATCAACAAAGCTCGCATTCGCTTGGCTGAGCACATTCCTGAATTGGTTAAAACCATTGAAAGACAGCCAACGAACGAACAAAAGAATCCTGAGCTTATCAATTCCAAACAATAAAAAGATTCGCTAAGATGTGGGCGTGCCCGCTATTTATTTGCCCATACTAAGTTCATTAGCTCTTTATCAAACACCAGCGGTATTGGAACCATCGTTACATCAAAACAAAACACCAATTCTCAGTGCGCAAGCGAGCTTAAAAAATACAGCTTCCGGCGGATCACATGCCTACTTGGCTGCGCCTGTTCCCATTCTTCCGCAATACGAAGGATGGAGCCTAAACATAGGAGCAGGAGCGAGTGAGTCGGGCAACAGTTCAAAATATTTTCTTTCTCCTGGCCAATATTTTTTAGACATCAGTGCGGGCCGAAACATTAAAAGAGAATCCACTGGAGAAACCAATACTGGTTTGCGTGGGTACATGGAATTAGGTTTCCGCTACAGAAGAGCCTATGGAAGCCAATCCAACCATGTTCTGCAAAACTCCTACGATGCCTTTGTGCGCATGGGAGCCGCAAAACACCCCGATGGCGTTGGACTTGTGGACCAAGGCCCTGCGCGACTATCTTTTGCAGTGACTAGTTTTTTTTATTTGCCAATACGTGACACCTCAAGCCCCACGATGGGCGCAAAAATTTTTGGGCTCTATGCCAATACACCAAAATTTTTTGACCCTGGATTTGTTTTAGACATTGCTTATTCTCCGAACGCTACAAAAACTTTGGAATATGAATTATTAAAACGCTATATAGGCTTTGGTCCTGCCATCAGATGGCGAATTGCCAGCAATCAAAGCTTAGTCGCGGAATTAAAAAAACAAGTCGTCATGGGTAAAGACAATGTTCACACTCTGCCCTCCTATAATTTTCAGCTGAATTATTATTTGGGTGAGTTTTAGGAATCCGTATCTCAGGACGTCGCACCCGAGGGATGGCACACTCGGAAAATATACGGAATTTACCGATTATAATCTGCTATCTACTATCTGCACTCAACACTTTGGGCATATCATTAAAACTCAGTAGTCGTCCGCGAAGAAGCCTGTTTTAGGTTTGCAGGAACAAAAATGGGATTTGTGAATTTGAAATTTGTTAGAAACCTAAGCAAGACAAAAAGAAACACTGCCGTTCACAGCATAGAAAAAATTTATGCATATGCGCCTCATAAAGCGCACATACACCGTATTGCTTGTGGAATGAAGTAAAGTAAAGGCGGCGATCTTTATACAGGCGTTAGCAACTTCTTTCCTAAAAAAATATCTCGGATTTCTTTACCAAAAATAACCTCAAGTGCATTGGCGTTGAAGTATTTGTTGAGAATTTTTTCCTCGTACGAAGTTTTTAGAATTCGTGTATAAGCCAAGGCATCCCAAAACCTGCCGGTTTGATTCCCCTTCTTAGCACCACTTATGGCACGAGCAATCAATGCTGTGATGGAAATTAAAAAAGCCTGAAAGGAATCGCGAGAGTTAGCTCTTATTTTTAAATGTAGGTGGTTGCCTACATTCACATATGACATGATTTTCACAAAATGTTTTTTAGATTGCTTTTTAAGAATTTGATCGATTTTTTGATCGTTCTTTGGCTGTAAAAGGGAATACGAACCACGTGCTTTTGCGGAGCGTAGCACCAGATGCATAGGACGTCTGGGCACAAACGGACGTTGGGTTTTTCGTTTGCCATTACGAATCTGACCGCCATGCGCAGTTTCCTCTGAAGCCAAACTAAAGGCTAGTTTCATTTGATTGCGCATATATGGGGCAATATAATATATTTTAGGATTAACTCAACTGTTTTCTTGCAAAAAAATGTTATATGAAAAAACATGGGTAATGACATGGCCGCCCTGATTGAAGCTTCATGTAAAGCAATTAAGTGAAGATGATTAATCCACCAACACATGAGCAAGCATGTAATTACAGCAAGGTTCTATGCCGTGTGGAGAAAGGATTATTGTTGTTGTAGTTGCAAAATGTTGTTCAGGAATCTGGTGAACTGGTGCATGTGAATGAATTTTTGTGTAGGATTCACAATCCTAGCACCTAGCACCTAGCACCTAGCACCTAGCACCTAGCACCTAGCACCAAGCACCTAGCACCTAGCACCTAGTACCTAGCACCTAGCACAAATCACGTAGAGCCCATAACA
>JACCDV011102772.1_pt1 | contig 22266 bp, 21 predicted proteins | sample 7446131 | NCBI WGS metagenome assembly JACCDV01 (sample SAMN15323448, study PRJNA562643) | freshwater metagenome | isolation source: river surface water | place: USA:Blue River Watershed | collected 2017-08-17
GTGGCGACCATGGTCCAAGGTGCGATGTGCAAAGCGACATCGCCTGAGATCAAGACCTCGTGTCCGCTGTAGGTGAAGCGCGGCTTGATCTCAAAAGCCATGCGAAAGCCCTCGGCAATGGCCCCGTGGCCCCGGGCCGTCATGCCAGGCTGGAACGCCACCGTCGCGTCTGTGTCGTAGTGGCCGAGAACCGCCTGCAGGTCGCACTGCTGGAAGGCCAGCGTCAGCGATTCAACGGTGGCGATCACGTCGCGTTCGATGAGGGCTTCTTGTGTCATGGTGAACTCCTTTGGTGTGAGTGAATGGGGTTTGATGTCGGGCGCAGAGTGGCGCCACAGGCAGAATCTCCTCCCATCCCTGACAGAAACTGACACCAAACATGACCCGTGCGATGCGCTTAATGGATCTGGCCGACCGCTTGCGAGGTGAGGCCGGCGTGTCGGTGCGGCAACTGGCCGATGAGCTGGGGGTCAGCGAGCGAACCTTGATGCGCGACCTCGCGGCCTTGCGAGAGCGCGGCCTGCCCATTTCCGGACAGGCTGGCCCCGGTGGCGGCGTGAGGTTGGAGGGTGAGCGTGGCCTGACCGCCGTTCACCTGTCGCTGTCGGAGGTGATGGCCCTTTGGATGGCTGCCAGGCTGGCGCGTGAAGCGAGCGTGCTGCCCTGGAGCGATGCCGCCACGACCGCCTTGCACAAGCTGTTGGCCAGCCTGCCGAACGCGCGGGCAGTGCCCTTGCGAGCACTCCTGCGGCGGGTTTTTGTCGGCAAACCGGCCAGCGCCACATTGGCGCAGTCGGCCGGTGCCGCCCCGCCTGAGTTGCTGACCTTGTTCGAGACCGCGTTCACGGGCGGCAACGGCCTGGGCTTTCGCTACACCGATGCGCAGAGACGGTGCACGGATCGCGAGATCGAACCGCACGGCCTGTTGGTTGAGCCGCCGGTCTGGTACATCCTTGCTCGCGATGTTCAGAAGGACGCCTTGCGCACCTTCCGCATGGACCGCATCAGCTCGCCCGTTTTGCTGCCTGACGTTCGCTTCAGACCTAGCCTGAAGATCGCGCTTCAGCAACTGCCGGATGAGCTGCACTTCGTCTGCGCCGACACCGGCAGGCGAGTCAAGCATGGGTCAGCAACTGGATCAGGCTGGGCTTGACGCCTTGGATGGATAACGTTGGGGCTTGCGGTGGGTGTATGGACGCCGCTCAATCTGGCCGATCACAGACGTCCGATACCACTCCGGCATGTCTTCGAAGTCCTTGATCAGGTGGTTGTACCTGACAGCCTTGGCCTGCCATGCTGCCTCGATGCGCGAGGCAGGATCCTGCATCAGCCAAGCGGTTTGAAGCAGGATCTGGTGCCTGGTCGCCAAGTCTGATCCTTCCACCGACAGGCGTCGTTCGTGTGTGAATGCGATGGCGTCTGCACCGATCTCCGCGGCGGTGAGTGCGTTCAAGCCGGCGCCGCGCTTGCTGAGCATCATGGAAGCCAGGTAGCGATAGACCGACAGCAAGTCGGGATCGACATCGAGTTCGTCATCTGTCGCTGAATCGATTTTTTGAATGACCTCGCACAGCCATGCCAGGGCATCGGGGCACTGAAAGGCTTTTGGCGGCACACCGATCGCAGTCCCCAGGTCGAATCCACAGGCATGGCAGTGGCGCATGGAGGGCAGGTGATCGTGCTCTGCCTTGCCCATCTCGATGCGATGGAAGGCGATCGCGTGTTGGCATGCAGGGCATCGATCAAGCATCGCAACTTGATGCTTGGTGCAGACGGTTTTGAAACTGATCCGCCAACTTCGCCGAAAGTAGGGTGGGTCGCTCTCAGCAAGGCACAGGGGACAAAACTGCATGCCAAAGCCCTCGCGCTTGCGGTGGTACATCTGCAGCGTCTGGATCCAGGGCAGGTGGCCTGATGTCTTGAATGCCCTGAACAGGGTTCCCTCAAACCCCCGCAACGTCGTGAGCCTCGCACGGTCCAGGTGGGTGCCCGTTGACGCCGCCAGCTCCTCGACCAACCAAGACGGGCCCAGCCGATCGATGTCCCTGTTCCAGACTTGCCTCTGGTTGCCAAAGATCAGGTTGCAGAAGGTCTGAACCTTCTGCCCATGACCGTGAGCCAGCCGCATCAACCACGAAGACAACAGCTCGTCCGGCAGGGGCTTGTATCGGATGGGCCAAAGCGTTCGCGTGAGGCCCCGCATGGTGTTGTCTCACAGGATCGGGCGGTGCTTGCGCCGGGCGGATGGAGGTATCCAGTCCAGGGCGTCGATCTGCTTGCGCGTGATCTGCTTCTTGCCACTTTTGATGGCTTCGATGGCCGCCGTTTTGCACAGGTCGCAGATGTTGCCGAGAGAGCCCTCCGCCATGGCCGTCAGTCTGGAGGTCATGTCCTCATCGCACAGCCAGGACGCTTCGGCCAGAGGAAGCTGCCGTTCGATGCTGCGAAGCAAGCGTTGGGCCTTCATGCCTTCCCACCGCGATGTCAAGGCCAGCGGTGGGAATCGGCTGGCCATTTGAGGATCCAGGTTCATGGCGTTGTACGCATCTTCGATGCCCGCAGCAACGATCGACACCTGGGTCTCATTGCCGAGGCTCTTGATGGCGTTGCGGAACTCCCGCTGCCGGGCCATGCTGCCCGCGACCAGGTGATGGATTTCATCGATGATGAGCATCTTCACCGACAGCTCTCGAAACAGCTGTTTGATCTGAAAGTACTTCTGGTGGGGTGAGGCCGTGTGCCTCACATGGGCGAACATGGCATCCAGGATGCGGCTGTAGAAGTCGCTGATGTCTGGCTTCGGAGGGGCCTCCACCATGACCACCGGGCAGACCGTGGCCTCCCTTTCGGGGGCCTGGTTTGGCAAGTGATTTGACACAAACTTGTGGAGGATGGACGTCTTGCCGCTGAACGATGGGCCGACCAGCAGCAGGTTCGGCATCCGAGGCACGGTTGGATGATGAAGCATCGCATCCATCCGCTTCAGTGCCGCCATCGCGTCTTCGAGCCCTAGCCAGGCGCCTTTCTGGATGTGCTCGATGCGGATGTCGTCGGGCTCAGACAGGAGCGGAACGACCGATGGGGAAAGATGATCGTGCATGTTTCCCCCTTAGTCATCGGTGAAGGGGAGGATGAGTTCCCGCTTGGCAGCGTAGCGATCTTCGTGTGGCGCTGCGGCCTGAGTCGCATCTGCGGGCGCCTGTGCGTCAAAGGCTTGTGGCAATTCCTTTTGCTTTTGAGCTCGAACTTTGGTGTGTTCAGCCAGTTTCTGCAGCGTGCGACGTGCGGCCTTGGTCTTTTCTGCGCTTTCGTTGGCTTGTTCGCGCTGGAGGTTGATGAGGCGGAAGACCTCGCGCTCGTTCTTCGTCGAGATGCCTTGCTCCTTGCAAAGCTTGACCGCAGCCCGCCATTCCCAGATGCTGGCTGGCGGGTGGCTGCTGTCCTTGTACGGGATGGCGACGTACTTGCGCGTCTCGTCATCGAAGAAGTAGATGTGGCTGATGTCTCTTGGGTCTCGTCGAAAGCGGTATGTTGGTGCCGCTTTGTTGCGCCCTGAGACGGTCAGCCCGATCCGGCTGCGCAGGACGTCGTGAAAGTAGAGGAGGTCCATCGACACGCCATAGGCCTGGATCGTTCGTTCTTCAAAAGGCATGAAGTCGATGCGAACGAGCTCGTCGTCCACGAATCTTGGCGGGATGCCGCGCCCCGGACGATTGTCCGTTCCGAAGATGCCCTGTCGCCATTTCTCGTTTGGCGATGTGCCCAGGGCGCTGTGAGGCTCCAGGTGGTAGGCAGCGAAAGTCAGGGCCAGCCATCGCTCAAGTTCAGCCAGCGTCATGCACGCGCGGCCCTCCGAGTCGTACTCTCCGCGTTGATCCGGGTTGGCGAACGTTGCCCCCGGGGCGACTTTGAGGGCCTCGCTGAGTGTTCCCATCAGGCGCTCGATGTGACCTCCGTAGTTGGGCTTCTTGACGGGCCTGAACTCCAGGTCGAACTGATACTCCCTGCTTGCCAGTTGAAGCATGTTGCCCCGGAACTCTTTGGCGTTGTCCATGTGAAGCCGCTCAGGCGTGCCGTAGTAGGGCCACTCAATGCCATCGTTGGGTGCGATACTTTGCAGCCACTTCTCTTTGGGCAGGATGCAGTTGCCCATGCACAGGCCCGCAGACATGGTCGACGGGGCATCCAAAGAGACATAGGTGCCAAGCGCGACGCGGCTGAAGCAGTCGATGGCCACCGTGATCCAGGCGCGGTTGATCGGTTTGCGGTACTTCTCGTCAACGATGATGACAGGTAGCGGCGTGTGGTCCATCTGAACCACAGCCAGAGGCCAGTCGGCACCGGGCACGCTGCCATCAATCGGGTCGAACCGCTGCGTCGCTGCGTATGCCCCCCTGCGCTTGCTGATCCGTTCACGTTGATCGATCCACTGTAGGTGGCGAAGAACCGTGGTGCGAGCGGGCAAGGGCAGGCCTGCATTGCTGCAGATCCGCCGAATCTCCTTGATGAGTGCAGCGTCAGATGGCTGTTGGTTGGTGAGGTGGAAGTTCTTGATCCGGTCGTTGACGATGGCTGCAACCGCGTCAGGCAGCCGGCTTTTCCCTCTCCCACCAATTCGCCTTGGGTGAAGGAGGCTGGAAAGCAGTCGCCCGCTCTCCAGGTATTGCTTTCTCAGCTTGTAGAACTTCGCGCGTGAAACCGCCACAGACTGGGCGAGGCGTTCGTACGAAGCGGACCCATGGTTGGCCACCAGACTTTGTTCGATCGCGTCGCGAAGAACCTCAGCCTGAGCCCAGTCGCCCTCTTCCACCTCCTGCAGGTCGCGATCCTGTTGAGGTTGGGACGCTGCCGTGGCGGGTCTTGGCGGACCCATCTTTGAGACATCGATGATCAACGACTCGCCTGTCGTCACGTGCCTGACCATCATCTGGGTCACGCTGAGCGTGTGCGTGATCACGTAGCGCTGATCGTTCTGCTCGATGACCGCACCCTTGCGCAGGTCCATCACGAATTTGTTCGTGCGTGCCGTCTTCATTTGCAAGCTCCTTGGACAACCTTGGTCGCCAGGTTCAGGGGGGCGTCCAAATCAACCTTGATGTGCTTGTGGGCGATCAGGGTCCACGCTGTGCTGGTCAGCGCGAGCGGCTCCTCTCCGGATACCGAGCAGGCCTTGTTCAACAACTCCCCGATTGTTTTGTCGCCGCCAGCTCGAAGGCAGTCCTTGATCACCTGTGCATGGCGCTCATGGATGGGGTTTCTTCGATAGCCCTTCAAGTAGAAGAGATTGGACAGACGAGGGGTGCGGATGTCCTTCTCCGTGACGATGACAAAGCGCCAGTTGCGCGCCGCGGCGTACCGTTCGGCGGCTTCGAATTTGGCTTTGTACTTTTCCTCGTTCTTGGCGAGGTCTGAGGTGTGTTTCACCTCAACCAGCAGAACTTCTGGTGCGGCCCCGGGGGCGATGGGGTGGTGGCGGACCAAGACATCAGGCACGTAGCCTTGTGGCACGCCGGGCACTGGCACCCGCACAGGCTGCTCTTCAATCGATGCGACGCGGTCGTCGAACTCCAACAGCAGCATGTACTCGCGCTCAAGGAGTGACTCAAAGGCGACCGAGCGGTCGGCCTTGGTTGTGGCGAAGGCACCGGTGACCTTCAGGTGGTTTCGGGGGATCTTTCGGACGGGCATGACCTGTCGCTCCTGGTAGGGATGTGAATGGGTCGAGCGCCTTGGTGGCTCTCGGCGTTCATCACGGCCATGGGGCGTGGTCAGGGTCATCCGCGAGGCGGCGGTACTGCGATCGGTTTCAAAGCCGATCCGACCCTGTGTTGCTCAGCCCTGCGCTCAGGGCTTTCGCAGAAGCCAGCGCACGGGCGCCAGCATCCGATCGAATCCTTGCCAGAACCCTGTAAGGAAGGGTTGGCGGAGAGACTGCCAAAACTGTGTCTTGGTGACTGACATGGTACGCAGCTCCTGCAAGTGGCGGTGGTCGACACGACAGTACTTCTCGCGCATGTGTGAATTAGTGTACATACTGTGGCGTGCTTGTCAAAGGGCTGCGGCGTCTGCTCCCGTGTACCGATCAGGAGGCGTGAGATGAGCGAACCATTGGATCTGTCGATTGCGCTGAGGAAGCTGCACGAGCTCGCTTTGGCCGAGGGGGACCTGGGGTACGCGTACTGGTATGCCGTGGCGCGGTTGCTGAAGGATGCGCAGCGCATGGCTGTGCGGGTTCGCGATTTGGAGGCGCAGGTTGCGGAGATGTCTGCGCACGGTTGCGATGCGAAGGGCCAGCCTGGTGCTACTCGTGAAACAACCTGAAACGTGTCCGCCGCCGTGCACAAATAGAGTGAGGGCATGTCACAAGCCTTCATCACACTCGGGGACACCACCAGCCATGGCGGCACCGTCATCTCGGCCGACATGACATGGACGGTCAACGGTCGTCCTGTGGCGCGCGTCGGCGACAAGGTGGTTTGTCGAAAGTGCCGAGGAACCTTCTCCATCGCCACTGGTGCACCCGACATGACGGGCATGGGTCAAGCGCTGGCCCGCCACGGTGACAAGACCGAATGCGGCGCAACCTTGATCGCAAGTCAGGTCCTGGCGACCTGGGGTGCAGATGGCGGCGGAGGCGGCAGAGAGAGTGGGGCAACAGAATCAACTGCGCCATCACTTGCCACGCTGGCCTCTGGCGCGCCGATCGCCGCGCAGGCGCCGTCCATCTGCCTGGAGTGCCTGAAGAAGGCTGCTCAGCAAGGCGCCACGATGGTCGTTCGAGATTGAGCAGCGAGCCTGCCGTGGACAGATACCTTGATGCGCTTGAACGCGTGCGCCGCACCAACCCGTTCGCTCACCTTTTTGCGCTGGTGGACGGTTTGCAGTACGAGGCTTCGTTTGGGCAGGTTTTGACGGCGGAGAAAGGCATTGCCCTCTTCCTGGGTACGCCAGATGAGCCGCTTGCCCATGCGGGGCCTTGGCTCATTGACGTTGAGGCGCAGGTTGACCTGTGTGCGGCGCTGGCTGATGCTGAGTTGGCTGAGCCTGTGTGCAGCTGGCTGATCACCGCCGTTCCACTCCCAGGCCTGGTGCAGCTGCTTCAGAACAAGCTGGACATGCGGCTGCCTGACGGAAGGGGCGCGTTGATCAGGTACCACGACCCGCGCGTGCTGCGGCGACTGGCGTTGACGTTTAGGCCAGATCAACGGGAAACGTTTTTTGAACACATCGACGAATGGCATTTCATGGTCGATGGACAGGCTTTCCATGTGGGGAGAGGGCAGTGATTGAACTGGATGCAACTCAACTGGCGCAGCTTCACGCCAGCGAGCAGGAAGACTTCGTGCGTCGTGTGCACGTCGATTTGGTTCGCAAGTTTCCAGAGATGGCGAGCAAGCCAGGTCTTGCGAAACGACTTCAGGAAGCGAACCGGCACGCTCTCGAACTGGGCTTGTCGGAATCTGGCGCGCGCACGCAGTTTCTTCACCAGACTGCGTGGGCACCAGGCTTCTATCTCGCTCCGGCCGTCAATGCGTGGTTGAACAAGCCAGGCGTGCCTGTCGAGCAGCGGTGGAAAGACTTCATGGCGCTGCTCGGGCACAAGCTGGGGTTGCACGAGCAAGCTGACGAGGAGGAAAACTGATGGCTGCTCTTGGATTGCCGCTGCTGGAGTCTGCGGTCAACGCGCTGTTGGTGGCCTTGGGTGTCACCACGGCTGCGGGCACGGCCGTGGTGGTATCGGAGGAGGTCAAGAAGCGGCAGCGCGAAGCGGCTGACGCCAAGGCGGCCCCTGTGGCACAGACGGCGCCCAAGGCTGAAACCAAGTCGTGCCAGAAGTGCCCGCCAGACTGTGGAAAGCTGGTTGAGCGCAACTGGAACATGAGTGAGAACTCGCGCGCATATCAGGCCAAGGTCACCGGCTTTGCCCCGAGCACAGAATGGCAGTTCTCAGGACTCGACTTTGACGGGTTCAAGTCAGCTGAATGCCTGCTTGTGGAAGCGAAAGCAGAGTACGACCAATTCCTGGAGCAGCATCCCAGCGGTGGCATTGCTCCGAAGGCTTGGTACGGGTCATTCGAGACGAAGATGCTTCCGCAAGCGCGGGCACAGGCCATGGCCGCACTGCAAGGTGCGCCGGCGCGCCTGCACTGGTACTTTCAAACTCCGCTGGCGTATCAGTACATGGCGTCCACGCTGCGCCGCATGATTCCGCTCCAGCCCATCTATCAGCCGTGACCCATGTTCAACATCGAAGCGCTCTTTCATCCGCCCAAGGACACCGGCCTCTTGGATGCCGCACAAGCCTTGCAGTCTTTGGAGGGGGTGGCGGGTTTTCTCGCTGCGCAGCACCCTGATTTCAATGAGTGGCTTTTGCAGGGCGAATCGCTGGAAGATGCATCGCGCTTCTCGGCGTTCAGTGCAGGCATGAATGGCCGCGACGCGGCGCTGGCTATCATCAAGCAGCAGTTCAAAGCTGCCCCTGTCATCGGGCTGTGGAACGGCATGGAGGAGTCCAGAAAGGGGGCGACGATGACGCTCTCGGTTTCGACGGGCCCTTATGCCAGTGAGATGACGCTCCACTTTGGTGAGCCCGCCAACGAGTGCCGATTGGGCAACTACCGGCAAGTGGCCGCCACCCTGGCCCTGCTGGCTCAGACCTACAAGCCCGTGTGCGCCTACGTCTATGAGCCGACGACCTACAAGCTGGTCTACGACGACCGGGTCGGTGTCGGCTGGATGATCTACTTGCCGGTCAAGCTCAGCATCAAAGATGTGCCAGAGGCTCGTGCGGTCATACCGGTGACGCTGGATGGCGGGGCAGAGGGGACCATCCTGGTCTCGGTGATCGATGCGGTTTTCAACGAGAAGAACCGCGAGCACACCGACATCTCGCATGCGATTGAAACTCGGCTGGTTGACTTGGAGTTGTTGCCGACGTTTGTGCAGCTGCTGAGGCCCATGGGCGCGTGACGGTGCTGACAAGTAAGGGGGCGCTTTGGTTTGACCTACAAAGGGGCGGTGCCCACGCTGAACAGGCTGCCTAGACTATCGGCGTTTTCGAGATAGAGCTGGAACTGCGGAGGGCGATCCCGCTTCAAGTCGGTCGCAAGCCGAAGATCGTGCACGACATAGCTCGCGAGGGCCTTACGCACGCGCAGGTTCATCGACACCTTGCCTGCGAAGTACTCCCGGCGCAGCAGGTGTTGATGTTCCTCTCCGAAGTCTGGGTGCGCCACAACTTTCAGGTTTAAGAACTTGTTCCAGTCGACATCCTGACGACGACGCATTGGAGCCTGCAAATTCATCGTCGTATAAGAGAGCACCCGCCCGAGGGTGAAATCCCTGAACTCCTTGCGCAGGTCGCACCAGGCTCGCATGTGCCAACGCCGTGGCGCGCGGACCAAACTGTGTGGAAAGACGGCACGCTCGATCCCTGCGGGGTTCTGCATGGAACCGTAGGTGATCAAGAGGCCGGTACCGGACATGCTGGCGCTCAGCAGATCCGCAAACAGTCGAGGGTTCTCGCTCAACAGAGAGGGGCGCGCATCGAGAACGAGATCGGAGCCCGTAAGGCTTGGCGCGGCACTAGACAGCAGTCGGAGATAGTCGTCTGCCGAGGTCGGCGGGACTTCATCGTCAAAACGAGCCGATGGCTTGACTGGTGCGCGGGGGGTAGCGCGCGAAAGGGCTGCGCCTCGCTCCGCCATGTATGCGGCCAGAAGCCGGCTGGATTGAACTGATTGGACACCGAAGACCTCTCGGATGCGCGCGTTCGAAAGCTCGCCTTCCCAGCGCACCAAGACATCCATGTCCCTGATGCGCTGGGACGCATCATCCTGACCGTTTCCGGAACTCATGACTCTGGAGGGGGGCACGCCAGTGATTATTCGTAAGTGATAACTGTTGAAGTGTACAGCGCGGGATTTTCATCCATAAACAGTTATCCTTTGAGATATGTTATCTTTATGGCTAACTGTTTGTTAAATGAGATCAACCTTTCCAATGAAGTGCCTCCCATTGCTCCGGATCAGTGCGCGCCTGCTCGATCTGCACGATGCGCAGCGCGAACCCGGGAACTCGCCCGTGTACACGCAGGAGGAGCGTGCTGGATGGCGAGATGGTCGCTATCTGGACTTGGCTTGCATCGTTCTTGACGTGCTGAGGGGGTTCGCGCACGAGTCAGGCAATGAATTCATTGGGTTCGATGCACTTCTGATCTCAGTTCGTGAAGTGGACTTGCAAGTCGATCCTGAGGAGCTTCGCTACGTTCTCAATGTGCTTGCTCGGCCGACGGAGTTGTGGTCGATCGACCGGTCCGACGGAAGGGCTGATCTGGTCAGTGACAAACAGACGAACCTGGTTGAACGGACGTACTACGCTGAAGACTACCGGTTGACGGCGACTGGTCGGGATGCGATCAGCGTGTCCTCCAACATAAGCGACTTCGCCTATGCGGAGGGCGATGCGCTCAAGCTACTGCGAGCCATCGAGACCGGAGATTTCGATGTGGTGCCTTCCTTTTCCGACGGCCTGCTGGATACGATCCGGTTCGCTAGCGTGGAGCTGCGACAAGAGATCGAGCGGGGGCAGATTGACCAGGAGTCGGACGTGTTCAAGGTCAAGATGCCGCGATTTCGTGATGTCATCGAGAAGACGTCCGAGCTGTTGCGGCAGGCGGAGGCGCGACTGAAGTCCTGGCGTGCGCCAGAAAGCAACGACGAACTTGACGAAGTTCTAGTCATCGACGTGTACGACCTCGAACACCAGGTCCTGCGCGTTTACCAGGCTCTGGAATCTTTTGGGCGCGACCTGGCGGAGTTGACGCAGATCGCCGCCAAGCGCCGCACGTCGGCGGTCACAGCCACAGACTTCCTTGACGTGGCGTTGAACCTAGTGAAGCGCCCGCCGTCCGAGCGCCAACTCGTATCGCTGTTTCGCAGGTTTGGTCCGCTGCGCCTCAATGGGGTATTTCCATCGCCGGTAGACGTCCGCGGCAAGGTGCGAATCTCGCTGACCAAGGAGGAGATCGCGCCACGCTTTGAGACCGTCGTGGGCGGCTCCGAAGCTATCGACACTCGCCTGAGATTTCTTGGCGAGTATGGCGACGTGATCCGATCTCGCCTCGCGTCTGGTCCGCTGCCACTGTCCGAGGCACTCGAACGTGGGTGGTGTGTCGTGGACGGCACGCTCGAACTGGCGGAACTCTTGGGCGTCTATGTCTCTCCTTGGGAGCTGAGCGAGGACGAGCCCATTGAACTCAGGATCCCGCGAGACGTTGCGACCCGGGTCGATTGCGTGGTTGGTGAGTTGATCTATTCAGACCTGGAATTGGCCAGGATCGAGAGGAGCGCATCAGCATGAACCGAATCGAGATGGGCCGCGTCCAGGCCTTCCTGCTTCAGTATCGACGGATGGAGACCATCCCGCGGGGGAAGGGGCGACCGGACGAGCGTGAGCTGGCCAGGCTGCTGAACGATGCAGACTTGGATGCGCGCACCGAGCTTGAGGGACTCCTGCAAGGTTTCGGTTTCGACCTGGTGGCACTGGACGACTTTCAGACGCAGGGATTGGCTCATGGAGGCAAGGTGTTTCTTTTGCCGCGACGCCTGGACCAGGTGAGCGCGCTGTTCAGCGAGCGATGGATCGATGAGCGCATGCAGCTAAAGAGCGAGACCATCACAGCTCGGCGCATCTGGTTCACCCAGCTCTGGTTCGTGCTGCTCGCGCTTTTTTACACCCATCGCAATCGCGTCGCCACGGAGGTGACGCGCTATGTGGAGACGACTTTCACGCGCGCGGACCTCGTTCAGGCCATGCATGAGTACATCAACGATATGGTCCGCAAGCTCGGCCGTGATGCGTTGAAGGGTGACGCGGTCTACAACTGTCTGATCTCCGAGAGTGGTACCCAAGTGGACAAGTACGCAGGACGTTTCATCGAGCTGATGGTGGATGGCGTGCAAGTGGACGACCTCGGGGCTGACCGCTTTCGTCAATCGTTACTCGGCGCGCTGGAGATGAAGAACAACCATCTCCAAGGTCTCGAGCCCTGGATCCAGGCCACGGGCCCCCTTGAATCGGGGCGTGAGTTGTTGGTCCGCCCCTCTGATTCTTCCGAAAGCTGATGCCCCATGGCGCTCATCAACCGTATCGAGATCGTCAATTACCTCTGTGAGGGGTGGGTGCCCAGCATGGGGGTTGCGAGTTGGCGTCCACTCTGGCCAGCCAACGTCATCAACCTCTGTGGTGCGTCCACGGCGGTGCAGGTTCCGAATGGCGGGGGGAAGACGTCGCTGACCAACGCCGTTCTCTACCTGCTGAGCCAGGATCGTGTGCTCAAGCGGCGATTTCTCGAAAGGTGCTCTCCAGCGGGCATGGTGTCCACCCACATCCGCATCGAGTTCGCGATCTTGCACGACCAAGATCTGACCCAGCGCGACCTGATGACTTCGGCCCCAGAGAACTCGCCCGCGGAAACCTTCGTGATCGGGGTCTGCGCCAATCGTGATGACGACAGCCCTCGCTTCTACCGCTACTCCGGCGCGCTAGAGGACGTGCCGGCTTGTCGCATGGACGGCACCGCAATCGAGTTCACCACCGCGTCTGCGCTGCAAGCCGCGGTCAAGAACATCCGCGGCCAGTGGAACATCTGGAATACTGCGGCCGAGTGGGGCAAGGTCGTTGGGATGTTCATGAGCCCCGACGTCGTTAGGCAGAACGTGATGTTCCATCGAGAAGGAGCTGGTGACGCGTCGGCAGCCTTTTCCAAGGTTACGTCCGGCCCCGGCGAGCGGTTCGACGAAGCCTATTTCCGCCAGGTGGTCGCGCCCCAACTCCTGATGAACGTCATGGGAGATTCAGCCGAGGAGGATGAGCGTAACGTCGAAGACACGATCATGAGGTCGATGAACAGCTTCATAGACGCCAAGTTGCAGGTAGAAAGCAAGGAGGCCTACCTTCAGGGGCGCGAGGTGCTGGAGACCGAGTTCCGGCCAGTTTTGGTTGCTGCCGGCAAGATCGAGGAGGCATGGAGTGCCTACCAGACCCAGTTGCAGACGCTGGCCGTCGATGCGGCCTTCCTGACGCGCTTCGTCGATGATAAGGACTCCAGGGTACTGGGCGTTCCCAACCCCCTGGGAGAATTTTCGCTGAGCGCCAAAGTCCGGGAGTGTCTGAAGGCGATGGTTTTGGACAAAGACGGCAGCGTGCTGATCGAAAGCTCCGGCCTGGCCGCGCTACTTGGGCAAACGACTGGTCACCTGAATCAGCTCGCCGGTCGCGTTACCGCCACCAAGGGGGCCGTTGCGACCCACTCAGTTAGCTCGCAAGTTATTGATTTGTATTGTGATAGCAAGATTTCTGAGGGTCATGGCGGCCGCAGGAATGCTCTGCGGTACTACGACTTAGCTTCGGCGCGCGAACTCGCATCGCGCCGTCCGGAAGCTGCTACCGATGTCCTTGCAGTGCTAGAGGAGGCTTTCGAGTTCGCCCAAACCGTGCTTGACACAAACATTTTCCGCCACTACGCGCGGCGCCTCGCTCGCAGGAGGGGAGCGCTGAAGGAAGACATCGCCGAAGCCGAGCGCGCCGGACGGGCCGCAGACTCAGACAAGGAAGGATTGGAGCGGCAGGTCACCGAGTGGCGCGAGAACCAAGGGGCGTACCAGGAGTTCTGCGAACAACTCCATCTGCTGCCCCAGGATTTCCACGATGCCCCAGCTCTTGTCCCGGCTTGGCTGGAATCGGAGAGCAAGGTGCGCACCAACGCGGTTAGCCGGCATATCAAGTTGGTCGGAGAGCTGTCAGGTGGCTGGGCGGAGCTCAACCAGGTCCGCAATGAGCTAGGCCTGATCAGCATCGAAGATCGCATCTTGGAACTGCAAGCCGAACGCACAGTGGTCGAAACCACCAAGGCGAGCCGGTTGACCGACGTACAGACCGCGCAGGCTGAGCGCGACGGAGGTGCAAAGGCTGCAGCCGACCTGCGCCGCGAAATCGCCAGTGCAGCGGCGCAATTCAGCACGCTGTCTGAGCACCGCGAGGCGTTTGAAACGTTTGTCAGCATTTTCGGCAAGGTCGATCCGCTGAAGGTCGCTCCACCAGTGGACGAAAACCGGCAGTTGGGCCAGAAGCGGCAGCACTGGGAGGGGCAGCGTCGAACGAAGGTGCAGACACAGGAGATGCTGCAACGCCTTTCAAGTGCCTCGCGGGATTTCAGGCGGCTCTTTGGCGATGTCGATCCGTTGACCGCATCGCCGCAGCGACACTATGAAACTTTGTTGGAGGCGCAGAGCGCTGCCCAGGCGACGTACGCTCAGCACCAGCCATTGGCGGAGAGCCTGGAGGAGCACCTGGAACGCACGGGACAGGATCCCAGCGAATGGCTGCGGGACACGGACGCAGCTCACGCCGCTGCACTGGAGAGGGCGCGGCAGGCGCGCGAGCTTTTTGAGGAGCTGGACCTCGAATTGGCGGCGCTCAACAACCTCGATCAGGTTGGCAATGCGGACTACGCCTTCGCCCATGGCTCCCTTGACGCGGCGGGTGTTAGCGTCAGTCGTGTCCTGGAGGTAGTCCTCGGTCTCAACTTGTCGAAGGATGAAACCTTACCTTTGTTGGCCGCACTGGGTCCGTTGCTTGATGCGCCAGTGGCAGCGAACATGGACCATGCGGAAGCGGCGCTGGCTGTCCTGCAACGTGAGGATCATGACGTACCGTTGCTGTTGCTCGATCCGTTGGTCGAACGACTCAAGCTGGGGCCGAGTCAACACACCGCGACGAGTGCCTCCCTGGGATTCTTTGTTGGCGCTAAGTCTCGGCGAATGCGCGCTATCGTCGATCCGCAGGCCTTGGCTGAAGAACGTGAGGCGCTTGCCCAGAAGCTGCGGGAGCAGGAGGGGCACCAACAAGCCGCCATGGAGGCGGCAGATTCACTCACTCCTCACACTGACGCCTATCGCCAGGCTCTACGCGCCCAAGACGCACAGAAGCGTGGATCGGTCGCCAAGGCCGGTGCCGCCAAAGTCGAGCTTGCGGCGTCGGAGGCGGCACTCGATGCAGCCAAGCGCCTCGTGTCCGCCGAAGCCCTGACATTGCTTCAGGATGCCAGGAAGTTCGTCGAGGCTGGCGGTGATGAAGCTCTTGCCGCAGTGGACCTGGACATCGAGGAGCTTGCTGGGCAGCTCGTCAAGCTGGAGGAGCGGCTGACGGAGATCGCGCCGTTGGTAACGCCGCAAGCGATCGTCGCACACGACGGCGCATGCAGGTATGTGCTGGCGGGCGGGCACGAAACGTTCGGGTCGCTGAGCGACAAGCGGTTGTCGCTTGAACAACAGGTCGCAGCGATAGATGACGAGATGCCCGCGCGCGAAGCCAGGTTGGTGAGGTGCCAGGCAGATTTCAGTGAGGCCAGCGCAAATGAGCTTGCTTTCATGTCGTCGTTCCAGACCACACTGGATCGCTTGGTACGAGCGCAAAAGTTCGAAGTGGATGGTCATGCGGCCTTCATGGAGAGCCAGGCCCATGCCCTGGTCGGACTCGAGGAACTTCGTGATGCGCTCGATCCTCTAAAAAAGATCAATTACCAGCGGGCGCAGGACTTCAAGCAGCACCAAGGACAGGACGAGGCTGCTCTCCAGCGTCTGATCGGTGAGGCGAGAGCGCGCCGCACGGAGGCGGTCAACAAGTCGATCAGGCTGGGTGCTGAAGTAGAAGCTCTGGAGGGCGACATCACGGAAACACAATTGGCCGCAGACGCGCTGCACGAGCTCGCCTATTTCCTGCGCAACCGCAGGAATGCTGCGGCACCGTTCGAAGAGGATCTGAGAAGTCGCGAAATCGGCAGCTCTCCCGCCGAAGCGCATGAGGCCTACCAGGCGACGGAAGCGCTTAGGTGGCGATTGCGGGATTGGCGCCCCGACCATGGGCGGTTCGACCGCACCTCCATCAGCCTGGTTCGGGGGGAGGTCGAGGCCATGGACATCGCCCGAACCGGCAAGGATGTCGGCGATGCTCGCAAGCACGCTGCGCGCGCCAGGTCAGACTTCGAGCGGGTCCGCGGAGATTTCTGCACCAAGGCAAGGGCCTCGACCAATGGAGGTTTTTCCGAAGGCGAGATCGAGGCGATCCAGACAGCGAACACGACCGCGGAGCTTTCTGACCTGGCAAAGATCAGTGAACGCCTGCGCGATCAGCTGAAGGCAGAGAAGGCCGAGCTGGAGCAACTGCAGCAGTCGACCCAAGTAATAGAGTCGGCGAGCATCGAAACGCTGACGCGTTTGGTCGAGAGCTGCAAGGGTAACCTGGTGACGATGAATGCCGTGATGGCGCGCAACCCCAAAGCACGCTTCATGATCAAGGCAGAGGTCATCTCGACGGAAAGCATCAAGAAGTTGATGGAGGATCTGCGCGATCACATCGAGGGACGCAAGCGCGATGCAAAGGATCGTCAGAAGCTGACTCGCAGTGTCTTCGAAAGCACACTTAGCACCGACATTCGTCGTGCGCTGATCGAGCGGATTTTCATCAATCCTTCGGTCGAGTTCATCCACGTCGGCATGTGGGACGGAAAGGAGCGACCGGTCCAGCCCGGCGTGTCCGAGGGACAGAAGTCGGCGCTGCAGATGCTCTGGCTGATCCGAGAATCCGAGTACCACCTGGAATGTGCCGTGCGCCGACACCTGGGTGGCGGTTCGAAAAAGAGGCTACGCAGCCGATCGCAGCGAGTGCTGTTCTTTGACGGGCTCTTCAGCAACCTGACAGATCGTCGGCTTATCGACGAAGCGTTTAAGGGGCTAGGTGAAGCTGACAGCAGCTTGCAACTGATCGGACTGATTCACAATCCCGAATACCGCAACAACTCGAAGATATTTCCCACGTACGTCGTCGGTCGGCGCGTCGGCAACCGTGATACGGAAGGTGGGCGCAGCTACATACGGTTCGAAGACGGGCGGCCGGAGGGCTCAATGGGACTCGCAACGTTTATGCACAAGCGTCAACCGAATGGCAACGGGGCGCTCGATGGATGACGTCGTCGCACCCTTGCTCGCATGGTTGCGCCGAGCCTCTGGTATCAAGGGTCGTAAGCTACTAGCAGCGGGCCTGGCATCGCGTGCGGCGCAGGCGATCAGCTCGGACGTTGTTTCGGTCTACGACGCGTTGCGACGGTTGCGGGCTAGCGAGTTGGTCTCGTACAAGCCCGACACGATGGGGGTTCCGTACGTTGGGTACCTTACCGTTGTCCCCGCCCCGGTCAATGTGTCGGCCACTGAGAAGGCCTGGCGTGAGGCTTTGGCGGCAATGACGGACGACGCGCAACTTGCTGACGCACTGGCGGTGTCCCATGCGCTCTTCGATGGCCTCGGATCCCTTGATATGGAGCATGTCATCAAGGGACTGACTCAAATCCGAGGTGCAGCAGCTTCGTTACAGGACGAGTTCGGATTCAGCGTGAGCGCGCAGCACATACTTGGCTCTTCCAAGGTGTTGAGCCGCTTGCCGATGGCCACGCTCAGACTACTGGGGGTTGATCGCTTGCCGTCGACCCCTCGATATCTGGTGGTCGCGGGGCCTCCGCATCCGTTGGCCGTTCTCTTTGTGGAGAACACGACCAGTTTCGAGGCGGCGGTGAAGGCCGGGCTCGATTCGGAGGTCGCACTGATCGCTGCGTACGGCTATGGACTGAACATGATGTCTGATAGCAGTGCGGGCCTAGCCCTACTGGAAAGCGTGAGAGGCAAGGGCTGCGAGGTCCTAAGCCGCAGTGGAACTGGACACAGTCTGGACCGGCTTTTTGGTCACTCGCGCATGTTCTTCTGGGGGGACCTCGACCGCGAAGGTTTGCGGATCGCGATGGCTTTGAGGCAGCATCTTCCCCAATTGGAACTTAGCGGCCTGTATGCGCCGATGCGGGCGCTGGTGGCTGAGCGTGATTCATCGCATCCCTACATCGGCCTCAGCGGCAAGGCTTTGCAGACAGCTTGGACACGAACAGGCGATAGCTTGCTAGACGCCCTCGCGGCCTCTTGCGAGACCCGTGCGGTCGATCAAGAAGCCCTGGACATCAAACTGTACGGACCATTCGCCCAGATGAGCTTGGCTGAAGCTGCAAGATCATCGCCTGATCCGAGCGGTAGCTGACACGGATCGCGTTTGCATTGTGGATCGTGGAGGGCTCCGCCAAATGAGCGGCAACACGGAGGCTGATTGCGCGGCGTCTGGTCAAAGTTGGGGGCATTGGGGCATGGCTCGCGATCAGCCGGTTGGCCGGATTTTTCTTCCAGTGCGAGACTGTTTTCTCCCACTCCGAGACAAATCGCCCCAACCAGCCCGATTTTTCTCCCATTGAGCGAGACTTTCACAGCTGAGGTCGCCATGCGGCGCTGGCTGGTCCTGCTCTCCCTGCTCCTGGCTTCCTGGCAGGTGCTGGGTGCCGTGCGGACGAGCGAGCCCTGCTGCGACGACCCCTGTGACCCGGTCATGGCTTGCGTGGCGGCATCGTGCTCGGCCTGTGCCGACCGGGCGTTGAGCGCCACGGTGCCCATGCTCAGCCCGGTGTGCGGTGACGATGACCGCCCTGCGGCCATCGAGTTGAGTGGGTCGTCTGCCCGCGCCGCCGACATCTGGAAGCCTCCACGGAACGCGGATCACCTTGCTTGATCCGTTTCCATTCACCTTCCAAAGGAGCTTCCAACATGAAACACATGCTGATCAAGGCCGCTGCCGGCCTGGGCCTGATGGGCCTGACCGCCGTCGTCTGGGCGGCCGAAGGCTGCTGTGGTGACCTGGCCTGCTGCCTCGAGCACCTGGTCTGCTGCCTGAACTGAAGCGGCTTGTCCGCTGAGTGAAAGACAAAGGGCCGCCGGGCATGCCTGGCGGCCTTTTTTGTTGCGGTGTCCGAGCGAAGGGTGCCGCCTTGGCTCACACCGAGTACTTGCGCAGCGCCTGTTGCGTGGACCAGTTGCCGGTGTTGACGCCGGTGCTTGCCTGGGATGACATCTGAGTGGCGGCTTCCAGCAGGCGTGTCTGCTGCTGCTTGAGCAAGGCGGTCTTGCCGCTGTAGAGGTTGGTGGCGGTGGCCAGGCGGCTGCCGCTGGCGAGTTCGTTGTCGGCGCGCTTGCCGATCGCCTTGCCCAGCTGGGCCAGCGTCGACAGTGCGGTGCCGGTGCCTGCGCTCGAAGCTGCGCTGGTGGTCAGGGCCTTGCTGAGCGCCGCCGTGTCCAGCTTGAGCGTGCCATCGGCCTGGCGCGAGAGCCCCAGCTTGGCCAGTTGCGAGCGGCTGGTGTCGGTGTTGGTGAGGGCGCGCCGTGACGAGGCCAGGGTGCTGCTCGCCTCGCTCGTTGTGTCAGGCTGCGAGGCTTTGATGGCCTGGTTGTAGGCCGCCACGAAGCGCTCGACGACCTTGGTGTTGTCGGCCACGCTGGCGCTGCTGCTGCCCAATTGGCTCAGTGACTGGGCTGCGCTGGAGAGGTCTGCCACGGTGGCCTTGTACTTGCCCAGCTGAGACAGCGATGCCGAGTGGCTCTGCAGCTGGGACTGCACGCGCCCATGGGCCTTGCCCAGGGCGGGCGAGACCTTGTCCAGCGCGGCGGTGGTGGTGTCTTCCTGCGCCGTGGTGGTGGTGGACGTGTTGGCCAGCGCCACGCTGGATGACGACAGCGAAACGGTCATCGCGGCTCTCCTCTGTGTGGATGTGGCACCGCCGCCAAGCGTGCCTGCGTCCAGTGTTGAGGATCCGCGTGCGCCGAGATGGCTGGATCAAGCAGGGGTTGTCCTGCCTGATCCGATTTGATCGGGTGTCAGGGAACTGGCACCGCGCCCGGCACCTCGAACAGCCCACCCCCGTGGGTGGTCACGTACACGCTGCCCGTGTCGAAGCCGGCCCCGGCCTGGCCTGGTGTGACCGCACTGGGCAGCATCAGCCCACGCGCCAGCGTGCACCACTCACCGCCGGGCGTCAGCCGCCACACCTCGCCGCTCCAGTACGAAGCCACGTACAGCAGGCCCTGGCGGTCGATGCCCAGGCCGTCCAGCCAGGTCCAGCCGCGGCCGTCGGGCGCCTCGGCCACCACGCGGACCTCGCCGGACGCGCGGTTCACCGCCAGCACCTTGGGCGGGATCATCTGGTTGACGTAGAGCGTGCGCTCGTCGGCGCTGAGCGCCAGGCCGTTGCTGTTGAGCTTGAGCCAGCCGCGCTGCACGGTGCCATCGGGCAGCACGCGGTCCAGGCTCTTGGCCAGGTCGTCCGAGGCGTAGAAGGTGCCGTCGCTGGCGCGCACCACGCCGTTGGCCATGGCCAGGCCCTTGACCACCTGGGTGACGGCGCCGGTGACCAGGTCGACCCGGGCGATGCCGGCGGCGCCCAGCCAGGGTGTCAGGCCCGTGAGGGTGTTGCCGGTGCCCACGTAGGCTTCTCGCTCGTTGGCCACGGCGATGCCGCCAGGCGACTTCAGGCTGGACGTCACCGTGGTGACCGCGCCTTGCGGGGCCTCCAGCCGGAACAGGGCGCTCTGGGTGATGCTGGTGAACAGCAGGCGGCCCTGCGGGTCGAAGGCGATGGATTCGAGCGGGCCGCGGCCGCTGGCGAGCTGGCGGGGCGAGCCAACGCCGGGGCAGTCGGCGGGGGCGGCGCTCGATGGCGTGGCCGCCAAGCCCGTCAGCAGCGCGGCGAGCGCGAAAGCGAGGATCGGGGTCCTCCCTGTGAATTTGTTCATGTGTGTCTCCTCGGATTGTCGCACCGATGGTGATAAAACTATCACTTCGATCGTATCGAGGTGTCAGCGGGCGCGCCTGGGGGCTTTCACGGAGGGCGCACCCGTGCGTCCCCTACACTCGCGCCGATGCCTTCTGCCTTGCCTGTTCCTCGCGTCACGCCATCGTTGCCCGACCACCTGCTGGCGCTCGATGGCACACGGCTGCACCTCACCCATTGGCCCGCGGCGCCAACGCAACCACTGCGCGGCGTGGTGCAGACGCTGCATGGCTTTGGCGAGCACCAGGGCCGTTTCGAGCCCCTGGTGGCGGCGCTGAACCAGGCCGGCTGGGCCGTGGCGGGCATCGACCACCGGCACTGCGGGCGCTCGGACGGCGCCCGCGGCGTCATCCGCGATGGCGACGACCTGCTGCGCGACCAGGCCCACCTGCACGACATGCTCGGCCAGGCCTACCGCGGCCTGCCGCACGTGATGATCGGCTCGAGCTTGGGGGGCTTGCTGGCGGCGCGGTTCGCGGCGGCGCAGGCGCTGTTGGCCTCCCGGTCTGCCGAGGTCGAGCCCTGGGTGCGCCAGGTGGACGCCGTGGTGCTCATCGCGCCAGCGCTGGCCCCGGCGCTGAGCCCGCCGCAAAGCGCCACGCTGGCCGTGCTCTCGCGCATGGTGCCGGACCTGCCGGTGTCGCTGTCCTACATGCTGGCCTGGGCCTCGTCCGACCCCGATGTGGTGGCGGCCAAGAAACAAGACCCGCTCATCCACACCTCGATGACGCCGCGCGTCGTGCAGCACATGCTGGCTTCGGCGCGGGTGGTGTTCGAGCAGTTGCCGCTTTGGCGCACCCCCGCGCTCATCTGCCACGCCACGGCCGACCGCCTGGTCGCGCCTTCGGCGGCGCGGCGCTTCGTGCGCGAGGCGCCCGCCGGCTTCGTCGACGAGATGGCCTGCGTGGACATGGCCCACGACCTGCTCTTCGAGCCCTGCGCCCCCGACGTGATCGCGCGGATCGTGGCCTGGCTGGATCAGCGAGGGGCCCCGCGATGAGTGCGGCGAGTCGGGCGTCCGGCAGCGACACCCGCGCGCGCCTGATCGAATCCGCCATGAGCGAGTTCATCGAGCACGGCTTCGCTGGCACCGACACCAACCGCATCGCGCGCCGCGCCGGCTTCGCGCCGCAGACCTTCTACCGCTGGTTCGACGACAAGGCGGCGGTGTTCGCCGAGGTGCTGCACGTGTGGGACGAGGCCGAGTTCGCGACGCTGGCCGCCCTGGTGGGCGAGGGCGACGCGGGCGGTGGCGGGCTGAGCCCGTTGCAGCTCGCCGAGGCTTGTGTGGAAAACATGCGCCCCTTCCTGACCTTCCGCCAGCACCTTCGTTCGGTGACGATGCAGGATGCCGCCGTGCGCCAGGCCCGCGCCCGCGGTCGGGCGGGCCTGCTGGTGCGCCTGTCGCTGCTGTGCCCGCACCTGTCGCCCGAGGCGCTGGCCCACGCCGTGCTGCAAATCGAGTCGCTCAGCGAGATGCTGGCCCGCGGTGACCACACCGACCTGGGCGCGGGCGA
>JACCDV011242044.1_pt1 | contig 22262 bp, 24 predicted proteins | sample 7446131 | NCBI WGS metagenome assembly JACCDV01 (sample SAMN15323448, study PRJNA562643) | freshwater metagenome | isolation source: river surface water | place: USA:Blue River Watershed | collected 2017-08-17
AACCAAAGCCAAATAACAGCCGAACGATGAAACACCTACTCCTCCTCCTTTTTTTGCAATGCATAACAAAGACTGTTTTTGCTTGGCCAATAGAACCGCAAACCCTGCGCAAATTAATCGAAAGCAGTGCGTACATCGTTATTGCAAAAGTTGAAAACCCGGCACCAAGAAGCGGGAACATGATTTATTATGATAGCGGAGATACCCTTGCTGATTTATACATCACAGAAACTTTGAAAGGTGATTTGAATGCTAACCATATTCAAGTTTTTTATGAAGCGGGAATGGTTTGTCCGGCACCACCAATATATCTGAATCAAAGTACAGTAGTGGCCTTCTTATATAAAAATGAGACTGGTTCAACTTTTTCAACCCAAGGCTTGTCATACGGTTCAAAAGTTATGTTGAGTGAAGCAGCGTTGAGTGCTTACAGAACTAGAATCATTGAGTACTTAGAGATTCTTAAAGTAGCTAATCCTCATCAAAGGAATGCTGCCACGGTAGAATGGTTAGTAAAGTGCAGTGAAAATAAATTCACCAGATGGGAAGGCGCCTATGAATTATCCAGAAAAGGCAACTTTATGTCTCATTATGACCGTTCAACTGACCCGCAATTTTATAAGCACCTATCAAAGTCACAATTGCAGCGACTTGATGCTGCGTTTTTTGCCACTGATACAATTGGCTACAGTGAACTTTGTTTGGCAAAATTAATTTCAAAACAAAGTTATAAGCGTCTTAAAAGTCATTTGCTGTACAATTTAGCATTTGCTGACTATTATCTTGCGGAAGATATCATGAGAATGATTATAGACATTGACCTGAGCAAAGAGTTAATGTCCATATATGAAGAGGCCCGCAATATTAGTTACGACGACAAGGATAAAGAAGCGAAGCAAAAAATTATTATTGCTAAATTTATTTCAGTTGCTTCACAAAAGTAAAATGATTACCAATTTTAAATGACTGAAAAACAACGCTTCACCTCCAAAATCACAAAGGAATACTACTCAGAAAGAATAAGTAGATTTCTAGTGTTAATCATGATTATCGTTTTAGTTTTTTTTATTTTTCTTTTATATTCAGCAGATCAGGAGTCATTCTCGGAGCTCATTTTATCTCGGTATCCATTTGGAATTGGTATTTTGGCGTGTTTAGTCGTATTTCATTTTAGGGTGAAATATTTTGTTTATCAAATTGACATTACAACTGAAAATATCATCTTGTGCCGATTAGCAATTAATAAAGAAGAAGTTATCAAGATAGATTATGAAAATTTAGAAGTTCAAGTTATTGAGTTAGTGCGGCGAAATTCTCCGAAGGCTGGTTGTTATGAATTGAGGTTCCTGACAAATGGAAAGAAATATAGTCTTAATGAAAATAACGAATGGTCTTTTAAACAAATCCATCAGATCATATCAGAATTAGAGAATGTGAGAATCCAGCAACCATTCAGAGTAGATGGCTTTCATTTTAAGAAAGATATTTTCGAGAGGATTTAATTCATTTTTGAAAAAGACTATTTTCCAACACCAAGACCCCGTTGAAAAAGCAACTGACAGCAAAGCACAATTTTGTTAACGACACTATTTTTCGACTCAAAATAGCAGTGTTGACAGCAGCTCGTATTGTCAAGAATTTGCTGCGCCCGTCTAGAAAATTTAGCAAAACAAGTCTTTTGGTGCATGAACCTGTCATTGCTATTTCCAAAAGCGAGCTCTGGAATCCTTTTGATAACAAAGACAACTGGATTTTGACTGCGGGTAAAATCGAGAACTTGAGAATTGCTGTTCAAAAGTTAAATGGCCTTGAGGTTGGGGCAAATGAAGTGTTTAGCTTTTGGAAACACATTGGCAATCCAAACTATGGTCAAGGCTATGTGATTGGTAGAGAAATCAGAGAAGGATGTATTGTGCCAACAATTGCCGGCGGACTTTGCCAACTCTCAAATGCTTTGTATGATGCTGCGCTGCGGGCCAATTTTGAAATAGTGGAGAGGCACAAACACACTAAAGTCATTAAAGGTTCACTTGCCGAAAAAGACCGAGATGCGACCGTCAAATGGAATTACCTGGATTTGCGTTTCAAGTCTTCTTTTGATTTCAGAATTGAAATTGAGCTCACATCAGATCATTTGATAGTGGCTTTTAGGTGTCCGCAAAAGCAAGCAGAACCGGTTCAAGACAAATTGTCTTGGAAAGCATCCAGTAAACTCAATGATTGCTATTCATGCGGCAATATGGCTTGTTTCAAACATCATGACAAGACAGGTGTGGAACAAGAAATCGCCACGACCACTTTTATCCTCGACGAAAAATGGCCAGAATACGACAAGTATGTAAGTCAAACCGCCACCAAAGCAGACCATTTCATTTTACCCTTGAAGAAAAATCGATGGATCAAAACCAATAGATATAGCTGGGCTGCTGCACATCCACAAAAAACCAAAGCAACACAATTTCAGGGTCTTTTAAGAGCCCTTCAACTCAGGTTTGCGCCCAAGAATAAGAACAATGTATTTGAATTGAGCCTGCAGCTTGACAAGAAAATCGCCAAGGCGGCAGCACGGCAAATTCCAATAGACGCAACACATGTGGTCATTGCTCAAAACTTATTGCCCTACATTTATGAGACCGGAGCTCTAGGTGGCCGCACTTTTGATGTGTTCATGACCAGGCTGCCTTTTGAAAAGCTCCATGAAAGACTTGATTTAGCCTTTACGTTCCACAATGAAAGCCCGACGCTCAATGATTTCAGAGCAAGTAAAGAATTGATTGCACTCGAAAACAAAGCACTCACTAGCGCAAGAAAAATCATTACTCCGCATTCAGAACTTGCGGCTATTTTCAAAAACAAGGCAGTGAAGCTCGATTGGCAAATTCCAGCTATACCCAACGGACAGCCCAACGGAACTAAAGTGCTTTTCCCGGCTTCAGCTGTAGGAAGAAAAGGCGCATATGAAATGAGAAGGTTGGCAAAAGAACTGCAACTAGAGCTCGTCATTTCCGGACGAACAATTGAGACTGCCCATTTCTGGCAGGATTTGAAAATTGAAAAATTCAACGGTGACTGGCGTCAAATAGGTTTGGTTGTTTACCCAACTTATGTAGAGCACCAACCCAGACTGCTCCTGAAAGCTGTAGCTCAAGGCATCCCCGTCATTACCACAACTGCTTCCGGACTTGAGCCTTCAGCGCAAGTTGAAGTGCTAGAAATCAATAACTTTGAACAACTGAAAAATGTAACAACCTCTCGGTTACGATCAAAAAAGTAGCCCTGACCGAAAACTTGATGCAATAATTATTGCTGACAAAACCTATTAAGACAAGACCTGGGGCAAAGGCAAGGCCAAGGAAAAAATCCTCAGAGTTTGATAATTTTATACACTAGATTACTTTAAAGCACTATTCATGAAATTTGTCAGTACCCTTTTACTAGTATTATTCGCCAATTACTTATCGGCGCAGCAACTATCCGAAAACTATGAAATCTCTCGTTCAATAGGTTATAAGCAGAATGATTATCTTGATGTAAATACAGATGGGATTCTTGATTTGGTAACCCTTGGTCTAGATGACTTTTCCTATTACCTTGGAAATGGGGATGGGACTTTTGGCATGAAGAAACTCATTCGGGATACGCTATCTGTTGGAGCTGCTCAAACTGTAAATTTTGACTATTCAGATTTCAATAATGATGGCAAAATTGATTTTGTAGTCTATTCAGGTGTTTCCAATGCTGTTGAAGTATTTTTAAACAATGTAAGCGGGTTTAATAAAGTAGTCCTTCAGAATGTGAGCCCCTATATTAAAAGTGTTTTCTGTTTGGACATGACAGGCGATGGCTTAGAAGATGTATTAACAGGTCATTATATTGGCCAGGGAGCAATTCCAGAGTGGATTCAAATCTATGTGAATCAAGGAGGAGGTAATTTTGCGAGTGGAACTACATTGGTCACTAATGTTTCAGTCAATGACATTTTCAAGTTACAAGACATGGACAACGACGGAGATGAGGATATTGTCAAAAGGAATGTTGGAACGCCGACCTCTGTAACGATTATAAAAAATATGGGTACTACCTTTACAAGCGGTATGTACTATGGGGTAATTGGGAAGACTTTTACAGAGTTTGATATTTTAGATGTAGACAACGATGGTTTTAAAGATATTGTTGTTCCTTTTTACAATTCACCGACGTCCATTCATTGGTGGAAAAATTTAGGGAATGCCAATTTTATGACGGGATACGATATAACCGTACCTACACGCGCTAATTGCGTCGACATTACAACCTCAGATGTTGATTTGGATAGCTATTTGGATGTCGTCATGACAACAGCAAATATGGTGTATTGGTACAAAAACACCTCTGGTATTTTTCAAGTGATTGATACACTTGCAACCACACAATTTTACACTTTTGTAACGAGTGATATTGATGATTTAGATGGCGATTTATTACCTGACTTAAATACTGTAGATGATTATGGTTCAAGTGTTTACATAAATAGTGGGTCTGCCCAATTTTCCATAGGAGACCGAATTACACAGATGCCTAAAGACCCAATATTTGTCGATATAAAAGACATTGATAACGATGGGATAAAAGACGTAATTTACTCTACAGGTTTTGGCCCTTCTTTTATAAAAGATATTGTTTGGCATAAATCAGATGGGAACAATCATTTTAATGAGGAAACAGTCATTCTGCGAAATTTCATAGATATTATGGGCTATGAAGTGGAAGACGTTGACAATGATGGTGACAATGACATTGTAATGGGCTGTACGAGTTGCTCAATTAACTCAGTGACTTACACGAATCGCTTAATTGTAATGAGGAATAATGGCACAGGAAATTTTACTTCAGTTTCAAATTTAGGGCTCAGTAAGGCCAGATTCATTCAGGTAGTGGACATTGATAATGATTCAGATAAGGATATAGTGGCTGTCAGTGCTTTGATTTCAGGCTTTAATACCGTTAAGATATTTTGGAATAATGGTGCTAGTTATACCGAGCAAATAATCTACAACGGGACAGTAAGTAAAGAGGATGTGTTTGTGGCAGATATGAATGGTGATTCCAAAAAAGACTTAGTCATAAAAACAACGTTAGGATCGGGTTTCCCAGGCTTTGAAATTTGGTTCAATAATGGGTCAAACTCTTTTCCAACTAGCACGCCTTATCTAAGACGTAATTTTCAAATCTGTGTAAGAGATTTTGACAATGATGGAGACAGTGATGTGATGAAATCATATACTTATGGTAGTTTGAATGAAGGAATCATGTTATTGAAAAATAACGGCGCCGGTCTTTTTACAGATTCAGTTTCTCTTGAGTATTTTGTGCCTGGTGTTTCAAATTCAAAGTATTTATATCCTTTCGACTTTGACAATGATTTAGATCTTGACTTATTCACGTTAGAAAGCGATTCCATAACCTATTTCAAAAATATGGGAGGTGGAAATTTTGCACCAAAAGCATTAGTTCAAACGGGCATTTGGTTAGTTAGCGATCTTGCATTAGGAAATATTGATGGTGATCCGTTTAAAGAAATCGTTACTGGCAGTGAAGGCCATGATCAAGTAATGACAGTTACTTATGCTAATGTTGCAAACACCCCTATTTTAAATGTCTCTAACGATACAGTTTGTGCAGGTTCAACTATACAAATTGTTGTCGCTAATAATACGGCATTAAATCTGAATACTACATGGGCATTGTACGAAGGATCTATTGGTAATAGCCCTAATCAATTATCGACCACTGGAACGTTTAATGTGAGCGTTGATTCAACAACAACTTATTTCATTTGCGGGTATGGGGGTGTAAGTCTAAATGGTAATATTCAAGAAACCACAGTTTTTGTCAATCAATCAAGTTGGGAAGAAAGTGCTTCTGCTTGTGGGTCATATAACTGGTCAGTAAATGGAACAACCTATACAATGTCAGGAATTTATATAGAAACCTTAACTTCTATGCAAGGTTGCGATTCAATACGGATACTAAATCTAACAATCACCCCACTAACTATTATAGGAGAAACTTTGAGCGTATGTAACAGTTATTATTGGCCAGCTTCAGGAATCACTTACAATTCATCTGGATTATATACTTTGGTTTTTGCAGGTTCAAATGGGTGTGATTCTGTTTTAACTTTAGATCTCACGATTCACTCACCAAGCTCGGGGATCGCCGTCGAGGCGGCTTGTGATAGTTATACTTGGATAGATGGCGTAAATTACACGGCAAGTACAACTGCGCCAACTTGGACCTTAACAAATGCACTCGGTTGCGACTCCGTTATAATGTTGGATTTGACGATTTACCCTTCTACAGCCTCTACAATAATCGATACGGCAATGGATTCATATACACTTAATGGCCAAAATTATACGTTAAGTGGCACCTATGTACAAGTAATTCCAAATGCAATCGGTTGTGATAGTACAATCAGTTTAGAATTGACGATTTATTATTCATTAGTTGAAGAATTTCAGTTGGCATCGTTCTCAGTTTCACCGAATCCGAGCAATGGAGATTTACACATAAAATGGGATGAAGAGTCGATAAACGTAAAAGACCTTAAACTTCTTGACAACAGTGGGAGAGTTGTCAAGGACCTAGGGATTGAAAACCAATATCAAGATTTAAGTGCGTTAGTCAGTGGTGTTTATTACATCAAAATTGTATCTAAACAAGGAAATTACTTTTTAAAGTGGGTTCGCTACTAACACATTCTAAAAATAAAATTTCTCAACACCCCTTTTCTCGCCCTTGTCGCCGACTACTTAATTTTGGAGCTTTTATATTAATATGACCCGCAAAGCACTTCGATATATTTTCTTTTTTCTGCTGGCTGTTTTCTTATTGATAATTTTTAGCCCCTTCGATTATGTAAGCATAGCTAATGCTTTTATACATTTTTGGCTGACTTTCCTTTATGGCATTATTATCTTCATCTACTATTCCGGTACAGTGAAAATCAGAAAAAGACGCATCATCGTTTCGGTTATAAGTCTTCCAATTGCTGTGTTGTTTTCACTGTACATTTATATCGTGAGTCCGAATAATGAAGTAGAAATAACCCGTGTTCCAAATAGTAAAATGATCATTACGAATCAATTTTATACTTTATTCTTCGCGGGAAATCCCAGAATGGAGATTGTAATTGGTTATCCTATTCTATTCAAACAACTCATTTGGCGGATCAATTCATACACCAAATATGGTGAAGGCGATAACGATGAAATGTTATCTAAATATCACTTGCCAAAAGGAATAAAAGCCGCTGATTACGGATTGTTCATTTTAGAAAAGGAGCACTATTTATTAGAAGAATTTGATGGAGATAATAGGGTTTACAAAATTGCTGAATGAGTAATTTAGGAAGATTTAATTGTCTTATTCCTCGGAAATATCATGGTGCAACAGTCGTTAAGGTGTTGTGAAGCGATTAATTGAGATGAAAATATACCAAATATTGGTATTTTTATTGAAAATTTAAATCATGGGAAAAAATACATCAATCACCTTAGGTAGCTATTTTGATCAGTTCATTCAAAGTACACTTAGTGCAGGACGGTATAAAAATGCAAGCGAAGTGGTTCGTGCCGGTTTACGTCTTCTCGAAGAGGAGGAACAAAAAATTCAAGCATTGCGTCTAGCAATTGAAGAAGGTATTAAAAGTGGCATTGCAGAAGACTTTGACCCAGAAGTGCATTTAAAGACTTTAAAAGCGAGTAGAAAATAAATGGCCAAGTTTAAGTTAACAAACAATGCCGTAAAAGATCTATCCGATATTTGGAACTATACTTTCGTCACTTGGTCTGAAAGTCAAGCAGATAAATATTACAAACTTCTATTAAACGCATGTGCAGCTATAGCTAAGCAGCCAAATCAAGGCAGAGTTTATGAAGAAATTTATACTGGTTTAAAAGGTGAAAAAATCTCAAAACACATTATTTTCTATCGAATTATGGCCGATCAATCGATTGAAATAGAAAGAATCCTACATGAAAGAATGGATCTAAAGAAAAAACTATTGTAATGTTTCAACTCTCGATATAAAACATTGATCACAAAACGCAACATATCGAAACTTTTGAATTGGACCTATTGTCTCATTCTTTTGCTATTTTTTTTTGATCAGCTGCCTCATTTTGACATCAAAAGCCAAGCCCTAAAATCTTTTGTTTATCTCGGATTACTGTTAGGCACTCCCGTTCTGCTTCTTTGGAATTATTTTGCCTTTACGCAGAGAAAACAACAACTCTTAGGAACACTTTATCCGTCAATTATTTTGATTTTCATTTTTGTGATTGATCCATTGGATGTGCTGTTTTCAAGCGGCTCATGGCATACCCAAACAGTTTTGTATCAGCATCGCACTTCGCGTTTTGAGCAAATTGAATTTCAACTGCAAGACAAAGGAGCTTTAGGCTACAATAAGCGTACAGTCCAAGTGTTCTACCTTACGCCCTTATTTACCTGGAGTAGCCCTGTTCCTAAAAACTTCCATTTTGTCAAAGAATGGAAAAAGGTTAATTTAGACTGTAATGAACTTGGCTTGAAGATGCCATAAGCATATTACATTTTTAATTCCAATCTACCCCCATGCCTAAAAAACTCAAATTTATATCGATCATTTGTTGGATACTTTTTTCGCGTGGATTTGATGCTTATTGTACGATACAACACACGCCTGATTTGAGTAAGGAAGCCAATCCGTTGGTTACTGTATTGGGAATTTCGTCGTGGACCTTATTACTTGGGATAATTGGCTTATTGACGCTTTACATTTGCTTTGCATTTTATAAAAGTGTGTTTCACCCCATCTCTTTGGAACCGACTGAAAGAGGCTTAAATTTTCGAGAGTATGCGGCTTTTCTTTATCTAGGAGAGCGTACACATTGGTCTGCCATGTTGTATAAATATCCAAAAGATCTCAAGCGCTTACATCAGTATTTTGGTTCTGTTTTAACAGCTTGTTTAATTTATGCAGGCATCATTTCTACGGTGATGTGGTTACTCATTCAAAATGCTGAATGGTACCGTGAAATCCATACTGCGGGTCGCGTATACTTCTTTCTCATTGGCGGCAGTATACAAATCATCATTACTTGGAATTGGCAGAAATATAAAATATATCGATCTTTAGCTCATTCATAAAGAATGTCAATCAATAACAATCTGTTCCACAAATAATTAAATCATGAAAAAATCCATTTTACTGAGTTTCATCGCACTTCTTTTTGTAGGGAGCAATTGTTCAAGTTGGGCACAAATCAAATTGCAGCTCAACCTTCAGAAAGGAGTAGTGTACTCACAAAGTATGCAGTCAAAATATTTGACTACCACAACAGTCGAGGATGAACATATGGAGATGGAGGTTCAGGTATCCGGCGATATTGCATATGAAGTACTGGAAGTGCTCGATTCCAGTTATCAATTAGAGGTTTGGTATGAAAGCATGTCAATGAGCATAAAATCTCCAGAAGTGAGTATGAGTTTCAGTTCAGAATTAGACCAAGAAAATGATATGCTTTCGAACATTCTAGGAGCAATGGTCATGGAGCCTTTCGAGGTAAAATTAAATAAACAAGGAAAGGTCCTCGAAGTAAAAAATATAGAAAATATATTCAATTCGGCACTTGATGAAGCTGGTTTAGACCCAATTGATCGGGAGAATATCAAAGCACAATTGAAGCAGTCTTTTGGTGATGAATCTTTAAAAGGTAATATTGAAATGATCACGGCGATTTTTCCAAAAAATGACGTTGCAATTGGCGATAAATGGTCTGTGAAATCCAATATGAAATCTATTATTGAAGTAGGGGTAACGACTATTTATGAGTTAAAACAAGTCACCCCCGAAGAATATATCATTAAGGGCTATGCAAAAACTGATACTGAGAATAATCTTGAATACATCAAGATGAGAGATGTTTATACGAATTACAACATTTCAGGAACTACAGTATCAGAATTTAGAATAAATAGAAAGACAGGTTGGATGAATAGCGCTACAATGGACCAAGAAATCAATGGTATTGTAAAATCTAAAAAGGATCTAAAAAGTGCTGTACTGAATGTCATAAGAATCAAAATGAAAGGTCAAATTATTATGACTGGAAAAGCCTCATGACCCCAAGCCCTGAACACAACGCTAAAATTGCCAAGCTGACCTTTGCTCAAGTTTATCCGCTTTATGTGGCTAAAGTGGAACGCAAAGGACGCACAGAAGCAGAATTGCGGCAAGTGATTGAGTGGTTAACAGGTTTTGATTGGCCGCGTCAGCAAGCTTTGATTGCTGAAAAAGTGAATTTTGAAGTGTTTTTTGACCGCGCACAATTGCATCCAAATGCAAGTTTAATCAAGGGGCTTATCTGTGGTTATCGTATTGAAGAACTAGAAAATGAACTCACTAGAAACGTCCGCTATTTAGATAAACTCGTAGACGAATTGGCTAAAGGCAAAGCGATGGAAAAAATCCTGAGGGTTTAGGTTTGTAGTTTTTTTGATCCAATATTCAAGACCAAAAAGACCCTTTTAGACGGGGCTTTTAAATACCCCCCCTGGAATTAGCATTATTTCGTTTCATCAGAAAATCAAATCTGTATGAAATCAATTTACCTTCTTTTGCCATTGTTCTTCTTTGCTGTATTTACGTCCTATTCTCAAGTGACCTATACATTTCTGGAGCACAACAATGTTTCAGCCTATATTTCTAATATGGGTACCTATTTTTGGAACAATGAATCAAGCCCAGTAATACGGTACGAGGTCCCCAAAGGCTCGGGGCATAATATGATTTTTACCTCAGAGTTTTGGTTTGCAGTCAAAGATGCAGCAGACTCAATTCACATGACCCAAGGGGGCTTCGAAAATGTTAAAGATATTTTTAACGGACCAATTTCTATTCCGGGAAGCTACGATACGCCTGAATATCAAGATATTTGGGAGCAAAAGATTTGGCAGATTTGTCAAGCAGACATCGATAATTTTAAATTGATTTGGCAATGCAATAATGGTTTAATTACTGTTGGATGTGACGATATTCCTCCATTATCACAGGAAGTTCTTGACAATATTTATAGTTGGCCAGCGCATGGCGATATTACAAAAGGCCAATCCTACTATTTAGCGCCTTTTTATGATTATAATTCGGATGGCAGTTACAATCCTGATGACGGAGATTATCCCATCATCAAAGGTTGTTGTGCGACGTATATGATCAAAAATGATGCTGCGTTTCCTCATAATTACACCTCGACAGCGCCAATAGGCATGGAATTACATCTGATGTTTTATCAATATTTAACCGCAGACTACCTCAAGGACATCACTTTTGTAGACCTTTTAGCCATCAATAAAAGCGGAACAGATTATCCTGAAATTGCCCACAGTATTTACTTAGATGCCGATGTTGGTTTTTATGGGGATGATTTTTACGGCTGCGACTCCACCAACAACGTCATTTATTTTTACAATGCAGATAACGATGACCAAGAGTTCAATCCTTTTTTAGGATATGGAATTAATCCGCCGGCATTTGGCGTAGTAAGTTTAGAGCAGGATCTTACGGCTAGTGCGGTTGTAGAAATAGGGACTTCTGCAATAGATGAAAAATGGAACGTAATGAACGGGCTACAGTTTTTTGGCACTCCTTGGTTGAATCAGAGTGGTCAGCCAACAAATTTTTTGTATTCGGGAAATCCAAATGACGTAAGCTCTTGGAATGAACTCAATGCAATGAATCCACCGGGCGACGTAAATGGCATTGCATCTGTAAAGAAAAATAATTTCAATAATGGCGATACACTCAAACTGTCATATGCCTTTTTGTATGCGCGAGATGGCACTCATATTGAAAATGTTCAGTCAATCATCGATATGGCTGCGGCAGTCAAGGTTTTCTATGATAATGAATCAGATGTGGCATGTAATGGCGCTACTTGGAATGTTTCTGAGCAGGATGCATTTCAAATTAACATTATGCCTAACCCGAGTTATGGCAAGTTTCAAGTCAACACATTTCATTATCAAATTGATGAAGTCAATGTGAAGAATGCATCCGGACAGCTTATCAAACGAATGATACCGATTTGTACCGATCAAATGGAACTTGATTTAACAGGTGAACAGTCTGGTATTTATTTCTTAGAATTGAAATCAGAATCTAGAATTGTTGTGAAAAAGATTGTCGTTCAATAGGTGTATTTTCGTACATTCCAAGCATTGATTTTTATTGTACTTTCACTACATGATTCAACATAATACAATGAAAATCCTTTTTTTACTCTTCACTATTTGTTGTGGGATTGCTCAGGCTCAGGTCAGCTTTTTAGGTTTTGATCGCGATTATTGCCCTGATCCGCTTTCGATCAGCTATACTTATGAGAATTTTAGTTTGCCTGGAGGCTCTTCTGCTCAGCATGGCTTTAGAATTTTCCGAGACGGCGTGGAGGTTTATTCTCAGCAAGGGTCGATGAATAATAGTACTTCGTGTTTAGACCTTTATTTTGTGAATGACGCGGTTGGCTTTATTGTAACTCAGGCGCCGGGTGGAGGGAAGCAAGTGCTCAGAACACAAGATTACGGCAATAATTGGCAAATCATTGGCGGAGGTGCTCCAAATTATTTAGGCCTTTATGTGCTCAATGACTGGACGGCCTATTTAGTGACCCAGTGGGATTTTCCCAAACAGCTTTACGTGTGTCGTTGCAGTGATCAACTGAACAACATCAATAGTACGGTTATCTACGACACCATTCAGCAAGCCAATATGGTTGTTACTGATGTGTTGCTCAATCCGGATCGTTGTGGAGCTGATTCGCTTGTTTTTTCCATTTGGAATGGCACCGACACTATTAATTATCAGATCAATTTTAACTTATTGAATGCGAGTTCTTCAGAAGCGCAAACGGAGCAACTATTAAGCTATCCGAATCCGACATCAGATATTTTTACGCTGTCAACTACCGAAGCGCTTGAAGGGGTTCAGTTATTTGATTTGTCGGGGCAGCTGGTCCATGATTTTAGCGCTGAAGCTTTGCAGCAAAAGCAATGCTCTGTTGCAAGTATTCCAAATGGGACCTACGTAGTTCAAGTGAAAACCAAAACGTCAAGCTTTAATTTGAAGCTGCTCGTTGATCATTAAACAGGTGTAAAAAAGAAAATCCCCGAAAAAAATTGTATCTTCATTTTCCTAAACTAAACCTACCATCATGGAAAATAATGAGTTACAAGCCGCTACTGCACAAAACTATCAATTAGAATTTAAAGGAGAAGGCTCGGCCTTTTTTGGGATTTTAATTGTCAATTGGATTTTAACCGTCTTAACCTTAGGCTTCTATTATCCATGGGCGCGCGCCAAGCAGTTGCAATATACTTATAGTCATACCACGCTTAACAACGAGAGTTTTTACTTTTCAGGCACTGGGGCTGAAATGTTCAAAGGCTTCATTAAGTTAATTGGGATGTATTTACTTTTTATAGTGGTTTACGGTTTATTTGTAAGGTATGCTGAGTCTCCAATTTTGGCCGTGCTTGTGCTCTACCTTTGTATTTTTGCAATTATCCCCGTTATTATTCATGGTTCTTTGCGCTACAGAATGAGCCGTACTTCATATCGAGGTATTCGTTTTGGTTATCGTGGAGACCGCAGAGAGCTCATGGTACAGTTCTTCCGCGATGTTTTACTTTCAATTGTAACGTTCGGAATTTACAGCTCTTGGTTGTCAATGAATCTGCGTTCCTATACGCATCGCCATATGCGCTATGGAAATATTGAATTTTCCAATGAAGCCAAGGGTGCCGACTATTTTATCTTGAATTTAAAGGGGGGCTTGCTCACTATTCTTACACTCGGTATTTATTCGTTTTGGTGGCAAAAAGATATTTTCAATTATTACATTGATAACATGGAGCTCAAGCAAAATGAGAACCGAATCAAAATGCATTCTACAGCAACAGGTGGCGCTTTCTTTAAATTGCTCGTCACGAATTTTCTATTGTTGTTTTTTACCTTCGGAATTGCAGCAGCTTGGGTTGAAATGCGCACACTACGCTTTCTTTTTAGTCATATTCAAATGACAGGAAATATCGATTTTTCAGCGGTTTCTCAAACAGAGGCAGCATACAACGATGCTTTTGGTGAAGATGCCGCAGACTTCTTTAATATCGACTTAATTTAAATGGAATCTTTGGAATTTTCTGCTTGGTATTTTGATGGCCTTACCTCAGCGCCGCTTGCTGTCAAGTTAAGATTCCATCCACAACAAAAGCTGCTTTATTTTCAAGTTCAAGATGCTAGTGAGCAGCAATGGCAGTTTACCGATATCGAGCTACAGGATGCCCCGGGTCTTGTCGAGTTGAGAAACCGTGCAGATAGGTCGGCTTTTATCCGAATAGACACCACTAAAGAACAGCGCAATCAGATCCACAAAACGGTGGCAAAAACCAATTTTTATTTTCAATTTAGACAGCTCAGTTTATTTAAAGTCATTTTAGTTGCGTGCTTAGTTTTCTTCGGACTCCTTGCCGCTTATCTTTGGGTTTTGCCGCCACTTGCAGAAAGAGCTGTACTCTTGTTGCCCACCACTGTTGATGACCAAATTGGCGATACTTTTTACGCTTCCTTTGTCGAACATTCAGACATCGATCAAAAGCGCACTAAGGCGCTCAATTCATTTGCTGACGAACTCGAGTTGTACAACAAGCGTCCCTTGCATTTCAATGTTGTTAAATCAAGTGAAGTCAACGCTTTTGCAATGCCAAATGGCGAAATTGTAGTCTATACTGGTTTGCTAGATCAACTTGATAACACAGCGCAGCTCGTTGCTTTGTTGGGCCATGAAGTTAGCCACGTCAATGAGCGACATTCCATGCGTTTACTCAGCCGTAATTTAGCTGGTTATCTTGTGCTATCCTTAGTTATTGGTGATGTCAGTGGTTTTACCGCCGTTTTAGCCGACAACGCACAACAATTACAAATGCTTTCTTATTCAAGAAAACACGAAGAAGAGGCCGATCATTTGGGCTTGAAAATTTTAATCAAGAACAAACAGAATCCAACCGGCATGCTCGAGTTGTTTGCCAAACTGAAAGGTTCCTCGCAAATAAATGTCCCTGAACTACTGAGCTCACATCCCTTACCAACTTCTCGTATTCAAGCCCTCAATAAAAAGTTAGTGACGCTTCACTACCGAGTAGCGCCCAACGATAAATTGGAGACTTATTTTTCACAACTTAAAAGATAAACCCGATGAAATGGATCTTATACGCTTTGCCTATCTTATTACTAGCAAGCTGCGGCAAAATAAAAACACCAAACCAAGAGGCTAAAAAGATATTTGGAAAATGGCGTTTTGTGATGAGTAGCGGTGGATTCGGCGGTTCGGGTAATTCAAGCTATGATAGTACTGATACCTATGAATACAAAGAAAACGGCAAGTTTTCTCATTTTCGAGGAACTGAATTAGTTGTCAAGCAAGATTTCAATATACATTTAGGCATCAGTGATCTTACGCAAGAATCTACACTGATGGTAAAGTATGGAGGTTTGTTATCGCAATTAGGAAAACAATCCTATTTCGTTCAGAATGACACCCTGTTTCTCAGCGATGAGTACTACGATGGCTTTCAGTATATTTTTGTGAGGCAATAATAAAGTAGTCGTTGCGTTTTCCATCGATGAAACTTTTTACGATCCTTTGTCTTCTTTTTTTGAGCAGTTCTTGTTTTGCCCAGAGTATCAAGAATAAGTATGCTTTTGGTTTGAATATAGGCTTGAATCGCATCTCAACAGATGCCTTTATTGGAGGTCCGGAAAAACCCCTTGAGCCAATCCTTCCAAGTCCAGATATTTATTTTCAATACACAAGAGTTCTGAGCTCTGGATTTGAGCTAGGTTTGCAATCTGGTATTGGGGTTTTGGCAACAGCCGTTCTGGTCCCTGGAGATAGTTTGTACTTTGGAACTGCTCAATATCCAATTTTTACCAATATAAATTCATTGAGTACCTTTTTGAGAATGGAAGCCTCAGCAGGCTATAGGAAAAAGGTCAATGAAAAATGGAGTTTGGGTACTCATTTGGGTTTAGGATTTAGATTTTTTGGAAAAACATCTTATGGGTCCACCTATTATCAAGATGCAAACTTACTTTATCAATTGAATTACACCACTAATAACAAACCTGTTTCTTATTTTAGCGTTGGTACAGATTTGTCTTATCGGTTGCCCAATAACAACGAGCTTACCATCAATTTAAATTACCAACATTCATTCTCTCATATTTTCCTCGGTTCATATTCGTTATACAACCAATCGAACCTTGGTGATTTTTATAATAGAGGTCGATTTTTTAATATAGGTTTAGCCTATACTTTTAATAGTTCCAAGAAAATTGCTTCGATTCAGCATTTGCAAACTAAGGAAAACATCGATCGTAAAGCAGCCAAAAAAGCATACCGCAAACAACTGCGTTACATTAATCCGAAAAGTAGTTTTTTAAAACTCAGTGCTGGTTCAACATTTATGAAAACGCTTATTGTTGAAGACCCATTAAACGTGATGCAAGCTGGAAGTATGCCCGACTTTACTCCTCAGATCAGTTTTGAGACGGGTCTAGGACGGCAATTCTACTTGGAAGGTAGTGTTCAAACAAGTGAAATTTGGTTAACTGAAAGATATTATTCAATGCCCCATTCGCTTTCTGGTTATAGTGGTTTTCGAATATTTCAACTTTCTTGTGGCGCACTGTACCGTTGGATTTTGCCAAATCAGTACAATGTTATTAATTTCAATGCCGGCCTCACATCCGGATTCCATTTTGCCCAATTGGGTGCTTATCAGATGAGTTTTTCTAGCCATAACGGCGCTACCAATGATGAACCTTTTCATTTTAGTGCCTTAACAGAATCAGCTGTGACTTCGCGTTATATTGGTTCAATCTATTTGGGTTTGTCAAAAGACTTCAGGTTGTTAAATCGTGTGTATTTAAGTTTTGCATACCGATACAATTTCGGACTCAAAAAAGTCATTGAATCGGATGTTCTATATACCGATTATCTGAACAATCAAAGTGCAATGATAAAAACCTGTATCAACGGAAGTGGCAGTGAAATTCAGTTCGGGTTGAAGTTTAAATTGAGATAACTGCACTTTAGCTATTTTCTTTTTTTGTACTTTCATCTTCACTTATGAGCGACATCAATATTGACAACTATCTCGACAGCCATTACATTCACAGAAGTAATTGGTTGCGTGCGGCGGTTTTAGGTGCCAACGATGGCATTATTTCAGTTTCGAGTTTGGCCATTGGTGTGGCAGCGGCAAGTACAACACGTGAGCCTGTGGTTTTAGCTACGGTAGCTGGTTTGGTTGCAGGCGCCCTTTCCATGGCTGCCGGAGAATATGTTTCTGTGAGCTCACAGATGGACACCGAGCACGCTGATATCGAACGAGAAAAGCAAGAATTGGCAGAAATGCCCGATGAAGAATTACAAATCTTGGCTCAAATTTACGAGCAACGCGGACTCAAAAAAGAAACGGCCATGCAAGTGGCGCTTGAGCTAACCGCCCATGACGCCTTAGCCGCACACGTTAGAGATGAACTTGGCATCAACGAAATAACACAAGCCAATCCTATCCAAGCTGCTTTAGCATCTGGCGCCGCGTTTTCTGTAGGTGGCGTCTTACCTTTGTTGGTCATTTTGTTTGTACCACTCAAGGGAATGGAATACTGGCTCTACGGGTTTACCATTTTATCTTTGGTGCTTTTGGGTGCCACTGCAGCTAGAACTGGCGGTTCAAATATCATAAAGGCAATTACCCGCATTACCATCTGGGGAACCATCGCCATGGCTTTATCTGCAGGTGTTGGCGCCTTGTTTGGGGTAAATGTTTAATGCTCTATTTATATGAAACCAACAGGAGTAACGGTTGATGCTATTTTAGAAAATATTCCGGAGGAAAGAAAAGAGGCCTTTAACCGACTGCATCAAATCATTGTTGATCACTTACCAGCAGGTCTTGAGCCGGGCATCAGTTATGGAAATTTAGGTTATGTTGTGCCGCATTCGCTGTATCCAGCGGGTTATCATTGCAAACCTTCAGAGCCGCTACCTTTAGCCTGGATTGCTTCTCAAAAAAATTCGATCAACTTTTATCATATGGGTATTTATGCAGACCCAAAACTGATGGATTGGTTTGTAGCCGAATATCCTAAACATAGCAACCAAAAACTTGATATGGGCAAGAGCTGTATGCGCTTTAAAAAACCCGAGCATATTCCATTTGAACTCCTTGGTCAGCTTATGGGTAAAATGACGGCTCAGCAATGGATTGATATGTATGAAAGTCTTTATAAGAAGTAAGTAAAAAGCGCGCCGATTTTTATACTTACCTTTATTTAAAATTCAACACATGTCAGAAGATTTACAAAAATGCCCCTCGTGTGAATCACCCTACGGATACGAGAGCGGAGAAGGAAAATACACATGCCCAGAGTGCTCATTTGAATGGAATTTGGCCGACGTTGCCGCTTCCGATGAATTGGTTGTACTAGATGCCAACGGCGCGCGCTTACAAAACGGCGATTCAGTTGTTGTTGTTAAAGACTTACCTGTTAAAGGTGCTCCGAAACCAGTTGTTAAAGCGGGTACTAAAGTCAAAAACATCCGTCTCAACGATGGTGACCACAACATAGATTGCAAAATTGATGGATTTGGCGCCATGGGCTTGAAGTCAGAGTTTGTGAAGAAAGCTTAGAATATTTGTTCTTTTTTTGAAAATATTTTCCAAAAAGAGCTTGACAACACACGCTAAGGTTTTTATTTTCGTTATGAGTTTTAAAAATTAAAATCAATGAAAGCGATTTTCTTTTGCTGTGCATCTTTACTTCTTTTCAGTTCTTGTGAAGGTAGCTCTTGTGAAAATGCTAAAGCTGCCACTATTGAAGATTATACCGGCTTAGATGGCTGTGGTTTAGTAGTGAAATTGACAACAGGTGAGGTCCTTGAGCCCATGAACCTGAATGATTTCAATATTACGCCAACTGACGGCATGAAAGTTTGGGTGAAATATCATGAAGTTGCTGGTGGAAGCATTTGTATGGTTGGCCCAATTGTAGAAATTGATTGCTTGTCCAAGCGCTAGCTGCAAGCCTCTAAGAAAACAAAGCGGTTCGAGCAATAAAATACGGGTTAACCAAATTCGCTTTATTATAGCATAATGGTTCACCACTTTCTGCATGCACCACGCTTCCGCCTAAAGCTTCTAAAATAGCTTGCCCTGCCGCGATATCCCATTCCATAGTTGGGGCGAACCGCGGATACACATCGGCTTTTCCAAGCGCTAAATCGAAGAATTTTAATGCGGAGCCTTTTTTCAAATAATCCACTTCATGCCCTTTTGTCTTGAGTTCATTGATAAAGCTCAGTACAGAGCCGCTATGATGACTTCTTGAACAAGCCATGATCAAAGGTGAATTTATTTTTTTTGGCACGGTCAACTGTTGCCACTTCTCGGTTTGATCAGCATCTGAAAAAGCAAAAATGAAAACACCCGTTTCTTTGGAACCCATCAGAATTTCTTGATTGACAGGGGAGGCAATCAGGCCAAAAATAGGTTGGCCATTTTCAATGAGTGCAATATTGACCGCAAATTCGTCATTGCGTTTAATGAATTCTTTGGTGCCGTCTAGGGGGTCAATACACCAACATTTGTTCCAATGCTGCCTGACTTCAAACGGCAATTTTTCGGTTTCTTCTCCGGTGATTGGAATGCCAAGAGGTTGCAGCATGGCATCTATTTTTTCACTGGCGGCTAAATCAGCGGCAGTGACAGGAGAACCATCTTGCTTTTCAATGATATTGAAGTCTAGTTGATAGATATTTAAGATGGCTTCTGAAGCGGCAATAGCTGCTTGAATAGCAAGTTGATATTCAGGATTGAGCTGCTGCAATTAGAGTTGCATTTCAGGAACCACATCGGGCACTACAAGATCGCCTTCAGTTTTGGCTATGATTTCTTCAACACTAACACCCGGAGCGCGTTCAATGAGGTGAAATTTACCATCTTTGATTTCGAGCACTGCCAATTCAGTGACCACTTTTTTAACGCAGCCAACACCTGTAAGAGGCAGTGTGCAAGCTTTTAAAATTTTTGACTCACCAGCCTTGTTGCTGTGCATCATGGCAACAATGATATTTTCTGCGGAAGCCACTAAATCCATGGCACCACCCATACCTTTGACCATTTTTCCGGGAATTTTCCAGTTGGCGATATCACCGTTCTGAGAAACTTCCATGGCACCCAAAACCGTAAGTTGGACGTGCTGCCCTCTAATCATGGCAAAAGAAGTGGCTGAATCAAAAAAAGATGCGCCATTTCTGACGGTAATGGTTTGTTTTCCGGCATTGATGAGGTCTGGATCTTCTTCTCCTTCAAATGGGAAAGGCCCCATTCCTAAAATGCCATTTTCAGACTGGAATTCGACGTCGATGCCTTCTGGAATATAATTGGCAACCAATGTAGGAATACCAATGCCTAGATTGACGTACCAGCCGTCTCTGAGTTCTTGTGCAATGCGTTTGGCGATGCCTGTTTTATCGAGTGCCATCTTTTAATTTTTTGAGCGTACAGTACGTTGTTCAATGCGTTTTTCAAAGCTATTTCCTTGGAAAATACGTTGTACAAAAATGCCAGGTGTATGAATAAAATTCGGATCGAGTGAACCTGCCGGGACTAATTCTTCTACCTCGGCTATTGTAATTTTACCTGCCATGGCCATCATGGGGTTAAAGTTTCGGGCGGTTGCTTTGAAAACTAAGTTCCCTTCCGTATCGCCTTTCCATGCTTTAACAATGGCGTAGTCTGCGGTGAGGGCAGTTTCTAAAATGTGCGGTTTGCCATTAAAGACACGGACTTCTTTGCCTTCAGCAACCTCGGTACCGTAGCCTGCAGGCGTAAAAAAGGCCGGAATCCCGGCGCCACCCGCTCTGCAACGTTCTGCTAAACTTCCTTGTGGGATTAATTCAACCTCGAGTTCACCTGAAAGCATTTGACGTTCAAATTCATCGTTTTCACCGACATAAGAACTGATCATTTTTTTGACTTGTTTAGCCTGAAGTAATAAACCGAGGCCGAAATCATCGACACCCGCATTGTTGCTGATACAAGTTAAATTTTTGACGCCCATTTTTACCAAATGCGCAATTGAGTTTTCAGGAATACCGCAGAGTCCAAAACCACCGACCATCAGGGTCATGCCGTCTTGAATCCCTTCGAGTGCTTGTTCTACGTCTTTAACTACTTTGTTCATGGCTAAAATTCAAATGGGATTTCAGATTCATCTACGGTTTCTGGTTGTGGCGCGACTGTGCAGTCATAAACAGCAGGATCGTAGTCGGATGGAGCTTCAAAATCTCGGGTAGAGAGTGCAATGACAGGGTCTTTATAGACGCGTTGCATGTAGTATCCGTATATAGGTAAAGCCATACGCCCACCTTGCCCCCAGGTCATGGTTTTAAACCTGACTGCGCGGTCTTCGGCCCCGACCCAAACACCTGTAACGAGTTCTGGCGTGATACCTACAAACCAACCATCAGAGTTATTTTGAGTGGTACCAGTTTTTCCTGCTGTTGGGGCAGTAATACCTCCCCAGCTGCGGCCTCCTCTTAAACTTCCACCTGTTCCGAAATTGATGACACCTTTCATCATTTGCAGCATTTCATATGCTACAGTTGCATTTAAGGCTTGCTCGCGGTGTTCAGTTGCACTATAAATAACTTTTCCGTTACGGTCCGTAATGCGCTCAATAAAAGTTGGTCTGACATAAATCCCGTTGTTTGGGAACACACATTGGGCAGCTACCATTTGCAAGAGCGAAAGGTCCATACTACCCAAACACATGGAAGGCACGACATCGTTCGGATGCAGGTTGATTTCCATCTTTTTGAGCAATTTTTCAATTTGGTACGGGCCACCCGTTTTTTGAACTGGATTAAAAGCCCCCATTCTGCCCATGACGGCCACCGTAACTTTATTTGAAGACTGTGCCAAACCGTCGCGGACACTTGGTGCAGCTGGCCCAGCAGGGCAATACTGGCCCACTACTTTGTTGGTGTTGTGATCCACGAGGTCAAGGCAATATTCACTGGCAGAGAAACCGGTACATGGGTTCACAACCTTCATGGAAAGTGCCGCTGCGTAGACAAATGGTTTGATGGTAGAACCAACTTGGCGCTTTCCTT
>JACCDV010422789.1_pt1 | contig 22259 bp, 18 predicted proteins | sample 7446131 | NCBI WGS metagenome assembly JACCDV01 (sample SAMN15323448, study PRJNA562643) | freshwater metagenome | isolation source: river surface water | place: USA:Blue River Watershed | collected 2017-08-17
TTAGACCTTCCAGTCACTCCAATCACTGATTTATTGATCAAAGACCATAACTTAATTGTAGGAACACAAGGAAGAAGTATTTATATTTTAGATGACTTATCATTTGTAGAAAACTTCCAACCTGCACCAACTGCAAGTCAAGTATTCCCAATTGCGAATACTTACCGTGTGCCTCCACAAATGGGTGGCAGAAGAGGACGTGGCGCAACAGTAAGTATGCCAGCAAATGTTGGAATGAATCCTGCTAAGGGTGTGGTGATCAAATACTGGAATGCGAATACCTCAGATTCTTCTAAAGTAGAAATCGTGATTATGGATGATCAGAAGAAAGTAATCAAAAAAATAAATCAATCAGAAGCAGGTGGTCCAAGCAGCGAAGCTGGATTCCAAAGCTTTGTTTGGAATATGTACCATAAAGAAGCAGAAAAACCAGAGCCTGGTTTGATTCTTTGGAATGGTTCAACAAGTCCAGTGTTGGCTGCGCCTGGTAAGTATACGGCGAAAGTGACAATAGATAATACAGTGAGCGAAATGCCATTTACGATTGTGGCTGATCCAAATTATAAAGTGTCTGACGCAGACTTAAAAGCACAGGAGCAATTCTTATTAAAGGTTGCCGGTACTTTTAGCGAGATCATGAAAAATTTAAAGGGTATTAAAGAATTGCGTGCACAAATTGGAATGTTACAGAAGAAAACCAAAGACTCTGCTTTCCAAAAGCAAGCAAAGGAAGTATTGGCTAGCCTAACTTCAATCGAAGAAGCATTGCACCAAACAAAAGCAAAGAGCGGACAGGATGTATTGAACTTCCCTATTCGTTTAGATGATAAAATTGCTGGTGTATTTGAATCAGCAGCGTCTGGGTATACCGCACCAACACAACAAGTGCAAGGCGTATATGAATTGTTAAAAGGTCAAGTAGATGCTGAATTCAATAAGCTAGAGACATTAAAGAAAACTGGCGTTAAAAAATTAAACGAAGCAGTACATCAATTAGCTATTCCAATTATTGGTGGATAATTGATTAGTGTTATTGTATAGATTGTTTGCTTATAAAAAAAGGTCCCGAAATTTCGGGACCTTTTTTTATTGATAGTAAAATCAAAATAGTTTAATAGATTTTTATTTTTCGCCTATTCAAAATCTGTATACAATAAATATTTTTTGCGCATTTGTTTAAACGCTGCTAAACCTGGTTGCCAGCTTGCTCTAATGGTTGCAGCAGATTGGCCTGACTTTAATTGTTCCATCAAAGTTGCGTTACCAGCTAATTTATTGAAGAAGTAGTCGGTGGCTAATTTTGATTTTGGCTCAATAAAAAAACTATCTTTTACAGGAAATGCTTGGTACATCTCTATAATTAAATCTAGGTCAATCTTATTTGGTGCTTGTTGCTTGCTTAAATCCCATCCATAACAGGTTTGTCCATATAATTTAGAACTCATTGCGCCCGTTCTTGGCCCAGGAATAAAACTAAAACTTTTGCCTTTAATACTTGGGTGACCAATATGCGCAAATGCATGTGCAGTGCCACGGCCCTCACTCATCACAGACCCTTCTATTAAACAGGTAGTTGGATACCAATAGATGGCATTCATGTCTGGTAAGTTTGGAGATGGGGCAATATTAAAAGTATACATTGATTTGTGGTCGTAATTCTTACAAGCAATCACAGTGAATTGAAGCGGACTTCCTGTTTTATTGATATTGCTATCTGCTGGCGCAGTCAACCATTTTTCACCAACAAGCATCTTTGCATATTCGCCAATTGTCATGCCATACACTGTAGGTATCTGCTTCTTGCCAACAAAGCTACTAAAGGGTTTTTCTAATACAGGTCCATCTACATAGTGCCCATTTGGATTTGGACGATCTAAGATAACCAAAGGCTTATTATTGGCCCATGCCGCTTCCATATAATATTGAAGTGAAGATATGTAAGTATAAAAACGTGTGCCCACATCTTGAATATCAAATAGTAACACATCTACATCTGTAAGGTCTGCTTCACTAGGTCCATATTTTTTTCCATAGAGTGAAACAATTTTTACACCTGTTGCCTCATCAATCCCGTCTTTGGTTTTTTCACCTGCATCTGCCGTGCCTCTAAGGCCATGTTCTGGTGTAAATACTTTTTGTATTTGAATCCCACTTGCAAGTAAAGTATCTATCAAATGTTTATTACCTACTGTAGCAGTGTGGTTGGTAAACAAGCCTACTCTTTTATTTTTTAATAGTGGTAAATACTGCGTTGTTTGATAAGCGCCTGGCAAAATGGGTGCTGTTTTTTGGGCCACTGTATTTAAACTTAAAAAAAGTAATACACTAGCTAAACCAATCATTGTTTTATTTTTCATACGTTAATTTAAATATTTTCCAACAATGGGCATTCTTCTTCCCACGCCGAATGCTTTTGGCGATATCCGAATAATAGGACAAAATTGATTGCGTTTGTATTCGTTGGTATTGACCATTTTTAATGTACGGTCTACCAATGCTGCATCAAATCCAATCGCTTTGATGTTGGCAGGATCTGCACGTTTTTCAATGTATTGGTAAAGTATTTGATCCAATATTGCATAGTCTGGTAAGCTATCACTGTCTTTTTGATCTGGTCTCAATTCTGCACTTGGTGCTTTTTCAATAATATTTTTTGGGATGACTTCTTTTGTTGAATTAATATAGTTGGCTAATTCGTACACTTGTAATTTATAACAATCTCCTAGTACACCCAATCCACCAGCCATATCACCATACAATGTACCATAGCCTGTCGCTAATTCACTTTTATTAGAAGTATTCAATAATACATAGCCCAATTTATTTGCAATTGCCATCAATATATTTCCTCTGGATCTGCTTTGGATATTCTCTTCTGCTAAAGAAAAAGGCAGGTCTTTAAAAATTGGTTTTAAAGTATGTAAAAAACTTTCATACACCTCTTTAATAGGAAGGATATCGTATGGATTGCCTAAGTTCTTACTTAACTCAACTGCATCATTTACAGAATGCTCAGTTGAATAAGGAGAAGGCATTAAAATAGCGTATACATTTTCTTTACCAAGTGCTTCACATGCTATGGCAAGGGTTACAGCAGAATCAATCCCTCCAGAAGAACCTAGAATTGCTTTTTTAAAACCCATCTTATTAAAATAATCCTTCACTCCAAGTACCAGTGCTTTATACACTTGGTCAATATTTAATGCGGGTACTAGATTTGCAGGATTTAATTCCTTACTTGGCACAGATGCTGCAGGTTCAAGAATTGGCGCATTGATGGAGCCATCGTCATTGCATTCAAAAATTTGCATAGCAGATTCAAACATGGGTAAAGCACCACATAAGTTTGCATCTTTATCAAATACCAAAGAAGCACCATCAAATACAATTTCTGTTTGACTTCCAATAGCGTTGCAGTAGAATAAAGGCTTTTTATATTTTACCACATTAGATTTAATCGTGGCTTTACGATCTTCGTCATGGGTATAATCAAATGGCGATGCACTCAGATTGAGTAAAATATCTGGTGATTGTTGCATCATTTTATCCATCGGGCAAATGGTGTACAAAGGATTGTCTCCAAGGTTCCAAATGTCTTCACAAATAGTGATTGCCAAATTTTTTCCTTTAAAGGGAACTACTTTCCACTCGCTCGCTGGTTCAAAATATCTATTCTCATCAAAAACATCATAAGTAGGTAGTAGTGTTTTATGAATCTCTGCTTGTATTTTTTGATCGTATAAAAAAAATGCTGCGTTGTATAAAGGCTTTCCTTTTTCATTGGTATTATGTGCAGGAGCTCCAATCAGAACTCCAATGGTGTCTGCTGCTTTTCTAATGGTATCCACGCTAGCGTAACATTGATTGATAAAATCATTGAACTCTACAAAGTCTCTAGCAGGATAACCACAAACACTCATTTCACTGAATAAAATTAAATCAGCACCTTGTTGCTTTGCGCGCTCAATTGCGTCAATGATCTGTTTTGTGTTGGCCTCGAAATTGCCAATATGATAATTCTGCTGGGCGATACAAATTTTCATGGACCAAAGGTCGGTTTTTAAAAGAAATAACCTCGCTTTTTTTGTACTTTCGAGGATGCGAATAAACGTTTTATTGTATGGATTGATAGGGCTTGCCCTTGCTGGATGTTCAAGTCCTGCTCAAGATCCTGCTGAGCTTGCACCAAGCCCAAGGCTGACCGAAATTCGATTTGATAGTGCCTTCTTTGCCATGGATACCTTGCATTTTGAGTCAGATTTAGCTAAATTGGTCCAACAATACCCTCAATTTTCAGAAGATTATTTTGACCGAATTTTAATGCTTTCTCCAAAAAAGGAGTCCAAAAAAATATTGGCTTACTATAAAGCCTATCTCCCAATCTTTCAAGCAACAACTAAAATACAAGCACCAAAAAAAGCCAGTCCAGAAATAGCAGCAGCTTTAAAAAGAGTCCATTTTTATTTTCCCAATTACACCTTGCCAAAGCAATTGATTTATTTTATTGGGCCGCTCGAAACTTATGGAAATGTGGTGACAAAAGATGGACTAGCTATCGGACTTCAATTGTATATGGGTGCGGAATCAAGTTGGTATTATTCCGAACAAATCAATACTATCTACCCAACATATATTAGTCGTCAGTTTGCGCCAGAATATATTGTAGTAAATTCTTTACAAAATATATTAAACGACTATGATCCACTCGCAATAAATGGAAAACAGTTGATTGAACAAATGATTGAAATTGGAAAGCGTCAATACATACTCAGCCAATGTATGCCAACTGCTTCTGACACACTATTATTAGGCTATACAAGCAATCAGTTAAAAGCAATCCAAGAAAACAAAAGTGATATTTGGAGTTTTTTATCAAGTCAAAACAGGCTTTTTTCTGTAGATCCAAGTTTAACAACTGCCATCTTAAAAGAAGCGCCGTATAACGATTATTTTGGAGAAGACATACCAGGCAATGTAGGTAAATACATTGGCTATGAAATTGTAAAATCTTGGATGAAGCAACAAGAAGGAAAGTTAAAAAATGACCTCAATCAATTATTGAAAACACCTTCAAAGACCATATTTGATCAAGCTTCTATCGATTTTTAGTCCTAAAAAATAATTTATATATAAAATAAAATATTTTAAGCCTTTCGCCGTATGGCTTAATTTAATTTAACTGGAGCAATCATTTTGAATGCAGGAATTTTAACTTGAATAGCTTCTCTATTTTCAACATTTTCCATGTTATAGTAGCCTTGCATTTTACCTAATTCGGTTTTTAAATTACAACCACTCACATATTGATACTGCTTGCCTGGCATGATTAAAGGCTGAACACCTACCACGCCTTCGCCTTCAACCACTCTATGTTCTCCATTGCTGTCGAATATTTCCCAAAATCTACGCAGTAGTTTTACTGGAAATGAATTGTGGTTTTCAATGGTAATGCGATAAGCAAACATAAAATCTTGCTGTAAAGGGTTGCTATAATCTTTTTGGTAAAAAGTTTCAACACTTACTTCTATTCCTTCTGAAATGGTAGAAATCATGACCGTTCTGATCAAAAGTAACTTGCAGAGTATACTGCTGGATAAAATTAGGAAATATTTTGCTCAGCTTACCTAAAAAAAAGGTCTATTTTTTTTTAAGCAGGATGAACTCACCTAACTTTGCGCAGGCGATTGCAAAATGTAGTTTCAAATCCATTTTTTACTAAAAAACTGACTAAAATGAAGATAGCTGTAGCTAAAGGTGACGGAATCGGTCCGGAGATTATGGAAGCAGTATTAGGTGTATTCAATGCGGCTAAAGTGCCATTAGAATACCAGTATGTAGACATGGGAAAATGGGTGTTTGACAAAGGATTTAGTATTGGGATGACCCCAGAAGCTAAAGAGGCAATTGAGCAATTAGGGATCCTGTTTAAAGGTCCTATGGAAACACCAAAAGGAAAAGGCGTCAAAAGTGTCAATGTAACTGCAAGAAAAACATGGAACACCTACGCAAACGACAGAAAATTTCAAACATTAAGTGGAGTAGATACAGTTTTTAGTAAAGCGGGTATCAATATTGATCTAACAATTGTGCGTGAAAATATCGAAGACACTTATGGTGGTATCGAACACATGTTAACACAAGATGTAGCCATTGCAAGAAGATTTATTACAAGATGCGGAAGTGAACAAGTTATTCGTTATGCATTTGAAATGGCACAAAAAAAAGGTGCAAGAAGAATTACTTGTGGACATAAGGCCAACATCATGAAATTAACAGATGGTCTTTTCTTAGAAGTATTCAATGAGATTGCAAAAGAATATCCAAATTTAAAAGCGGATGATGTTATTGTAGATGACTTATGTATGAAGTTGGTAAGTCGTCCAGACTTATTTGATGTGATTGTTTTAACGAATTTACAAGGAGATATAGTGAGTGACCTATGCGCTGGATTAGTTGGTGGACTTGGTTTTGCGCCATCTTCAAATATTGGCGATCATATTTCTATCTTTGAAGCAGTACATGGCACTGCACCAGATATTGCAGGTAAAAACATTGCCAATCCTACTTCATTATTATTGAGTGGATTAAATATGTTGCGCCATTTAGGTATGATGGAAAAAGCAGTCATGATTGAAAATGCATTATTGTATACATTGGAGTCGGGCGTCCATACAGGTGATTTTGGAGATAAGTCTATACCTTCTGTGAATACGACTGTTTTTGCACAGACCATCATTGATAATTTTGGTAAACAACCAACACAAAATCCTAAACCTAGCTTAAAAGATTTTGATTTTGTTCCTACCAATAGTGCTATTACAAAAAACCCTATGTTGGTTAGTACAAAAAACGAAGTGCATAAAATTGTTGGAGCAGATTTCTTTGTTGAAACCACGTTACAACCAAATGAGTTGGCTGCTGTTGCAATAAAACAAGAAAAAGATCAATTGAAATTGGTTACGATTTCTAATAGAGGAACACAGGTTTGGCCAACAGGTTCTGTTTTCACCAACCTAGTAAATCAATATCGTATTCGATTTGAAACCGACGCTTCAAATCCGCTTACCCAAACTGATATTTTGAACTTATATGCGGCACTTTCTAAGGATTTGCAGATTAGTTCAGTTGAAATATTGAGCATGTGGGGTGACAAAAAAGCTTATAGTTTGGCACAAGGTCAGTAAGGCTTCTTGGTTTTACTTTTATATGCCTTAATTTGCCCTTATTTGCTATAAAATTGCCTATTTCGGTGGGAAAAAATACATTTTTAGCGTAATTTCACGACTCAATTACAAATTAGCTTTTTACCTATGGCAGAAGTAATATTAATGCCCCGTTTAAGCGATACCATGACTGAAGGTGTTGTTGCGGCTTGGCACAAGAATGTGGGGGATACCGTAAAAAAAGGCGATTTATTGGCCGAGATAGAAACGGACAAGGCAACCATGGAATTGGAGAGCTATCAAGATGGTGTTTTATTACATATAGGAACTCCTCGTGGGGGCAAATTACAAGTAAACGATTTATTAGCCATTTTTGGAAAAGCAGGAGAAGATGTATCTGCTTTGATAGCTCAAAATACAGGTGCTACAAATACACCAGCTCCAGCTCAAACAATGGAAACTTCAGCAGCACCTGCTGCAAGTTCGACGCCAGCTGCTCCAACTGTTCCAACTGCAGATTTTTCTGCAATGGAAGAAGTAGTATTGATGCCAAGATTAAGTGATACAATGACCGAAGGTGTAATCGCTGGATGGCATAAGCAAATTGGGGATTCAGTTAAAAAAGGAGAAGTATTAGCAGACATCGAAACCGATAAGGCGACGATGGAATTAGAATCATATAAGGATGGTATTTTATTATACCAAGGTGCTAAGGCTGGAGAAAAGATTTTAGTGAATGATTTACTTTGTATCATTGGACAACAAGGTTTGGATATCGCGCCAATTGTTGCAGGCATAAAGGGTGGAGCATCAACAGCAACTACAGCAGCTAAGCCAGCGCCTGCTGCACAAGCAGCTCCTGCTGTACCTACTTCAGCTCCAACTACAAATACGATGACGCCTTCTACAACACAAGTGGTAAATGAAGGAAGAATTTTTGCTTCACCTTTAGCTAAAAAAATTGCAAAAGAAAAAGGCATTGATTTAAAATTTGTAAAAGGTACAGGCGAAAACGGAAGAATTACAAGAACAGATTTAGATAATTATACACCAGGCAATACTTCAAGTGTTGCAAGAGCAGCGGCTCCAAGAAATTCTAATTTTGTTGGTCAAGTGAGTTTTGTAGATACACCGGTATCTCAAATGCGTAAAACGATTGCTAGACGTTTAAGCGAAAGTTTATTTACAGCGCCTCATTTTTATTTAACCATGAAAATTAACATGGATGCAACCATCGCTGCAAGAACTGTCGTGAATGAAACTGCTCCTGTTAAAATAAGCTTCAACGATTTTATTGTTAAAGCAGTGGCCCTTTCATTAAAACAACATCCAAAAGTAAATAGCAGTTGGTTAGGCGATGTCATTCGTGAAAACCATCACGTGAATATTGGAATTGCAGTTGCAGTAGACGAAGGATTACTAGTTCCTGTTCTTCGTTTTGCAGACGGACTTTCTTTGGATGAAATAAGTATATCTGTAAAAGAGTTTGCTAAAAAAGCAAAAGATAAAAAATTACAACCTTCAGATTGGGAAGGAAGCACATTCACCATTTCTAATTTAGGCATGTATGGTATAGATTCATTTACCGCGATTATTAACCCTCCAGACGCTTGTATTTTAGCGGTAGGTGGTATCGCACAAGAGCCCGTGGTAAAGAATGGTCAAATAGTTCCTGGCAATGTGATGAATGTAACATTAAGTTGCGACCATAGAGTAGTGGACGGTGCAACAGGAGCTGCTTTCTTACAAACTTTAAAAAGTTATTTAGAAGAGCCTTTAAGAATGTTCGTGTAATTAAAAAGCCTCACCAATTTTGGTGAGGCTTTTTAATTTAAACTCAAATGATTTTTTTAATCTAAATCACATCCTATTGGTGCGCCTGGAGGAATGATTACAGGTTTAGGAAGGATAATATCTTCTGGATCATTGATTCTGCTAATCGCATATTGGTAATGCGCTGAAAGTTTAGGATTGCTTATTGAAAGACTGGTTAATTTTGATTTCAATTTATTCAATCTATTCGCACAGATACTTTTTACTTCAAAATTTGCATCGCTGCTTTGACTCAAGCCAATTAGCCAGCTTAAAGTTTGTTGTTGCGTTTGTAATTGAATGGATCCTGCCATACCAGACACTGTTGGGGCGTACCATGTATTCACTAAAATAGCATCTAATACATCATCCCATCCCATACTACCTGCTCTAGCCTTATTTTGTACTAAACGATTAGCCCTTTCTGCATTGAATAAAAAAGACAATTCAAAATCGACTAAGGCTTCGGCTGGTGACAATGCATCAAAACTTAAGCCAGTTCTTTTTGTAAACAATTCTCCAACACCATAATACATAGGAGGTCTTGGAGGAATCAATTGCAAAATGTTTTCAGGAATCGATAAGAAGTTTGGACTTAAAGCAGATAAAGCGGCATTCAACGCTTTTTGTTGTATAGCATTCGAAAGAATAGTTGGTTGAATTTGATTTTTATCACCTCTCACACTATATTGATAATTTACACCACCAATTAATTTTGTAACTGCTTCATATTGATAACGATGGTAGTTGTAGACAGGTACAAGCATGTCTTCTAGTTGTGCTAAAGGTGTCCCAATTTTCACAGCTTCTTCGTTAAACTGTTGCATTGCTTTATTGCGAACTGCAAAAGTTTGCATTAATCCATCTACAGCATCAGCTTGATTATCCCATAAATGCGCATTCGGGTGCATGCCGCCAGCTGCTCTTGCATCGGCATCTGCAATAAATTGCCATCCATTTTTTGAATTTTCTTCTAATAATTGATTCAATGCATTTGCTTCATTGGTGCCATTTGGAAAATCTTGGTAACCATAAGTGATGGCGCGTTTATCCCAAAGACCAATTTCGTCTGTGTAAATTTTTGAAAAATCTAATGCCCCTTTTTCATTCACAAAAATATTTGGATGCGGGTAGTCCATTACAGAAGCCCTGTCGTTGAAGCTAGATGCATAATTATGTTGTAATCCTAAAGTATGCCCAATTTCATGTGCAGAAAGTTGTCTTAAACGATGAATAGCTGCCTTGCGCATTGCTTCAGAAACAGGTTGTCCAGCAACATAAGGAGAAAGTAATGCTGCAAAAATCAAATAGTCCTGTCTCACTCTCAAAGAGCCTAATGATACCTGACCTTTGATAATTTCTCCAGTTCTAGGGTCTACTACAGAAGCCCCATAACTCCATCCTCTAGTAGAACGGTGTACCCAATTGATCATATTGTAACGAATATCCATTGGATCTGCAGAGTCGGGAAGGATGTATAATTGAAATGCATTTTTATAACCTGCTGCTTCAAAAGCCTGGTTCCACCATCTTCCTCCTTCTAACAAAGCAGAGCGAATTGGTTCAGGTGTGCCATTGTCTAAATAATAGATGATTGGTTTAACCGCTTCGCTGATGGCAGCAGTCGGATCTTTTTTCTCTAAGCGATGTCTATTGATCACCATTTGCTGAATTGGTTCGCTTATGTCTGAACTGTAATCAAAATAACTCGTACCAAAAAAGCCACTTCTTATATCATATTTTCTTGGGGTGTAATTATTATCTGGTAATTCTACAAAGCTATGGTGCATCCTAACAGTGATGGCTTCTGGAGATGGTGTGACTGATTGCACCAATCTTCCTGCGTCTGATCCTCCAACAAAAGTCACTGTAGCCTCGAACTCTGCATTCTTAGGAAAATTCTTTGTGTTTTGAATGTAAATAGCAGATCTATTTTCATTGATAGTATAAGTGCCTTGTCTTGCGCGTTTAATTCGATCAACCACACCATGTGCATCTCTTAAAAAAAAGCTGGTGGCATCCACTAAAATTTTACTCATAGATGGATCAGTTGTATTTACTTCCTCGGCTTCAATTGTAAAATTAAATAAGATAGATTGCGCAAAAGATTGTTCAACTGCTTTTTGTTCTCTTTTGTCATTGGTAACAGCTCTATAGTCTAGATTAGGTTGCGTTAAGAATATTTTTTTACCTACTCTGTTAAAGAAGACAATTCTTGAATCACCTAATTGACCTCTATCAAGCCCGATATCATTGGATCCTAGGCCAGCAGGTAATGAATTGACATATAAAAACGGGGTATTCAATTTATCTACCACTAGATAGATTTTCCCATTGGAATTATCCCAATAAAAATCATAAAATCCTTTTTTTAATTCCATATTTTTTGTCTTCTCTGCAATTGAGCCAATTTGAGAAAAACCAAAAAATGGGATGACTAGCAATACAAGAATCTTGCGCATAGGTATTTATTTTTGTTGACATAAAAAATCCCGCATAAAGCGGGATTTATATAAAGCTATTTAAATTAAGCTGTTGGATTGTTGTCCGTGCTTGGAGCTTCAAAAAGAGTAGGTGTAACTACAGGAGCTACTACAGGCGCTACAGTTGGAGCTGCAACTTTCTTAGGAGCAGTCTTCTTTTTTGCAGGTGCCTTCTTTGCTACAGCCTTTTTAGCTACAACTTTTTTTGCAGGTGCTTTTTTCGCTACTGCTTTTTTAGGAGCTGCTTTTTTCTTTGCAGGTGCTTTTTTTGCTACTGCTTTCTTAGCTACTGCTTTTTTAGGAGCTGCTTTTTTCTTTGCAGGTGCTTTTTTTGCTACTGCTTTCTTGGCTACTGCTTTTTTCTTAGGAGCTGCTTTCTTTTTAGCTGGAGTTGCTTTTTTCGCTACTGCTTTCTTAGTTGCTACTTTTTTCTTTGCAGGTGCTTTTTTTGCTACTGCTTTCTTAGGAGCTGCTTTTTTCTTTGCAGGTGCTTTTTTAGCTACTGCTTTCTTAGGAGCTACTTTCTTTTTAGCTGGAGTTGCTTTTTTCTTACTTGCCATGATCTTATGTTTTTTAAGGATTGTTGATTTTTATAAAATTACATTCTTTTATTGTAACAAAATAAAAACAGTTTTAATTTTTTAATAATAAATTTGTTTTATGCAATCAAATACTACCATGGTTTTAGGGGCATCACCCAATCCAGAAAGATATAGTTATATGGCCACTGTCATGTTATTAGAAAAAGGACATACAATTTATCCATATGGGATTAAAAAAGGCATGATCCAATCTCTGTCAATTGAACAAGAATGGCCAATTCCAGGCTCTATCAATACTTTGACTTTGTATTTAGGGCCTACTGCGCAAGTCGAATATTATGATCAAATTATTGCACTCAAGCCTCAACGTATTATTTTTAATCCAGGCACAGAAAATCCTGAATTAGTTCAATTAGCGCGCACCGCAAATATTGAAACAATTGAGGCTTGCACCTTGGTGATGTTAACGACTGGACAGTATTAGGGGAATATCAATATGTCTGACCCCAGCCAGCACGATCCAATATCCTGTATTGAATAGATTCACTAATATGTTGATTTTGAATGTCTTTTGACCCATCTAAATCTGCGATGGTTCGAGCCACTTTGATGATACGATCATAGGCTCTTGCACTAAGATGAAATTGTTCCATGGCTAACTTTAATAATTTAGCAGATGTTTCATTTAATTGCGCCCATTCTTTTAACTCATAAGATTGCATTTGTGCATTTGTATTGATGCCAGGTCGTTTAGCATATCGTTTTATTTGAATAGCCCTTGCATTTTGTACCCTGTAACGGATGGTCAATGAGTTTTCAATAATACTATTATTTGTTAGTTCCTCATAAGTCACAGGGACTACTTCTATTTGTAAATCGATCCTATCCAGTAATGGCCCTGAAATTTTATGAAGGTATTTTCCAACAATACTAGGACTGCAGGTGCAGGCTTTTTGAGGATGATTAAAGTAGCCACAGGGGCAGGGATTCATCGAAGCAAAAAGCATAAATCTACTAGGGAACTCAACGGTTTGTCTTGACCTAGAGATGCTCACAAATCCGGCTTCCATGGGTTGACGTAAAATTTCTATTGCTGCTCTGCTAAATTCAGGTAGTTCATCTAAAAACAAAACGCCATTATGTGCCATAGAAATCTCACCTGGCTGTGGTATGGATCCGCCACCTACCAAAGCAATGGCCGATAAGGAGTGATGCGGATTTCTAAATGGACGGGTTTGCATCAGTCCAGCGCTCGGGGATAGCTTTCCAACCAAGCTATAAACTTTACTTGTCTCCAATGTTTCTGAATGACTCATAACAGGGAGGATACTTATACTCGTTTTTGCAAGCAATGTTTTTCCTGCACCTGGCGGACCAACCATGATTAAATTATGCCCACCAGCTGCGGCAATTTCAATGGCTCTTTTTGCTTGAAACTGCCCCTTAATAAAAGCAAAATCAACAGAGTAGTTGATTGGTGTTTCATTGTCTTTATCAATTTTTTGAAATGGTGTACAAGATTCGGGATGGTTGCAAAAATGGGTGACTTGGGTGAGGTGGTCAAACGCAAATACTTTAAGCCCTTCAATCAAAGATGCTTCGGATGCATTTATTGTTGGTATAATCAATCCCGCTAAACCTGCTTCTTTTGCATAGATCGCCATAGCAAGCACCCCTTTTATTGGCTGAAGTGCGCCATTTAAACTAAGCTCACCCATCATTAAGTAATCTGATAAAACATTTGAATTGACTATTTGATCCGATGCAGCAAGGATACCAATGGCAATTGGAAGATCAAAAGCAGGGCCTGTTTTTTTGATGTCAGCAGGTGCTAAGTTGATGACCAATTTTGTTCTGGGCATCTGAAACCCATTGGCCTTGATTGCAATTTCTGTTCGATGCAAACTTTCTTTGACTGCGGTATCCGGGAGTCCAACAATACAATAGCCCTGACCCATACTCACATTGACTTCTACTTGAATCCCGATAGCGTCCATTCCAAATAAGGAAGCGCCTCTTGTTTTAACGAGCATGTTTCTTTGAAAAATAGCAAAAAACTGAAACCGTATTTAAGTATTTATACGTTCAATCAAATCTACCACACCTTCTCTTTCTAGGATAAGGTATCCAAGTCTATCCTGGCTTACACCTTTTTTTAAGTGATAACTAAATTGTAAAGTTTTACCAGTGACTGCAGTTTCAAAATAACAAAATTGTATATGTGGGTATACTTTTAATGGTTCACTTATTTCATATAAATGAGTAGATAAAATACACAAGGATTGTTTTAAAGCCTGTAAACCTTCAATCACTTTTGTACTGCACTTCATTGCATCAATTATATTAGTTCCTTTAAATAATTCATCTATAAGGACTAAATATTTTTTCCCATCCATGACCTGCGTTAATGTATGTTTAATGCGTTGAACTTCATTAAAGAAATAACTTTCTCCTTTGAGCACATTATCGGCAGTGGTTAGATTGGTGATTAACCCATCAAAAATACTGAGCTTGCATTTTTTTGCTGGCACGCCCATGCCGATATGCGCAAGGTAGGCAAGAAGTCCAACAGTTTTAATAAAAGTACTTTTACCGGCCATATTTGCACCAGTTAAAAATAAAAAACCTGCTTCATCATTTAAACATAAATCATTCCCAACTGCATTGGTAACAAGTGGATGCACCGCTTGCTCAAATTCAATCATGGGGCTAGTTTGATCCACCCATTCAGGGAAAATGAAATGGTATGCCTGTATCGCACTAGCCATACTATAATAAGCATCTAACACATAAAAATCTGCTTGTAAGTTTTTGATCTGTGCTTTATATTGGTAATAAAAAAAATAGCCTAAGTCTAGCACAGCTTGAGGGTCACTTTTTAATTGATTACTATTGATATGGAGACAATCTAGATTTTCGATTCCTTGCTTTATAGGTTTAATCAAAGCATTCAAAACTGTATTTTGCGCATATCCCTCAAACACTTTAAGCCACTCATTTAATGATTGAACAAAATTCAATAAGTGCTGAACAGAATAAGCAATTAAAGCATAGTCTGTTTTATTCCAAAATTGATACCAATAAGCGCCTGTAAAACTTATATGTTTTGGAATCTGCGAAAAGCCAGTTCCATAAAACTGATCAATGACTAAACATGTACCGTTCGAAATTTTCATCTGGTCCAAAAAGTCCTTCTCTGAAATAAAAATTTGCAAGGCGGATTGCCTAGATTCAATGGCATACTTGGAAGCTAAAGGCGCTGTGATGAGCTGCATCCAATGTGCTTTGCCGCCATTCGTTTTACAAAAATCTAAATGACTTGCCAGCCCTTTAGATTCATTTTGATCCAGTAACCCAATATCGAGTATGGAGGTTTTATCTACCTGCATTTAACTTCTTGTAAACTGAATTCTGCTCCCTTTTTGTGCCTCATTGAACTTACCTTGATGGTAGACCAGGTGTCCATTGACAAAAGTTGATTGAATGCTATAAGGAAATTGAGTACCCTCAAATGGGCTCCATCCGCATTTGTATAAAATATTTTCTTTTGTCACGGTGTAAGGCAGTTCTTTCACAAGCACTAAGTCTGCATAATAACCTTCTCTTATAAAGCCTCTTTCTTTAATTTGAAAACAAGTAGCAACAGCATGACTCATTTTTTCTACCATTTTTTCCATGCTCAATTTTCCTTCATGTACATACTTTAACATCAGCATCATGCCATGTTGAACCAAAGGCAATCCAGCATGCGCATGCACATAGTCTTCTTGCTTTTCGGCCCAGGTATGCGGCGCATGATCTGTCGCAATAATATCTAGTTGGTCATTCAATAATCCTTCCCATAATGCAGTTCTATTTTCTACTGCTTTAATGGCTGGATTACATTTTATTAAATTGCCCTTTGCAGCATAATCGTCCGCGGTAAAATGTAAATGATGTACACAGACTTCTGCAGTAATACGTTTTTCTGCCAAAGGTTTAAGGTTGGAGAATAATTGTAATTCTTTGGCAGTGCTAATATGCAATATGTGTAATCTTGTATCAAATTTTTTAGCCAATTGGATGGCTTTGAAGGAAGACTCAAAGCAAGCATCTACATCTCTGATAATTGGATGGTCGCTTGGTTCTAAAATGGCTTTGGTTGCTTCTAAATTTGCTTTATTCTTTTTTATGATGGCTTCCTCCTCGCAGTGTGTAGCAATCAATAATTCAGAGCCTTCAAAAATTCGTTCTAAAACAATTGGATTATCTACTAATAAATTACCAGTAGAGGATCCCATAAAAATCTTCACACCACAAACCTCATTTTTCTTTGCATTGGTTTTTAAAATCTCCTCTACATTGTCTTGTGAGGTACCCATGAAAAAAGAATAGTTCGCTAAAGCGTTTGATGCTGCAATTTGGTATTTATCTTCTAGTAATTCCTGGGTAAAAACTGGAGGGTTGGTATTGGGCATTTCCATAAAACTGGTGGTACCTCCTGCTACAGCTGCTTTTGCTTCTGTATAAATATTGGCTTTATGGGTTAAACCAGGTTCTCTAAAATGTACTTGATCGTCTATTGCGCCTGGTATAAGAAATTGACCTGTACCATCAATTTCTTCCACTGCAAAATTTGTATCAATATGATTGGCTATTTTTTCAATTCTTCCGTCCTTAATTAAAACATCCCCAACAAATCGACGACCTTCATTGACAATGGTGGAGTTTTTAATTAAGTAGTTTGACATAAAAAGTATTTTTAGTTTTCTATATGAATGGTGAAATAGACAAAATTAGAACTTACTTTATCTAGGGTATTCATCAATGGATAAGAAGCATTTAATTGATTTAAGTTTTTTAGTCCATAGCTAAATTTAACCTCAGGAGAAATGGTGGCATACCTTAGGTAAAAACTTAAACCAACGCCAACCTCAGCACCCATATCCGTGCCATTTAAGACACTTGGGTAAGTAACTGGGAGAGGCGAACTACCTGTTGATGGAGGTGTAATTCTCCCTGCTTTATTACTAGCTAAGTCAAAATCAAATTTTCCACCTACTAAAAAGTAGTGTCGCATTAAATTAGTATATCTGAATCCGTTATACCTGTCGGATTGAAACTTAAGTGCCAAAGGAAGATGAATGATGCTAGAAGAAACATTCAATTTCTGACTCAAATTTGGTGTTGACTTCACTTTAAAATCAATCACATTTTTTGTACCAATAATTAATAAAGTAGGGTTGGCTCTTAATAAAACATGCTTAGTTAATCTTAAAGTTCCTACTAATCCAAGATTATAATAGAGATTATTGATTGGATTAATTTCAATAATACTATTTGGATTGACTAAACTTGAAGAGTTGACAGTTGCTAAAAAACGGTTTGCTCTGTTAAATGCTAAATAGTTGTTGCTAAGACCGATACTCATACCAAAATAGTAGGGAAGATCGTCGTGGTCCGGCTGAAACACCTCGTCTCTTTGTGCTATTGCAGCACTGCTGATGCATAGACATAGTATTGCTAAGCCTATTTTATTCCGCAATAAATACTGCATATGCCTAAGGTTAATTTTTTTTGAATGACTTGTTTAAATCCAACTTGTTCAAATATGCTTATAAATGCGGTGCCTTCTGGAAATGCAATGACACTATCATTTAAATATTGATAGGCAGCCCTGTTGCCTGAAAATAATTTACCAATAGTTGGTGTAACCCAGTTCATGTAAAATTGATAGATAGGCTTAAACCAAAAACTACTGGGCTGGGAAAACTCAAGAATAACCAATTTGCTTCCAGGTTCTAAGACCCTATAAATTTCACTTAATCCTTTTTCTAAGTTTGCAAAGTTACGAACACCAAAAGCCACCATGGCGGCATCAAATGTTTGATCCTCAAATGGAATGGCAGTGCTGTCTCCAGTGATTAGTTGAATGCGATCGCTTAAACCTTTATCTGCAATTTTGATTCTGCCGTATTGCATCATGCCCTCGGAAATATCAATTCCCGTAATTTTTTTTGGTGCAATTGTTTTATCGGCCATTAATGCCATGTCGGCTGTTCCCGTAGCAATATCTAATAAATGGTTGATTTTTTGTTGACCAAAATATCTAATGGCTTTTTTGCGCCATCCTTGGTCAATGCCTAAGCTTAAAAAGCGGTTTAAAAAGTCATATCTTTTTGCAATATGATCGAACATGGTGGCAACCTGTTCTTTTTTGGCAGCATTGCTTGCTGCATAGGGCACTATTTTATCGTGTTCATATTCACTCATAGGGCAAAGATATTGATTTTGTGGATGCTTTGATTATCTTCGTTTTTCATGAAAGCAAGGATCTACAAATCTACTGGTAGCTGGTATAGCGTTAAGCTAGAAAATGGCCAATTTTGTCAAGCCCGCATTAAGGGGGTGATTAAATTGGATGCCATTACCTCAACCAATCCAATTGCAGTGGGCGATTGGGTGGATTGCGCTATGGAGGAGGATGCAGAGCAGGCGGTCATGATCCATCATATTATAGAAAGAGACAATTATGTGGCCAGGCAGTCTCCCCATAATAAAAGGCAACAACATATTATTGCCTCCAATATGGATCAATCTATTTTGTTAGCGACATTAAAATCTCCCAAGACTTCACAGGGTTTTATAGACCGTTTTTTGGTTTCTTGTGAAGCCTTTCATATTCCTGCAATCATCGTATTTAACAAAGCAGATCTTTACGAGGAGGAAGAGTTAGAAAGGTATGCCGAATTAAAAACGATGTATGAGGCAGTAGGATACAAAGTGTTTTTAATTAGTATCGAACAAAAAATGGGTCTTGAACCATTGGATGCATTATTGAAAAACAAAACAACTTTAGTAAGTGGACATAGTGGTGTTGGAAAATCTTCTTTAATTAATTATTTATTTCCACACCTTGATTTAACCACACAAGAAGTAAGTGGATGGAGTGGGAAAGGGATGCACACAACTACTTTTGCTCAAATGTATGATTACCCCGGAGGCGGCGCTGTGATTGATACACCGGGCATGCGTGAATTAGGATTGGTGAATTTAGAGAAAGAAGAATTAGCACAATATTTTCCAGAAATGCGTGCTAAAATGCAGGGTTGTCAATTCAATAATTGCCAGCATATCAATGAACCAGGTTGTGCTGTGAAAGCTGCAGTGGAAAAAGGATTGATTTCTGAAGCACGCTTTTTTAGTTATGTGGACCTATGGCATGGAATCGAAGAAAAAAAATACTAAATTATTTATTGGCAGCATCTGGTGCGTCATTGTAATCGCTAAACCAAGAAGCATATTTGACATAATTATTGGAAATACGGTTGATCTCTCCATGAATTAAATCTTCGGAAACCATTTTCACTTTTTTTGCAGGCACACCTGCATAAATACTTCCAGCTTCAACAATTGTTCCTTCTAATACTACTGCGCCGGCTGCAATAATTGCATTTGAATGCACTACACAGGCATCCATCACAATACTCCCCATACCTATCAATACATTGTCATGAATGGTACAACCATGCACCATGGCATTGTGACCAATAGATACATTATTGCCAATTTTGGTGGGGTGTTTTTGATAAGTACAATGAATAATCGCACCATCTTGCACATTCACTTTATCGCCCATTTTGATATAGTGCACATCGCCACGAATCACTGCATTGAACCATACAGAGCAATCTGCCCCCATGCTAACTTCACCCACGATGGTGGCATTGGGAGCAATAAAACAATTTTCACCAATTTGAGGTAGTTTTCCGTTAACGGGTAGTATGGTTGCCATAAAAATGCGACTTTTGTACTGCAATTTATACCGAATGTCCAGATTAAACAATAGACAATTTTTTTTACAGCATTTAGCACAAACCTCACCTAAGCCCATTGGGTTAGAAGTCGCTCGCGCCGAAGGCATTTATATTCACGATACCGAAGGCAAAGCTTATATAGACATGATTGCAGGATTTAGTGTTTGCAATATTGGACATAGTCACCCAAAAGTAATTGCAGCGATAGAGCAACAAATTAAACAGTACATGCATGTGATTGTGTATGGTGAATTCATTCAATCGCCACAAGTGCAATATGCAAAAGCCTTGTTGTCTTTATTACCTGAAAATTTACAATCTATTTATTTTACCAATAGTGGTGCAGAAGCTGCAGAGGGTGCGATGAAATTAGCAAAGCGTGTAACAAAGCGCACGAGAATTGTTGCATTTGATGGGGCTTATCATGGAAGTACTCAAGGCGCTTTAAGTGTGATGGGGGATGAATACTTTAGGAATGCGTATCGTCCATTATTACCAGATGTAATCCATCTTAGGTATAATAACATGGAGGATATCGAATTGATAGATCATCATGTTGCATGTGTGATGGTAGAACCTGTGCAAGCCGAAACTGGCATCACAGCAGCATCTGCTGAATGGTTAAAAGCATTAAGGGCTAAATGCGATGCGCATTGTATTCTATTAATTTTTGATGAAATTCAATCAGGTTTTGGAAGAACAGGGACCTTATTTGCTTTTGAACAATATGGCGTGGTGCCTGATATTTTGTTGACAGGAAAAGCATTGGGAGCCGGCTTGCCTTTAGGGGCATTCATTAGCTCACCAGCAATGATGGGTACTTTGACCTATGCGCCTGTACTAGGACATATCACTACATTTGGTGGGAATCCAGTTGCTTGCGCTGCGGGTATAGCAGGCTTAGAAGTATTGCTTGAGTCGGGTTGGATGGATGAGGTCAAAGCAAAAGAAAAATACTTATTAGATGCATTAACACATCCAGCAATCTTGAATAAAAAACATAAAGGACTTTGGATGTCTTTGCAATTTGCAACACCAGAAGTCACTAAAAAAATTGCCGCTCATTGTGTGGCCAATGGTGTGATCACAGATTGGTTTTTATTTGCGGAAGATCGTATTCGAATAGCGCCACCTTTGAGTATAACAATGGAAGAATTAAAAATTGGGGTGCAAAAAATCATTGAAAGTATTGAGCAATCTTTATAATTGATTCAATTATAAAGTAATATTAATAGATCTATCATTTCTAGCAATCTCCTGTCCTGCAAAAACGACGGTACAAATTTTCGTACATCGGAATAATGTGATGGATATCAAATAATTTAGCCTGCTCTAGTGCATTGTGCTTAAACACTTTTAATTTAGAATCATCTGTTAGTAATTCAATTGCTCTAGCGCTCATTGTAGCTACGTCGCCTACATTTGCTGTATAGCCTGTTTTTCCATCGATATTAATTTCAGCTAATCCACCAGCATTAGAACTAATGACTGCTACACTAGATGCCATAGCTTCTAATGCCACTAAGCCAAAACTTTCATATTCAGAAGGCAATAAGAATAAATCACTCACGGCTAAAATATCTTCCATTTGTTCTTGCTTACCTAAAAAGCGCACATCCGATTCAATGCCGTATTGTCTTGCTAATTCTTCGGCGATAGGACGTTCAGGGCCATCTCCCACCATTAATAATTTAGAAGGGGTAGCAGCGTGGATATTTTTAAAAACTTCCATGACATGATCAATCCTTTTTATTTTTCTAAAATTGGAAGCATGCACTACAATTTTTTCGTCATGTGTAGCAACTACTTTTTTAAAAGCAGTAGATGGTTTTTTATTGAATCTTTTTAAGTCTACAAAATTATGAATCACCTCTATCTCTTTGCGGATCTCAAAATGCTTTAATGTTTCTTGTTTTAAGTTTTCGGATACTGCAGTAATAGCGTCACTTTCATTAATTGAGAAAGTCACAACTGGTTCGTAGGTTTTATCTCGTCCAACAAGTGTGATATCTGTTCCATGCAAAGTGGTAATAACTGGTACCAATCTACCTGTTTTTTGTTTTACAATTTGCTTTGCAGTATATGCAGCAGAAGCATGAGGGATTGCATAGTGTGCGTGGATTAAATCCAAGTCATGGTTTAAAATAATATCTACCATCGTACTCGCTAATGCTAATTCATAGGGCGGGAAGTCGAACAGGGGATAAGTTGGAACCCTTACTTCGTGGTAAAATATATTTTCGTGAAATCCGTTTAAACGAACCGGTTGTTGATAGGTAATGAAATGAATTTCATGTCCTTTATCTGCTAAGGCTTTTCCAAGTTCAGTAGCTAGGACACCACTACCACCAAATGTAGGATAACAAACTATTCCAATCTTCATTTTGAGCTATTGTGACTACAAAGAACAACTAAATAATCGATAAAGTTTAGTTATATTTAATAAATTATTTGAAAGTTAAA
>JACCDV010570447.1_pt1 | contig 22242 bp, 17 predicted proteins | sample 7446131 | NCBI WGS metagenome assembly JACCDV01 (sample SAMN15323448, study PRJNA562643) | freshwater metagenome | isolation source: river surface water | place: USA:Blue River Watershed | collected 2017-08-17
CCCCCAACATTTTCCCATCAATTTTTGTGGAAAGAGTTTTTCGAATGTTGTTTGTGGGTGCTCCTCTTTTGCTTCTGACTCAGGCTGCTCTTGGAGGGACACGTCCTAGTGCTCTAAATCCCCATTCTCATTGGGAACCTTTTCAGAATAGCTATGCTGTAAGTGCTAGCGGTCATAGTTTTTCTGGTGCCTTGCCTTTTTTAGCTTTAGCCACTATGACAGAGTCTGTCTTCTTGAGGATCGTTTTAATCGCTGCTTCTACTATGACTGCTTTCTCTCGCCTAAATGATAATCAGCACTATTTTTCTCAAATTTTTCTTGGATGGTCCTTGGCATTTCTTAGTTTTGATGCTGTGGACACAAAGAAATTTCCTCTGCGTCTTCTTGTGAAAAGATCACAGGAAGACTTTGCACTTGGATTTTCATACCAATTTCAGTAGAATAGATGTTTACCAGGAAATTTTTTTTTGGAGTGATGCATTTGTTGAACTACGGTAATCCCTATGAGAAAAAAGGGATAGCCTCTTTTGTTGAGGTGGATAAATTAGATGAGATAAGAAATTCTTTTTTCAAAAAAACTTCAGAGAATTTTTTTAAAGAAAGACTAGACTTTATTTTATCTGTATTAACACTCTCAAAAAATATTGAGTATGACTTTACAGGAGCCTCAGCTGCTATTGGTAAGGCTTCTGATTTAAGCACTTCTCAGTCTATTGATCTTGATTATGCTCTTAGATTCTTTATGCCTTGGAAGAAGGGGCCTTATGAAATTTTTGGTCGTAAAATTGATTCCGAATGGAATTCTTTTTTAAAATGGGAAAGAATTAAAAGTCATTTAGGAGACCTTAAGGGATTGCGAGTGGCTGACATAGGTTGTCATACTGGTTACTTTATGTTTAAAATGCTTCCTCTTGACCCAGAAGTTGTTATCGGTTTTGACCCTGTTGCAAAACTCTATTATAATTTTTTGTTCTTACAAAGTTTTGTTCGTTCAAAAAAGCTTTTTTTTGAACCCCAAGGTGTCGAGTCTATTCGATACTTTAGATCCTATTTTAATCGTGTTTTGTGTTTAGGTCTTCTTTATCATAGAACAGATCCTGTCAGTACTTTGAGAGATATTCATAGAAGCCTTGCAAAAGGTGGACAGATTATTGTTGATTGTCAAGGGATAGATGGCAATGGTTCTTATTGTCTTTTTCCAGAGAAAAAATATGCAGGGGCACATGGTGTGTGGTTTCTTCCAACAAAAGAGTGTCTCATCAATTGGTTGAAGAGGTCTGAGTTCAAAAGAATCACTTGCTTTTACGAAGAGAAATTAAATTTTGATGAGCAACGAGCTACGAGTTGGGCTCCTCTTGCAAGTCTTGAATATTATTTAAATCCTAAAGACCTTAGTAAGACTGTAGAAGGTTATCCTGCACCTAAACGCTTTTATTTAAAAGCTTATAAATAAGAGAGGTGACAAGAGTGAAATTACTTGAGTTATTTAATTCTGTTCAATTTGAGAATAAAGAATTTCAAAAATTATGGGATGATGTAAAAAATAAAAAAAGTTTTGAAGCTCGAATTTTTCTCTGGAAGGAATCACAGAAACAAGAAGATCAGCTGCCAAAAGGTTTTTTTTCGAGTAGAAAAGAATTTTCATATCTTCCTATTGAGTTCATGAAAGAGGATCAGAGTTTTTTTCTTAAAAAAGAGCTCGTGGAAAATTATGAAAAATGTTTTCTTTCAAGTGGAACAACAAGTAAAGATCGTTCTAAATCTTATTTTAGTCGTGATGGCCTCTTGTTCTATAAATTAGCGAGTCTCAAAACTTTCTATGATCTTTTGGGAGAATTTTTTCCAAAAGAAAAATTAATGTTTTTTCAAGGAATAAGTTTTATACCTGACACTAAGACTTGGAAGACTAGTAGTTTAGCTCAAATGATTGAATGGTTTTCTGAGTTTTGGTCTTTAAAATATGAAGATCATTTGAATTTTTTCCCTGAAAAAACAGACAAGCCTCTTTGGATTTTTGCCACAGCTCTTCAATTAAAAGACTTAATAGATCAAAATAGAAAAATTCCATTACCCGAAGACTCTCTTGTGATTGAAACAGGAGGGTTAAAAAGTTCTAAGGAGTCTTTTTCAAGAGAAGAGCTTTTTTCTGGTTTGTCAGAAATCTTTTCTATTAAATCTTCTCAAATAGTCAGCGAATATAGCATGTGTGAGTTGAGTTGTCAGGCTTATGATTTTTCTAAGGACGAAAAAAAAATTGAAAACAGAGCCTATAGATTCCCTTCATGGGTGAATGTTGCAGTGGCAAAACCTTTAGGTTTATTTTCTGCAGAAGGGGAGGGGTGTCTTGTTGTAGATGATCCACTTCGGGTCGATTATCCCTTTGGATTGCGTGTACAGGATATGGCTAAATTATCTTTTTCAAGTGAATTTTCTTTAAAGGGGCGTGTGCCTTCTTCTTCTTTGAAAGGGTGCTCTCTTTTAGTGGAAGAGTTTTTGTCTTCTTCCTTTATAAAACAAAAAATCTACTTTACTCATTCTTCTTCTCTAAATAAAAAACTTAGAGGGAAAAAATTTCTATCACAAGAAAAAATAGAAGAAATTTATATTTTTTTGAAAGAATTTTTTGAACAAAAAGTGGTTCTAGACTTAATGCAAAAAGAATTTTTTTCTAAAAAACTTGTGACTGATGCTGTCAGTGATTTGGTTGGGTTTTTCCCAAGGGAATTGAAGGCTTGGGAAAGTATTTTACCTTATCAGACACAGAAGTCTTTATCTCGTTGGCTTCTTGTTTTGCCAAATAACCATGCTTTTGCTATTTTTTATCCTTTCTTATTTGCTTTTTTTTCTGGCATCGAACTCGATGTGAGATTATCTCGCGTTTATGATAAGGATTCTCTTGTAGGAATGTTTTTGAGTGCTTTTAAAAGGCAGTTTAAATATTCTTTTAACCTTTTTCCACCAGCCTTACGTGTTCCTGATGGTATTGATACTTCTCTTTATGAGGGTGTGATGGCTTATGGTTCAGATGAAACCTACCAGATTTTGAAGCCTCATGTTGAGTGTTCTCTTCTTTTTTATGGCTCAACACTTGCTGTTTCTCTTGTTTCTCTTTTATCTAAAGAAAATATAAAAAATGCTGTGCGTGATTCTTTGGCTTTGGGTCAAAAAGGTTGTTTTTCTTCTCGAGTTCTTTTTTGTCTTTCTTCTGAAGAAGAGTTTGAGAAAAATAAATCGTCTGTTTTTGAGTTTTTTAAAGAATCTTTTGAAGACGAATATGCTTTTTCTTTATCACAAGCAATGAGCCTTGCTTGTGATCATGAAAGAGTGAGATTTTTAAGAAAAAAAGGAGCTATTGATTTTTATTGGCAAGACTCTAGGAATCCTCTCGTTCTTTTTTATAAGTCACAAGAAGATAGGAGTCTTGATTATTTTTTATCTTCAAGTCCTTTTGTGATACCAGTCGTGTTTTCTTCTCTAGAAAAGTTTAAAAAACTTCTAGAAAAAGAAAAATCTGTAAAAAAACTTTCGCTCTCAGAGACTCTTTTTTCTCTTTTTAAAGAAGAAAGAAATTATGATTCTACTCAGTTGTCTTTACTTGGATCCTTGAACAAAACTTTATGGGATGGTAATCATCAAGGAAAATCTCTCTTTAAACTCTAAAAAGACGAAGAGCTTTAATTTCATCGATTTTCATGAAAGGGTGTTAGAGAGTTTTTTCTTTTCTTTTTTTAGTTTATAATAGTGGTATGGTTTCATTTGCGCAATGACTTCAACTTGGAAAATGAGATATGATCCCGTCTCCTAAAGAAAAAAAGAAGAGATACGAAGAGATCGATTCTGTTTCTGAGACACACTCTAATGTTATTTTGACAGGCTTAAGTGCCTGTGGAAAAAGTTCAATTGGGCATGTTTTGGCTAATCTCCTAGGCTGGGGCTTTGTCGATACAGATCAGTTATTTGAAAAAAAAACAGGTACTTTGATCAGCGAGTTCATAGCACAAAAAGGTATTGCAACTTTTAGAGACCACGAGAGAAAACTAGTCGCTTCTATTGGATTTTTAAGGAATCACATAATTGCTCTAGGAGGGGGGGCTTTTTGCGAAAAACGAAACAAAATAAGACTTCGCGAAATGGGATTTGTGGTTTGGGTTGATGTTTCTCCTTCTGTCATAGCCAGAAGGCTCATAGCTAATCCAGCTGAGATGGAAAGAAGGCCTCTTCTTAAGGAGTGTTTCTCTGGGAAAGCTTTGCCTAGTTATCATGAAGTCTTAAAAAAAGTAGAGTTTTTTTTAGAAGAAAGAGTTGATCACTACAAACAAGCTCATCTTATTATTAGAGATGACTACTCTTCTTCCGATATTTGTGCTAAAAAAGTTTATCATGCATTATTAGGTTATTGATGCTTCAGGTTTACTAAAAAGTAAGGTGTAACGATGGATTTGAACCTTAAAAAAAACCTAGGTCGCCTTCCTTTTTTCGGCTTTGGTTATACAGCTATTTTAGGATTTATGGCTGCTTTTTTTTCCGGGTTGGTTTGTTTTGAGTATTTAAAAAACCAACCAGAAAATTTGCTCCTCGATGCTGCAGACCCAGTGCTGAAAGAAGAAGAGCTATTTTCAGATGATGAGTTCAAAAAAATTGTAGCTAGGAATGTATTTAACAAGGAAGGAGAGCTTCCGACAGAAGATACAGAGCCTAAAAAAAAGGGTCTTGAAAAAGACGCGATAAAAAAAACTGACTTATCACTTAAACTCTTAGGGACTCTCTGGAGTGGTGATCGTTTTTCAGGCATTGCTGTGATTGAAGAACAAAAAGAAAAAAAAATAGAAACTTTCCTTGTGGGTGATTATTTGATTGGTGATGCCAAATTGGCTGAGGTTTATCAAAACAAGATTATTATTGATAGAGGAGACTACAAGGAGTTCTTAGAAATAGAACAGCCTGAGATTAATAGAAATCCTCGTCACATCACGCAAGCAAAAGAAAAAGAGGCCTCTTCTGAGGAAGAAGGGGCACTTGATAACTACAAAGAAGAAGGTTTTGAAAGAGTTGGCAATAACATTCAAGTTTCATCTGAGTTCAAACAACAGTTATTATCCACACAGTTTGCTCGTATTTTGCAAGATGTAAAAGCTGTTCCTCATATGGAAGGAGATCAACTGAAGGGTTACCGTCTTACAAAATTAAAAGAAGACTCTATTTATGAGAAAATGGGTCTTCAAACAGATGATATTATAAGAGAGATTAATGGATTTGTTCTGGATGATGCCTCCCAGGTGCTTAAATATCTTCAGTCTCTTAAAGCTGAGAAAAAGTTTGATGTTGAATTCATACGAAATGGTGTTTCACAAGTTATTCATGTGCAGGTGCAATAGCTATGTTAGAAAAGATAACAAAAATATTTAAAATATCTGGGGAAAGACCTGACAAAAAAGCTTTTCAAGAAGGCATGAGAAGCCTCCTCATTAATTTAATTTTTATACTTTTCTTGAGCTATTTCTCATCCTCACTCGTGGTAACTCTTCTTTTAAAGAAGATCGCCCCATCAGAAAATAAATTTGAAGACTTTGAAATTTCTGGCTCTTTAGACGATATGACAACTGATAAAGTGAATTATAGAGACTTACAAAATAGTGTTCTTGAGCGTAATATTTTCAATAATACAGGAGAGCTTCCTGTTGAAAAAGATGAAGAAGAGAAGGTCGAAGGTGAGATGGCAAACCCTCAAGGGGAGCTTAGTCTTGATGGGCCATGCACTAAATCTTCTTTGAGTAAGTTAAAGTTAATGGGAACAATGATTTTCTCAAATCAAGATTCTTTTGCCACAGTGAGAGAGGATGGGATAAATAGCGCAGATGTTTATAAGGTTGGGGATCAAATTTTTGGGCAAGAAAATATCAAAGTGATTGGTATTCGTGCAAATGTTTTGATTTTAAATAATTCAGGTAGGAAAGAATGCCTTTATTCGTCTGATGCATCTGAAAAAAAGGTTTTAGGAAGTAAGACAGAGAATTCTTCAGACGCTGTTGATACGGATGATGATAGCGAAGAAGAGAGCGATTCTTCGAGTACAGATGGAGAAACAGCTGTTGTTCGTTTAAAGTCTGAATGGGTACAAGAACAATTGGGCGCTGGTTTTACGAAGATTATGCAAGAGGTGAGCACTCCTCCTGATGTTGTTGACGGGGAGATCAATGGCTTCAAGTTCTATGGTATATCGGGAGGATCGTTGCTTGGAAAAATTGGTTTACAGGACGGAGACAGCATTATAGAAGTTAATGGAAGAGCCACAAGCGAGAGTGTCTTTGTTTTTTATCAAGCTCTTTCTGATGAGACAGAGATTCTTGTTGTGTTTGGAAGAGGTGAAGAGAGGCGTTCTGTTAAGGTCATCATCGAATAATAATGTTACCCCAGGTTGCTTTTACTATGAGAGTTTTTTTTTTAGCTTTCTTTTTCTTTTTTATAGTGGACTTAGCTTTAGCTAAAGCTCCATTTTCAAATGGTATCAGTCTAAGTTCAGAGGAACCTATTGAAGTTGCTAAACTTGCTGAAAAACTAGCTAAGCTTCAAGGAAAAACTCTTATTCTTGGGAAAGGTGTTTCAGGTAAGGTTTTTCTTTTTTCTGATGGGCTAGTATCAAAAGAGTTAGCTTATCAAATTTATGTGGTGGCCTTACAAGAGCTTGGTTATTTTCTGTCTGAAACAGCAGGGGTTTTAAAACTGACTTCTTTGGAAGAGGCTGTTTCTAGTGCACCGATATCTAAGGGGCTTGGTTCGTATGGTAACGATGCAGAAGTTGCCTTTTATGTTTGTGAGCTTAAAGCCGCTTATGCAAAAGATATTATTCGCTATTTAAGCACAGTTTTAGGTTCTAAAAATGTATTTGAATTAGATAACAATTTTGTCGTACTTGTGGGATCTCGAACACATTTAAAAGGGTTAAAAAAAACCATTGATTACCTTGGTAATAATAAAGCTCTGGACTCGTCTTTAAAAACTCTTCCTCTGAAACATGCATCTGCAAAAGATACTTTGAAAATTTTGAAATCTTTTGGTCTTTTTGGGCCTAATTCAAATTTTTCGACAAGTCTTGTTCTCGATGCAAAACAGGATAATATATTATTCACTTATGGTCCGGCAGAATTTCATGAAAAAATTCTTAAAATTGTTAAGAATTTGGATATTCAAAACACTGCAAAAAAAGGGAAGCACTATTATGTGAGGCCCCTTGAGTTTTCTGACCCAAAGAAAATGGTGAGTATCCTGAATGATATGAAGCAAAAGCCATCTTCTGGAAATCAAGGGTCGTCAAGTTTGCTCACTGATTTTGAGGTGGTTATAGACGAAGTGAATAATACTCTTTTAATTCACGCTACAAGTGAAGATTATTCTAAATTGAATGAAATTATCCGTTCTTTGGACCAAAAGCGGGCTCAAATCCTTTTTGAGGTTGATATTTTGAATGTACTTGAAGGATTTAAATTTAAATTTTCTACGTCAAATATTGTGAGCGCAAGCCCCTCTAAAGACAATTTTACTATTGTACAAGGATGGCAAGCTGAAAAAGTTTTTCCAACTGTTATAAATAATACACCTGAAGGTGGAAATATAACTGATTCTGGACTGAGTTCTAAGCTGAGTGCAGTCAGTGAAGATGTAGTTCTTGGTATTCTTACACAAGATAAGTTTCAAGTAAGTGGTATGAATGCTATGAGCCCAGGAGCTCTTTTGCAACTTATGAAATCGGATCAAGCAAGTCGGGTTCTTTCTTCCCCTTTTCTGATGAGCCTTGATGGAGAAGAAGCTTCTCTTGTGGTTGGGGATAGTATTACTTATAAGGTTTCCGAGATTTCTCAAGGAGCTAGTCAAAAAATTGGTGTTAGCTCTAGTATGGTTCAAACAAAAATCGAAAAAGAGAATGCAGAAATTTCTTTGGTTTTAAGCCCTGTGGTCGATAATGCCTCAAGAGTTTCTGTTACGATTGATTTAAAAGTGACTTCGGTGGCTAGTTTTAATAAGGATGGCTATCCGCAGCTTGCTACAAGGAATGTGAAGCAAAAAGTATTCTTGAAAAATGAGCAAACTATTTTTATTTCAGGCTTTAAAACTGCGGAAGAGAGTGAGGCAAATAAAAAAGTTCCATTTTTAGGAGATATTCCTCTTCTAAGTTATTTTTTTCGCTATCAGTCTAAGACAAAACAAGAGGGTCGTATTATGATTTTTATCACCCCACATATAATTTGGGGAGAAGGTGATATCAAGCGCCTTTACGAAGATACATTGAAAAACCGTTTGGCGACTTCACCACAAATTTATAAAAAAATTAATAATACTAAGTGAAGAACTCTTTTCTTTTAGAATCTAAAGCTATTTTTAGTATTTTTCTCATAATATAAGAAAACTACTTTATATTAAATAAAAATAAGCTTATTTTGTTAAAGATTGCAGACCTCTTTTGAGGGTTAGTTTATTTTCTTTTTTATTTTCTCCATAGAGATCAAGTTTTTTCTCTTATGTGTCGATTAATATGTCATAAACTGTTTTTAGACTTTTTTTTGGCAGGCTCTTATTTGATCTCTATCCTTTTCTTATTTTAGTTTGGAGTGATTACTGTGAAGAATTTAAAATCAAAACTATTTTTTGTTTTTAGCTTAGCTTCCTTATTTTGGTTTTTGGGTTTAAGAGCTGAGGATGCGGAAGTGAAAACTGATATTCCTAGTTCCGATTCGATTGAGCCGGCAAAAATTGAGGAGAGTCAGGCAGAAAAAGTTGAGCAGAGTGAGCCGGTAAAAATTGAAGAGAGTGAGCCAGAACAAGCTGATGAAAAAGTTTCTAAGCAAAAATCCAAGTCTTCTAAGAAGAAAAATGAGCCAAAAGAAGTGCAAAAATCTCCTGAAGAGGTATCTCTGGAAGATGCTGAAGCTCCAGCCCCTACTCCTCCAGTTCCAGTTATTGTTAATAGCTCTGTGAGCATTGCTGATCAACTACCAGAAGGGGTCGAGCTTGTAAATATTAGCTTCCCAGAGCCGACAGAGATCACTGATATTATTAAAACAGTTTCTTTATGGAATAATAAAACAATCATCCTTGGAGATAGGACAATATCTGGGAAAGTTCAGATTCTATCACCAAAAGACACAACAAAAGAAGAAGCTTATCAAATTTTCTTAGAAGCTTTGAACTCTATTGGTCTAACAACAGTTGAAACCATCGATATTATTAAAATCGTAAAACACGCAGATGCCAAAAAAGAAAATTTGCCGACTTATCATGGTAGCACTTGGGCGCCTAAAACGGGTGAATTTATTACTCAGGTGGTGCCGCTTAGGTATGTTTTAGCAAAAGATGTTTCTCTCACGTTGTCGCGCATGTTTCCTTCCAATTCTATTATTGCCTATGAACCAACAAATACTTTGATTATCAGTGACACAGGAAATCAAATTCAAAGAATTCTTGATATCTTATCTTTGCTTGATGTTCGGAATGAACAACCTAAAATTAAGATTGTTCCTATTAAGTACTCTGATCCTAAAACAGTTTCTACTAAGGTCCAGGAAATTCTTAAAGGCTCAAGCACAGTAGCTTCCTCACCTAGTTACAATTCTTTTAAAATTTTGACAGATGATAGAACAAATTCTGTGATTATCTTTGGGCCACCAAGAACACTCGAGGATATTGAAAAGCTAGTTAAAACTTTTGATATTAAAGTAGATGATCCAACTATGGATGCTACTATTCACGTAAGACCCCTTGATTACTCTGATGCAAAGCAGTTGGCTGCAACACTTTCTTCTCTGATTTCTGGTTCTAAATCAGGGAAAAAATATGGAGCTGATCTCTACGCTGGTGGTTCAGGTGGGTCTTCAGATTTTTCATCACCATCGTCGTCTTCTAGTTTAGATACTGCTAGTGTGGCTGCTCTTAGTGACGGTGTGAAGATTTCTGCTGATGAAGCTACAAACTCTCTTATTATCACAGGAGGACGTGCAGCTTATAATGCTCTCAATGTGATTATAAGAAAACTCGATAAACAAAGAAGTCAGGTTTATATCGAAGCTGATATTATTGAAATTTCAAGCAAGGATAACTTTAACTTTGGAACATCTCTTCTTGGAGCAGCAGGTATGCAAGGAGATGGTGAGTTTGGTTCTATGTTTGGTTTTAATGGTGGAGAAGGTGCTTCTAGTTTACTTGGTTCTCAAGTTCTTGCAAACAATGCAAATGGTGGTTCAATTCCTGAACAAGCCATAAAAGGGATCACAGATACTTTTTCGAGCGATTTAAAAATTGGTTTCTTAGCACCAAAATTAAATGTTCCTGGTATTGGAAATATTAGACCAGGACTTCTTATCAATATTCTAAAAGAAGATAGGAACTCTAAGGTTCTTCAAACACCTCAGATTCTGACACAAAATAATCAAGATGCTACTATTACTGTGGGTGAAAAAAGAGCTTATAAAACAGAGTCCCTTAATTCAAGTACTGGAGCTATTGCTACAACCATTGAGCATGAAAATGTGGATATTACTCTGCAGATCAATGCAAAAATCAGCAGCTACTCAGACTATGTGACTCTCAAGATTGATTTGGATGCCAATAGTGTTTCTGGAGAAGGAACAAACGGAGCTCCTGAAGTAGCAAAAAGAAAAACAAAACAACAAGTGACTGTGAAAAATAACCAAACGGTTGTGATTTCTGGTCTACTTAGCCAAGAAGAAAGCGAAGCCTTTAGTAAGGTTCCTCTATTAGGAGATATCCCTATTCTTGGTATGTTGTTTAGAAAAACAAAAACAAGTAAGACCCAAAAGAACCTGGTTATGTTTATCACTCCTCATGTGATTCATGGACCGGGAGATCTAGCTGCTATTTATAAAGCAAAAATAGAAGAGCGCGATGATTTCTTGAAAAAAATCTATGGCAAAAACGTAACAAAGAGCGACTTTTATCGTCTTATGCCAAGCCATAAACATGGGATGTATAATCCGACAGAGCGCGATAAAATAGAAGATAAAATGAAAGATCAGGATAAAGAAGAAACTCTTGAGATAATGGGTTATACTAAACCCACAGAGGAAAAGGGAAAAAGTCCTTTTAAAGAATCTGTTGAGAGAACAATTCCTATAAGCTTGCAGCCATCAACTGGCAGCTCTCCTGCGGTTTCTCTTCCTGAGAATATACCCCAGGAAGAAGAAACAGGAACAATGAACCAATAACCTTATGTGTAATAGGTTTTGATGGGTTTATACTTATGACAACTGAACTTAAAACGACCATCGAAGAAGGGCTCTTGAAGCTCCCTTATGATGATTTAAAGAAAAAAAATTTAGGTGAAATTCTCCTGAAGATTACGGATCTTACCGAAGTTCAGCTTGAGGATGCGATAGCTGAACAGAAGAAAGGTTCTTCTGCTATTGCGCAGCGTCTTGGGGATATTCTTATTCAAAAAGGCTACGTAACAGAACAGCAGGTTTTGAAAGCCCTTGCTATTCAATTAGATCTTCCATTTTATGATTCTTTGCCTATCAATGAACTTGATACGAGTTTGGTAGCAAATATACCAATTCAATTTTGTCGCGATAACTTGATTCTTCCTATTGCTAAGGATGAATTTAATGTAACTCTTGCTGTGTCTGATCCTCTTAATATTTTCCCAATGGATGATTTGAGGCTTATTCTCTCAAGTAATATTAATCTTGTTGTGTGCCCATCTTCTCTTATCACTGTTTGTATCAACAGAGTTTATGAAAAAGCTCAGGATGCTTCTCAAAAAGTAATTGATGAACTTAATGTCCCAGGGGATGGCTCTGAAGATCTTGAGGATGCAAAAGATCTTCTCGAAGCAACAGATGATGAAAAACCAATTATTCGTCTTGTGAACAGTTTGCTTTCTCGTTCTGTGAAAGAAGGGGCTTCTGATATTCACATTGAACCTTACGATACAGACGTCCTTGTGCGGTTTCGTGTTGATGGAACTCTCCATGAGACCATGCAAATACCAAAGCGACACTTAAACTCAGTGGTGAGTCGTATCAAGATTATCGGTAAGCTTAATATTGCTGAAAAAAGAGTTCCTCAAGACGGTCGTATTAGTGTCAAAGTTGCTGGTAAAGACATTGACGTTCGTTTATCTGTTTTACCAACAAAGTTTGGTGAACGTGTGGTGATGCGTATTCTTGATAAATCATCTGGAGTACGTGAGCTTGATGGCATGGGAATGGATATAAAGACTGTTAAGGCTTGGAAAGCTCTTATCAACTCTAAGCACGGAATTGTTCTTGTCACAGGACCAACGGGTTCTGGTAAGACTTCTTTGCTTTACTCTTCTGTGATCCATATTAATTCTCCTGATATTAATATTTTGACCATTGAAGATCCGGTAGAATATACCCTTCCAGGTGTTGGTCAGATTGATGTAAAAGCTAAAGTAGGTATGACTTTTGCTGCTGGTTTGAGATCTATTTTGAGACAAGACCCAGATGTTATTATGATTGGTGAAATTCGTGATGCAGAAACAGCAGGGATTGCAGTTCAATCTTCTCTTACAGGTCACCTTGTGTTTTCAACTTTGCACACAAATGATGCTGCTGCTACCATCACACGTCTTAACGATTTAGACATTCAACCTTTCCAAATTGCTTCAGCTATTTTAGGGGTGATGGCTACAAGGTTGATCAGAAAACTTTGTACAGAGTGTAAGGTTGAACACAAGCCTATAGAAGCTGAAATGAAGCTCATGGGTGTGAGTGAGGCTGATCTGAAAGGGAAAACAATTTATGCCCCAGGGCCTGGTTGTGAAAACTGTTTGAATCAATCCTATATTGGAAGAATGCCTATTCACGAGCTTCTTGTGATGGATGATGATTTAAGATCACTCATTATGAAAACACAAGATGCAACTGCGATTCGAAAGCAAGCTGAGACAAGAGGTCTTGGAAGTCTTAGAAAATCTGCTGTGGATAAAGTTTTAGCTGGTCTGACTTCCATTGAAGAAGCGATCTCTAAGACACAGACAGAAGAGCTTGAAGTTTAGAGAGAAGAGAAAGAGGGTGTAAAGCTGTGCCTATTTTTGTTTATAAAGGTTATGACGTAAGCACTGGTGTTGCAAAGAAAGGCAAGATTGAAGCCGATTCTTTAAAAGCAGCAAGGCAGTTGCTTAGGACAAAAGAGAAGGTTATTCCCGCTGAGTTAAAAGAAGAAATGGTGATGAATAAGAAGAAATCTTCTTTCACTCTTTTTACTAAAAAGTCTGTGTCACTTGTTGATTTAGCTATTATGACAAGACAGTTTGCTACTCTGCAAGCAGCTCAAGTTCCTCTTGATGAGTGTTTAAAAGCTTTGACAGAGCAAGTTGATGATATGCTCATGAGAAATACTTTATCAGCTGTGAGAGATGGTGTTGCAGAAGGTAAATCTCTTGGGGTTTCTATCTCTGATTTTCCTAATATTTTTGATAATCTTTATGTCAACATGGTGAAAGCTGGAGAAATGTCTGGCCAGTTAGATGTTGTTCTTGAGAGATTAGCTGATTTTATTGAGTATCAAGTAGAGGTAAAAGGGAAGGTGATGAGTGCCATGGCTTATCCTGGGCTCATGATTGGTATGTCTGTGATGATTATTGTTTATCTCTTTACAAGTATTGTACCAAAACTTCAAAAAGTTTTTGTGACGATGAAGGTTAAGCTGCCTTGGTACACAGAAAGTATCATTTCTATATCAGAGTTTATTCAGACGAGATGGTATGTACTTATTGGTGCTCTAGCTCTGATTTATTTCTTGTTTAATAGTTGGTATAAGTCAGAAGGAGGGCGTAAATCCTTCGATGCTTTGTCGTTGAAAATGCCCGTGATCGGTGGTATCGTTACACGGTTGAATATTTCAAAGTTTACAAAGACTCTTTCAACTTTACTTGCTTCTGGTGTTCCTATTATTGCAGCTTTGGAAATTACAAAAAATGTGATTTCAAATAGAATTCTTTCAGATGTTGTTGAAAAAGCTAAGATTTCTGTTCAAGAAGGTGGAACTTTAGCTAGTGTTCTCGGACAAAATCCAGTTTTTCCACCTCTTGTGAGTCATATGATTAGCACAGGGGAAAAAACAGGAGAACTTGAAAATATGTTGAAGCATGTAGCAAATGCCTATGATGCTGAAGTGGAAAGAAAAATTGAAGCTATGGTTTCTTTGATTGAACCTCTTATGATTGTTTTCTTAGGAGGGGTTGTTGTTGTGATTGTAATGGCTATGTTAGTACCTATGTTCTCTGTTATGGGACAAATGAGATAAATTTTATAAGGAGTTTAAAATGAAAAAATTAAAGTCATCTTTGTACTTGGAAAGAAAAAACGAGAGAGGTTTAACTCTGATCGAAATCATGATTGTGATTGCTCTTCTTGCTTCTCTCATGGTTGTTCTTCTTAGAAGTTTTGGTGGAGCCCAAGAACAAGCACAACTTGACCAAACATCTATGATGATGAAAGGTCCTATTAAGAGTGGTATTGATATGTTTAAGATTCATACAGGCAAGTACCCTCAATCTCTTCAGGATCTTGTGACAAAACCAGCTGATGCTAAAAGATGGTCTGGTCCTTATGTAGATCCTGCGCAGTTGAAAGATGTTTGGGGTAATGACTTTAAATATGAATTAAAAGGAAGAGAATTTCAGTTGATATCAGCTGGGCCTTCTGGGGACTTTAACAACGCAGCAGATAATATTACTTACCCAGAGTAATAACTTCCTTTACAACGCTTCTTTTGTTGCTTCACTTTGTAACAGAAGGAAGTGTTCTTAAGCCTTTAGTTTCAAAATTTTTTTTGAAGTTTACTTTATGATGAGAAGGCTTAGGAATACTTCCTAAAAATCAAAAAGAAGATTTTAAGATGTCTGTTTCATTAAAAGACGTAAAAGCTCAAGGAAATAACTCTGGCTTCACCCTCATGGAGGTCTTGATTGTCATAGCTATGATGAGTCTTGTGTACTCCATGGTTCTTCCTCGTTTTGCTACAGATGCCTCTCAGGCTTTTGATTCTCTCACACGACTTTCTAATGATGTTCGCTCAGCTTTCGATTCAGCTGTTTTGAGTGGTAAAAATCATCGCCTTGTTTTTAATATGAAATCTGGCGAGTATTGGCTTGAAGTAACAGAGGCTGAAGAGGTTTATTTAAAACCAAAAGATGTAGACGGTCCTGACATTAGTAAATCATTAGAAGAAGAGAAAAAAGAAGAGTTTGAAAAACGCTTTGAACGTTATAAGGATCTTGTGGGAACTGAGATCACAGACACAGATGGTGAAACAAAAATAGCCCCTCCGTCTCCTCTCATGAAAGCTAAGAAAATATTAGAAGGCCCTCGTTGGGAAAAAGTGGAAAACTTAGAATGGAATATGAGAAAAATTTCAGACTCTATTCTTATTCAAGATATTAAAACTGAGCATCATGAAGCAGCTGTTGTGATAGATAATTTAAATGGAGAGGATGATGCTCTTGTAACTGTTCAAATTTTGCCTTCTGGTTATATTGAACAGACTATCATGCATATTTATTTTAAAAATTCAGAGGGGGGTGCTAATTTTGAAAGTGAACCTTTTACTATCTTAATTCATCCCACTCTTGGTATGGCAACTTATGTGCAAGGTTTAAAAGAACTTGACTCTGAGGGTGAGCTAAAAGAGAGCGAATTCTTATAAATATGAAAGAGATTAGTTAATGAGACCACCCTATAGGACTGGTGAAAAAAGCTTTACCCTGATTGAAACTTTAATTGCTCTTGGGATTATGGTGACTCTCGTTTTGCAAATTGCAATTGTCCAGGGGCAAGCGATTTCTTTTTCTGACTATGCTCGGGATATGACAAAGGGGATGTGGCTTGCTAAATCCATCATGTCACAAGTGGAGTATCAATCAAAATTTATCCCTCTAAAAGAAATGAAATATGATGAAAAAGAACAAAATTTTAGTGAGATTCTTTGTCCTAAAGAAAATGACGAGCCTTGTCGCTATACTTACAGCTTGAAAATAGAGAATTGGCCACTTGATCTTGTGGATATATTTTTTAGAAACAAGCCAAGCAAAGAAGGAAAAGAAAAAAGTGCCGAGGAAAATCCTATGATGGATATGATCAAAGAGCATTTAAAAGAGCAGATCGGTGAGGAGCTCATGTCCTATGTGCACGCTGAAGTTTTTTGGGCAGAAGGAAGTCGTCTTAATTCAATAGATTTAGCTTATTTGTTAACTGATCAAATTGGTCTTGATATTCTTCTGCAGAAGCTTCCTCCGCTTGGAGGAGATGGTTCTTCGACAAATAAAGAAGCAGGAACTTCTTCTGATAAGTCTGATAGTAGTTCTAGTAATAATTCTGAAGGAAATACTCCTCTTCCTAGCAGTGACGATGACCTTGACTCTGATGAAGAGTAACATGAGTAAGTTAAAATTTTTTTTCGAGCAGTTTTTCAAACAGGTTTGATTTTATGAAAAAGCATAGATCTGAAGGGGCATTTACACTTTTAGAAATTCTCATTGCTATGTCTATTCTGATTAGCATTGTTCTTGCTGTGACAAATATGTTGCGTAGCACTCTTGATATTAAATTAGCCTTGGCTGAAAGAAATACGGTCACTCAGAAGACAAACCGTATTTTATACCAAATTTCTTATGATATCAGTCAAGCTTTCCTTGTTTCGAGCAAAGACATGCTAAGAGATGCAGGGCAATCTCGAACGATTTTTAAGATAGAGAAAGGCACAGATTCTGATACAGTTGAGATGACTTATATGGGGCATAAGCCAAAAAATGCAAATGCCAAAGAGTCTGCTTTGTCTTATGTGTTGTATGAAATTTCTCCGTCAGAAAAGTATCCAGGAAGAAAAAATCTTTACCGAGCAGAGTTACCAAGGGTTCCTGGCGCATTCAACGAAAAGCCTAAAAAAAGTTTATTTGCAGATAATGTCCATGCAATTCATTTTTATCCTTGGCAAGGAGATGATTGGAGCAAGGAAAAGTGGGACAGCTCAAGTGGAAGTATGAAAGATAAATTGCCTAGTATGGTGTTGATCGAAATTTTTGTCAGAACTGATGCGCCTATTGAAGATGAAGAAAAAGAAACCGATATATCTCTTGAACGCTATGCCACAGTTGTTTATCTTGGTAGTTCTATTCATATGAAAGAGCTTAAAGAGGCAACAAAACGTTTTAAAATCTATTAGGTAGTTTTTTTATATGAAAAAATATAGAGCTTTCATGAAAAAAAGAGGACGAGGTTTTCTTGAACGTTTATTTCCCCCTTCAGATTCTTTGGAAGAAAGTAGCCAGAACTTTAAGAAAAAAGAAAAAGGTGTAGCTCTTTTAATTGCTATATCGACACTTGCTGTGATGATGGGATTTATTGCTGATTTAATTTTATCAAGTTCTGTCAATTTAGAGCTTTCTTCTTCTGTTCAGGACAAAATTAAATCGGAGTATGCTGCTAAGTCTGGGGCTAATTTAGGCCTTTATCTTTTTACAGTGACTTGGGGGATTAATTTAGCAATGCCTCAAATTACTGGGCAGGCTGCTAAATTAGAAGATAATGCCGGTAGTTACTGGAATTATATTAATCTTCTTCCACCTCTAGGAGCTGATTCTGTAAAAATGCAAGATGAACTTTCTAGTGTTCTTAGTGAAGATGTGCTTGGGTTAAGAGGGGTTATGAATGAGAAAAATCGGGAGATTATGTCTCTTTTTGAAGATAATTTTAAAATGAGTATTGTAGATGAAGGTGGGAAAATTAATGTGAATGACTGCTCAAGAGGGCGTTGTTTAGCTACTCTTGAAAGTTTAGTGGCTCTTTTTTCTTGTCCAGCAGAGAAGGCTTTTTTAGAAGACAAGGGACTCACCCCAGAAGAACTTGCCTATAGCATTAAAGATTTTATTTCTGAGTCAGATAAAACTTCTCCAGAGAGTGGGGTGAGTGATAAAAATACCTACTATGCTGAGCAAGATCCACCCTACAAAGCTAAAAGTTTACCATTTGATACGTTAAATGAATTAAAGCTGATTAAAGGCTGGGATGATGAAATCCATGCTGTTTTTTCTCCTTATTTAACTCTTTATCCTATCAATAATACGAGTAATTCTGAGTATTCTAAAATTAATATTAACACAGCTTCGGATGATCTTTTAGGATGCCTTGTTCCGTCTTCTCTTTCAGAAACTTGCAGGGAAAATTTTTTAAGAAAGATTCATAAATTAAGAAAAGACTCTACTCCTTTGAGTGGTGATGATATAGAGAGCACATTGAAGGATCTTATGTGCTATTCTCCAGGGCTTAATTCTGATTCTCCAAAGAGCTCACCTAAAGACTGGTTTGGTCTTTATTCGAAAGCTTTTAGGCTTATTATTGAAGGCAATAAGGGAACCAAAACGACAAAACTTGAGATTGTTTTTAAGCGTCTAAACCCTGGTGAAAAAGTGCAGGGGGTTGATATTGATAGTGTCATTCGGACTTATCAAGTTTTGTCATGGCACTTTTCTTGATGATTTGACAGGGATTTGAAACTCCTTGATAATAGTGTTATAAGTGTATCTTGTGCAGGAGCCTTTTTTTTTATTTTATAGGCCTTCTTGTAGGTAGGGGTGAGTTGAATGCAAAAGATTATTGGTCTAGATGTCGGCAGCTATTCGGTTAAGGCTGTTGAAGTCTTAAATCACTTTAACTCATTTGAAATTTCAAATTACTATGAGAAAGTAATACCAAATATTGATGGTTTAACAAAAGATCAGCTTGTTCCTATTTGTTTGGAACAACTTTTTAGTGAGAATAAAATTGAGGCAGATCGCATTATCACAGCTATGCCTGGTCAGTATTCTTCGAGCCGTATTCTGTCTTTTAATTTTTCTGATGCGCGCAAGATAGAATCTGCAGTTTTTGCAGAAATTGAAGACACTGTCCCGTATAATCTAGATGAAATGATTTTGGACCACCAAATTATTGGCACAAGTGCTGGGCAAACTCATGTGTTAGTTGTTTTGACAAAAAAAGAGTTTGTCGCTAGTTTTTTAAATCACTTGCTCTGTGTTGATATTGACCCAAAAGTTGTCGATATTGACAGCCTTTCTCTTTACAATTTATTACCTTATTTGAATCAGATTAATCCCGATAAGTGCTCAGCTATTATAGATGTTGGGCATGAAAAGACCTCTGTTTGTATTGTGCAAGGAGGATTTCTCAAAATGTTTAGGTCGATTAATATTGGTGGGCGTTATATCACTGATTTTTTAGCTCGCGACTTAAGCGTTTCTTATCATGAGGCACAAAGAATTAAGCATCGCGTGAGTACTGTTATCACAAACAAACCTGGTTCCACACAAGGGCTTTCTTCGGAGGATATTTTTGTAGCAGAAAGAATGACTCTTGCTTTGAGTTCTCTTATGAGAGAACTCGGTAGAACTCTGTATGCTTTTAAAAATTGGGATAAAGCTCCTTTAGATAAAATTTATTTATCAGGTGGCACAAGTGATATAAAAAACTTTGATGTTTATGTTTCAGAGAATCTTGGGCCAGAAGCACTTCGTTCTGAGTTTGATGTTTCTAAGCTGAAGATCACTGAAAGCTTGGATTCAAAGAAAAGTCTCTTAACACAAGGTCTAGGAATATCCTTAAGAGCTGTCGCTTCTGCAAAAAAAGTTTCTCAAATAAACTTAAGAAAAGGTGAGTTTGCTTTTGTTCAAGATTACGGTGCTATTTTTAAGTCATCTAATCGTGTTCTGAAATATGCTTCAATTATTTTCCTAGCTTTAAGTGTGACGTACGGTGGTAAATATTTTCTCTTTTCAAAAGAGATTGAAAAAGTTCAAGCTAGTTATAAGGCAGAGTTTTTAAAACGTTTTCCTGACTATAATTCTCGTCTGGATAAGAGTGGTGGGGATTTTTCAAAAATTCATAGTACAGCTCTTAATTTAATAAAAACGAATACAGAGTCCCTTCGAAGTACAGTTGATAGTTTTAGTGCTGCTGACAGCGAAAGTTCTGCTTTAAAGAGTCTTTATGATATTAGTTCAGCTTTGTCGGCAGATATTAAAGTTGATGTCACAGAGTACTATTTTTTACTTGATAATCCAAGTGGTTCTGGTCGTTTGCAATTAAGGGTTGAAGCAGAAAATTTTGAAATTCTTGATCAATTCAAGAAAGCTATGGCAAGTATAAAAAATTTTTCTGAATTTGTAGAGAAGTCTTCTGATAAAAAACCTGGTTCAAATTTGAAAGTTGGTAAATACGAGGTCGTCTACAAGAAGAATGAGATTTAAACAAGAAAAGAGTAAGATATGTTTGATGGCTTAAGATCTGCTGTGAGTGAAAAATTCGCTCCAATCTCTAACTTTGTGAAGAATCTTGTTTTTGGCAAAAATAATGAACGTCTTGATTTTGCCTTGGACAGTTTTTATAAACTACCTCCGCAGAGAAGAACAGCTGTTCTAGCTACTTTGGCTTCTGCATTTGCGCTTCTTGTTATTAGCATATTTTTTCTCTACTTTTCTAGAGTGAATGCTCTTGATAGTAGCTTGAATGCGAGTGCTGTTGCTTTGCGCGAATTTTATGTGCACCAAGCAGAAAATGAAGAAGCTAAAGCAGATTTAAAACTTCTTGAGGGAAGAATTAAAAGTCGATTACAAGGTTTTAGTATTAAACCTTTTTTTGAAAAAATTTCTTCAGAAACTGGTGTGGAAATTAGAAGTACAAAGGTTAAAGGAGCAGAAACAGTTGCTTTAGAGGAGCTATCTTCTTTTTTATCGGAACAAGATGTGGAGATTGTGATTGCCTCTATTTCTTTGCCGAAGCTTTTGAAGTTTATTTCTACAATTGAGAAAAGTCAAAATTATATCAGGGTGAAGGATCTTCGTATTAGAGATTTGAGTGGGAAGAAGCTTTACTTTGAGGTACAAGTCTTTTTTAGAGCTTTTCAACTGTCTTAAAAACAAATTTTTTGGGTAAGCTATGCGTTTTTTAGAAAAGTTTTTTTTATATTTATTGGTGGGAGTCTTCTCCTTTCTTTTGTTTCTTTATCTAAGCTTTCCTTATCAAATTTTGAAAGAAAAAATTGTTAATATAATTTCTAGGGAAACGTCTTCTCTTGTTTCTATTAAGACTTTGAATCCATCTTTTCCTCTTGGAATCGATGTAGATGATCTTCGCATGTATCGTCCCGGAGCTGGGGAACTTGTAGTAGATCATATGACAGTTCATGTTGGTATTTTTTCGGCTCTTTTTGGAAAGATAAAAGTTTCTGTTCTTCTAAAAGATCCTTCTAAGGGGACTTTAGATTTACGTGTGCACTTAAGTTTGATGGATGTTATCTCTCAAAAGGAAATGATTCTTCCTAGTTATGTGTCTCTTGAAGCGGATAATTTTGATATAGCTCCTATGATTAATTATTTTCTTAGTTTAAAAGCTAGCGAAAAAGATCTGAATCCTGTGATGAAATCTGCATTTAGAGATATGAATTTTGTGGGTAAGCTTAAGTCAAACACTTTTTTTGAGTTTGATAAGAGTGATTATTTGGATTCAAAAGGGACTATTGATATTTCTTTTGTGAATGCAGGTCTTGACGTGCTTTCTCTTCCTTTTCAACAGTTCCAAGATGCTCATATTTTAGCTTCTTTAGGTAAAGGATCCTTCACGGTTGATCCAAAGACTAGTTTTATTTCAGATGGAATGAAGCTTGAAGTGACAGGGAATGTAAAGCAAGCAGAAGATATTCTAGAGTCAAAGCTTGATTTAAATATCAAGCTCGAACTCTATAAGGCTCTAAAAGATAATTTTGGCATGCTTCTTGGGTTTTTTGCTCCAGGCTCTGAGGAGGGTACTTTAAAAGTACGTCTTAAAGGAACACTTGGGAGTCCTCAAACAGATTTCTTATAATACCCTCAGCTTAAAGAAACTAGCTTCAATTATCTTTTTTGTAGAAAATTAAGATGTCAGGCTATAGGAAATAGTTAAGTTTTTCCTATCTTCAAAACAGAGATTTTTTCTTGTATTTTGTATATCTTAAAGAAACTCGCAAGCAATTTTTCCTCATAACTATTTTTTTTAATATTTCTCTCTTAAGATAGATATAAGTTCTATCTATAAAATTTTAAGAGAAAAAATATGTTTTTTTTAAAAAACTTTAGTATTTTAATTTTATTCATCCTTCTTGGAAGTTGTTTACCTACTTCTATAAAAAAAGCAAACGATAATAAAAAATCTGTTATGTTGCAAGAAGAAGAGATGAGTA
>JACCDV011180440.1_pt1 | contig 22220 bp, 10 predicted proteins | sample 7446131 | NCBI WGS metagenome assembly JACCDV01 (sample SAMN15323448, study PRJNA562643) | freshwater metagenome | isolation source: river surface water | place: USA:Blue River Watershed | collected 2017-08-17
GAATTTTCGTTTATTTGCTTGGCTTAAAAGCATCTAAACCGTTTTTATTTAAATTTTAAAAAGTACTTAAGGATAAATACAGAGTACCGTGAATTACACTCCATTTTTCCTTTTTATAAACCTTTCAACACCTTTCAAATTTATTTTCAAAATATTTCTAATCCCATATTTTTATCTACTGGTTAATTTAAAATTTCCCACCTGATTTTTTCAAACTTTTTAGATTCTTTTTTTTCAATATTTATGATTACGAATCTTATTTCTATGTTTGCTCTATTCCTTTGATATTCCTACTATTTTTATTCTTCCTGTTTTTTCTATTGTCTTTTTTTTCTGAACTCTTAGATAATAGATAAAGACATTTTTTGATTAATAGATTTAATGTAATAAAAGTGTACTCAAATCACCACTCACTCTATTCGATTATTCCTTTGCAGAAAACTAAATCTTCTTTTTCATTATCATATCTCCATGAAGATGTAAATTAGCTTAGTCCAATACAAGGCTGAAGCTAATAACTTTCATTTTTACCTTCAAATATTTTCATCTCTTTGGAGAGTTTCTTTGAATAGATTATGATTTAGTCAATAGTCATTTTTTCTCCAAAGTGTTCTTTTAAAATTTGTTTTATCTCTACTACTTCTTGATTGTTAAACAGATATAAATGGTTTACAATGATTCCTTCTATATCTTTGTATTTTCTTAACATTTTTTGATGATGAGTGTGGCACTGAGCAGGATTTCTTGTTTTGACTCTTTTGCTCATTAAAAAATTTAATCTAAGTTATTTTTTTTCTCGTATTGAAAGATTAAATAGCTTTAATGATTCTTTGATAAAGACTATATATCTTTTTTGTTAAAAGTCATTCCAATAATATTGTTTTCTATTTTTGTTAAAAAACAGCTTGTTTTTTTACATTATTTACATATTTACTCCAAAGATATTCGTGATCTGATTACCTGAGCTTTGATTTTTTTCTAATTATTCAAATGGATATGCAAACATAAATATAATTATAATTACTAATCACTATAAAGCCAATCGTTAAAATATCAAAATTAAAAGATAATTTTTTCTAGCTTTTTCTCTTTGAAATGATTTTTTGAAAAATTCCCAATCAATATTCTTGAAAAATGTTAGATCTGAAGGCTTAAATTATTTTATCTTATTGGATATTTGCTTTTGTCAAATACTAAAACTCAATAAAAAGATATTTGAGATATTTTTATTACTTTCAATCGTTAAGTGTAAATCAATAAACATTAACTCTTATATCGCATAAAAATCTAAAAATCTCTTATTTTCTCTCAAATAGCTTTATTCTATATCTGATTATTGACTTCGATTCTTCCAAAATAAATACCGTATAAAATTTACTAAAAGCAGAGTATTAAAGAAATAGTTCATAAATCAATTCTTCGCTTTGAGACGAATACAAGGTTTTTTTTTACCTCACAAAAAGTAAACACCTTTGAATAAAGTATCAAGTTTTAATAAAGCAGGAAAAATTGAGTAGTTGCCCTTAAAAATCAGAGATATTCATACATAAGTAAGAATTTTTTTATATTTTTTTAAAATTTGACTGTTGAGAACCCTTAAATCATTTTTCACAACTGAATCAATTTCCTCCCTAAAATTATGCTTTGGCGCAATTTTCTCTTTTAAAAAGACTCTTTGAGCTAGATGATAATGCTGCATTTAGTGTAATTATTGGCTTTCTTATCGTTATCAATATGATTAAAAAACATTTGAAAGATATTGCTTATATTTGTCGAAGCGATAGATTGGCAATTTAGGGCTTCTTAATTACTCCCATCTTTTTCGTAAGAAAATAAAATATCGCTGACATGTTTAGAGATGTTCAGAGATGATGATGATGATGCACTTAAATCAATTTATTAAAATCCTTTAAGTATCAAGAGCATAAATTGGCTCTGATGATTTTATGCACACATTGTTGTTCTAATATTTCTAAAATTGACTAAACCTACCCATATTTATAAGGCCCTCTTTTGTTTTTATTTCATTAAACTTTTATTTAATATTCCAAACAAGGGGTTTTATTGGAATATTATTCACTTATTGATCAAAAATCTTTTTTATTCCGTCTTTTAAATTAATTCAATATCTTTATTAAGCAAAATCTAAAAGTAAATAAAGAGATCATCAAGACATAGAAAAGGATTGATGGAAATCATAGTAATGAAATAAGGCTAGCAATTTTCTTCTATGATATTTGGTGAATGATAACTGAGAAAAGATCGATTTTTTTATATATTGTAATTGGACTCCATGATATATTATTAGTTTGACACATTAAAGAAATAGAATGAATTGAAAAAATATTAAATGCTGGTCATTAAAATTTGATCTATTTTTTAAGTTAGTTAGAATTTTTTGATTTTACATGGAATATTATTGATTTTTCTTAATTGTAATAATACACAAGAAAACTTGTTTTTCAGAGAACAGACCTTCAGCTAATTATTTCTTTTTTAAGTCCAAAGATTAACAATATTGGATGTATTTGTGACCAGTTTAAGTGGATAAGAATTCAAGGTTGCATATTTATTGAAAGAAGGAATGGTAAAAATGATTCAGATTTTAGAGCAATCTTGAAAATTAGTGTTGTAGTAATCATAAAACCATGTTAGTTGCACCAATTTCTACTATTTAACAAAAAAAAGAACCTCTAGCTCAAAAATTTCCTCCCATCTATCTGAATAAAAAAGATCAATTATCAAATAAATAAAAACAGATATCAAATTTAATTCTCTCCTAATTATATCTTTTAGCATTAAAAAGCGAATAGGTATGTTTAATTTATGTTTTCCAGCTTATCGCGACCTTAATTTTCCTAACCTTAATTTATTCTGTATTCAAAATCAGAATTTTTTCAAAAAAACTATCGAAATACTACTCAAATTGCTTATTAAAAAGAAAAGAGGGTGTACCATAATGATTTTATATTTTTTAAGTTTACGACAAAAAGCAATAAATCAAGAGACCATTCCCTATTCAATCAATTTTATAATTCTATCTGTTTGGTGTGTGTAGTGCTCATATTGGGAATATAATTATCTAGTTTTGCTTAATATGAAATGTTTTTTTATGGACTTTTGAGAATAGTTAACTGTCAGAATCGATCATATTGGAGAAAATATCTTTAAATCTAAAAGCTTTAATAAAAATATATAATATTAAAAAATTAATGGAGCCCTTGAATGATCTGAAACCCGAGGAGAAAGAACTTGTTGTTTTTATTGAACAAGAAATCGAAAAGGTATCAGCTAAAATTAAAATTTAACAAATTAAAGATAAAATAATCTAATTATCCTTATTGAAAAACAGGAAGAATTTCAAATAATGGAACAATTAATTTTAAAAGTTTATTACGAAATATTTTACCAAAGCTTAACGTGCTAAATTAAGAGAGACTATTCCTAAAGAAGTAGAATCAAAAATGAAACAATATCCTCAAGTTGTTAAAGATTATAATCTTATAACTTCAAAATCTATAAATGTAGTTTAAATTAAGGATTTATATTTAGATGATTCAGAATAAAAACGGAGGTTAAGTATCAAAAAAAATATTGAGTCTAGCCAAAGTATTTAAGAGTTTTTATCCAAATAACTTGACTATATCATAGATATTATTCATAGAAAAGTTGACTTTTGTGGTTATTACGAACTATTGGTGTAATAGGCTAATATTTCAAAAGAAGCTTTTATATCTTCCTTTAAATCCATGACTTTAGTTGATTTCTCTATTTTGCTGATGAAAATCACCTTCCCTGATCATACAATACCAATCTTATTATCTCAGCTAGGAGCTCCTGTTCCAATTTCTTATTCAACTACAAAAGATATTCTAAAAAATCAATCTTTGATTAAAGATATTTTAGGACTTGGTTCATACCCTTTAATCATCAATATTTGGAGTGAGAAAGCCATAAATAGCCTTAAGAATCTTAAAACAATCAATTAATTCAAACAAACTTTATATTATTCTCAGCTAACGAATACAAATCCAAAGTACTTTGAAGGAAGTAATTTTTAGGGCAATATAAATTTATTTAAGCTTTCTTTTCGTGATAAATCCGACAAATAACAAACAATAATAATGGTAGATTTAGTAGATAAAATGTAAGAGGATTAAATTAATTTTTTGACAAAAAAATCCCTTGTTTAAAATCTGCTAGGAATAACTTCTCTTGTTGTTTTTCATATGGATTAAGAGCTGAAACCAAATTAAAAATAGCAAACTTTTATGAAGCATTATCAATTTGTTTTAGATCATTCTATTCCAAAGGTTTTTATTGCTGAGCTAATAAATAATAGTGATGAGTCAAAAAATAATTTCTTATAATCACTTCAAAAACATTATCCTATTGGCTAAAAAAACTTTTTTTATTTCGAATTGAGAACAGAATTAATAGATATAGGAAACTAATAGTAATTTAAGCAAATGGAAACATCATTTTCAAATTTACTAATGGAAATAACTAAATTTTAAGCTCGAGCTTAATCTTTTTTCAAATAAAAGTATCAAGCTGAGGAGTCCAAGAGCTTAAAGACTTAAATACAATCCTTTTTATAAAGAAAGTTAAAAGAATCAAAGTAGGTTCTATTGCCCAAAAACTATTTATCAAGAAAATTGAATGAAGTCAAAAGGTAAATAAAAAAAATTCAAATTTCTGCTTTTAATACATTTGATGAAAAAAAAAGAGAATAAATAGATAACAAATTTAAGAGTCTTGAATAAAAGTAAGCAACACTCAAGAGATAGCTTAAGAAGAATAACTTATCTGATTTTGTTCGCGACTGCGTTCCATTTATTACAAAGGACTATTAAAAATTTAGATCATTCACTGAAATTCTTGTTGAATAAACAAATAAAAAAGTTTTTGCTTAACTGAAGAAAAAAGATATTTCAAAGAAAGGTTAATAATACTAATTAGTTATTTAAACAAATCGTATTACGATAGACAACATAATCTAATAACTAAGTATTTATAATTAGCTAAACATTGATAGAAAAGCTGAGATATTGAATTCTCCCTAACAGCAAATTATCGATTAATATTACTCGAAATGCCTGGATAAATTAATCCCATTTAATCTTATCGATGGATAAACATCTAATTTTGGAAATGAAAGTCTTCAAAGATTTTTCTAAAAATTAAATAGAGAAAGCAACAGATAAAAATTTTATGTCATTTCATTAATTGGAGCTAAATCTTCAGGGAAAAGTACTCTTATTAACTACCTCTTTCGATACAACATTCATTTGAAAGAAGATATTTATGCTAAAGGAGTTTATTTTGGAAAATGTTCAATCAGCAATAAAACAATAATTGTTTTAGATTCTTAAGGAATAATGAATATTGATTATAGCTTAGCTTTATTGGAGCAATATAAATTCGATTAAATTGGTAAGATATTTGCAACTTTTGATCATCAAATAGCTTCTATTTTAATGAAGTAATCAGATTTAGTAATAATCTCAAATAAAGCGTAGAAGTAAAATAATACTTTAAAAATTTCTTAACAATATGCTTTAATTTTAGGTATTTGCTTCAAAGTTTTAGATGCTTTTTATACAAATAATGTGTAATAGATAATAGTTCCTAAAAATGTAATGCTTGTTTTTTCAAACTAATCTGACATTATTATCAACAAACCCTAAATGATTGATCAATTAGTCAAAAGACTTTCACCAATCTTAAAACTTTCATTCGATAGTCTTGATTATAAGCCTAAAAATTAATAATAATAATATAGAAATATATTTAATAAATATATAAGGCTATCAGAAAAAAATATTATCTTTCTACCAAAAGCATACACTTTTTCTTAAGAAAAGCCTTCTTTTAAACTAAATAGTGATTAGTATGGGAAGGGAATATTAGAATTGAGAAAAAAAATAACTGATAATCTCTAATACTATATCCCTCCAAAAACTTTGGTAGAATTTTATGGGGATAGTAAAGTAGACTGGTCAATAATTCTATTGACAGCAGGTAAAATAGTCTTAGCTCAAACAATAAACTAATCAAGTGTTAAATCACAATTTGAATATGCCTATCAAAAGGCCTATCCTGAGATGATTTAATAAATTAAAAATCAGCTATAAGCATTAATGAAATAAAATAAACTTTAAATATAATCTACAGTCTTAAAAGCACAATTGAATAAAGATAAGAATAAAAAAAGTAAATGGACTTATTTTAATGAAAATATACTGGATAAATTCCGATCAAATTTATAGTCTTACCAAACAGAAACATCAAACATAAAAGATACTGTTTTTAAGAAATTCAAAGATATTGCAATCGGAATTTTCGGTAAAGTTTAATGGATCAATTAATATAAGAGTCAAGTAGCTTAATTAATAGATCAGGCTCTTTTTAAATAAATAAAAATTGCTTATTAAAACTTTGAAAAAACATATCAATAAGCTGTACTCAATCAATTCAGTGACGAGCTCTTAGAAACTATTCGAGTGAAGGTATAATAAAAAAAACAAAATGAAACAAAAGTATAAAGAGGATAGTATATGAAAAGAAGAGAATAAAGATTGAAAAAATATAATTAAAAAGCCGAATTAATATTAGCTTAAAGATTGCATACCACTGTTGATAAAAATTCAATTAAAAATAATTTAAATAAAACCTTTGAGATGATTTTTAATTCTAATACTATTTTTTTGAGGTAATTGCAAATTAAGCATATCAATGATTGCCTGGATTTTCAAAATGAAATAGGTAGTAGGTTAATATAAGAACTGAAAAAATTAATTGATTTTGCAGATTAAAGCTAAGTTCCTCAAAAGAATAAGGGCGAAATCGTAAAAATCATTGAATAATCTTTAAAAAAATTCTAAGAAAAGCTAAATTGGCATATTGGTTCATAACTGAAACCCTAAGTTGATCTTCCAATTTTATTTAATTACATTAGAGATAATTTTATATCTGAACAAACTAAATAGACAAGACAAATGATAAAAAATAAATCTAGTTAGGTTTACGAAAATATTTTAAAAGATTAGATATATAAGAAAAAGATTATTGAAAAAATATAGACCTAATAGGAATAAAGTTATTATTATACTCAAATTTTTGCAAAATCTCAAGATCGCTCATAAAAAATCATGCTAAATGTTATTAATTATAAAATTCTTCTTCTTGCAAAACTTTATGATATTCTATATAAATCATCTTACAAGCATTAACTCCAATAAATTAAAAATGCTAAATAATTATTTCAATAACGAATTAAAAAAATAAGGAAGGATAATTTATAAATAGTAGAGGCGTAATTTCAAAAATAAATCAAATAAGCTATTAAAGATCGTATTAAATAGTTTGTTTTATAATAATTCAAGGCTCGATTCAAATAGTTTTATAAATAGAAAGTAAAAAAATTTAAATATAATTAGTCTTCGTTGATATAATTGCAAAGAGTAGTACTTAATAAAACGTTGTTCAATCCTTCAATACCTCCAAAATAAACCAAAGCTAATAATGATAATTAAACATTATTGAAAACTGAGAAAACTGAACTAGAAAAAATTTACGTCTAATGCTATAAGTTCATATGCAACCCAATTTTTTATACTTTATAATAAGCTAGAAATACGATATGCTCTATATCCACGATAAGGGCAGACCGAATAGCTGTATTAAAAATGACTGAAGCTAAAATAGATAAAGATTTAACCTTTCTTAATTTAGATTAGACGGAAACCTTTGTCCAAAAATAATTTCCATTAGCATATAATTTTTATACTTTTGGTGTTTTCGATATTTAAGATATACTTAAAGTCATCAAGAACATGATAAAGTAGTAATTTAATTACTAACAATTTGATAAATAAGAAAAAATAAAAAAAGATGCTTAGGAAGTTGTATTATATGTAATGAGTTAAAGAGATATAGTTGGATGTCATAGCTGTTGTTCATTTTGTGGAGCGAAATGCTATCGGTCAAAATATCACTCTGGGTATCATTTAACATTAAATCATACAATCGTTGCATTTGGAGGAGTAAGAAATCAAAAAAATTAATTTATGCTGAATAATTGCCTTTCCCCTTAGTTAAAAAATCAATATTGGAATGATTCTTCATTTTCAAGGGATTTCAAGAATTTTATTTCAACGAAAAATTATTTCTGGAAAAACCATTATGAAAACTATAATTAAAAAAATTATTCTAATAGAGAAAGAAGTATAAATATCTGGAAGAATATTGAAGACTAGATAATTAAGACTTGGGGGACTGCTTATTATTATTCACCGAAAATTCCTGAAAAAGCTAAAGACAGCAAAGAAAACAAAGACAAGCCTTATGAAATAATTGACATATCTTAATAACAATTTGCCAAAGTGAATGAGTATTGGAAACAATGATTTCATCAGAATATTTAAAATATATATTGCTTTTTATATCCTAAAGTAAGAAAAATATTTATTACTATTGTGTTTATTGATATTAGTCCATTTGATTATATCTCTTTGAATTCAATCATTAATTTTTGGATATTTATTATAAATCAAATGATTAACAATCATTGAAGATAAGCTAGTTTATTTATTACCCAATGATCATTCTAAGCATCTTTCTGATATGGATAGAGAATGATATTTTGATTACTTCGATAAACTCCACCACTTACATTCCAATATTTATTACCTTTTTCGTAGTATATCTTCACAGCATCTCCATCTTTTATAAGCTTCCATTTAAATTTTCTCTCGGGATTCAGCTTCATGTCAAAGTCAATATATTGATTCTCTTAAACACTTTTTATATAAACATATTTATTTTATTAGCTTCCTATCTAGTCATATTCAATGATGAACTTTTGCCTATAATAACTCCCGTCGTAATTCCAAACTGTCAGTTTATTATCCAAGACATGAGCGTAGCAATTGTGATGTTTTTCTAGACGTATTGAGTAATAGTCAACAAGAAATGGTGATTTAGGATTTGATCTATCTGAAAACATTTCTAAAATAATATTATATTCCAAAATCCAAATCCAAATATAAGTAGTGATTATTAATGCATAGGTAAAAGATTAAATTTGCAAGAGCCTTTCGCTATAGTAGCTTTAATTTATTCAGGTTGAGCTGAGAAACTAATCAAATTCCATTTTTATTTATTCAATATTAAATTCTTTGAGATCAGTTAAATATAAAATTATTATCAAGCCTTTCTTGAACAAGCTTTATTCTTTTCAAAAAGTCTTCCAGAATATCTCGATTTGAATCGATAAAATGATGAGTAAAAGAAATTATATTATTAATACTGGTTTGTGAACCAGATGATTTAAAAATTGTGAGAACCAGCCAATATTTTACAAAGCTTCGTGACATTTAAGATAAATTCTAGTAAAACGACAGCATAAAATCATTAATTGATATTTTATAAAAATCCAACCATCAAGGAACAAAAAACTCATGAGCCTATATATCAGCTAACTATTATTGATATTATTGCTAAACGCTTAAACACAACAAAAAAAGGTCCTTTGAACCTTGGAAATCATCATCTTCATTGATTTTTTTTGTTAAAGCTGACTGGCAAAATAATAAAAAAGAATAAATTTTTATACTACCCATTCTTTATGAAAGTAAAATTATTTCTGACGATTTTTAACTTTAATTTTCGACAAGAGAATTTTAGATAAAACTTCTTGAAAAAAATAATAAGTTGAGAGATTAGAAAATAGACAAATTAATCGGATTAATTCAAATTAGTATTAGAATATAAACTAAAATCATCAATAGTCTATGAGCTTAAGCTATTTCAATTGAGTCAATGTCAGTGAATCTTTTTTTATTTACTTATTTGGCTTTGGATTTGAAGAAGCTTCCTGTATTGGATTAATGACATCTTCTATTTTTGCCCATATTTATTGTAATTTCTTCTAATAATCTTTCACAATTGAATTTGGCTTTTAATTTTTACAAATATTCACACTGAACTAATGTTTTTCTATCGAAGGAGCTCCAAAAGCATACAGAAGGTGCTTAATTTCATGCTAATTATGGTCTTATTAGTTTTTTCTTTGCTTTTGACATCGGGCATTACACTTTTAACATTTATGCTGGCAAACAGATGCCTAAACTTTTCTCTTAATAATTTTATTTTTTTATTTTTTCATCTCTTTCTCAAGCAATTCTACCGTTTGGCTTATCAAGCTTTACTTCTTTGCTTATACAACCTAATTTAACTCATTAGGAAGATTGATTTTATCTTCTTCTTCTTATAATTTTGGCTAGTATTTAAATTTATGGATCTTTTTTTTGAGCTTTTAAATTTAAGTTTGAAAATATTATAATTATTATTTAAAATTACTATCCAAAGCCAAAATTTATTAGGATTTTATTTAATCTAAATATCTTTATGGATTTTTCACAATTTTAAAGCAATTAATAATGCTTTAAATACTATAGGAAGTATTTTTACCCTATTATTTTTTATTTTAGAAATCGATAGATCTCCTTAAAGCGATTACTACAATATTATCTATTTTTTAAATTTGATTCTATAACTTTTATTTATACCTACGTAAAACACCTTCTATTTATGATTTTAATAATTATTTAATATTATTGTAATATTATTGAAATTTAAGCAAGATTTTTTTGTTTTACATCATTTGTTTTACATGATTAAAAATTCTTTCTTATTTCTTTTATAAATTCTTTAATTTATCTTTTGCCATATGAATCTTTGTATTTTAATGAATCAGTGCTACTAAGCATTTTTTGTAATTGATCTTGAATAGAGATAGTTAATTTCTATAAAAATTTGATTTTTATTTGAGTATTTGACTTGTTTGCTCAGTATTTTCATTCATCCATAGTAATAAATCTTTAAATTTTTATAATAAAATAATTTAAGACATTGAACCAGAGTCTCCAGGATAGAGGTTTTATATTTTCTTCTTAAATATTGCCAATTGATCTTAAATCATAGTGGAAATTTTTGCTTTTTCTAAATAACTTAACATAGATTATCTTTAGATCGCAATAATTTTAATAAGATTTCCTGGAAGATCCTTGCTAATTCTTTAGTAAAATTATATACAACTATAAATATTATCGAATTGTAAATTACTCAATATCTACTAAAACTGGAAAATTGTTTCGAAAGTATAAATTAAGTCATTTATTGATGACTATTATCTATTTTTTAATTTTGTTGCGAAATTTAATCTTTATTGTCTAAAGATTATTGTTAAATGATCAAATTTTTCAATATATTGATTTACCTTCCTTAACAAATCTTAGTAACTTTTATCTATGGACTAATTAAAAACAGATTTGAAGAGTTGATTCGTTCCTTTTTATAAATATCCAAAAAATAGCTGAAAACATTATTAGCTAATATAATTTTTGTGATATCTCTTAAGATTATTTGAGAGAATATCAAAACCATTTACTTGTGTGTTAATAAAATCATTATTTGTTATCTTATCAACAAGCTATCTGATCCTTGTCAATAAATAACTTTATGAATTAACTTCCTCTAATGAAAAATTTGTTTATTTAATAATCTGCTAAATCTACTCTTTAATATTTTCTAATGGTTTTTTATTCAAAGAGGTAAAAAATTAATTAATTAGCTAGTTCTTTTTAACTGGGTATTCAGTTCTATACTCGGCAGTTTATTTTAAAAAGAACTCTAAGTCATCTGAGTCATTGCACCCAAATATCTTAGAGGAAACACCGAAAGAAATATTTTGCCATTCAGCTTTCAGACTATTATAATTTTAGATTAGATAATTTTTAGATTTGTGCTATGATGATTTTAGAATGTTTAGAATATAATTTCTGAAACCTAAGATAAATGATCCAAATTTTTCTCTTTAGGCTTTCAAAATATTTGGCTTCACAGTGAAAATATCTTCATCATTTCTAATAAATTATTATAATTATGAAGTTTTTCTAAGAATTTTTTTCGCAGCATTGATTTCAATATCTTAGCTCAAAGCAAACAACATTTTCGACAAACATCTCTCTCTAGAACCTTAGTTTAAGTAAAAAATCTCAGCAATTTTATAACAGATTCGAATTTATTTTATTAGTTGAGAATAATTTTACTAAAAATGTGTGAACAACACTATATTAGAAACTTTTAGAAGAAAAACTAAGAGTTGCCTATTAAAAACTATTTATTCTTTATCTTGTCCAATAAAATCCTTTATGTTAGCATATCCATCTAAAATAAGAACTTGGTATTCATCTGTTTCACAAAGACCTACATATAGTCCTCCTTGCTGGAGATTAGTCATATAGAAATTATAGCCGAATAACTAATTCAAAAAGATATTTTTATTTTCAGATTTTTCTCCAAAAACTGAAATAATAAATATTTTTTTATTAACAGTTTATTGGAAGTACTGAATATATCTTTATAGACTATCAAGTCCAAAGATAGATGACTTTCTTTCTATTATACTAAATGGAAGTCCATAGCTAAAGCATTTTTAGTAATAATTATTGATTTTCTGTTGAAGAATTGAGTTAGGACGTTATGCTTTTTTATCAATATTTTGTTAATTTAATGTATCTAAGCAGCTAATAACGTTATCAACTGTAATCTGATTGATTTTTAATATTTTTTAATGGAATAATATAAATTAAATGTATTATTTTTCATTTATATAATCTGAGCATTTTGACAGGAAAGGTGAAAGTTGTTACAATGATAAAAGTTTTGAATTAGGCTCTTCTGAACTCTTTTGTAAAAACTGCGTGATTTATTTTTGTTTATTTAGATAATGTTATTAGATGGCAAACTTTTTGTATTTCATTGATGCATAAATAAATTAAGTTAATTTTTAATGCGAAAACTATTGATTTTGTGAAGTTATGCTAATAACTTGTATAAACTATTTGATTATATCAAGGTTATTTTCTTGGTTATGCTATTTTATTGATTTTCGAATGATCGAATTTTATCCTAATTGAGACACAATTTTCAAAGAATCCTACTTTTATAAACTCTATCCATCCCAAACAAAAATTATTAGTCTCTAAATATTTTGCAAAGAAGCAGAATTTTTTTATATGAATCCTTACTCTAAATCTTTATGTAATATATGAAGAATGAGTAAAGAAGTTTATCTTGAAAATGGGATTTATTGGATTTTTTTTAAAGATATGTCATAATCAATTATTACTATGTTATCCTTGAGAAAAATATTAAAAAAATTTTCTTGAAAAATGCTTTTTTCAATATATTTTTCATCAACTAGGAGAAGTTTTCCAGTAATTTTATTTTTATTCATCAAAGTTTTTTTTGTCCCAACAATAGTTATTAATGGATAGTGGTCAGATTTTAAAAAAGATCTACAAAGTTTAATTGTATTTTATTGCGTAATGGGGATAGGAATGCCTTGCCTTGCCATTAAAAAGATAAATTCGTCATTTTTATCAGTTAACTTCAATAGGAAAATTATGAAATCTATAAAAGATAAAGATTTGAATTTTTAGCTGAGAGGCGTTTTTTGTTCGAACGCTATTGAGATAAAATAATTATAGTATTTTAAAAGGCTATATTTACGCTGAAGGATATCTAATATCTGGAGTAATTCCTTTTCAAAATATCCTTGAATATCTTGGCTTTCAGAAAGGCTATTTTTAATATTTTGGCAAATTTTCAAGTCGATTTGTTAGCTAATATTCTAACCTGAAGACAAAGCAATTTATTTAAAGGAAGATATTTTTCTTAAGGTAATCCTAACTGGCTTTAAAATTTTGTATTATGCAACAAAAGATGAAATTATAGGCTGAACATTATTGCTTTTCTCTAATAAAGTTTTAAGCTACAGTTAAAAACTATTTCTGTCTTTTTTAGCAACATATTTAAAGATAAAATTCTTTTTCCATTACTCTATGGAGTTTGAACTATTTATAAGTTCTTTCGATTATTAAAGATTTTTCTTCCAACCATATTGTTTCATGAGATCATGGCATTCTTGCAAATTAATCCCGTTGTCTTCCATCGATATTATTGATAAGATTATAGTTTGAATTATATTTATTTAATTTATATGCTGGATACTGTTATATATTCAAATCTGACGATAATCTTTTAATTTTATCTTCTCTTAGGCATATTTATCGATTCGAACCCAGATATTCTGATGACTATACCTTTTTCCTGTACTAAGCCTTCATTTGAGATAAAAGCAGGTGGTTTGTCTTTGGATCTCCACATCACCATTTTTTTAAATAATTACTTCTTCAAAAATACAATCAGTTAAAATTTAAATTTGCTCTTATCCATGAAAAAGATTTTTTAAACCTTTCGTTGATCTTTTTTTAATTTGGCAAGTTATCAAAAAATAGATTTTTCCATGTGCTATATTCTCACATCTAAATTCTGAAGAAAAAGACAATACTTAGAAATTTAGAATTATTAAAAGGGGACAATTAGAGTCAACGTCGTTCTTTTCAGAGCTTCATATAAAAATCTTTAATTGGGAGTAAACATTGATATTTGATAGATGTTAGTTAAGTGATAATTAATCAAGAATTCTTAAAGAGAAGGGAAATAAATATACTTAGACATTAACTTCTTGTCACAATTTTTGCTAATTGACTTTTTTTTTTGCCGTTGTCATTTTTTGTATTTAATAATAACTCAAAAACTTAAAAACTGAGAGACCACATCTTCCAAGAAATATTTCGAATAATAAATCATAAAGATAAACTTTTTCATGAATTTCTGCTTGAAATAACTAAAATTTGTCGTAATTTATTTTGTCCAGCATTACTTTTTTCATGAAATAAAACATCCAAACTAAAAAGCCAATTTTATTTGATTAAATTTATTTATTAGGTCAGGTACTCCTAATTAATTTGATAAATGCATGAGTTTTCAATTTTTCTTCATATTGCATCCTTAATACTTAAAATCTCTAAAAAGAATATTGTAAAATATAAAAATTCTATATGAGTTAATAGTTTGATTTTTAGATCAAAGGTCTTAAAAAGGTTGCCATTCCTGTGAAATAAGAGCAAAAATTAGCTAACTTAAGAGAAGATATCTTAGAATACTTAAAAGATTTTTACTTTTATGATGAAGTCAACAAGAAACAAATAACAAAGTTTGCTTAAAATCGTCTAAGTATTAAATAGCTTAAGGATAAGCTTAGTATAAGATTTCCTTCTTATGAGCCTGACAATCATGATGAGCCTATTAAACCTGATGATCCGAATAAAGGAAAAGTTGATGAATCTAAAGAATGTGTAATTATTGATGAAAAATCAAGCTTTAAGTCAATTATTCATATCCGTGAATCTTTTAACTTGAGACAAGTTAGAACATTGATAAGTATTCCTAGTGGATATGAAAGCTTTACTTTTGTAAAAGAAGATGTTGAAATCAGCCAGTCCTCCTAATAAAGCACTTTGGTTAAAATGATAAGTAAGAGTGTCAATTCGAAGACTTAAGTGAGAATTAATTTGAAAAAAATTTAAAAGCTTTAAACTGAAAAAAAATCAAAATAGGAGTCAGAAAATAAGAAAAAAAAAGCTGAGGAGACTAAGGCAAAAGTTAATGAAATGATCAAATAGCTTGACTAGTTTGAAAAAAAGTATACAAAATAGGGATAATAAAAGAATAAGGCAAAAAAATAAAAATTGAAATAAATTTCAGACACTTTAGCTAGTCTTGATATCGTTTTTAACTTGGAGTCAAATATTGACATAAAATAGATTATATCTGATCTCAAGAAAAAGGAGCAATAAAGCTAAAAATTAATTCAACTTTTATAAAGCACTGCTAATTATGATAACATAAATGTTTTAGCCTCAAAGTATTTCAACACAGTTGGAATTGGATATCGTAAAAAAAATCTTGCCTCATCAAATGTACTTGATTTTTAACTTTGCAAATTTGAAGAAGACAACAATTTCAATAAGCTAGTTTCAAATGATTTTAGCTATTCTAGTGAATAAGCCCAAATAAAACATTTAAGAACAATGTAAAGCAGACTGATTGGGGGGTCTTTTTCAGCAGAAGGAGGAAATCCATTTTTCTATATTAAAGGTGGTGCAAGTTATGATACTGACCACTCCTAGACGAAAAGCATTAAAACTACATAAGAGACAGAAAAAGTTTACAAGAATTTTATTTCCCTTTACATTGGAATCGGTATTGTTCTTATTTAGGATAATGTCTTCGTAAAATAATACATCATCAATTAATACTAAAATTTGCTGAAAGCATTTTTGAAAGATAATAATCAAGAACAATTTATATCAATGGCCGAAGAATTTTTATTGAATTATGGAGATAAAATATAAATTGGAACGTACTACTTTGGAAATACATTTACCAATAATTTATAACTTACATTTTAGAAGAAGTTGAGTGGTTTTTAATCTCAATATGTGGCTCAGCAAGCTCTATCTACCGCGATCGAAGCAGGTGGAATATTTTAAGGAGGATCTGCAGCTGGAAAAGCAAGTTTTAATATGGCAAATAGTCAAGGAAATCAACAATCAAACCAAAAATTAAATTCTAAATATGTAATGAAATCACATACCTCTTCATACCCTCCAGTTCAAAACTTTTCTCAATGGAAGTAAGTAGTTGCTACAAAAAATGTCTTTTGGAAAATAGTAGGAAAAGACACATAGTTTGTTTCGATAATTAAAATACTCAGATCAAAAAATACCATTAGAAGATCTCAATATCTTCAATCAGCAAATCAGGAAAAGTTTAAAGAATTTCAAGAAGCATTACAAAGAATTGCCGATTAAAGTCAAAAGACAAAGTAAATTTCATCTAGGTAGTTCAAAGGCAAAAACTTTAAGGAAATTTGCTAATAAATGGCTAAGTTATCTCAAACTTAAGATATTCAATCTATCATTGTCAAGAGAACATCAAGTGTAAAGAATAATTTATTTAGGGTATTTTTGAATCTATTAAGATAAATCACGTAATTATTTTTTAACCAAGTGGTAAAAATACATTTATAAAGCCCGAAGAAAGTATTTAAATATGAATTTAGATCGTATTATTAAACCTATTTAGTCGTAAGCATGAAATAATTAAGGGTAATGAAGATTTTATTATAGATAATGAAGTAACATTGATTTTACAAAGTGTAAATTTTCTTTTATCCTTAGTTTCTGAACTACAAGTGTCTTTGGAAAGATTTAAAAACTTGAAAGTCCTCACAATCTATGCTAAGTATTGTAAAGCTAAATAGATTTTTCTTGTTCAATTCGACAAAGCAATCGTTATTCGCACAACAAATGAATAAGAGAGGCATTAATGTCGAGCTTTATCTTCCTACTGCTTTCTTACCGTTAAAAAAATAATAAAAAAAGTAAGATATCTCTTATTGAGCTGGACAAAAGATTTAGGAAGCAAATTTACGGGAATCAAATAAAGCAATTGGGATTGATGATAAAAAGATTAATGAAATTTGAAGATCTTGCTCTTTATTTGATTATATTTTGACTATTTTTATAACTAATCATCAATTATAATAACTATTGGATTAAATTTGTCAAAAAAATCAAATAAGTAGAGAAAAGGAGGCCCAACCAATTGTACAGAAAAAATAAGAACCAATAGGAGATCGTCTAGGAAAAGTAACCCAGTTGAAGAGTAGATAAAGTACCCGAAGGAAGAAAAGAATAAATTTGAAAAATAGTTGAGAATTGGGCAAGTGGTGGACAAATTGATCAGATGATGTGACATAAATGGTGGACAAACTGGCAAAGCCACGTTTTTAATAGCTAAAGGACCAAGGGCAAATTCTAATATATGATCAATGCGCTCAAGGAGCTCTATCATCCCTAAAAAACCATGCATTAATCAGGACCAGTCAAAAAAGCGGACTACAAACTCTACTAAAAATTTAGATTAAAATTAAGATAAAGATTAAGATTAAGATTAAGATTAAGATTAGAATGAACGTTTAACTGCTGAAGTGGAGCAGATGAGTCTTATCGTACAGTATTTTTTGAAATTTAAATGAAAAGCCTTGTTTCATATGTTGAACAAACGAAAATTCTTTGATTTTATACGTGCTTTCTTATTTAAATTCTTTATCTTTAAATATTCTTGCTTTTAATTATTTAGGTTCTGTTGATAAAACTCTCGATTTTACATACCTCAATACAGTTGTTCAATAGACGCTGATTTTTGCGACTACTTTGAGTGATTATTGCTATCTTTTAGGCCAGTTTTTATCTATATAGACCCAATCTTTTTACACTCGTTTTCACAAAATGTAATATCAATCGCTTATTCTAAATTTTAACAAGAATGTAACATGTTCCGTTAATATCAATTCTAGTTTCGAGACTTTGCCACAAAAAATTTTCGAATAATATGTAATTTAAACTTATACCATTATTTAGAATACTCATATTCAATAAGAAAGCAATAAAACGTCCAAAAAATGACTTGGAATTACCTGATTAAATTGGTTTAAAGAATAAATCTCAAGAACATAAACGATAAAGAGTTTATCTAGATTATATATTAACAAAAGGCTAAATAGTTTTTCGATTAGCTAGTGATGAACAGGCAAGGAGATCGACTAAAAATCTTTAGATAAATTACAGGAATAACAAGAGACTTTAAAATTATTCTCTTATCACAACATATTTTTTAAAATCTACAAATCGAAGACATTAATGATTGCTTAGACTTTGATGAGAATGACAACTTAAAATTTTTAAATAAGGTTATTGATTTTCAAAATAATAGAGAAATAATTTCAGCAGACCAGTCAAAGCTGATTGGATTAATCTAGAATAAAATTTAAATTTTTGAGCAATTAATGAAAACCAGTTAGCTTGGATACCTTGATCAAATAATAAATTTTGTTAATTAAAAAATCGATAAAATCATCTAATAAACTAATTAAGATGTCGAAAAGCAAGCTCAATAAATATACTAGCATATAGACAACAAAAAAAGTAATCTTGAAATCCAGGAAAAAATACAAAAAAAGTTATTGGAAGTCATTTAAAACATGAGGAAAAAAGAGAATATTTCAAGTAATTAAGAAATAGAGAAGACATATTATGAGAATTTATTTAATCGAACAAATAATCAAGCAGGAAAAATTCTATTGAATAGAATAAATTTAAAAATTATCCTTTTGGGAAAATTATTCAGATTCCTGAAAAACTCAACTGATCAATATGAAATCAAGGAGATTGAAAAAATGAGGAATCAATTTGAAAGAGACAAAAAAGTTTTAAAAGATATGATGCTAAAGTAGAAATGATTCAATAAATTTAATTTGAAAATCACTGAATAAAATAAGGACTTAAATATTATTGAAGTAGACTCGTTTCTAAGATTAAACTAGGAAGATTTTGTATTTAATTATTTGATTATTGATTATTCATAGGCGATACGTTCGGTCAAAATAGTCTCGAGCGTCGGCCTTTATTGAACACCTGCATCAAAGTCTGTAAAATTGATAGTTTTTTTACAGAATCTGAATCACTAAAAGTGATAATCTTTAAAGATAAAGCATTTAAATAAAAAAACACGTATAAAGTCAAAGGAATTTCGCTTGTTTACTTGGCTTTGGAACCTCTGCAACGAGGCTTTTGTTTGAATTTGAAGAATAATTCAAGGATAAATATGAGAGTACGTTGAATCACAATCAACACTTAGTCTTTTTCACCTCTTGAAAAAATTAAGCAAAGATCTTTAAGTTTTTTTAGGACTATTTACGATTAATTTGTCTATTTTTTTTCTCAATTCATTATAGATATTTTTGTCGACTAACTCATAGATTTTCAATATTCCCGATCAAATAATCTCAATTTACAATACTCAATTACTATCTATCTCGATTACCAATGCAAATGTTTCACCCACTCCCTCTTATTAGAATCATCAGCACTTTTATTTAGACGGAGTTGAATGGATTACCTTAATGATTCTTCATTTACAAAATACGATACAATAAGATTTTGATTATTTTTATTACTTACCATTTGACTTTCGCTAATAATAAAATTTAGGAGATCAATAGCTGTTGAATATCAAACTTAAAAGAATTAGCTGATTATGGTTAGTCATCATCAAGAAATAGCTATTATCTAGAAAGGAGTAAAAGATCATTTATTTTATTTGTTCTTTTTGATATGTCATAATCGGAATTGATCGGAAAATCATAATCACTATTTATCCAAATATATTCATTACTATATTAATCAATGCCTAAAACTTGGTATTGTTATTTGTATTTGTAGTTATTATCTTTTAAAAAGTATAAATAAACATCATTTAGTCTCTCTTTGTTCACAATAATTAATCAAGATCAAAGTTTTCTTTCGTATTTGAATTATGATGAAGAGAGTATGTCGCTGGAACTTAAGGGAAAACGATCGATATCTTCAAAGGATTTAAAGAATAGATCGTTTTCTTCAAGACTAATCGAATTAGTTCCCATTGATAATTTGGCTGAATAGCTCAATATTTAGTCGATAGATTTCTTTTCGCTGAAATTTTCCTTCAAGGTATTATTGATATCTATTTTTCAGAATCATTAAAGAGATGTAAATGATTTTCTATTATCCTTCAATATTATCGTATTTTCTTATCATCTTTTGATGATGAGTATGGCTTTGAGAAGGATTTCTCGTTTTCACCTTTTTGGCTCATAAGGATATTAAGCTTTAGTATTTTTCTTTCTTGCACTGAGAGTTAAAATAATTTTATTGATTCCTTAACGAATAAAGTATACCTCTTTTTCTAAAAATCATTCCAATAGTACTGTTTTCTATTTTTATTGTATAAATTTTTGTCATGAGGTTTTTTCTCTCATTTCCACTAAAAATGCTCTAAATTCGGTCATGTAAGATGGGAACCTGGCCATGTTCTTAAAAAAGGTTCTAAAACATGATATATTAGATTTTTTATTATATAATACAATAAAAACATTGAGACAAATACTAAAAGAAAAGAAAAAACATTAAGATATTTTTACAAAAATATTTCTCAGATAAAGTTTAGTCCCACTGACTCTCTTAGTGATAGATCTTAACTAATTCTTATAATTTTATATAAAATTTTTGAAGGGAGTATCTGCTTTGGAATTTATAAATGTTCTTCCTTTTAATATCTATTAGAAGCTAACTTTAACTTGGTTTTTGAGCTTTGAATGGTTATTTAATCAAAAAATTGATTTTTACAGTTCCAATTTGAAGGTTATGCATTTAAGAAAACTTATATTTATTTTTAATTCTAGAGTAAAAAGCGCTTGTTTTAAACCTATATATGAAGCAAATATATCGATTTCTCAGGTTTATAAAACTTTATTAAAGGCAATTATAATCTTCACCTCGAAATGTCTAAGATATTTCATCTTTAAAATATCTAAATAGAGAAAAAATCAATTGTTGTTAGCTTATATTTTAGTTTTTACGGACTGTGGTTGCGAATGAAGGTAAAAAACGATGAGATTTTTAGTAAATCATAAAAATTATTTCATGAAATCATTAAGTAATAATAAAAAGAGTAAAGCTTCTACAAATCATCGAGTCTCAAAAATTAAAAATAACATAAATCAGCAATGAATCTGAGTTTCATCAAAAAGTATATATTTTTTTAATATTTAATGATGAGGTAAATAATGTCGACCATTTTTATCCTTATTTTCTTCTTAACAAAGAATTGGAGATTGATATAAAGTGTTTTTAAATCTCCTTCTCTCAATCGATTGTTCTTGTCTTGAAAGATTAATGCTTATTTATCATCATCCATAATTGGACTTGGTTGTTTCCAAGCCGAAAAGAGGCTTATTATGGTTATGATAGTCTTTGGAACTATTTAAGCACATCGCTAATGTTCTTTATTGTCTTATTAATTATCTCTTGATCCAATATTCTTCATGTTTTTCCTCAAAAATCATACCAACAATCATTTATAATCAGCTCATTGAGAAAGCCAGCTCCAGATATTTATGATTTTACTAAATCCTTTTGAAAACTTTGCTAAGACTGTTCCTTGATTTTTAGCTTTTTGTAAAATATTAAATCATTATCCAAATTAGCCGAATAAAAATATATTGATAACTTTTGCAGGTTGTCTCATGATGGAATTATCTTAAACGATCATTAGCTATTCATCATTAGGATTCATAATAAAAATTCATCAATCTTCTTATTTAAATACGGCTTCCTATTTGAATGAGGGGAAAGTATAGC
>JACCDV011206720.1_pt1 | contig 22211 bp, 21 predicted proteins | sample 7446131 | NCBI WGS metagenome assembly JACCDV01 (sample SAMN15323448, study PRJNA562643) | freshwater metagenome | isolation source: river surface water | place: USA:Blue River Watershed | collected 2017-08-17
ATTGTAAAGGGCATAAAACCTTCACCACAAATTTAAATCCGTGGTTAAAAGACTTTTCCATCGAGGTTAACTTACATTCTGCTATGACAGACAATACCCCATCCCCATCCAATTCCGAAGACGAAATCGACCTTCGCGATATCATCCTTCCTCTCTGGAAAGCCCGCAAGCAGATTCTCACCACTGCAATCATCTTCGCGATTATCGGTGGGATTATCGGTTTCTTGACTCCAGCGACCTATACCGCGAGAAGTATCTTTTTGCCGCAGACGAGTCAGATGGGTGGTGCATTATCTGGGAGTTTGGGAGGATTGGCATCTTTGGCGGGGATTAACTTGAATGCCCCAATGTCTGGCGGAGATATTCCTCCAAGCATGTATGCGACCGTGTTAGGTTCTCAACCATTTAAGAAGCGAATTTTGGATGCCAAAATAGAAGTGAATGGGGACTCGATAAGTTATCGAGATTACCTCACTAATCAATCTAAATCAATCCTAGGTTTAGTAGGTGAGTACACGATAGGCCTTCCAGGCAAAGTATTGGATGCAATCAAATCATCTGAGGGTAATGCGAATGAAATCGGGAGCAAAGGGCTAATTCCCCTTACAGATAAAGAATTTGAACTTCAAAAATCCCTATCGAGTAAAATCAGCATCGCCAACGATAAAAAAGAAGGAGTGGTGTCATTAACTGTGACAGAAAGTGATCCTTTGGTAGCAGCTCAGATTGCCCAAGTGACCGAGACTGCTCTTCAAGACTGGATTATAGAGCATAAGATCAAAAATGCCAAAGCACAGTACGATTTTATCGAAAAGCAGTTTGAAGCCAAACAAAAAGAATTTTTTTCAATTCAGGAACAGTTAGCCAATTATACAGATCGGAATCAGAATGTACTTGCTGCGTCATACCTCACCCGACTAGATCGATTACAAGCTGAATTTGATTTAGTGAATACAGTCTATTCTGAATTGGCGAAGCAAAAAGAACAGGCTGCCATCCAATTGAGCAAGGACACCCCTACTTTTTCGGTATTAAATCCGGTTGGTGTTCCTAAAGAAAAGTCAGCACCAAATAAAAGCCTTTATGTTTTAGGATCGTTTATAGTAGGATTAACTATCTCCATAGGATGGTATTTTGCACATAATCCGGTTAGAAAGTTATTTAATATAACAAAAGGATTGTCCTGATTTATCAATTTGAGATTTATTTAATTGAAAAAATAATTAGTTTGTGAATTTAAATTTATAATTATGAGAAAAGTTTTTATTGGCTATACTTCCTATCAAGGTATTGTATATGAAGTTGCAAAAAATTCGATTGAAAGACATTCAAAAGACGTGAAATGTTATCCAATTATCCAAAGTTCATTGAGAGAACTAGGGATTTATTATAGGGAAAATAATAAGTTCGAGACCACAGAGTTTTCTACAAGTAGATTTTTGACTCCTTGGCTGGCTGGCTATAAAGGCTGGGTACTATTTATTGATAATGATATTTTGGCATTAACTGATATTAATAAGCTTTTTGATCAAGCGGATTCAAAATATGCTGTAATGTGTGCTAAACATGATTATTCACCTAAAGAAGGTGTTAAACTAGATAACCAAGTACAAGTCAATTATCCTAGAAAAAACTGGTCATCTGTTGTTTTGTGGAATTTGGACCATCCTAAAAACTATTTTTTGACTCCAGAATTAATAAATGAAGTTTCACCATTATTTCTTCATCGCTTTATGTGGTTAGAAGATTATGAAATTGGTTCTTTTTCTCATGAATGGAATTGGTTAGTGGGATGGTACAACGAAGGTAAAGATGGGAATCCTAAGATTCTTCATTTTACAGAAGGTGGTCCATATTTTAGAGATTATCAAAATTGTGAATATTCCGAACTTTGGAAAACTGAATATAAAATATTAACTGGTAAAGATTTTTTACAAATAGACTTAATAAACTAAGGTTTAAAGTTAAAAAATAAAAATGTTTAATAAAATTATAAAAAATGTAATATCAATAAATTAAGTAAATTGTTATTTTACCTATAAAAAATTTTATTTTTCACTTGATGTTAGACAATAGTATTATAGAGTTAGCAAAATCTACATTAAAAATTGAAATCGAAGCTTTGCAGGAAGGCCTTGAATCAATAAATGATTCATTTTTGAAAGTTATACATGAATTTGCGAAAATACCTCTAGGTGGAAGAATTGTTGTGATGGGAATGGGAAAATCTGGTCACATTGGTAAAAAGATTGCTGCAACTTTATCTAGCACAGGTACACCTTCCTTTTTTGTTCATCCTGCTGAAGCTGGACATGGAGATCTTGGTATGCTAACATTAAATGATATTGTTTTGTGTATTTCGCAATCTGGGAAAAGTGATGAACTTTTAAAATTAATTCCATTTTTAAAAAGAAGAGGAATAAAGATAGTCTGTATATCTGGGGATCATCATTCACCTTTAGTTAAAGTTTCTGATTTTTTTATTAGCACTAAAGTATCTAAAGAAGCTTGTCCATTGGGATTAGCTCCTACTTCAAGTACAACTTTAACTCTTGCTCTTGGTGATGCAATTGCAATATGTCTGTTGAAAATTAAAGGATTTTCAAAAGATGATTTTGCTTTAACTCACCCAAATGGTTCGTTAGGAAAGAAACTATTGGTTACATTGAAAGATGTAATGAGTGTTAAAAGTAATATTCCAATTGTTAATGATTTTTTTACTATCAAGGATTCAATAATTGAAATTTCCACAAAGGGTTTGGGATTTGTTATAGTAATTGATAGTCTTTTTATTCCAATTGGGATATTTACAGATGGTGATTTGCGAAGATCTTTTGATAAAGGTATAGATGTTACGAATACTTTAATTTCAGAAGTAATGACAAAATCTTTTTGTGTAATTCAAGAAGACAAGTTATGTGTGGAGGCAGTTAAGTTGATGAGTGATAATAAAATAACTATGTTACCTGTAGTTAATGAAGCAGGTGTTTTAACTGGAGCAATAAATTTGCGACAATTACTACAAGCTGGAATTGTTTAGTGAAAGATGAAAAAACAATTCACAATTGGTTCTTTAGTTTTTCTTCAATTAGCGGGACAGTTTATAGTTCAGTTACTTATTGTACGTTTCTTGGGGGTGAGTTTGGAAACAGATGCTTATGTATCTTCGCAAACTTTACCATTATTCGTAGGAGGCATTACTACTTCAATTTTACATTCTGTTTGGATGCCTAAATTAAGTGTTATCAATGATGAAAAAATTTGGAATGAAAAGATTTCTATAGCATTTTCTCAAATCTTAATTTTAAGTTTTGTTTTGGTTTTGATTATAATTTTTTTTATTCTTTTTTATAGTAAACATATTAACCCAGGCTTTTCAATTAATCAAATTAATTTATACAATAAATATTCATTCATTTCCCTTTTATCTCTATTTTTTTTAAATTTATCATCGATGTTAACAATAGCTTTACGTTCTAAAGAAAAATTTGTTAAATCAGAACTTTCAGTCACTTTTTCAGCTATTTTAACTTTGCCTATTGTATATTTTATCCTTCCAAAAACAGGCATAGAATTTTTGTTGTATGCTTTTTTATTTAGAAATATTGTTGTTTTTATTTATTTGTTACATATAAATAATTGGCCTAAACTTAATTTAAGTGGAGAATTAATTAAAAAGGAAGTTTGGTTACCTATCTTGCCCTTATTTCTAGGTGCAGGCATATTTAAAACTTCAACATTAGTAGACAGGTATTGGGCTTCTCAAGCACCTACAGGGTCCATTACTATTCTTTATTTAGCTCAAATGCTTATGACAGCAATTGCAACAATTATCGAGCGTTCTATTTCTTCACCATTAATTCCGAAAATTTCAAAGTTTGTTTATTCTAAAAATATGCTTGGGGTAAATTTACTTCTCAAAAATTTATTGTTTCAAAGTTTTGTTTTTGTTTTTTTGATTGTTATTTTTGTTTCTTTTACTAATAATTATTTAGTTGTTCCTATTTCCTATTTCTTAGGAATAAGTGTATTTGATTCTAATGAAGTTCTATTAGCATTTGTTAGTTTAGGAGGACATCTTTTTTCAGCAATTGTTGGTGGAGCAATTGTTGCAGTTTATTATGCATTTGGAGATACTTTGACGCCAGTATTTATTGGTCTTTTGGGTTTTTTTGTTGGAATTCTGTTAAAGAATATTTTGTTTGATTTATATGGAATATTAGGATTAGGCATTTCAAATTCAATTTATTTTTGCTTTAACTTGATTTTATTTTTAATATTTTTAAAATTTAAAAACAATTTTGATTATGAAGGAAGATTTCAGTTATTTAGATAGTAGTTTGCAAAAATGTCCTCTTTGTGAGTTGACAAATTTTGAATTTTTGCATGGAAATGATAGGTTTGATATGGGTGTTATAACTGTAGGTTGTAAGACCTGTGGTTTAATTCAATCGAATCCTCGACCATCCCAAAGTGGGCTTGATGTTTTTTATTCCCGTGATTATAGGAGGTTTTATCAAAACATTGTAAATCCTTCTGAAGAGTATATTCTAAGTACAAATAAAAATATTCGTATGAATTATGCAGTAAAGTATTTAGATGATATTATTAATCTAAATAACTTAAATTCAATACTTGATTTTGGTTGTAGTGAAGGATCTTTTTTTGAATCACTTATTAATTATGGATATAATGGCCAATTACTAGGCGTAGAACCTAATAAGAATTTTGTTGAGTTTATAAATTCATCTCGAAATATTCATATTTTTTCAAACATAAATGAAGTAAATAAGTCATTTGATTTAGTTGTATTTATTCATGTTTTTGAACATTTGCTTAATCCAAATTTTATTTTATCGAAACTTCTTGTTAACCTGAATAAAGGTGGGCTTATTTATATTGATGTTCCAGATGCAGATGAATATGAAAACTTATCCTCTCTCCATATTGCCCATGTATATCATTTTACGCTGAATACTTTAAAGGCAATGGTCGAAAAAGCTGGATTTACTGTACTTGTTTGTGAAAAACATCTACCTCCGTTTCATCCTAAATCAATTAGATTATTAGCAAGATTTGACAATGAACATAATTTAAATTGGAAGGTTCCAGAGTCACACAATGAATTTAATGTTTGGGCAAAAATTAGAAGAATAAAAACATTTATTTTTTTATTAAAATTCAAACTTACTAGGAATAGTTTTTTTATGAAATTGTATAAATTAGTTTTTAGTTGAATTGTTTAAATCTTTAGAAATGGATATTGTCAATACATCAGATATTTTGTCATTTTCAAACTCAAAACCTTTTGTTCTGATTGGGGGTGTCAATGTTCTGGAATCTCGTGACATGGCATTAAAGTCTTGTGAGTTTTATGTAAAAATTACAAATCGGCTTAAAATTCCTTTTGTTTTTAAAGCTAGTTTTGACAAAGCAAACAGATCTTCTATTCATTCTTTTAGAGGTGTTGGATTGGAGAAGGGAATAAAAATTTTTGAAGAATTAAAAAATGAATTTGGCGTTTCTTTGTTGACTGACGTTCATGAAATTTATCAAGTTAATCCAATATCTCAGGTTGTTGATATATTACAATTGCCTGCTTTTCTTGCTCGGCAAACTGATTTAGTTGTTGAATTAGGAAAATGTGGTAGGACTATAAATGTTAAAAAGCCTCAATTTATGAGTCCTTCACAGGTTTTTAATATATTGGAGAAGTTTAGTGAAGTAGGTAATGATAAAGTATTGATTTGTGAAAGAGGATCTTGTTTTGGGTATGATAATTTAGTTGTAGATATGCTGGGATTTGGCGTTATTAAAAAGACATGTAATAATGTTCCTTTGATTTTTGATGTCACTCATTCTTTACAACAAAGAACTTCCGAAAGTAAAGTTTCTGGTGGTCGAAGAGATCAAATTTTAGAGTTGGCAAGAGCAGGTATTGCTTGTAAGATTGCAGGTTTGTTTATTGAAGGTCATCCTAATCCAAATATGGCTAAATGTGATGGTCCTAGTGCTTTGTCATTTGATGTATTAGAAAAATTTCTAGTTCAAATTAAAGAGATTGATGATTTGGTTAAATCATTCGACGATTTAAATCTCAACAGTTTGTGATTAAGTTTATATTTTGTTACAATCAGATTTCCTATGTTTTAGCAAAGGAATTCGATAATCAATATAATTCTATAAATGTGATTATTTTTGATGGCAAGCGAATTAAAACTAGAAATCAAAAGTTTACAGAATTTCATTATTCGAGATTAATTGCTTTTTTAATATTGTTGTTATGTTTTATTCCTTTCTTTTTTGAAATTGTTATTCCTCATACTAAAGGTGGTAAATTAATCTCTTTAATTTCTAGGTTCTCAAGTAATCTGTCCTACATTGATGATGGAATGGATTCTATTCGAGAAAGACCAAGAAATTTAGATTTGGATTCTTTGGTACCAAATATGAAGTATTATTCATTTAATTATAAACATCCTACAGCTAATTGGTTAAAGAAATTACAGGTAATTAAATTAATAGGAGTTGATTCTCTGCTTTTTGATACTAGAGATGTATTTGATTTTGGAATTTATCAACAAGTTATTATAGATTCACCTGGGGTTAGTTCCGTCCACTTTTCTTCAATTGGTTCGATATTTATCACGCATCCAAATAAGTCCAAGTCTACTAATTTTTTTAATAATTGTATTAAAGGAAATTCAATTGCACTAGAAAAATCTTTATTTGACTATAGGGGGGAAATAATTGTTGGCGAGAGTATGGTATTAATTTTTTTATTGAATTGTATTGGAGATCTGTCTAATTTAACTGTTTATCTTAATGAAAGTGACTATAAAAATTTAGTTTGTCTTCATAGCCATTTGGATCTTGCGGGTAAAGTTTTCATTGTTTAATTTAAAATTAATAAATATTGATAAATTATAATATTTTTCTAAATTCAATTAAAAATTTCCTTTTATTTTTTTTACTTTTAATTATTTTTTCATTCCCTCGTGAAATGCAAAATTTAAAAATTTTTATACTAGTTATTTTTTTATTTATTTTCTTGAATCGTTTTAAAATCCACGTATATAAAGTAAAGATTTTATTATTTATTTTTTACACAATAATCATAATTTTCCCCTTTATTGTTGGCATTTTTTTAAATAATGAATTCGAATTATTGTTTAATTCATTAAAAATTGTGTATTTTTTCCCTTTGTTGTTGATAATTGTTTTTAGCATGTTTGAATTAAATGAATTAATTCGTATAATAATAAAAACTGCTTTTATTTCACTTATACTTTCGTTCATTATTAATGCTAGTACACTTTTGTTTTTTTTGGAATTAATCCCTTTTAATTTAAATACTTTTTTTTATGAGCAAGAAGATCAAATTGGTTTCAATCAAGGTTATGTACATATAATAAATTCTTCTTTTTCTTATTGGATTTTCACGATTCCACTTTTTTTTCATAGTCAACTTCTCAATTTGAATAAAAAGCATTATGTTTTATTGTTTTTTCTTTTTTTACTTTCTTTAATTTCTGGTCGGAGAATTTTAATGTTACCTTTTATTTTGTTTCTAGTTAGTAGTAAGAAATCGAGAAAAATTTTATTTTTTCTGGTTTTTATTTCAATATTTTTATTCACTAATGATTTTATTAGTCAATTTTTAGATTTTAATGTTGTTCTAGATAGATTTTATGATGCAATTAGTTCCTCAGGAGATTCTGAAATACGTTCCATTCAAAACAAGTATTTTTTGAACTATATAATGAATAATCCTTTTTTTGGATTTGGGATGGGGGGGTACATGAATGATTTCCTCAGAAGTTCCGAATTTCGAACAGCATATGAAAGTTCATATCACTATATGGTTTTTGAAAGAGGAGTTCCATTTGCTATTTTTACTTTGCTATTTTATTTTTTTCTTTTGTTTGGTATTTATAAAAATAATGATTTAAATATCTATTTTCGTAAAGCCTTTGTAATTTCTATAGTTTCTTTACTGCTCGCTTCATTTTCTAATCCATATTGGTTAAGTAGTTTTGATTATTGTATTCCATTTGCATTGGCATTCCGGTTATTTCCTAATAAGTATTTATTATGATACTTGGTATTATTGTAACTTATAATCCTAATTTTGAAAATTTTTTCAAAAATTTTAAATCAATTTTACCGCAGGTTGATTACTTATTGATTTTTGATAATAATTCATCCAATAAAGAAGAATTAAATAAATTAGAATCCTTTGAAAATGTAGGTTTGTTTTTTTCCGATTTTAATGTTGGTCTGGGTTGTGCATATAATTATGCTATAAAAAATTTTAAATTTGATTATTTGGTAACATTTGATCAAGACACCTTTTTAAGTGATTTTTGTATTAAAAATCTTATGTCTCATTTTTCTAACCCTAATTTAGGTATTATAGGACCTTCTTTTTCGTTTTCTAATTTTAATAAATCTGCTGTTAGCGATGTTACAGTATTGATTCAAAGTTGTTCAATTTTTAAATCGGAGATTTTTAAAAATGTAGGTATGTTTAATGAATCCTATTTTATTGACTCGCTAGATTTTGAATTTTGTCTCCGTGCAAAAGCTAAAGGGTATCAAATAATAAGAGATAATTGTGTTTATATTTACCATGAACTTGGTAAATCCAATAAAACGTTAGGTTTAAATTATACATCTCATAATGAAATAAGAAATTTTTTTATAGCTCGTAATCATGTTGATCTTACTATTAGATTTTTCTTTAAATTCCCTATTTTTATTTTCAAAAAGAATATTTTCTTTCTTCTTCATTTATGTCAATTAATCATACTCGAAAGAAATTTAAATAAAATTAAATTGTTTTGTATTGGATTAATTAATGGCTTTAAACAGCAATTTGTTTTTAGACTTTGATATTTATTTATTAATTTTATAAAAATATGACTTGTTTTATTTGTGTTAATTATAATAATTCTGATTTTACGATTAAATTTATTGTTAGTGTTTTAAAATTTAATGAAGACATTTTTAAAATAATTATTGTCGATAATTTTTCTGAGGAGAATGACTTTAATTCGTTAAAAATATTTATTAATGATTTGAATTCTAAATGTATCACACTAATTCGTTCTGATTCTAATTTAGGATATTTTAAAGGTTTAAATTTGGGTTTGAATAGTATTAATGTTTTCGAATTTAAAAATGTTGTAATCTCAAATAATGATGTAACATTTGACCCAAATTTTTTACAAAAATTAAATAATAAAAGTCTAAATGATAATGTTTTTGTAATCGCTCCAAATATTATTCGTACTGATGGAGTTCACCAAAATCCTCATGTTTTAAGAAAATTTAATTTGCTTCAAAGAATTTATAGAAAAATATTTTTTAGCAATTTTCTAATAGCCAAGTTTATTTATTTATTTTATAATATTTTTAGGGTGTTTTTTGTTAAAGAGGACCGATTATTCAATGATAAAGAGCAAGTTATATTAATGGGTTATGGTGCTTGTTATGTTTTAACAAATTTTTTTTTCAAAAAGTTTTCTCAATTAAATGCACCAACATTTCTCATGGGAGAAGAAGGTGTGTTAGCAAGTCAAGTTATTGGAGCCAATGGAGTAACATTATATTGTCCTGACTTGATTGTGAACCATCACGATCATTCATCTATAGGGAAATTGCCTTCAAGAAAATTATATAATTATTCTCGTGAATCATATAAGTATTATTTGAAAAATTTAAAAAATATTCAATAAAATAAAATGGCTAATGAAGGAATTATTAATAAAATTTTTGCAATTTCTCCTATTGTTGAAATTTTAATCAGAAGAATATACTGGAAATTTAAATATAGACTACCAAAATTAAATTTCAAAAAATCGATAAAACATGATTCGAATAACTTTCAAAATATTTTAAATGAATTAAAAAATTTTGGATTAAAGAAAGGAGATATTTTAATTGTACATTCATCTTTTGAAAAACTTTCGAGTACCGGGAAGTCTCCTCAAAATATTATAGAGGATTTGTTAAATTTTATTGGTGAAGAAGGGACCTTAGTAATGAATTCTGCCAGGATTTTTCCTGAAGAACGAAAACAGAATTATTTAAATTCCAATTATGAAAATGAGATTGTAAATTATGATGTAAAGAATTCTAAAGTTTGGACTGGTGTACTTCCTTATTTTATGTTAAAAGATAGAAGATCTTCAGTTAGTAAATTTCCAATAAATCCGGTCGTAGCAATAGGTAAATATTCAGTTAAAATGACTGAGAATAATATTTCTCAAGATTCTGAGTATCCTTGTGGAATAAATTCTTCATGGAAGTTTTGTGTTGATAATAACGCAATTGTAATTGGTTTAGGTGTAGATTTAGTGCATAATCTTACAATTATGCATGTTGCAGAGGATGTTCTTGGCGAGAATTGGCCAATTAAAAATTGGTATAGAAATCGTAAATTTCGAATTATTGATTCTGAATCTAATTTAGATAAAGTCATTAATGTTAAAGAGAGAAATCCAAAGTGGGGGGCTTTGTATTTTGCGGAAAGGACACTTTGTAAAGATTTATTAAATGCTGGATTGTTAAAAACCACAAATATCAATGGTGTTTTAGTTGAGGCAATAAGAGCAAATGAGTTAATTAGTTTTCTAAATACAAAAAATTACTTTGGTTATCCATATTTCTATACTAACAAATTTTGATTGTATATGGTTTTAGATACTAAACATGTTTTAAGAAGATTCAATGTTCTTATAGTTTTAGGTCCCAATGAATTATTGCTTTCCAAACATAATCATTTATTTATTTATAGTTTAGTTACAAATAGTTATTCTTATATTCTTTCATTACCTTGTCCATTTTATATTAAAGTATTTTCAAGAATTAAATTGTTCTCAAGATTATTTAGGCTAGGTGTTAGGTTAGGCTTGTCCATTACCGAAAATAAAGTTTTAGTAGTTTTCAATAATTTTTTTTATGAGATATGTATTATAAAAAAATCTTATCAAGTTGTTTTTTCTTTACCAAGAGGAAATAGACCACTAAATATTGCAAATGTTCATAATATAAAAGGTTTTGATAATTCGCTTTACTTTGGTGAATATTTTAGTAATTTTTCTAAAGATAGTGTTAATATTTATAAAAGATTATTTGATGGGAGTTGGGAAATAGTTTTTACTTTCCCAAAAGGAACAATTGAACACGTGCATTCTATAGTACCTGATGCATATAGAGAATGCTTGTGGGTGTTAACAGGGGATTTTGATAATGCAGCAGGAATTTGGATGGTGAAAAATAATTTTAATGAAATTGAACCTGTTTTGATTGGTAAACAAATATTTCGTGCATGTGTTGCATTTCCCGAACCTGAAGGGCTTATTTATGCAACTGATAGTCAGTTCGAAACTAACTCTATCAGATTGTTAAAAAAGAGTAATGATAAATGGGTATCAGAATGTATTTGTGAAATTAATGGACCCGCGATTTATGGGTGTAAAGTAAAAAGTAATTTGTTTTTTTCTACTTCGGTAGAAGGAGATAGTGTATCAAAGAATTTTTTTTTCAAATATCTTGATAATAAACCTGGTCCTGGAATTATTGATAAATCATCTCACATTGTTGGGGGAAATTTAAAAAAGGGTTTTAAAGTATTACGAACAAATAAAAAAGATATTTTTCCATTTATATTTTTCCAATTTGGAGTAGTTACATTTCCTACAGGATTAAATGATACAGATTTTTTATATGGATTTAATATAGCATTAACCAAAAATGATTTGGACTCTGAAATATTTTATATAAAATAAATTAAAAATCATGGAAAAAATTAAATTCTTATCAGGGCTTAAAAGTCAATTTGAAGATCGTGATTCTTTGAATTTGGATATGTCTACAAAATTTAGGACAATGGAAACATGGGATTCTTTAACAAAATTTTCTATTATTTCTTTTTTGGAAGATGAATATAAAATTTCAATTAAAATCGATGAATTGAATAATTTGGATACTCCTAATGACCTATTTAATTTTGTTTTATTTAAAAATAATAAAGAAATTAATAATTAATATGCAATCTTTTATAAATTGTATTTCATTTTTTCTTCCAAAGAAAAAATTAACAAATGAAATTCTAAATAATCAATTTCCAGAATGGAGTGTCGATAAGATTTCTAGTAAAACAGGTATTTATGAGAGAAGTATTGCAGGTGATGATGAATTTGTTAGTGATTTAGCCATCAATGCTGCAATTAAGTTATTTCAAGAGCATTCAGTAAAAAAAGAAATTATTGACTTTGTTCTTCTTTGTACTCAAAGTCCAGATTTTTTTTTACCGACTACTGCTTGTATTGTTCAACATGAATTGGGTCTATCCACTAATTGTGGTGCTTTGGATTTTAATTTAGGTTGTTCTGGTTTTGTCTACGGTTTAGCATTAGCTAATGGATTAATTGCTGCTAATTTGGCAAAAAATGTTTTACTAATTACATCTGAAACATATACCAAATATATTAATTTAGAGGATAAATCAAACAGAACTATTTTTGGTGATGCAGCAGCGGCTTGTTTAGTTTCATCTGAAAAATCTTTAGGACTAATAAGTAAATTTGTTTTTGGTACAGATGGATCGGGTGCAGAGAATCTTATTGTAAAAAATGGTGGAAGAAGGTTTTCAAAACATAACGGAATAAATATTTATTCAGAAGGCATTTTTGTTAAAAATGATAGTAATCTTTTTATGAATGGGCAAGAAATTTTTAAATTTACTGCAGAATCCGTCCCAATTTTAGTTAAAAATTGTTTAACTAAAAATGATATGGAGTTGGAAGATATTGATTTGTTTATTTTTCATCAAGCTAATATGTACATGTTAGATTATATTCGAAGAAAAATTAATATTCCTCAAGAAAAATTTTTTGTTTGTCTTGATAAAATAGGAAATACTGTTTCTTCTACTATCCCTATCGCAATATCTGAAGCTTTGTTAAATGGTAGGATTGTAAAAGGTTCAAAAGTACTTATAGCTGGTTTTGGAGTTGGTTATTCCTATTCAGCCACAATTTTAAAATTTTAATAAAATATTATTATTTTATATTTTACTTAAATGATTAACTTAAAAAATAATGTTCTTTTAATTACTGGAGGTACTGGTTCATTTGGGAATGCTGTTTTACAGCGTTTTTTGGCTACAGATCTATTTAAAGAAATCCGAATATTTTCTCGTGATGAGAAAAAACAAGATGATATGCGTAATCAATTGAAGAATTCCAAGTTGAAATTTTTCATTGGAGATGTTAGGGATTATGAGAGTGTTGAACCAGCAACTCGTGGGGTAGATTATATTTTTCATGCTGCAGCTTTAAAGCAAGTTCCATCTTGCGAATTTTTCCCTATGCAGGCAGTAAAAACAAATGTAGAAGGAACACAAAATGTAATACAAGCAGCGGGGTTTAATGGGGTAAAAAAAGTGATTTGTCTGAGCACAGATAAGGCTGCATATCCAATTAATGCTATGGGTATTTCTAAAGCAATGATGGAAAAGGTTGCAATTGCCGAGTCTAGAAATCTTCAAAATACTGTAGTTTGTTTAACACGTTATGGAAATGTAATGGCATCAAGAGGATCGGTTATCCCACTCTTTATTAATCAAATAAAGAGTGGACTTCCTTTAACAATCACTGATCCTAATATGACACGATTTTTGATGAGTTTGAATGATGCGGTGGATTTAGTTTTATTTGCTTTTGAGAATGGTAACCCAGGAGATTTATTCGTTAATAAAGCCCCTGCAGCTACTATTGGAGACCTTGCACAAGCTATAAAAGACTTAGCTAAAGTTGAAAATGAAATCAATATCATAGGAACACGTCATGGCGAAAAATTGTATGAAACGTTGTGTACGAGAGAAGAGATGGTGAAGGCCGAAGATATGGGCTTTTTCTATCGAGTTCCTGCGGACAATCGTGATTTGAATTATTCAATGTATTTTTCAGAGGGAGAAAAAAATATGGCTGCAATTGAAGATTACCACTCACATAATACAGAAAGATTGAATGTAGAAGCGGTAAAAACTCTTATTTCCAAATTGGCATTGGTTAAAAAAGAATTGTTTGGGGAAGAAGTTTCTGATTTTTTGGTTTAATCAAAGTTTTTTCAAGTTTAAGAGAATGTAAAATTACCATGATTAGAATTGGGATTACTGGAAGTAATGGTTTTATTGGATATCACTTGTATCAAACCTTAGCGTTGCAGATAGATGAATTTTCCCTAATTGATTTTCATAGAAGCTTTTTTGATGATAATCCAACTTTGGATGCTTTTGTCTCATCATGCGATGTGATTGTACACTTGGCTGCTTTAAATCGTCACAATGATCCTCAATTCATCTTTGAAACCAACACCTTATTAGTTAGAAGTCTTGTCGATTCACTAAAAAGGACTTCGAGTAAGGCCCATTTAATTATTTCCTCTTCCACTCAAGAAGAATGTGATAATTTATATGGTAAATCTAAAAAAGAGGGTAGATTATTGCTTTCTGAATGGGCAAATCAAAGTGGAGGCAGATTGTCTGGTTTGATTATCCCGAATGTTTTTGGGCCTTTTGGTCATCCCTATTTCAATTCCGTAATTGCTACTTTTTGCCATCAATTATCTAGAGGTGAAAGTCCTAAAATTGATGTTGATGGAGATTTGAAATTAATTTATGTAGGGGACTTAGTTAAAGAGATGATTAAATTAATTCGTAATAATGATAATACTCATGAACTAAGAATACCCCATACCGCTGAAGCCAAAGTTTCTGAAATATTGTCTACTCTACAGGTTTTTCGAAAGTCATATCAAGATGATGGGGAGATACCAGCATTGGTCAACGATTTTCAACATAAGCTTTTTAATACCTATCGTTGTTATATGGAAGTGGCAAGCTATTTTCCAAAGAAATTTGTGCAGCATACAGATTATAGAGGTGCATTTGTTGAAATAGCTCGTCTAGGACTTCCAGGTCAAACCTCATTCTCTACAACTTTACCTGGCATAACAAGAGGTAATCACTTTCATACCCGTAAAATTGAGCGCTTTGCAGTTATCAAAGGAATGGCGTTGATCCAGTTAAGAAGAATTGGAACAAAGGAAGTTTTCAATTTTTATTTAGATGGAAACGAACCAGCCTATGTTGATATGCCAATATGGTACACACACAACATAAAGAATATTGGTAATGATGACCTTTATACCATTTTTTGGATCGATGAACCTTATAATGCAATTGATCCAGACACTTATTTTGAAATAGTTTAATAATGAAAAAATTAAAAGTACTTACAGTAGTTGGTACACGTCCAGAAATTATCAGATTATCACGTGTTATGGCTGCTCTTGATACTAGCGATGCTATTCATCATATCATAGTTCATACCGGTCAAAATTATGATTATGAATTAAATCAAATTTTCTTTGATGATTTAGGGATACGTAAACCAGATTATTTTTTAGATGCGGCTGGTCATTCTGCAACAGAAACAATTGGAAATATTTTGATTAAAATTGATCCGTTGTTAGAAAACTTAAATCCAGATGCCTTTTTAGTATTAGGAGATACCAATAGTTGTTTATGTGCAATACCAGCGAAGAAAAGGCACATACCTATATTTCATATGGAAGCTGGAAATCGATGTTTTGATCAACGAGTTCCTGAGGAAACGAATAGAAAAATTGTTGATCATATTTCTGACGTTAATTTAACCTATAGTGATATCGCTAGAGAGTATTTGTTAAGAGAGGGTTTGCCGGCTGACCGAATTATTAAAACTGGCTCACCAATGTTTGAAGTTCTAAATCATTATATGTCATCCATTGAGGCCTCTGATGTGTTAAATCATTTATCTTTAGAAAAGCACAAATATTTCGTTGTCTCAGCCCATAGGGAAGAAAATATTAATAATCAATCTAACTTCATTAGCTTGATTAATTCATTGAACCTTGTTGCAGAAAATTTTGACTTACCTGTTATTGTAAGTACTCATCCACGAACTAAAAAGATGATTGATTCTGCAAGAGTTAGGTTACATAAAAACATTCAATTATTAAAGCCTTTAGGTTTTAATGATTATAATGCTTTACAATTACACTCAAAGGCCGTTCTGTCTGATAGCGGGACAATATCAGAAGAGTCTTCAATTTTGAATTTTCCAGCTCTAAATATTAGGCAAGCACATGAACGTCCTGAAGCGATGGAAGAAACATCAGTGATGATGGTTGGGCTAGATCCGGAGCGGGTTTTGCATGGACTACTTCAATTAGAATCTCAAACTAGAGGAAAGAATAGGACATTTAGAATGGTCTCTGATTATTCTATGCCAAACGTATCAGAAAAGATGGTTAGAATAATTATTAGTTATGTCGACTACATTAAAAGAGTTGTTTGGTCCGAATAATGAGAATTCTTTTTTTGACATTAGCAAGAATTGACTCAATTGAAGATCAAGGAATCTATACTGATTTATTAAGGAAATTTAGAGACATTGGTCATGAAGTGATAATTGTTTGCCCAACTGAAAGGAAGTATGGGTATAAAACTGAATTTATTCAAAAAGGTGGTGTAGAAATATTAAAGGTTTGGACTACAAACATTCAAAAAACTAATTTAATTGAGAAGGGGATTACTACTCTTTTTATAGAATTTTATTATTTTAAAGAAATAAAGAAATATGTGAATTATAGGAATGTTGATTTGATTCTTTATTCAACCCCGCCAATAACTTTTACTTATTTAATAAAACAATTAAAAAAGGTTTCTAATGCCAAAACCTATTTATTGCTAAAAGATATATTTCCTCAAAATGCTGTTGATCTAAATTTAATGAAGCTAGGAGGACTTCTTTACAAATATTTCAGGAAACAGGAAAAAACACTTTATAAAATATCTGATCATATAGGTTGCATGTCCCCAGCGAACCTAAAGTATGTTTTAGATAAAAATCCTGAGATTGAAAAAAATAAGTTGGAGGTGAATCCTAACTCGATTGAAGTAAAAGAGAAAGTCTTAAAATTTAATTTAGATTTATATAGTAAGTATAAAATCCCTAAAAATAAGGTTATTTTTATTTTTGGAGGAAACCTAGGAATTCCGCAAGGGATAGATTATTTAATAGCCAATATTAAATATTGTAAATCAATTAGGGAAGCTTTCTTTCTTGTTATTGGAAATGGAACAGAATATAATAAGTTAAGAAATTGGATTCGAACTGAAGAAACATCTAACGTGTTACTTATACAAGAATTACCTAAATCCGAATATGATGATATTATTAAGTTGTCACATGTTGGATTGATTTTCTTGAATCCACTTTTTACTATCCCAAATTTCCCTTCTCGCATTTTAACCTATATGCAAAATCGCTTGCCGGTTATCTGCGCTACAGATTTAATAACAGATATAGGTGAAATTGCTGTTAAAAACAAATTTGGATACCAGTGTCTAACATCTGATTTTCAATCTTTCAGGTCATATTTAATTAAATTGCTTGATAATGATTTGAGATCGGAGTTAGGAAATAATGGATTTAAATTTTTAAAAAATGAATACTGTGTTGAAAATTCCTGCCATAAAATCCTTGATAAAATAAAATGAAAAAAATCGCAATTTTCGGTGCTGGTGGTTTTGGTCGTGAAGTTAAAATGTTAATTGACCAAATTAATCTAAATTCAGAAGAATATGAATTTATTGGGTTCTATGATGATGGGTTTTCTAAAAATACTAGTATAAACGGTTTTAATGTTTTAGGCTCAATTAATGATCTTTTGGAAATTAATTATGATTTATTTGTAGTTATATCAATAGCAGATCCAAAAATCAAAAAGAAAATTCACAATAGTTTAAAAAATAACTCCAAATTAAATTTTCCTTCCTTAATCCATCCTAATGTTTTAATAGGAAATGATAATGTAACTATAGGTCAGGGTTGCATTATTTGTGCTTCAAATATTATTACTGTAAATATTAATATTGGTAATTTTGTCATATTAAATTTGGGATGTACAACAGGTCACGATACAACTATTGGTGATTATTGTTCATTTATGCCGTCTGTAAATGTTTCAGGAGAAGTTTTAATTGAAGATTTAGTTTATGTAGGTACTGGGGCCAAAATTATTAATTTGGTTAGTGTTGGTGATTCAGCTATTATTGGAGCAGGGGCAGTTGTTTCAAAAAGCTTACCTGGAAATTGTACTGCAGTTGGCATTCCAGCTAAACCAATTAAATTTCATGACTAAATCTAAAATATGGTTATCCTCTCCCCACATGGGAGGAACTGAACAAATTTTTGTAAATCAAGCCTTTAATACTAATTGGGTAGCGCCTCTTGGGCCAAATGTCAATAACTTTGAATCAGATTTATCTAATTTTCTTCTCAAGCAAAATTTGGTATTCGTAGCTGCATTAACATCTGGTACTGCGGCATTGCATTTGGCCTTAAAAATTCTTGGTATAGGTTCACAAGATGTGGTATTGGTACAAAGTTTTACCTTTTGCGGTACAACTAATCCTGTAACCTATCTAGGTGCTGAAATTGTTTTTATAGATTCAGAATGGGAAACTTGGAATATGTGCCCAAGTGCTTTGCAAGAGGCTTTAGAAAAATATAAACATAAATCAGTAAAAGCAATTTTGCCCGTTCATTTGTATGGGATGCCTGCTAAAATGAATGAAATACAAGAAATTGCTAATCAATATGGTATACCAGTAATTGAAGATGCAGCGGAAGCACTAGGTTCGTACTACAAGGCTCAAAATTGCGGAACTTTTGGTGAAATGGCGGCATTAAGTTTTAATGGCAATAAAATCATTACGACTAGTGGTGGGGGTGCTTTGGTTTCCAAAAACAAGAATTATATTGATCAAGCACGATTTTTAGCTACACAAGCACGAGACAATGCGCCACATTATCAACATTCACAAATTGGCTACAATTACCGCATGAGCAATATAGTTGCTGGTATTGGTCGTGGACAAATTGAGGTTCTAGATATGCGAGTCGCTCAACGCAGAGCCAATAATCAACGATATCGTGATTTTTTTTCTGGTGTTGATGGCATTACTTTTCAAACAGAACCAAACACTGATTATTTTAGTAATTATTGGCTAACAGCAATATTAATTGATCCTGTAAAAACTGGAGGTATTAGCAGAGAGGATGTGCGATTAGCTTTAGATGCTGATAATATTGAATCTCGACCTCTATGGAAACCAATGCACATGCAGCCGGTCTACGAAGGATCCAAATTTTTTGGTTCTGGAGTATGTGAAAGACTTTTTGAACTGGGATTGTGTTTACCAAGTGGATCTAACCTGACAGAGGAAGAGTTTGAAAGAATTTTTAGTGTTTTATCCAAAATGTTTAAAAAGTAGAACTATTTTGTATAGGATAATTATCAAATCCGTTTTTGACTTTATTGTTGGCTTCTCGTTATTAGTGGTTTTATCACCCATTATTTTTTTGACAATGATTTTATTGGCAATTGCAAATAAAGGGAATGTTTTCTTTTTGCAATTACGCCCGGGGTTACATGGAAAGCCATTTAAAATCATCAAATTCAAAACCATGCGTGATGCATTTGATATAACTGGTATCCAACTGCCTGACAAGGAAAGATTGACCAGAATAGGTAAATTTATAAGATCTGTTTCTTTGGATGAGTTACTTCAATTGATTAACGTAATTAAAGGGGATATGAGTTTAGTCGGACCAAGACCCTTGTTAATGCAGTATTTATCCCGCTACTCTCTAGAACAAGCTCGGCGCCATGATGTAAAACCTGGAATTACTGGTTTGGCACAAGTGAATGGAAGAAATGCTATTTCTTGGGAAGAAAAGTTCAGATTAGATGTTGAATATGTGGATAGAATTTCATTTGGATTGGATTGTAAAATTCTTTGGATGACCTTACTAAAGGTGGTTCAACGAAAAGGGATTAGTGCTGAAGGGCATGTTACTATTGATGAATTTAGAGGAACAATAAACTGAAAAAATATTTCTTTTTTTTTCCTTTTTTTTTGAGCGTTAGTTTTTTTTCTGGTGCACAAGAAATAGCTTTTGGCAACCAAGTAATTGATGAATTTCTAAGGCGGAAGTCTATAATTGTGAAGGAGGATTCAAAAACCGGTTGGATGCTTCGTACGTCTTCTAGTAAATTAGAAGATATTTTTTATCCATTGGATAGTACATCCGAAAAGAGAAGGCGTTTTGATTACAAGATCCTGCCACTTTACTTTACAACTAGGATTGATGGAAAACGTCCTTATGTAGGAGGAGAATATGGGCTGATTCCCGCTAGGGGAGCTCAAAGTTTCTTAAGTACAGGAATTCAAGCGAGAGTTTCTATTTTAAATATCCAGTTTCAGCCTGAGTTGGTTGCTGCGAAGAATCTAGCCTTCCCCGGATTCCCAGATACTTTTTCATCAGGAACTATTGCTGCTCGATTTTTGTTTTGGAACGTAGGAGATAGCCCTGAGCGATTTGGGAATCGCACTTACATCAAATCGTTTTGGGGACAATCAAGCATAAGCCTTCGAAAAGGTGCATTTGAATTAGGAGCAGGAACGAAGAATTTTTGGTGGGGACCTGGTCAATGGAATTCCTTGATTTTTTCCAATAATGCACCAGGTTTTCCCAACATCAGTTTAAATACGACTAAGCCTGCAAAGACTTTTTTGGGACGTTTTGAAGGACAAGTATTGATTGGTAGGTTAGAACCTTCGGGATTTCCGGGTTCTCAGTTAGAAGATTTAAATTCAAGATTTTTTAAGCCATTAAATCCAGATTGGAGATACATCAACGCATTTATGTTGAGCTATTCCCCAAAATGGATTCCAAATTTATCATTGGGTATGGCAAGGTCATTTTTGCAATACGGTGAATTTGTCAAACCTACTTTTTCAGGGTTATTACCCATGTTTGAGCCTTTTCAAAAGGAAAAATTTTTTGAAGGTGGAGCTTGCTATTTTTGCGGGTATGATACCCCAGAGAATGATAAAAGTCAGCAAGCTTCTGCTTTTGGAAGATATATTTTCATAAAAGGACAAGGGGAAATTTATTTCCAATTCGGGAGAAGAGATCATGCATTCAACTGGAGGGAATTTACTCTGAATCCAGAGCACGCTAGAGCTTACCAGTTTGGTTTTATTAAGATAGTTGATCTTCCAGGCACTTCTAGATTACTTCAGATTCGTGGAGAAATTACGCATCAGCAAGAATCAGTAAATAGATATTTAAGGTATGATCTAGGGGGAGGGATTTCCTGGCATACACATGGAGATAAACGAGGTTTTAGCCATTTAGGACAGACATTAGGCGTGGGAATTGGTACAGGGTCAAATGTGCAGACTTTAGAAGTTTCTTTAGTGGAAGATTGGAACAAGTGGGGAATTTTGTTCGAGCGTTTGGAAAATAACCAGGACTTTTATTACCGTGCCTTTGGTCAGCAATCCGAACGAAAACCTTGGATTGATTGGAGTACTGCACTTTTGTGGAATAGCTCTTGGAAGGATCTTTTCTTTTCTGCTAAAGTCCAAGGTGTCTATGCCAGAAATTACCAGTGGGGTTTAGCCGAAAATAGTAGCCCAGAGTTTCCAGTAAGTCAGAATCTATTCTCTTTGCACAGCCAGGTGAATGTAATTTACTTTTGGAATAGAAGTTTGAAGAATGTTAAAGATGTTAAACGTTAAAATTGTTAACTGTTAACTGAACCATCTTTTTAGCACTCCAAAATATTCCAAAAAGTCCCCATTTATTGTATTAATTAACCCGCCTGCGGCAGGCAGGCCCTCAACAATTAACGACTTAACATATTTAACTTTTAACATACTTTATGTCCACTTCCAATTACATCCCCTTCAAAGTAAAAGACATCTCCCTAGCGGAGTGGGGAAGAAAAGAAATTCGTTTGGCGGAAGCCGAAATGCCAGGTTTGATGGCCCTTCGTGCCGAATTCGGCCCTTCACAGCCTCTCAGAGGTGCTCGCGTGGCGGGTTGCCTTCACATGACTATCCAAACCGCCGTTCTGATCGAAACCTTGGTCGCCCTTGGCGCTGAGGTAACTTGGTCTTCCTGCAACATTTTCTCTACCCAGGATCATGCCGCTGCCGCAATCGCTGCTGCAGGCATTCAGGTCTATGCTTGGAAGGGACAAACTGCCGAGGAATTTGACTGGTGCATCGAGCAAAC
>JACCDV010328751.1_pt1 | contig 22210 bp, 23 predicted proteins | sample 7446131 | NCBI WGS metagenome assembly JACCDV01 (sample SAMN15323448, study PRJNA562643) | freshwater metagenome | isolation source: river surface water | place: USA:Blue River Watershed | collected 2017-08-17
CGTCTGGAATCTCTTCAGCTGTAGCTACCCGCTCGCCTTTATCAAAACGCTCCTGACCGCCTGGCTGTTTATTCATCACCACCCAGTTAAAATGCTCCACCCCCGCCTTATGCGTGATACGTTCAATCTTGGCGTCGTGAGTTTCGACTAGGGTGTCGTCTATAGGGAGACTTAAATCAATAATTCTCATAAAACCTTTCGGTAAGCAAGAAATAGGGCCTTTTGATTTTCATACACGTCCTGGATTCCCGCCTTCGCGGGAATGACAAAAGGTTTTACTTAGTTTTTAAAATCGCAATGATGTCATTGAATGAATGGGTTTTCTTTAATTCATTATCTTTAAGCGCCACGCCTAATTCTTTTTTGATGGATACGGAAATTTCGACCATTTCGGTTGAGTCGATGCCTAAGGCTTCGTCTAATTTGGCGCCAGGGACAATTTCGCTTTCTTTAATGTCGAGCACCTTTTTGAAGATGGCTTTCACCTTTGATTCTAATTCTGTTTGGGTTTGTTGCATATTTCTCCTCCGCGTTCTGGATTCCCGCCTGCGCGGGAATGACAAATAATTAAGGTTTTTGTAAGACTAAAACACAGTTAATACCGCCGCGACCACGGTTAATGATGATGGCGTTTTTAATATTTTTAGACACTGCCTTATTGGGCACGTAGTTTAAATCACATTCTGGGTCAGGGGTCTGATAATTGATGGTCGGCGGAACCATGCTGTACTCCATCGCCAGCACCGTTGTGATCACATCCAAGGCACCGGTGGCGCCTAACATATTACCAAAAACTGATTTGGGAGCTGACACCGGGATTTGCTTGGCATAATCACCAAAGGCTTGCTTGATCGCCTTGGTCTCGGTGATATCGCCATCAATTGTTGCGGCACCGTCAGCACAGATGTAATCAATATCCTTTGGATTTAAACCTGCATCATCTAGGGCAATCTTAATAGCCCGGGCTAATTGCTTGCCGTCACTGGCAGGATCGATGCGATTCACCGCATCGGTGGTGGTTCCATAACCAATAATATTGGCATAGACATGCGCCTTGCGTTGCTGCACCCGGGCTTGTGGCTCTAAGGTTAAGACGCCTGCCCCTTCGGCAATAGCTAGGCCGTCTCGATTTTTATCAAAAGGACGATACGCGGTATGTGGGATATCATTTTGTTTCGTCAAAACACCTGCAGTATTGCAACAAAGAAGTGCATACGGCGTTACCGGCGCTTCCATCCCACCAGCTAAAATAAAATCACATTTATCACGATTGATGGTGCGTGCGGCATAACCAATAGCCATGAGCGACGAGGCACGGTCAGAGACAAAGGTCTTACTATAACCTTTAATGCCATAGTGAATAGAAATCTGACCTTGCGGCGCAGCAGGAAACCAGGCGGAAGCCATAAATGGGCTTACCCCTTCGCGGCCTTCTAAATACATATCGCGTAATTCAGTTTCCGCATAAAGCCAACCACCTAGGGCATTGCCCATAAAAATACCAACGCGCTTTAGATTCTCTTCATTGATATTAATGTTGGCATCTTCCAAACACATTTGGGAGGCAACAAGGGCCATATGTGAAAATAAATCAATCTTCTTTAATAAACGTGAGGACACATTGGAATACGCCTCCAATTCCTTCACATGACCGGCAATGCGCGATGCATAAAGCGAGGAATCAAAACGTGTAATATGCTCAACCGCAGAGCGGCCATGCACCACGTTTGACCAAAACACTTGTTTCTCCATCCCTGACGGAGAGATAACACCTAAACCTGTAATAGCTATTGGCTGCATTTTAAAATCCTTCGTACTGGATTCCCGCCTTCCCTGCCTGCCGGCAGGCAGGGCGGGAATAACAAATTTTATTGATATCTTTTTAGCACCATCGCAGAGTGGATTCCTGAGAATCCGCTCGATGTTTTTAGAATACAATTTACTTTCTTTTCCATCGCCTTGTTGGGGATGTAGTTCAAATCACATTGAGGGTCGCGCTCTTCTTGATTGATAGTTGGTGGTAAGATATTGCGCTCAAACATCAAGGAAGATAAGGCTAATTCAATCCCATTAGCCCCTGCTAGCGGATGACCGATCATTGATTTAACTGACGAAATCGGAATATTGTAAGCTTGTTTGCCTAAGGCCATCTTGTAGGCAGAAGTTTCAAACACATCGTTCTGACGCGTCGATGAACCATGCGCGCTGATATAATCAATTTGGTCGGCTTTAATTCCAGCATCATCCATAGCTAGGGTAATACTGTCCGCCATGGCGTCACCTTCGGGCGGCAAATCAGTCATGTGATAGGCATTACAAGTCGTTCCGAAGCCAACCACTTCACAATAAATGCGTGCGCCACGCTTCTTGGCGTGTTCTAATTCTTCTAAAATTAATAAACCTGCCCCCTCGGAGATAACAAAGCCATTACGCTTATTATCAAATGGACGGGAAGCCTTTGCAGGCTCATCGTTATGCACGGAAAGCACATTGACGGTATCAAAGGCGCCAAAGGTGATGGGCGTAATAGGCGCTTCCGAGGCGCCACAAATCATAATATCCGCATCCCCGTCAGCAATGGTTTCCATGCCAAAACCTAAGGAATCAGTCCCGGCTGTACATCCGGTTGAAATGGTATTGCAAACGCCATATAAACCATACTTGGCTGACACTTCGCTCGACGGTGTATTAAACATAGCGGCATCATAAAGATCAGGACGGACAATGGCTGGGTTAATCGGCTTCTTGCCGCTATCCGTCACCAGCGCAAATTCTTCTTCCATGTATTTGGTGCCACAAATCGCATTGGCTAAGGACACGCCCATGCGTTCACGGTCAATCTTGGATAAATCTAAACGGGAATCAGCCAGGGCCATGCGCGCGGCCACCATAGCAAATTGCACATAACGGTCCATACGGATGGCATCTTCAAAAGATAAACCTAAGGCAATGGGATCAAAATCCACAACTTGTGCAGCGATCTTAGTGTTAAAAATGGAGACGTCAAATTCTGTTACCCGACGAATGGCAGAGATACCCTTAATCATCGCTGAGAAACAGGCGTCATTTCCAATACCGTTGGGGGAAACAATACCTACCCCGGTTACTACTACCCTGCGTTTTTTCTTCATATAAACTCCAAAACTTATAACTGGATTCCCGACAAAAACATTCGGGAATGACAAATGTTATTAATGCTTAAGGGTTTCTTCCATCAAATTGTTGTGGCTGCCGATAACCTGCCAGGCTGGATGGCCAGGTAGAGCGGTTTTCTTCCAGGTCATCGTGTAGCGACGGATAACTCTTTTGCCGCCTTCCGTATTCACCTCAACCGTAAAGATGAGATACTGGACAATGGCGATATCGCCATGCAATTTAATTTGAACAGGCCGTAGTTCCGCAATCGCAATATTGGTGCTTTTTGTCCAAAAACCAACCCATTTTAAAAGCCAATGATAATCAACAGGCACCGGGCTTTCATGGCCATAGCCAATCATTTCCGGATGAATATACTTAATAAATTCATCCACCTTCTTATTAATTAATAAATCCCAATGCTCGTCAATCCCTTTGAAAATCTCAATCTGGGTTTCATTCCAGTATTCGGGGATCCAGGATGTGCGTTTAAATCCAAGTTCTTGTGCTGTTTTAGACATTTTTCACAGCCTCCTTTAAATGAAAAGATTCTTTAACTTGATCTACTGTAAAATATTTACCACTGCGCTCAACTTCATGCACCATCTCGACCATCTTGTCATTTAAAGCGCATGGTAATTTAAAATGAGCGGCTAATTGCACCACTTCGCCATTAATAAAATCAATCTCGGAAGTTTTGCCACGCATGATACTTTGTAAAATTGATCCGTACAAAGGCTCCTTACTTAAATTTGTCAGCGTCTTATTCATGATCCCTGCGGCTTGGTCGAGGGGCATATTAGCCAAACCTAAAATACGCTCCTTAGGGAAATCTGGCAGTGATACCAATTCAATATCAGCCTGCGCCACAATATGCACCCCTTCTTTAAGCAGCAAGATACTCAAACGGCATAAATCCATATCCGCAAAGGTTTCCTGCATACTTTTGCCAATCAGCGCCGGGATGCAGTTATTAAAATTCACAAAGAGCTTTAAATATTTCATGCCCGTTATATCGGTGCTGGTCGCTATTTTAAAGGCCTTACCTAAAACTTCCGCCACCTTATGCGCGGTTGGGTCAAGCGTTGTAAAGGGACGGCCAATAATCCAATCACCCTCGAAATTAAAGGTAATTTCACCTGGGCGTACATAGGTGGCCCCAAACATCACAATGCTGGATAATTGACGCTCGCGGTCAAAATGACAGCTCAGCAGATTATCCGCCTGCACGCCATTTTGGCTGGTTAAAACCAAGCTAGTATCCAGAAAATCACTGTTGACGGCAAAGGCTTCTTCAATATCCTGGGTCTTGGTGGCAAAGATAACTAAGTCATATGACTTATCCAGCTTTGTCATTGCCTTAACCTTAATATGATCCGTGCCGCGCACACCTTTAATACTCAAACCTTTGGCATTAATCACATCAACCTGATCAGCCTTGCCAACCAGCACGACCTCCTGGCCGGCCTTTGTTAAATAAGTAGCCACGCTGGAACCTATAGCACCTGCACCAATAACGGCGATGTTCATTTGATATAGGCCTTATAATTAAAACCAACTTCGGTCATAATACGAATCATTAAGGAATAAAAAGCCTTGGGCACCTCGGAATCAAAGGCGGAAACAATGTCCACCTCTTCCACTTGAACTGATCCCCGCGCTTGCGCATTTAACTCAGCTTTTTTATTAACCACTTCCTGAGCAATCCCCCGATGGAACAAAGGAATTAAATTCAGCATCCGATTGTATTTGGCTAAGGCGCCTGCTTCCCACTTCATTGTTATTTGTACACTTACCATTTAAGACTCCATGTTCTGGATTCCCGCCTGCGCGGGAATGACAATTTAACGACTAGCCTGCACGCGTGAATTCGCCTCAAACTTGGCGATATTGTTCATAAAATCCTTCACGCACAATTTAACGCGCATATCATAATCGCTTTCCATGATGCGGTGAATACGTTCCGGCTTGGAATAATATTCACGCATGCACCAGGAACCTAGGCGGCCCACATCTTCAACAGATAAGAAATCCGTTGGGATAACTGGGTGTTGAAAATCCCAGTCTTTCAAATTAATCGTCTCAGGATCAAACCACCCTTGCTGAATGCCATAACGCCAATCTGGGGAATTAGGCACCGGAGTTAAATAATCCAAGGCAAAAACATCAGGGTCAATCTCTTCAGCGGTTTGTAGGCGCTGTTTGATCTTTTCTTCAGTATCTTCACGTAAACCAATCAACACCGTACCAACCGTGCCAATATTATTTGCACGCAATAATTGAATAGTTTTCTTAATTTGGTCAATGGTCACACCCTTACCCGTCTTGACTAATTGGGAATCACTTTCAACTTCAACCCCGGTCAAGGCCATAAAAAGACCTGCCTTGCGCATCAAGGGCAGAATATCTGTCTGAGAAATCCATTGATCGGCACGGCCTAAGCAAACCCAGCCGATTTTATTCCCACGCTTAATCTTCTCTTCGCAGAACTCAATCATCGCCTTGGTGTCTGAATTAAAGGCATCATCCTGCATAACAACAGTGGTTACGCCATATTGTTTTTCAAGAATATCTAACTCATCGACGATGCGCTTACCTGAAAGCCCACGCCATGAGGTAAAATCCTTAGCTGCTGAACGACTATCATAAAGCGCCCATTCATAACAGAAATGGCATTTGCCCGGGCAGCCGCGGGAAGTCATCAATTCCGCAAAAGGCTTCCAGTAGGTGTGACCCACATATTTCTCCATCGGGAATAAATCATAGGCTGGCATGGGCAGGACATTTAAATCCGGGATAAGCCCGCGATGCGGCCCCACCACAATGGTATCCTTATCACGACGAGACACAAGCCCTGGAATATCACGCATATCCTTTGACTTGGTTTTTAAATTATTGAGCAAATCTTCCAAGGTGATTTCGCCCTCTCCAATCAAGATATAATCAATGGTAGGGTTTTGGCGCATTTGACGGTCATAATCAGCAGAATACCATAAGCCGGAGGCAATCGTTGTAATCGAGGGGTATTTATTCTTAATCAAACGCAGAGCTTCGTTAAAATACCAAATAACCGCGGCACCCAAGGTTGAAAACAATTGATCGCCCACAAAAACATGGGTGGGTTTAATTTCACCGATCTTAACCAGCATCGCGTCCCAATCCATATCCATGGCGCGGCAATCTAAGGCCACCACTTCAGCAATCCCCTTAGAACGGATATAGGCCGCTACCTGAGCGTGCATTTGATTAGCCGCCTTATGCATCCCGTGTGAATCCCACGCTTTTAAGGGAGGGGTTAAAAATAAAATTTTCTGTTCCATGATATTGTCTCCTGTAGTGTTACTTTATTAATCTTAAATTCCAAGGATAGGCATACTCTAATCCCTTAAACGTCCTCACTGCCCCTTTAATACTGCAAAAAATATTAAGAATCCAAAAAATAGCAAAGGCAATAATGGTGATCGGAAAACCAATAATGGTAAAGGCAATCAAGAAGGCAACTGTTCCATAGATAAGCAATGAAATTTGAAAATTCAACGCTTCCTTGGCCTGCTTATTAACAAAGGCTGATTCTTCGCCTTTCAATAACCAAACAAATAAAGGAATAAGGCCGCATAAAAAATACCCAGGCACCAAACCACCTAGGTGCCCAATCACCGCCCACATTTTTTCTTTTGAAGCTTCCATACCCTTAAACCTTTTTATCAATTGGGTCAGCATATAAATGCCAACTGCTTGTATCTTGCTTAGTCAGAACCAGCTAGTCACTAATGATTTACCACCAGGCGTCTGGTCGGTAGCAATATGTTTTAATTGCGTATATTCTAGCAATCCATCCTTACCTAATTCACGCCCAAAACCGCTTTGCTTATAACCACCAAAGCCTACTTCATTTAAGAACGCGCCATAGGTATTGATCCACACGGTGCCGCAGCGTAATTTCTTCGCCACCTCATTGGCCTTAAGCAAATCCTTACTCCAAATCATCGCCGCTAAACCATACTTACTGTCATTCGCCAAATGCACCGCTTCATTCACTGACGTAAAAGGCATCACACAAAGCACTGGAGCAAAAACCTCTTCTTGGGCAATATACATATTATTGCGCACATCAACAAAGATGGTTGGTTCTAAGTAAGCGCCTTTAGCAGGCAAGCCTTGCGGGATATTTCCACCACAGGCGAGCTTGGCTCCCTCTTGTTTACCCTTCTCAATAAATTTCAAGGCATTGTCACGATGCTCAATGCTAACTAAAGGGCCAAATTCTGTTTCAAAACTATCGGCTGGGCCAATCTTTAAGACCCTAGCCCGCGTCACTAACTTATCGACAAATTCTTTATAAATCTTATCTTCCACTAAAAGCCTCGACCCTGCGGTGCACATCTGGCCTTGATTCATAAAAATAGCAGACAAAGCACCACCAATCGCCGCATCCATATCGCAATCGGCAAAAACAATATTGGGTGATTTACCCCCCAACTCAAGGGTTAATTTCTTCACACCCTTGGCAGCTGTTGCCATCACCGCTTCACCGGTTTTATTCCCTCCGGTAAAGGAAATCATATCTACTTGGGCATTACTAACTAATTCTTGACCTGATTCATGACGGGAAGAACAAATAATATTTAACACTCCCTTAGGAAGCCCCACTTGAGCACATAATTTAGCCAAGGCCATGACTGACGCGCATCCGGCATGCGATGGTTTTAGAATTAAGGTATTACCCGCTAAGAGAATTGGCGCAATCTTCCATGCCGCCATGATTAAAGGATAATTCCAAGGGATAATCGCCACTACTACACCCACTGGTTCACGCTGAGTCATGGATAACATGGGCGCTGACACCTTAATCGTTTCGCAGGCGAGACATCCTTCCCATTTACCAAAGAATTCAAAAGCTTCTGCACATGTCGGCACATCAATAAAGGTGGCATGCTTAATCGTCTTGCCGGTTGAGGCGCATTCTAAATCTGCTAATTCCTTGGCATTATCACGAATCAACTGACCAATCTTTATGAGGAAGGCGCCACGCTCTGCCACACTCATCTGCGGCCAGCTACCGTGATCGAACCCAAGTCGTGCCGCTTGCACTGCCATTTCCACATCAATAGTATCGGCATCCGCTAAACGCGCAACAATCTCACCGTTCGATGGGTTGATAGCATCAAAATATTTACCCGATAAAGCTGGCGCCACCTTCCCTTGAATAAGCAAATCAAATTGTTGCACGGTTGTGGTCGTCATTTTATTCAATACCCACCTTGGTCCACAATTGAAAGATACGGCTACAGGGCGCATACCATTTGGATATGCGGGCAAAATCACCTTTTAGGGTCATCTTCTTTTGCGTGGTTGCTACAAAAGGATCTATTTCACGGTTAAACACCGCACGCCAAATTGTTTCCGGCGCGTTAATCACAAACTCGGCATTGGCATCTTGGGCCGATTCCTTGATGCAGCCATTTTCAAAGGTAAAACGATGCTTTTGTTGGGTCTCATCGAGAATAACAGCTAAACTCATATTCATTGCCGTCTTGGCCCCCAATTCCTGCATCTGTGCGTCGCTATTGACCACATTAACGATGGCATCAATTTGTTCTTTGGAAAATAATTTGTATTTCTTAGTCTCAAGAATATCTGCTTTTTCTGGATTCCCGACAGAAGAATTCGGGAATGACAGATTTTTTTTCTGAAAATGCACCGCCACTAAATCAACCTTTGCTTGCTCTTCTAACTCCTGAATCAAAACAAAGGCGTGAAATAAATCATCGCCAACTGCTACCACGCCATGATTCTTCAAAACAACAATATTATTCGCCTTCAATGTATCTACCACCGGTACTGGATCAGTAACCGACGGAGTGGTTTGTGCGATTGCCTTCACCTGCCCTAAATAAAATTGGGCTTCAAAAGTTTTAGGAATCATTACATCATTATTAATAAAATACCCCGTCGTATAGGTGCTATGTGTATGCACCACACAAGTCACCTTAGGCAAGGATTTATAAATAGATGTATGCATCAAACGCTCGGTGGAAGCCTTACCTTCGCCAATAACATTACCCTCTAGGTCAATAGTGATAATATCTTTAGCTGTTAAATAGCCCAAACAAGTTCCCGTTGCTGTAATCAATAGGGACGTATCATCCAAACGACAAGAAATATTGCCATTAAAACCAAAAGCTAGCCCCTTGTCCCACAGGAGCTTGCCTGTTTCTATAATCTTATTTTTCAATAACTGTGTATCCATAATTAATAGCAACTTTACGTGTTGATTAAAAGGGTTGGGCAAGTTTACGAAAGCTGAAACATCCCCCACCACATGCCGCCCTTAAAAATTTAATTTACCGATTAACCAAAAACCTTTTGCCTTTGTTAACGTGCATGTGTTGTGGGGGTTGGGGGGCGTTGAAGCCAGAGTAAAGCTTGCCAAACCCTTTTAAACACTGCACAAATAATAAATAGGGCGCTGTCCCCTATTTTAAATACTTCGCTGGTACCCATTCGACTAAGGGCACGTAGGCGTGTGTGTCCTTATTCGCGGTTGGGAAACCTTTTAAGGTTAATAAATCTTTAGGGTTACCTAGAAAATGCTTCTTGTGCTCGCCTTCTAATAAACGCAAGGCAATCTTATGCTTCTTGGCTAATACGGCTAAGATTAATGCGCCAGTATCACATAAGGCTCCCGTACCGTCGGCATATTGACAGGCAATCACTACTTCCTTCACATATCCTTTAAAAAATAAGAAGCCTGCCATATTGTCACAAATCACAATGGGCTTAAGCTTCTTACCCAAAAAATAACGGCTATTATGTTCAGCGGCACGCAGGGACGGACGGCCTTCGCTGATCACCACATGAACACCCTTGGTTTTAATCTTTGCTAACGCACCAGGAGCTAAGACCCCCTGGATTAAGACAATGGATTTAGGTTTAAAGTCCAGCATGGATGGCAATCGCTTTCGTTATAAGTGTATGAGGAACAACATCGAATCCGGGATAAAAACCAACTACCCCACCTGGGAATAAATTCTTGCGTTCATATTTAGTCACTTCATGGCCAGAGCGCTGTTCAATGGGCATATCTTCCCCACGGGCAACACCCTTAGACGGTTGGGTTAAGGCAATCACGGGGATATTAAATTCCTTAGCCAAAACAGCAATTTGATAGGAACCAATTTTGTTGGCAATGTCCCCATTAGCCGCAGAACGGTCAGAACCAATCACCACCTTATTAACCCGAGCATCTGCCATCAATAATCCCACGGCATTATCCGCCACCAAGGTGACTGGAACCTTAGCTTGTTGCAATTCCCATACGGTTAATTTAGCACCCTGCAAATACGGCCGTGTTTCGGTCGCAAACACCTGAATCTTTCGACCAGCTGCTTGGGCCATCGCACAAGCCATAGCTAATTCACCTGACACATTGCAATGGGTTAAAATCACATCCCCATCTTGCAAGTTTTCACTTAATTGCTTTACCCTGGTCAAACGGCGTTGACGGATACCATATTGAAACCCTTCCACCGTCTTTAACACCGCCTCTTTAACATCCCCATTCTTAGCCGCAACCGCTTTAGCTGCACCAACAATAATGGACGTCACTTCTGCAAAAGGAAAGGTCGGGCGAGAATGATTCAACTCATGGGCAATATGCTCAATCATCTTTACATCCACCTTGGTCTTAGGCGACAACCGCACCATTTCCAAAGCAAAGGCATTCAATACCACTAAAAACTGCCCAAAAGCCCGTGTCTTCATGGTACGGATCACATCCACCGCCTCATCTAATCGACGGACAGGAATATACTGTACCTTACCAGGCACAAGGGTTTCATCCAAAACCATCAAGGTCTTGTCTTTCAAATAAGCCGGCCAAAATAGAGGCGATTCGTACATTATTTACTCTCCAACTCTTTGACTAATTCCATGGCGATTTGAATTAACATCCCTTCGGCCATGTAGTAATCGGGATTGATAAAGCCCATTTGGCCGGTGATCAAATTATCCGACACGGCTAAAATCGACACCGCTGGGATCTTATACACTTGTGCAATGGTTAAGAATGCTGACGAAACCATGTCAACGCCAACCGCCCCTTTTTCAATCACCGGATTAACAATCTCCTTGGATTCACGTAAAATTGCATCCGTTGACCACACCTTACCTTCATGCACCGTCAAGCCAGCGGTCGCCGCCACATTCTTGGCAATCACGGAAATCTTAGCTGTCATTGCCGCATCAGGCAGGGTTTCAAATTTCTCATCCACATAATACGGAGTCACACCATCCCCGCGCACCGCACCAGTGGCCACAATAAAATCACCAATCTTAATATCCGAACGTAAAGCCCCGCAAGAACCAATGCGGATTAAGGCCTTTACTTGCGCGTTACATAGAATCTCCGTCGTAATTGACGTATCTGCGGCAAAACGGCCCCCATTAATACCGGTGACCTTAATGCCATTAATCGTGCCCGTATGCATGCTATATTCCATGAAGGTGAAATTCTTCACCGGATTTTCCATCTTCTTAACCAAGGAATCCAAGCGTTCCTTGGGGCCTGGAACGATGGCATATTTACCCACATCTTGCGGACGTAACTGCACCATGCCCATTAAATCCTTACCGCTTAAATGAAAATTGCGTGTCATTTTTTCTACGCTGGCTGTTGACATAAAACACCTTTCTTTAACGATTCCTTATCAATTTTTCCCGTGCGGTTCTTAGGCAAGGCGTCACGGATTTCTACTGTTTGAGGCACTTTAAAATTAGCCAGATGCTCCTTAGCAAAATATTTTAACTCAAGCGCTTCCATTACAATACCAGGCTTTAAAACCACAAAAGCTTTAACCGACTCTCCACGCATAGGATCTGGCACACCAATGACAGCAGCCTCTAATACTGATTCATGCTTACACAACGCTGCTTCCACCTCGGGGGCAAAGACAATCTGGCCTGCCACCTTGATCATTTCTTTTTTACGCCCGACAATATAAAGCAAGCCTTCATTGTCAAAACGGCCTAAATCACCCGTATGAAACCAGCCATTACGCTTAGCTTGAGCCGTTGCCACTGGGTCCTTATAATATTCCTGCATCACCACCCAACCGCGGATGACTATTTCACCCACCTCACCTTGAGCTAAAATCTTATCATCATCGTCAACAATTTGAATCTCACAATTAGGCGCTGGCTTCCCCACTGATTCAATCTTGGGATTATCTAAAGGCGTTACGGTATTAGGCGGGCAGGTTTCCGTCATCCCCCAGCCGTTGAGCAATTTGGCATTAGGACAAAACTTGTGAAAACGCTCCAGAATATCCGGCGAGCTGGGCGCACCAAAGACCACCACCCAGCGCAGGGACGATAAATCAAATTGCTCTAAATTCTTTAAAGTAAGCATGGCCGTGTACATGGGCGGCACCACATGAAAACAGGTAACCTTATACTGCACAATATTACGAACAAATTCCAGCGGGTGAAAACGATCCATCAGCACCAGGGTGATGCCAAAAAGAATGCAATTTTGAATATAGACAAAACCGCCAATATGGCTTAAAGGAATGGCGCATAATTTTACATCACGCTCATTTAAATCCACAAAATGCTTCATAGCCTCAGGCGAACCGTCTAGGTGACGGTAATTAAGCAAAATCCCCTTAGGCGTACCGGTGGTGCCTGAAGTATACATGATCAAGGCAGGATCCGTAGGCATCATTTGCACTGCAGGATCCGTCGCTGTTACCTTAGATAAGGATATTAATTCATCAAAAGATTGAGCTCCCTCAATGCCTGCTTTGGGCCCAACAACAATGACAGTCTTTAATGAAGAAAGCTGTGCTTTAATGGCCATAAAATCCACATCCGGCCTATGCATTAACACCACAACCTGAGCTTCGCTATGACTTAAACATGACACTAATTCATCATTTTTAAGCATAAAATCAAGCGGAATAACCGTAGCCCCTAAGGAAAATGACGCTAAATAGCTATAAACGTATTGCGGGCAATTAGGCAAATACAGGGCAATCTTTACCCCCCGAGCAACCCCTAAAGCTCTTAAACTGCCTGCCAATTGTGCAACATGTAGCGCTAAATCTTCAAAAGAAACAACTTCTTCCTTGAAAATAAGGGCTGGTTTTGAGGTGAAACGTGCTGCTGTTGAGCTTAAAATGGAAGGTATATTCATATAATAAAATTTTAATACTAGGATTTTATTATATAACGGGTAGAAGTCAAGAAGTATATATTGTATAAGGGGTTATGGCTTAGACTAAATTTGCTGGATAACTTCTTGAGTGGAGAAAATCTCTGCATCAACCAAATTAAGGTCATGCTGAAGAATAAGTGCTAATGACTTACTTTTTGAAGACTTTTGAAGCACAGCCAATTCCTTACGAATCTTCTTTAAAAGCACACATCTAGCACTTAAGCGCCGCTTTGCTGCTGATTTATCAACCAAGGATAAAAAATAATACGACAGATCTATATCAAAAAAAGGACGTTCAACAGAAAGAAAGCTTTGCTCAATTAATTGATCAAATTTCTTTTTTCCTTTAGAGGTGATGCGGTAAATCATTTTCTCCGGGAAACGACCCTCACGGCCTACTTCCTTTTCAATCAAACCATTCTTTTCCATTTGCTGTAATGGATAATAAATCGACTTAATCCTAAGGCCAATATTAGGCGCAAGATCTTCTTCAATCTGCCGCTTAATATCATACCCATGTTTGGGCCCCTCAGCTAATAAACCAAGAAATAGAATTTCATTATCCATTATTTCTGACCCACTTGCTCTGGCATAATATCTTCGACGGGATCCGGAGGAACTAAACCAAATTTTATGTCTAAACGATGAAAAATAGATTTTGCAACAATGCGTTTCGCATGAGTGCTTAACGAAGAAAGCTCAAGGCGAGTTTGCGTATCTGACAATTCAACAAAAAACAACCCTACTTCCGTCGTGTTAACAGCGCCAGCAATACCAATTATCACCATATACCCTTTAATTTCATCTTTCTTAAAAATAAGATAACCTTGCTTTTCAATCTCCTCGGTCGCGGCACGTACACAATCCCAATACCCCCTATCATATGTCTTTGACAAGGCATTAACGCGCTCTCTTTCTAATACACGCGTGGAAGAACCCCAAATCGTCTTACCCACTTCAACCCCTGAATTAACAAGTACGCAGGAAGATAAACAAAGCACCGCAAGCATAAGAAACAAGAATCTCATGAAGAAACCCCGCTTTCACGTTTCAACAATAATTCTTCAACCTGCACCTTATAGTTCTCACACGCGCGCTCTAAACCCGAAACCTGAGCCTTATTCTTCATCAATTCATACTCAAGAACCTCATTCTTAGCCAAAATAGGATCATGCGCTGCCTTTAACTGCGCATTTAATTCTTGCAATTCCTTAATCATCACCTTAGCCTGATCTAATTCCGTCTTCATATTAGCCACCTGAAAATTAACCGCCTCCGCTACCGCCTCATCCTTTTCACGACCAATATCTTCTACTTGCTTATTAACACGCGCAATCTCAACCTCCATTTGCTTCTTATTGAAAACAACCTCGTCTTCAAGCGCTACTATCTTTGCCCGGCTTACATCAAGCTCATTCTGCAAAGCACTTTTATCCTGCCTTAAACGGGTTAAATGCTCCCCTGCCTCTCCAAGTTTCTCTTCAAGTTGGCCATGCTCCACACGCATTTGCTCTTCTAATTCTTCATTTCTTTTCTTTAGTTGATCAATCATGTTTAAAGCCTCTTGAGCTTGTGCCAAGGACTTCTCAGAAACTATACGCAATTCTTCCTCTAACTCAACAACACGCTGACGGTACGTTTCCTCAGCTAAGGACATTTCAGACACAGGAACAGCAAGAGGAACAACAGGATCCAACGGAAAAGATTGTTCTGCAGCCAATGGAATGTCTTTCTTGAATTCTGTTAAGTCAAGCACCGGCTTGGCCTCTTGCTCATCTTTTTTTATATCATTCTTTAAAAAATAAAATAAAAAAGCAATAACCCCCACCGCAATAATGACAACCAGCCCCATTATAAGATACAAAATCATGTCATGCCCCTTGAGTAATTCCGCAAACCATTATTACAAACACTGTTTATGGCTTAAATAATTACAATAATCCTTCACCGCATCTTCCAAAGATGTAAAAGGCTTTTTATATCCCGCCTGACGAAGCCTATCCATCCGCGCCTGAGTAAAATATTGATAGCGCGGTTTTAAAATTTCCGGCATTTCAATATATTCAACATTGAGTTGCTTTCCAACAGCAGTGAAAAGCGCCCGCGCTAAATCATTCCACGTCCTTGCCTGTCCAGTACCTAAATTAAAAATACCATTTACGGAAGGATTATCCATGAAAAACAAGACCACATCAATCACATCTTTAACATAAATAAAATCCCGCTTTTGCTCCCCATCCTTATATGCCGGATGATAAGACTTAAACAACACCATCTTCCCTTGCTCAACCACACGATCATATGATTTAGCCACAACAGATTTCATATCTTCTTTATGATATTCATTAGGCCCAAAAACATTAAAGAATTTCAAACCAACCATCTTACCTTGATACCCATTATCTAAAACCCAACAATCAAATTGCTGTTTTGATTCACCGTAAAGATTTAACGGCTTTAATTGATGAATAGCTGCTTCATTATCATCATACCCTTGTTCACCATCACCATAGGTGGCTGCCGAAGAAGCATAAATAAGGCGAATCTTATTCTTTAATGCCCACAAAGCAACCTGACATGAGTACTCCAAATTGTTCTGCTTAAAATATTCAGCATCTTGCAAGGTTGTGGATGAGCAGGCCCCCATATGTAAGACACAATCAACATCAAAATCAAACTGATCACGACGGATCAGCTTAAGGAATTCAGCCTTATCATAATAACGCAAATATCTCTTACCCGCTAAATTACGCTTCTTAGGATCATCATCATTATCATAATGGTCAACCACAATTAAATCGTGCCGGCCACGCTTATTTAATTCAGCAACCAAACAAGATCCAATAAAACCTGCTGCTCCCGTAATTACAATCACCTTCTTACTCCTTTAATGAATGCGTACTAATAAAATCCCCAATAGCTAACCCCATCTGATATGCCACCTCAGCTGGTTTTTGTTTCTTCACATTAATAATAGCTGAAGTCGCAAAAACAAGCACCTTAGCCCCACTGTCTTGACGCCAAATTTCTCCATCGACAGCTAAATAAGCCTCATTCTTACGCATCACTAGCCGGGAAAGTTTCCCCGACCTCGAAAACTCTTCAATATGCCCTTCTAAAAGAAAATCAGCCCGATCTAATTGATCCGCATCAATAAGAGACAATGACGACGCATGCGTTAATAGGGATTCTCTGATCCCCTTAATCAACATCAAGGAAATTTTATCCGTCTGCTCATCAGCAACCGCTCCTGGACCTGGCTTAAATTCAGCAAAAGCCATCAATCCCCCCTTAGCAAGGACTGTAGAGTCAACAACTGAACCAGTAACTGGGATTTGAGCGGCAAAAGTAATTGGCGAAAAAAGCACAACAAGAACTATAGCTAGCAATAATGAGGGGATTTGTCTAATCACGGGGTCATCTTAGCACAGGCCAATCTACGTCTCAAGCAGTTTTGGGTTTTTGGCCTACCGTAAACATCCTGCAATAGTTTCCTTAGGCCGGCAAAGGAAATACCCCTGACCGGCATCTACACCTAATTCCAACAAAATTTCTAAATCTTCCTTGGTTTCAATTCCTTCTGCAACAGAAATAATACCGTTCTCCCGGCAAAATGCAACAATCAACTTAACAATACTGCGCTTAAAAGGATCTGCTACCATTCCACTGACTATATGCCTATCTATTTTAACCACTTCCGGATGAGTCTGCACAATTGACTCTAAACTCGAATAGCCACCTCCCACATCATCCACAGCTATTCTAAAACCAGAATCACGGTAATCTTTAAGGCGTTCAAAGAATACATCATATTCGCTAATCGCCGAACGTTCTGTAATTTCTAAAAAGACCTTCCCCATGGACAGGCCATATTCACTAAACAAATCCTTAACACTGCCAAATTTCTGACTCTCAACCAAATAAGGATTACAATTTAGGAAAAGAAATTCTTTATTCAATGAAAATTCATCACGAAAAGCCTTAATAGCCTTACGCCAACCAACCATTTCCACATCAAAATATAACCCATACTTTAAAGCTTCCTTAAACAACAACTCCGGATTAGCCAATAAAGAACCTGTCTGTGGCCGGCTTAACGCCTCAAATCCTAATACCTTGAAAGGCTTTAAATGATAAATTGGCTGAAAAAACGGCACTATTTTTCCATGGTCAATAATTTGACGCAATTCAGTGATAATTTCAAATTGCCGCTGTGTCTGCGCATGCAAGGTAGGTGAATTCTGCCGACGCAAAACAGATTCCATACGCGCAAACAACTCTTCCGGCTCAAAAGGCTTATCCAGAAAATCATCTGCCCCTAAATGAAGACTTTCCAATTTATCGCCATTATGACTTTGACCGCTAATAATAATGATGGGAATATGCTGCGTTTGGGGGTTAGACCGTATCTGTTCACAAATCTTAAAACCTTGAGAGTCAGGTAAAAGCAAATCCAAGATAATAAAATCAAAAGGATTGGTTAGCTTATTTATTGCATCAGCCCCCGTGGAAGCTATCTCAACCGCATATCCCTTTGTTTTTAAAAGCAAGGTCAATAACTGTGCTATTGCTTGCTCGTCATCTACCACAAGCACCCTTTTATGGTCACTGATACGATTAAGCATTAATTAAAATCTCCCATTTCCCAATTGCTTAATTTAAAACGCGCATACCAAACAAGAACAGCAGATCAATGAATTAAATTCTACGTTAATTATACCCTCAAAAAACAACAATAACGATAAGCAAAAACGGATAAGTTAAAATATTAAGATTCATTTAAATATCCTTAACTAATTGCCGCTGCTAATCTTGTATTAGAATTAACAATTTAACGGAAAGCGCTTTCTCAAAACCTCAAAAAATTGACAAATTAACTATAGCGCAAGTAATCAGCAAAATGATACGAAATGCTGTTTTCAGAGGCTTCTTCGGTGGCTGAGGTAGGAAAAAATTGCTGGCTAATCGGCGGGAAAAAAGCATCGCAGTTAAAATCACCCTTCACATGGGTTAAATATAGCTTCTGACACATGGGATGATTAATCGCCTCTTGATAAACCTGGGCTCCCCCAATAATAAAGATATTCTCAATATCACTTGGGATATTTACCAAGGCCTCATCAATAGCACTAAATTTAAGCACCCCATCAGGCAATTTAAATTGAACATCGCGGGTTAGGACAATATTAAAACGCCCAGGCAAAGGGCGAAACTTCTCCGGTAGCGAGTCCCAAGTTTTACGCCCCATCACTACGGCATTACGCTTGGCTGGATTATTAACCTGGGTAGTTATGGCTTTAAAATGCTTTAAATCTGCTGACAAATGCCACGCTAATCCCCCGGCCTTACCGATGCCGTATTTGGAATCCATGGCTACAATGATGGCAAAAGGACGCATAAATTAAACGGCGATTGGGAATTTAATAAAAGGGGCTGGTTGATAACCAGTGATCTTAAAATCTTCAAAGACGTAATCAAGAACCTTCTTCTTAGGCAGCTCTAAACGTGGTAAAACACCCGGCGCGCGTTCTAATTGAAGCTTAATACCATCGACGTGATTCAGATACAGATGAGCATCCCCTAAGGTATGCACAAAGATACCTGGGGTAAGCCCGCACTCGTTAGCGATCATCACCATCAACAAGGCATAGCTCGCAATATTAAACGGCACCCCTAAGGCCACATCCGCCGAGCGCTGATACAACTGACAGTCCAGGCGGCCATTGACCACATAGAATTGAAAAAAGGCATGGCATGGCGGCAGGGCCATCTTATCAATATCCGCCACATTCCAGGCGCTCACGATAATCCGGCGGGAATCAGGATTGTTTTTAATCAAATCAATGGCTTGACTAATTTGGTCAATATGTTCCTTACGGTAATTCTTCGCCGCCTCGTCCCAAACAAAACGTTCCCAATGGCGCCACTGATAGCCATAAATCGGCCCCAAGGAACCATCAGGCCGCGCCCAGGCATTCCAAATCGGCGTTTTTTGCGTTAACCCATCATTAATATTGGTACTGCCCCGCAAAAACCACAAGAGCTCATGCACCACCGCATCAAATAAAACCTTCTTGGTTGTCAATAAAGGAAAGCCTTCACGCAGGTCATACTTGGCTTGGTAACCAAAAACAGAAATCGTACCAGTACCGGTACGATCCCGCTTCTCCTCGCCATGCTCAAGGATATATTTAACTAAATCTAAATATTGCTTCATCCTAATCCCACATTTTTTGTTTGTATTCCAAAACCATGCGCTGGGTATTAAAGAAAGCTGACCGGCGGATACAATTAATCATCTTATCAATCCAAGGGCTGGATAAATCAATTTGACCTGCCTTATTGGTATGATAATACAATTGCGTAGCTTCACGCAAGGTTTTATAAAGAGCCTTGGAATCTTCATCCAAACGCAATTGATTTTCATCCCCTACTTCCGGGCCCTGATGCTGGTAACCAAAGATCCAGCCGATATCATCATGTTCGGCTTCCACCACCCAGCCATCCAAGGTTGACATCTGCGTTACCCCATTGATAATGGCCTTCATCCCGCTGGTCCCCGATGCTTCAAAAGGCGGTAATGGGTTATTCAGCCAGATATCAACGGAATTTGTCAAGAGCTTGCCAAAATATGTATCATAATTCTCTAGAATCAATACCTTAAGATGCTTATACTCACCGTTAAGTTTATCAATATGATCCATGATATTCTGGATATGGGACGCCCCGATATTATCCATGGGATGAGCCTTACCAGCAAATATAATTTGCAGCGGCCCCACCTTACGGGCAATATCAACCAACTCTTCTACCTGATGAAAAAGCAGGGACGGACGCTTATAACCAGTGATACGGCGCGCCCAACATACGGTCAGGGCATTTTCATCCAGCTTCCAATGATTGATCACATTAAGCAAATTACGCTTATTCGCCTGATGCGCTTCAAATAAATCACGGCGGAAATTGGCATCTTTAGCCACCTTCATTACTTCTTGCAAACGGGTCGGATCCTTACGCCAATCACCAAAGACATTCCCGTATTGGTCAAATAATTTAGAAAAGTTCGCCGACACCCAGGTGTGCAAATGTACCCCGTTGGTAATCGCATCAATACGGCTGGCGTAGGCAGGGAATTGCAAGCGCATGATTTCCCCATGCTTTTGAGCCACCGCATTAACATGACGGCAATTTTCCAAACAGATATGGGTTAAATTAACATCTTGTGACTTCTCAGTTTCTTTACCAAAAAGCTTAGCAGCACCGGCGTAATCATCTTCAAAGATATTTTCAATATCATGAATACCAAAGCGATCATGACCTGCAGCCACCGGCGTATGGCAGGTGTAGACAAATTTCTTCTTTTCCTCTGCCATTTTAGCCTTATCAGCCAACTGCACGTATTTCTCTACTAAGGCAAAGGCCGCGTGGCCTTCATTTAAATGGTAACAATCAATATTTACTTTAAGCTCGGTTAAAGCCTTCATCCCGCCAATACCAAGAATAGACCTTTGAAGAATACGCCATGACACATGGTCGGAACGATAAAGCTGATCAGTTAATTTTGAAAAATGCTCATTATTCTCAGGCAAATTAGCATCTAACAAAACCAACGGAACCACATTCTTCTTGTCGTAGCTATAGACGTAATATTTCCATAAGCGCAGCACTAAATCACCTTGCTTAGTCTTAATAGTGACGCGGTTCTTTAACGGAATTAACCCTGGATATGATTGAGGATCCCAATAAAGCTCGTCAGGAACCTGACCATGCTTATACCAGAAATTTTGTTTGAAATACCCTTTATTCCATAAAATACCCAAGGCCATGACGGATAAACCTAAATCAGCAATACTCTTTACAGAGTCTCCTGCCAAAACACCTAAACCACCGCTATAAATGGGAATATCCAACATCTTATTAATGTTAATCTTAAAAACATAATCAGATATCCAGTAATTAGAAAAAACTTGGTGTTTAAAAAACTGATTGTGGTCATTCATCTGACCATTTAACTGGAAGGAATTATAAATGCTTGGGGCTAAGCCATACTCCATTGAAAAATAACCAATGGATTTTTCCTGATGATTAGCCAGTTTTGTTTCCGCCGCTAAAATCGGCTCCATCGGAAACCCGAAATACGTTGTCGCATTAATTTCTTTAGAATAACGGCTGTCAAAATTCTCAATATTCGCGATGAAATCGTTATATGTCATAATACCCTTCTATTGATAATTGATTATTTGTGCATTATAACAAAAACTTGAAGACCCCCAAGCAAAAGCCTAAATAATTTATTTCTTATGGCCGCAAGGCAGCTAAGGCGATCGTTAAATCATAAATCCTAATACGCCCCTTAGCCGGATTTTCCCAGCCCAAAAAAATTAATGAATTACGTAAATGTTCATTATGATCCAGTACAAAACGTTTTAATAAAGCATTATTTAAATGATCAAATTCAGCGATCGGTTGAGCCTTATTAAGGATATCTTGCAAAAAAGGTAACAGCGGCGGAACAAAGCGAGCACCATCTGCTGTCCATGAAATATAGGCTTGCGGATCAATTACCAGGTAACGCGCCCCCTTTTTATACATCTCAACCAATAGACCTAAATCTTTAGGACAGGCTAATAGCTGCCCCTCATGGTAGGCATATAATTCTTCCACCAAAGGCTGGGTTGAAACAATCACAGCTTGAGGATCACGCGCTAAAATAAATTTCATGGACTGCGCATAGGCAGTAGTGGCGTTGGCTATCTGAAAAGATTGATAACACATGCCTATCAAGGCCAACCCCACCAGCCAATTAGCCATCATTTTTAATTTAGATTTATTCACCCTCGCTAACAAATCATCCGCAGC